>Ga0185299_10000440_pt1 | contig 113433 bp, 113 predicted proteins | sample PaiPotPPA55metaG_FD_128002 | JGI IMG/M metagenome (GOLD analysis project Ga0185299, IMG submission 128002) | Iron sulfur acid spring bacterial and archeal communities from Banff, Canada, to study Microbial Dark Matter (Phase II) - Paint Pots PPA... ... | reverse complement strand
AGGAGTGCCGATACTATTTGATTCTGTCCCAAGACTTGGGCTACGGCCAGAGCGAGTCGCTGACCAGCACCTTGGAAGAAACTAGCAAGCTGCTCAACGCCTATGCCCGGGCGATCCTGGCTTCTGGCTCCTAGCTTCTGGCTCCATATCCCGAAGGGATATCAAGGGCGAAGCCCTTGGCTAGTTAGGAAGGAAACAAAACTCCGCAAGATTCCTTCGTCGGTCTCCAATTCCATCGCGGCGGAGAAGAATACCTTCTGGGCGCTCCGCGATAACCGGGGAGTGACTCTACATCCCGAGTAAGAAGGTGAACTGTGGTTAGAGCGCCAAAATGGGCGGCTCCTCCGACTGGAGTTGCGGCCGGTGCACCTGCCTGAAAACTTTCGCTTTACTTCTGCTGACATCACGATTGACTACAGCGAGATTCCGATTGGCAACCGGGGCATATTCCTCCTGCTGTCTACATCGGAGAATCTTCCTGGGTGAATCGTGTCAGCGGAATAAAATGCGGATCGACCGGATCGCCACCCTGCGCCGTGAGGTCGAAAGCACCCGCAGCGAATTCCAAACAATCGGTCTCGCGTCAGCAGCTGTGCTCAAATCGCTTCTCCTTGCCAGATCTAGTTTCAACGTGCCGACAGTGATAGTTCTGCTCCGCCCACCACCGGCCCTCTTTTCTCGTATGCATTCGCGAAGCGAACTCGGATCAGCCAGAAAATCATCAAAATCAGTGGCAGGAAGCTCAGCAGAAGAAGCATCCCCGTTTTGCGCATCAAGGCTGGAAACAACTGTTGCCGTGCCAGGAATATGGACGCTGCGGCGACGAACAGAGCAAAGCACATGCGCCAAAGATGCCGCGCCAGGCGCTCGGTGCCGGAAACGCCGCGGCGTACCAGCATGCGCACGTCCCCTACGGTAGCCAGCAGAGCCACGGAACCAAAGAGAAAGAAAGGCCACGGAGGATATTCGTACTTCAACCCCGTTGGACTAGTCGCCGCTTCTATCCCAAACGTTACTTCGATAACTCCGATCGCCAGGACAACGAAGAGCGCGCCCCAATCAAAAATGCCCGGTTTCCCGTCGCTGCGCCTGGCGGTGAGCCACGCTGTTATCACCATATAGAACGTTAAAGTACCTCCCAGAATATTGCCCGGTTGGGCTTTCAGGACCGCCAGGAACGTCCCGGTAGCTGACAGGCACAGCATGGATACGACAAATACTTTTCCCGCGAGACCATGCCGGCGGGAACCCTTGAGGAGAAACACCGCGACGAATCCCGACAGTATTCCCAAGGTGCCAGCAGCAATGTGAAGAAGTAGCATTGGTGAGTGCGACATTTTGTCATCCTTTTTAGTGCTGTCCGAGATCCGGACGATCCCATCAATCCATGTTCTTGTTCGCCTGTTGTCGCGCCAGCTCGTCAACCCCGCAAGCCGTGGACAACACGAGCAACGAGATCTCTGCTCACCGGCTCAACTCATAGAAGAGAGCCGTCACCCCGATATAGCAAACGGACGCGATGAGATCGAATACCAAACCCAAGCGGCCATGAGCGAAGATCACGACTCCTCCCGCCGTTATGGTGACGAAATAAAAGACACCGGTGATTCTGGCCTTGAAATGTGGTGACGCTTCTGCAATCCGTTCCTTCACTTCAGCGAAGCGCATAATCTTTCTCCTTTCGCGCGAATGAATTCTGTGGTCATGCGAGTCAGACCGGGCCTTGATAGCGGCGCAGCCGGACCGCTGCGGCGAGGAAAGCCGCGCTCAGTGCCAGCCCTAACCAGAGCTCCGGGCTGCTCAGGAAATTAAGCGGAGTGATGTGTGTCATGGGATTCGTGGGGAACGTATCTGGCGACCCAAAGTCGATCGCTGGCGCGGCGCCGATCAATCGAGTCCCTACCAGGGCAGCGAAATGCCATGTACGGAACACAATCGCTTCGAGGCCGCCAATGGCGACAACCGGTAACGCCGCCCATAGCAGAGTGGCGCGGCGCGCCCAGCCGGACACCAGCAGCAGCCAGCAATAGACTGGCGCGGGCCAGAGCGTATGGGCCGTGAAAATGTGGTAGAGGAGCAGGAGCGACATACGAAAGAACGACAGCTCTGTCCATAGCGGCGAGACGCTCATACCACTCGCCAGCAGTGCGGCGGAGCTCAGCAGCAGCATGATGAACTGTGCAACCACGGCAGTCGCGCATGCGAGCAGCGGCACGATGACGAGCGGAATACTCGCTTTCGCGAGCACCGTGGTGCGATCGGAGACCGGCATCGACTTCCAGAACAGGATGCTGCGATCGCGGCGCTCGCCGTACAACGCATCCGCGCAATAAAATACATTCACCAGGATGGTGGTTAACATCATCAGACCGGCCACGATGTCGTAGGGCGTTGCGATGGCGTCACGATGGTGCAGGTTGATCGACATGCCACGCATTCTGCCTGGGAGATGAATCATGCTGATCAAAAAGCCGAACAGAAATACCGCAGCCACGCCCACGGGTGCGAGATAGATCCAGCGGTTCTCCCACAATTCGCGACGCACGGACCAGTAGAACGGGCGAGTCACTGACGTTGACGCTGGTGAGCCCGCCGAAGGGGTGAAAGACTCGGCGATAGGATTCGATTGAGCACTCATCTGGATACTCCTTGTGGTTGGCTGGCGTGATTGCCCATAACAGCAACGAACAGGTCGGCAATGCTGGGCGTGCGCACGTCGCCCAGGGCGGCGAGTTGCGGCCGATTGACATGATCCAATTTCTGATCGAACAGCAGGATGCTGCGGCCGAGGATTTGGCGCTCGTAAATCGGCCTGAGCGCCCGCGCTGCAGCGACGCGATCGGGATTCACCATCACTTCCAGATAGCGCGACTCGATGTCTTCCATGCTGCAATCCAGCACGATGCGCCCACGGTTAATGAACATGACATCGGTGAGGACGTTCTGGATGTCTTCAACTTGATGTGTCGTCACGACGATTGTGCGGCTGCGGTCGTAGTAATCATTGAGCAGTGAATCGTAGAATTGCTTGCGATACAGGATGTCCAAACCCAGTGTCGGCTCGTCCAGAATTAGCAACTTCGCGTCAATGGCCATGACCAGAGCGAGGTGCAGCTGGGTCACCATGCCCTTCGACAGTTCCCTGACCTTGCGCGCGGGCTTGATGTCGGTCCTCGCAAGAAAACCTTGCGCCTTCGCGCGATCGAATCGGGGATGCACTCCGGCGACGTAGTCGAGCGCCTGCGAAACCCGCATCCAGCGCGGCAGCACGGCGACATCGGCGATGAAGCAGACATCGCGCGTGAGCTGATCGCGCTCCGTCCAGGGGTCGCGTCCAAGCACTTTCAATTCTCCCTGATACGGCGTGAGGCCGAGAATCGCGTTGAGTGCGGTGCTCTTGCCTGCGCCGTTGGGCCCGATAAGTCCGAGGATGCGGCCCTCTTCGACGCGTAAATCTATGCCGTCCAGCGCCATGGTTGTGCCGAAGGCCTTGCGCAGGCCGCGTGCTTCGATGATGGGCAGAGCGGCGATTGGCGGAGCGGCGACTGTCATGCCTTCGGCTCCTGTTCTGCGGCACTCGACGACGGGCGACTGACGGCATCCAAAAGCTCCGCCGTGGTCAGGCCGAGCCGCTGAATAGTTGCGTAGACCCGGGGCCATTGTTCCGCAAGAAACTTTTGGCGTTCGCCCTGCAGCAGCAGATTGCGAGCGCCGGCGTTGATAAACATGCCGCGACCTCTTTTGCTCTCGACTAGTTGCTCGTCCACCAGTTGTTGGTAGCCCTTCAGAACCGTGAGGTGATTGACCCGATATTCGGCCGCGACATTGCGAACCGATGGCAGCGGATCGCCTTCCTTGAGCACGCCGTCGAGTATCATGTCGACAACGCGGTCGCGAAGCTGGCGGTAAATCGGCTGACTGTCATTCCACTCATGATCCATCATGTGTTCCCAGATATCCCCTGTGTTCTAAGTAGCCCCCACGAAACCATATAGCCCTTCCGAGAGAGGCGCGAGCGATCGCTGAACTCGACCACTGCGCCTCCTCGGAGTCCACACGATACATGGCTGCAGAAGCAGCGTCACTTTGCCCTCTGCAATTCAAGGTGCGCCCGGACCAGCTTGTCCCCAGGCTCCATGTAAGTCCAGTCCTCGGTGTGATGGTTCGCATCGATGATGGTGAACAGTGCATGGTGCATGTGCCCGTACTCCGTGCTACCGGCGACATCGAGAAAATCGAATTCCACGGTTTTTCCTTCCGGCGAAACCTTGGCCGTCATGCGTGGCCGATTTCCTGCATCGCAATAATGCGTCAGGAGCAAACGGTCCCCGTCCAGATAAAGCATGGTGATCGGATTGTCGTAACGAGTGGGGTCGTCTGGCTTTCCCGCTTCCTTCATTTCATGTACAAGCGCGTTTCCCCTGGATGTCACGCGCAGCGTGACCCGTGTGGGCTTGCCGTTCATGTCGGGGTCCAGCGGGACCGTTGTCACAGGGCCTTCCCAGGAACCCGCCAGAGTTTTTAGTTTGTCGAAGGACTTTTGCGCGTCGGTCTGGGCAAAGGCCGCGGTGGAGAGCGAGATCAGAACAACGGACAGCATGAAACGAAGGGATTTCATATTTTCATTCTCCTTATCTTTATCTTTCTACTTTCGGGTTAGGGTTTCGCTCGCGTATTCAATGCGTAAGCGGTAACACCCTTGGTCGACATCTACTGATATAGTTAACTATATCACTATTAAGAATGCAAGCTTTTTCTTTCTTTTTATTTTCGTCGTTTCTTTGCCGCCAATTTGGGTGGGAGCTGCCAGTGGACGATTCGACTGCGCAATGCGAGTGCTCTCATCTGGTCGAACCTGTTGCTGATCATGTCGCGAAGTGAACAGGTACTTGTCCATTGATCGAAAAACCCGGAAACGCTTGAGGGATGATAGAAACTGTATTCTCCAGTTCGCGCAGCCCTGCAACACCCCACCGGGCAGACGCTTCGCTCTTTCGCAATCGTCAACGATTGGTGCAGCCCCGACGGCAATGGGGCTGCTTCCATAGCGGAAGTGTCCGCTCAGGCCCATCACGGAGCTTGTTGGTTAGTCGATGAGGATTCGGCGAATAGACGTGCCTGCCATCGTCAACTCGCTGACTCACTTGTCCGCAGGTCGACGTTGCCAGGTCGACGTTGCAATGTTCATTCGCACCGCAGCCCGGAGAATTGCCAGAGTTTGCTGGACGTTGCCCCGTTGCGGGCGCAGCCGTAGTAATAGTAATAAGGAGAGGTTCGCTCGCCACCTCTAGAGCACCTGCGCTCCATTCCGTGACGGCCCTGCTGCGATGCGCTGCGCGGTTCGGATTGATCCTTCCGATTGCGTATTCGAGGAGGAGAGTATCTGCACGGTGATAGCGACGGCAGGAATCAGGTATGCGAATGTCACCCAAACCCACATCAGCGCGCCTGCACATTCCTGGTCCTGGAGAGAGGCCATACTGAACAGCTGGGGCGTGGCCAGATAGTAGGGATAGACGAGTCGATTACAGAACACGAGGAATGCAGAAAGAATGTCGCAAGGCAGCGTGGCGAGAAAGAGGTACAAAGCCATCGACCAACGAGGTGACTTCCTCACCCACGGCGAAGACTGCACGATGGGACACCAGAACAAAAAGCCAGCCGCTAGAAAGGACAAGTCTTCCAAGTCATGAATCCAGTGAGAGCGCATGCCCCACTGAAACGCAACGGGAAGATGCCATCCGATTACGGCCGCCGTTCCCGCCAGCCAGCACAACACAGGATGCATAAGACAGCGTTCGAGCCATCGTGCTGGCCGCCTGCGGGCAGCGCTCGTAATGAAGAGCTTCGGTAAGCCGCACGCCATTGGAAACGCGGGCGCTCCCGCTAGAACCAGCGGAGCCGCAATCGTCATCAACAGAAGGTGCTTCAGCATGTGAATCGTAAGTGACTGATGATCGAGTGCGGCGAGCGGAGACGCGACCGCAGTCCACACTGAGACCAGGCCACCCATAAACGCTGCGAGCCGCCAACCGGGAATTAGGTTGGGAAAAGCATTTCTAAGAGAAAGCCAGCCGCGCAAATAAACCACTGCCGCGACCGCCACCAGTGTGGAGGTGATGGCGAACGGGAGCGACCACGACTGCAGGTGGGAGTGGGGCTCGAACATGGCTAGGTTTACCGTGGAGAGACCTCGCTTGCGCCGAGCGCCACCGCTTGAGAAGCATTGCGTGCTGGCTTTTGATTTGCCGGATGCAGTGTTTCGAGGAATGCTACGAGCGCAGTTGTTTCCGCCGGACTGAGATTTTTTCCGTACGCTGGCATATTTCCTCCGCCCTGAATCACCTGGCGAATAAGCTGATCTTCGGTAAGGCGTAGAGCAACGCTATCGAGCGCCGGTCCGCGTTGACCTCCTTTGTCATCCAGCGAATGACAGTTGTGACACTGCTTCGCTTGGAAAACGAGCGCACCATGGCGCTCCAACGCAGTCCGACCATTCAGGAATTCAGACGGAATCGGCTGACTGCTCCAGGCATCCATCACCGGGCTCCAAGGCGTGTGTTCAGCCAGATGAGTCAGAGTGCCGAGGCCTACGGCGACCAGCAAAATCGTGAGGACAGCAATGGGCCTGCGTTTCCAGCTCTTCTCACCTTCGCCTGCCACAAAAGGAAGCGCCAGCAGGACAACAAGTCCAACGGCGGGACCAATCAGCAGGATGGGCGTCTCCGCCGAGGGAGGAAGGAACGAGAGCAGAGCATACAACCACAAGAAGAAAAAATCGGGACGCGGGGCGGTCTGAATGATCGTCGGATCCGGTTGGCCGCTGGGACCAAAGGGACCAAAATGAACCGCGCAAACGGCAATCGCAATAAGAATGAACCCGGAGAACAAAATGTCTTTCCACACCGCCTCGGGCACGAATGGTATGCCTTGCTTATGAGTGAGTTCGTGATATTCCTGCATGTACGTGGCGCGCCGAACGATGCGTCCCGGCATGGGCCACTCGTTGATTCCCAGTTTCAGCACCATGAGCAAATGCACGCCGACAAAAGCAATTAGTAGTCCGGGGACAACAAAAACATGTAGTGCAAAGAATCGCGAAAGCGTTGCACCTGCGATGATTGGGCCGCCGAGCATCAGGCTCACAGCCCAAGGTCCGATCACCGGGACGCGGCTTGCGATCGAGGCCCCGATGCCTAATCCCCAGTAAGCGTCCTGGTCAAATCTCAACACCTGTCCGGTAAAGGCCATGCCAAGCGTCACGAGCAAAAGAAGGACGCCAACGATCCACGTCAATTCTCTCGGAAACTTGTACGCTCCAAAGAGAAAAACCTGCACCATGTGGATGAGGACAATCGCGACCATGAAGTTCGAACCCCACCCGTGCAGAGCTCGTATGAACCAACCCAGAGAAACGCCTTGATTGAGCGTCTGCAGACTATTCCATGCCTCTCCCGCGGAAGGCACGTAGATCAGCGCAAGCAGTATGCCGGTAACAATCTGGAGCATGAAACATGTGAGTGCGGCGCTGCCGAAGACATAGAACCAGCTTGCGGTGTCGCGCGGAACCGGGTGCTCGGCGGTTTCGCGAATCGGCGTGCTCAATTGCAGCCGCAGCTCGAACCAGTCGCCGAGTTTTTTGATCAGGCGCATCTCGTCTTCCCTCCCGCCTTATTTGCAACGGGCTGACCGGGAGTTGGCATTTCGCCAGCCCTAATGAGAAGTTTTCCGTTTTCGATTTTGTAGCTGTACTGGAACAATCCGCGCTCGGGAGGGCCCGAGGCCCGCGAGCCATCCTGGTAGTAAGCGCCACCATGGCATGGACACATGAAGAGGTTTGACTGGGCGAACCAGCGAACGGGGCAGCCAAGGTGCGCACAGTTGATGGCAAAGACCTGGAATTTCTGATCATCAACGTTTCGAACCCAGCACGCGATATCGCCGGTCTCTCCGTCCCAGGCATTGACCACGGGATTCTTGTATGTGGCGAGCCGGGTTTGACCGGCGGGAAACTGTTCTAGTCCGCCGAGAGAGAGCCACGACTCGTATCCAAACTTCTTTTCTCGAATCACCGGCGAAAGGAGATAGCGCACGATCGGCACGGCTAAGGCCGCTCCGACAATACCGTTGAGAAACATACCCAGTTTCACAAGAGCCGCGCGTCTGGAAATTCCGTTCTCGGTGCTCATCGAGATCCTCCACTGGCCGGGTTTATCAAAGCAGTCGGGTACGGCTGGCCCGGGAACTTTGGCCGTTGATTCGACAGCCACGCCACCACATCAGAAATATCTTGCGGCGACATGGGCCGGCCCTCGACGTCGCCATGCCAATCCGGCGCACCCAACTCGGGGCGGCCGGCAATCACGATGGTTCGAAGTTGTTGGTCGCTCACCAATGCAAGATACGAACCATCTACGATCGAGCTGGCCTTGTTTCCGCCATGGCCGTCCGCTCCATGACACGAAGAGCAGTAGGTTCGATATGAATCGGCGCCACGTTGCGCATCGCCGGAAGCCTGCGCTGCATAGGCGGGCGCAGTCGTACCCCGGAGAGCCTCGGGCTTCGCCCACGATCGAATTCCGCGCACCAGCGAATCGATCTGTTTGTCGGTAAGCATTCCACCCGCACTCTGCGCAAAAGCCGGCATGGGCGTACCTGGCACGCCGTTCGCTGCGGTGTGACGAATGACGTCATCGTCAGCAATGGCGAGAAAAGTGGGATTCGCCAGGGACATAGCTGCTCCACCGCTGCCTTCCACGCCATGGCAGCCGGCGCAGTTCTGGCCATAGAGCACATCAAAGTTGACAATCTGATCTGGCGGAACATCGGCCGAGTTTCGTGCGGGACGGCCAGATGAGTTGCTACACGCCACACACACGGCAACGGCAAACATTGCGAGCGTGGAACCGATGATTTGCCAGTTCATCACCGGGGCGTCCCTTCATCTTTCCCATGGATGCCTCCCAGCACTTCGAACCCGGCGCGGACAGCAAAAGGAAGATTCTGCCGGGTTGGTACACGTTGTTGTCGGGAGACCACTATGCCGGCGACAATCCCAAATCCGACCTGGGAAAAAACGAACCACACCCAGTCGATTTCCTGGTTAAGGATTGGATCGATGAGTTCAACAAAGCTATGGACTAAGCCCGACCATAAGACGGGTGCAACCAAGCCACCCAGGAGAATCGGGTGTCGTGGAAGCATGGGTAGCGTCGCACCGTAGAGAAGTCCAACGCTCAAGGAAACGAGCAAGTGGACGACACTCGCGATGAGCAGGGAGTCCCATTGAAACGCGCCGACCTGCGATAGCGCGTGCCTGCCAGGGAAAAAGCCCGCGGCGAGAACATTGATTGCATACCACATGCCGTGCCTGCTGATAATTCCATACATGACCGCCAGAAACGCCATCGCGACAGCCCCTGCCATGCCACCCTTTACGCCTGCTTTGATCGGGTAGACCTCCAGCGGCAATCGCGCTCGGTGCAGTTCTTCTGTCATCCACTCGACTGCAGCTACTCGTGGACGACTGGTACTGACGGGCCGAATTGTCTCGATCGCGGAGACAGATTCATGCCTCTCGTGCGGCAGTACATCGCGGAACCACCCGATGCTCCCGCTCACGGCCAAGATCGCTCCGAGAAAACTCACAGACCAGCTGGTAACTAAACCGGCAAAAACCAAAGTCAGCCCGAAGGCCAGGATGATCGGCCAGGCTGTAGGCGCCGGCATTTCGATCGCTTGTCTTTGCCTGTCAGCTGGCGCGAGTGTGTCCATACTCATCTTGTTTTCCATTCAGCGCCCAATGACGTAAACGACGGTGAAGACCACAACCCAAACTGCGTCCACGAAGTGCCAATAGAGAGCGAGCACCTCGATGCGCTCGCCGTGTTCTTGCCTGACTGCTCCAAAGAATGTGAAGAGCATCACGGTAGTCAAGCCCAAAAGACCCATGACCACGTGAAAGCCGTGCAACCCGACCAGTGAGTAGTAGGTGGTTCCGAACAAATTGGTGCTGATCGTCAGTCCGTCTTCATCAATCAGGCGGTGCCATTCCGATGCTGTTCCGTAAAGAAAGATTGCGCCGAGAATGATCGTCAAAAGCCACCAGGCACCGAAGGTTCGCACGTTCCCGCCGCGAAGACTTTTGCCTGCGAAGTGAATCGCCAGGCTGCTCGAAAGTAAACAAACGGTATAAAAGACTGGGGGCGAGAGGACGTCTCTTGGCATGGGGCCAGAGAGGCTCTTGCCGATATAAAAGAGATACGCTACGACAAAGATGGTGAAGATCGCGGCCTCGGCCGCGATCAGAGAGTACATTCCGACGCGTCCGCGCCTGGGAAGATTCCACTCGATTTCTGCCGGCGCTAGCGGCATGGACGTCGTGCTCATCAGGGTTGCTCCTCTACTCGTACTTCCAATCCGGATCGTCTGGATGTTTTAGGTCCCAGAGCGGACGCCGGCTCCGGACGCTTGGGATGCTGTAGAAGTTGTATGCAGGCGGCGGCGAATTCGTGGACCACTCGAGTGTCCAGGCGTCCCACGGATCGCTTCCGGCGGCTTCGCCACGGAAGTAGGACCAGATCAGGTTTCCCAGGAAGACCAGGATCCCGGCAGCCTGGAAGAAAACTCCAATGGTCACGATGAGGTTCCAGGTGTCCCAACCGCGTCCCGGTTCGTAGGTGTAGATTCTTCGCGGCATGCCCAGCAATCCCGGGATATGCATGAAGTCAAATGTGAGGTGGAAGCCAATGATGAAAAGCCAGAAATGCAGCTTGCCCAGCGTCTCGCTGGACATCTTGCCCGACATCTTCGGGAACCAGTAGTAAAAGGCCCCGAACAAAGCGAAGAGAATGCCGCCGACAATCACATAGTGAAAATGCGCGACCACGAAATATGAGCTCCCCAGATGCCAGTCGAACGGTGCCGCACCCTGCATGATCCCTGTGAGCCCGGCGATTAAGAACTGGAAGAGAAAAGCAATGCAGAACAGCATCGGAGTTCTGAACTCAATCTTTCCGCCCCACATGGTTGCCAGCCAGTTAAAGATCTTGATGCCGGTCGGAACCGCAATGGCCATGGTCGAGATCACGAAAAAGGTATTGGCAGCGAAGCTCATACCCACGGTAAACATGTGATGCGCCCATACGCTCATGCTGATGAACCCGATCGCCACCGTGGCTCCCACCATCACCGAGTAACCGAAGATCGGCTTGCGGGAGAAGACCGGGACGATCTCGGAGACGAAGGCAAAGGCTGGGAGAATCAGGATATAGACTTCGGGATGTCCGAAAACCCAGAAGAAGTGCATCCAGATAACCGCCGAGCCTCCTGCCTGGGTATCGAAGAAGTGTCCGCCAAGGTAGCGGTCGACCAGCAGCATGATTTGTGCCGCCGTCAGCGGACTGACGGCGAGGATCACCAGACCGGCCATTATGAGGTTGAGCCAGGCGAACAATGGCATTTTGGCTAACATCATGCCCGGGCAGCGCATGCAGAGAACGGTAGCTATAATGTTGATCGCCGTTCCGATGCTGCCAAAGCCGGAGACCAGCAGAGCCAGAGTCCAGAAGTCCGTGCTGTGGCCAACCGAAAACGTCCGCGAAGTCAATGGTGCGTAGGCGAACCATCCTACGTCGGGCGCGTTACCCGCTCCATATAGCCCGTTGGCTCCTACCAGGCTGAAGTAGAGAAGCAGGCCGCCGAAACAAGTCATCCAGAAACTGAAAGCATTCAGACGCGGGAAAGCCATGTCCCGTGCACCAATCATGAGCGGGATCAGGTAGTTGGCGAATCCGAACAGGACGGGCATGATCACGAAGAAAATCATTGTGGTTCCATGCATCGTGAACAGGCGGTTGAAGACCTGGGGCGAAACAAAGTCATTATGTGGACGTATAAGCTGGATACGGATGACAGTCGCCTCGATCCCTCCAATTACGAGAAACACTAAGGCATAAACGATGTAGAGGATGCCCAGCCGCTTGTGATCGACCGTTGTAACCCACTCGTGCAACTGATCGATGAACGGACGAGACTCCGCGGTGGTACTCGGCCATGCGATGGACTCAGTCGACATTGGACCTTCTCCTCACGGCGTTAGCGAAGCGTCCCCAGGTAGTCGGTGAGCGCATCCAGATCCTGATCACTCAACTGCATTGCTGGCATCAGGGAGCCAGGTTTGATTGCGTTGGGATTTAAAATCCATTGCCGGAGGTTTTCTGGCGTGTTCTTCGCCGCACCCGCTGCGATGGTTTCTCGGCTCATCAGGTGTGTAAGGTCAGGGCCGAAATGGCCATTGGCCACGGTTCCCTCCACGGTGTGACAATTGATGCAGGCAGTCGTTTCGAATATTCGTTGCCCTTGGGAAGCAGCGCTACTCGCGGTTGCCGGCTGGCGTTGCTCCTGAATCCAGCGATCGAAGTCAGCACGTGGCTGCACGTAGACGCGCAGCAGCATCTTGGCGTGCTGCGTCCCACAATACTGAGCGCACTGGCCCAGATAAACTCCCGCCTCATGGGGATCGATCCACATGCTGTTCGGATGGTTAGGAATCAAATCGGTCTTGCCCGCAAGGCGCGGGACCCAGAAGCTGTGATCTGTATCAGCGGAGAGTAACTTGATGAAGGTCGGCGTCGGGTGATGGTCATCGCTAACCGGCACGTGCAATTCGTTCGCAGTCACGACACCCAACCCCGGATAGCGGTATTCCCACCAGAACTGATGCCCGATGGCAACGACTTCGATCGCGTTGTCGAGTCGCGCTTGCTTCTGCACACTTGCGATCACCCGCGCGGTCGCCATGAACAAAGCAACGACGATGAGAATAGGAATAATGGTCCATGCTAGTTCCACCTGATTGCTGCCGTACACTTGCGGAGGTTCGCGTCCATCGTCACTCTTTCGCTTTCTGAACTTCACGACGGAGTAAAGCAGTAAGGTGAAGACGATTAAGAAAATGGCGCCGGTCACCGCGAGTACAAACAGAGACAGTCCAAAGATTGACTTCGCCGGCGTCGAAGCGGGAGCGAAAATATTCGTCGGGCTCAAGGGCGGGGCGGGGTCCGCAAAAGCTGCCGCTGTACAACAGAGGCAACCGAGAATCTGCGAGCCCAGGTAGTGCCATTTGGTTGAGCCACGGGATTGCAATTGGTTCCCCTTAGTTCGGCTCGAGTCACATCGGACCGAATCTCAGAATCTCAGTTTGTTGGTCACTATCCACATCTCACAACTCATCCACATGGAGCCCGTGTCGTGCCACTGCGATGATTGATCCCTTAGCAAGGTACTTGCCAAAGCGCGGCTGACGGAGACCAACGACGGGAATTATCAATTGGGTTCCGTAAACATGTGAGTAAAAACTGCTGATAAGGAAACCACGCTTCGAGCATAGGAGCCTGGCGCTTCAGGTGGTTGGAACGAAACCGAGTCACCTTTGACTCTTCACCAAAGCCTTGCGAGGAACGCAACTGCTCCGGATGTTCGTTTTCTCGTTGTCGCTTGCTATAGCGACACGATATTAGGCATCCAGAACTTCTGAACACCTTAAAAACCATAGAATTCACCCTAGATTTTTCTACAGGTGTCTTGGCGAATGGTCGAAACTGCGAATCCTGATTAGTCACATTGGACATCTGGTCTTCTTCAGCGAAAAAGAATTCTCATCGTTGTAAACAAACCGCGAGTACAAACACAGAATCTGCAAACCCAGGAAATGCCATTTGTCCTGGATCAAGACTTATGTCTTGGAGTCCTGGCATCGAGTGTGGAAGTCATTTTTTCCGCTGCTGGCGGGATAGCGACATGGCCGGACAGCACGATCTCCCTTGCTGGAACTTCCCTGCCGTAAATCTTCTTATTGGCGCCATTATCGGGACGAACCGTTGAGCCTTCTAGAGAGATGCCGGCAAACGCGCCGCGGGCACGAGAATAGCTCAAGATGTCCGCCCGCAAGGTGGCGTCCGTTTCTGCCGAGGCAGTGCGGCCGACCGGGCCTGCCGCTACCGATGCATCCGCTCCAAGCTTCACTTTGCTGGCCAGAATTCCCCTCGCACCACGTTCGTTCATTACCAGCAGCACAAAGTCTGTTGCCTCGCCACCGATTTGGAGGCCAAAGCTGCCGCCCTCGAGAGCCATCATGGTCGGTGCGCCCCACGATCCGCTGAAATCCTCACCTTTGCGACAGGACATAGCACCTCGCCCGTAACTTCCACCAACAATGAATGCAGCTTTCAAAACGGACGGGAAGACGACCACACAATTGGCCTTGTCGAGCAAGTCCTGGGGGATGTCGTCGGGAACATCGAGAATCTCTTTCAACACAGTGCCGCTGTTCCTCAAGCGATCTTCGTCTTTTTCCTGGTCTGCTGCGGATGCTGAAGAAGAGAGAAGGGACAGAACTACGAGCAGCATGCTCATGAGATACGGAATCGGTTTCTTCATGATGGTTTCTCCTTGCGCGGTTTCGAACGACCAGATCAGACTCAGCTATGGCTTCCGTCTAATAGCAGAAAAGCAAGAATCTGCCACCGCGAGTCCTGATTGAAGTCTAAGCAAAGCACTTGCCAAAGTACGGCTGAGCGGGACAAACGGCGGGCGCATCAATTGCAGAGAAACTCACACAGGGCTAGATCGCTACTTCAACAATGTTGCCGAAACCAGTGTCCGCCGTCCGACACTTGTCATCCCGTGGTCACGGAGTCCTGAGATACGGCCGTGGAATGCGCGGGCCTGCCTGTGCAAGGGAACACAGCGAAGAAAAGGATCCTTTGAAGGAGTGGGTCTAGTTTCATCTTCTACATCAAGCATTTGCGCTAACTGCGTATCCGGCCTAATATTCCAGCGGCTGCCTAGTCGCGCGGAAGCGAGTTCTGCGGCGAACGCATGTGGCGTCCAAAGGCTTGCAAGAAGTTAACGGCTTCGGCCAGACCGCGGAGACTGTCTTTGCTGGTCAGGCGCCGGAACAGGCTGAAGAAGCTAACCGGTCGGTCGCGCTCGGCTGTTGCCTGAGCTATCCCTGCGGGAATTGCCCGGGCAACACCCTCGAGCCATTCCGGCTGGATGCTCCCGAGAATGCGCTGGAGGAGGAAAAGATTCCTAATGGCCCGAATGGCTTCGGGCGTTTTGGCATTGTCGACTACTCTCTCCAGAAGTTCGTCGCTCGCCGCCAAGCCGCCACGCATAATTTCCAGCACCCCGCGATTGTGCAACTCCTGGAGCACTTCGTAGGCTGCCAACACAGCTTCAGCATGTTCTGCGGGAGCATGCTCCAGGCGAGACTGAAACTCTGCACGCGGGTTGCTCGGGGGAATTCTTAGAGGAATCGGTTGAGCCATGTGATTCTCCTCACGTCACTCCTTTGTCTGCAATTGCTGTGTCTGCAATTGCACTAGACCATTCCCCGGAGGGGTATAGTCCGAGCGCTTCCACTTACGTTCGACTTCCACCCCGTTCTGCGGCGTCGGATGACCAAAGCGAGAATTGATGCGGGGCAATGGACTCTCTCCAACTTCGGCCAACACGTTCAAATGAACGCTGGTTTCCTTGTAGGCGGGCGTGTTGCTCACAGGATCCGTGTGGCTGCTGGTTAATCGGTTCACGGGACTCTCCAGTGAGTTCATCGGCATATAGAGCTCCCGCCCCTGAACTCGATCTGTTACCAGCGCACGGACCCGTACCTGACCATATCGCGAGACCAGTTGCACCCATGTCCCGCTTTGGATTCCGCGTTCTTCCGCAAGTTCAGGGGAGACTTCCACAAAAGTGTCGGGAGCCTTCTCTCGAATTCCTTCGGTGCGATAGGTCAAGTTGCCCTCATGGAAGTGCTCGAGAAGCCGCCCGTTGTTTAAGTGCAAGTCAAATTCAGAATCCGGTTGATCGGTGGGGCCAATCCATGAGACAGGGTACAGCCTCGCCTTTTCGTCGGGGAAAGCAAATCGTTTGGTATAAAGCAGTGGCTCATCGGTGCCATCGGCCGCGACCGGCCATTGCAGAGATTTGTAGCCCGCCAGCCTCTCGTAGTTAACTCCGGCGAACATTGGAGTCAGAGAAGCAATTTCATCCATGATCTCGGAAGGATGCTGATAGTGCCAGTCTGCGCCCATCCGGTTCGCAATCCCCTGCGTGATTTTCCAATCGGGCTGACAACCCTCGAGCGGTTCCAGAACTTGATAGAGTCGCTGGATGCGCCTCTCGGTACTGGTGAAGGTACCTTCCTTTTCCAGGCTCGGTGCTCCCGGCAGAACAACATCGGCATAACGGCAGGTGTTGCTGAAAAAGATGTCCTGCACGACAAAGAAGTCGAGCTTGGCGAATGCATCTCCCACGTAGTTGGCATTGGAATCCACAATGCTCATTTCCTCGCCGATAAGATACATCGCCTTGAGCTTGCCCTCCTGAATCGCTTCCACCATCTGGTGGTTATCTAATCCCTTGGTGGAAGGCAGCTTAACCTTCCAACCAGTCTCAAATCGCTGGCGCACTTCGGGATCATCCACCGACTGATAACCCGGCAATAGGTTTGGCATGGCCCCGTGGTCGCTGGCGCCCTGCACGTTGTTGTGGCCGCGCATGGGATAAGCGCCGGTTCCCGGTCGCATGTAGTTGCCGGTAACGAGCAGCAGGTTCGAGATAGCGGTCGAGATATCGGAGCCCTGGCTGTGCTGGGTCACTCCCATGGCCCAGAGAACGCACATACTCTTCGCCTCAGCGATCATGTGTGCGACGGTTTTGATGGTCGCCTCGGTCAGACCGGTAGATCGCGCCGCGGCGTCGAGGCTGAAAGGTTCCAAGCTCTTTCGGAATTCCTCCAGCCCATTCACCCACTGATCCAGGAATTTGGTGTGCGCCAGACCGTTGTCCAGGAGGTAGCGAGAGACTGCGTTTATCCAAAAGAGATCGGTGGCCGGCTTCGGGTGCAGGAACAGATCGGCGCGCTTGGCCATCTCGTTCGCCCGGAGGTCCGAGACGATCAGCTTTTGGCCATTGAGTTTGTGCGAACTTTTCACGCGAGTCGCGATGACGGGATGACTCTCAGCGGTGTTGCTGCCGACGATCAGGATTAGATCGGCCGCCTCGATGTCGGCGATGGAACCCGAATCGCCGCCGTAGCCCACAGTGCGGAACAACCCCATGGTCGCGGGCGCCTGGCAATAGCGAGAACAATTGTCGACATTGTTGGTGCCAATGACGGCTCTCGCCAACTTTTGCATCAGGTAGCTTTCTTCGTTGGTGCATTTGGACGAAGAGATGAATGCCATTGAATCCGGACCGCTCTTCGTCTTGAGTTCCGACAGTTTGTTCGCAACCAAGGAGAGAGCTTCGTCCCAGCTGGCCTGGCGAAACTCGCCTTCTTCGCGAATCAGCGGAGTGGTGAGGCGATCCTCGCTATTGATGTGACCCCAGCCGAACTTTCCTTTCACGCAAGTGGAGATGCCATTGGCGGGTCCGTGCTCCGGCGCCACTTTGAGAATGTGGCGGTCTTTGGTCCAGACGTCGAAGCTGCACCCAACGCCGCAGTATGTGCAAACTGTTTTTGTCTTGCGGACGCGGTGAGAGCGCATCGCCGATTCCGCCTCGGAGACCTGAAGAATGCTTCCGTACCCGGTCTCCGGTTCCACACCTTTGACAATCTCGATCATGCCGCCGAGGGCAGACTTCTTCAGAGACGTCAGAAATCCAGCATGACCCAGCATGGTTTTTTCCATCAGCGCATTGCAGGGACAAACGGTTACGCAATGGCCGCAAGAGACGCAGCTCGACTCTCCAATGGTTGAGCCGCCGTCCCAAAGCACGCGGGGATTCGGATCTTCCCAGTTGATGGAGAGCGTTTCATTGACCTCGACATTCTGACACGCCTCTACACAGCGGCCGCAGAGAATGCATTGATCAGGATCGTACCGATAGAACGGATTGGTGTTATCAACCTCGTAAGGCTTCGACCGAAAGGGAATTTTCTGGTGCTCAATGGCCAGCAACTTCGTAGTGTTATGTACGGTGCAACTACCGTTATTGTTGTCGCAGACGGTGCAGTAAAGAAGGTGGTTGCTGAGGATGCGATCAAAGGCTTCCACCTGGGCGGCCGCCGCCTTCGCTGACTTAGTAGCGACCTGCATCCCGTCGGCAACGCCGGTGGCGCAAGAGCGGACAAGGCGGCCATTCGCTTCCACCATGCATGTGTCGCACGTCTGAACCGGGCCCAGTTGAGGGTGGTAGCAGACCTGAGGAATCAACCCGCCGGTACGGTTGATCAGATCGACGAGAAGTTCGTCGGGTTGAGCTTCTCGAACGATGCCGTCAATCGAAACCTTGACCACAGTTTTTTCCTCGACTCGTCTCGTAGTAAGTCCGTTCCGGGCGCTTGGGCGTACGGATCAACTCGGTTACCGGGATCGACTAAATACCTTCGACGCCTGCGCCTTCTTCCATTCGCCTCAGCACAGCCGAGAAGTCCTCTTCAGCATTGCGTGTCAACTCCTCTGAATTGACATAAAACGCCGCTTCGGTCGCAGGCATGGCGACATTCTCTTGTGCCGCGGCCTCTAGGATCAACTGAAAATCCTTGTTCATGAGACGAAGTGGAAACTGCTGAGTGTAATCATTGATCGCTGCCTTCGCCAGTTTTCCCACATGGGCCGGAGCGATCACGGCTGTCTTGGATAAGACTGTAAGCAACCGTTCGCGATCGATACCAGCTTTCTCGCCAAGCACTACAGCTTCAGCAATCGCCTGCATGCCGACACCTAACAGCGTGTTGACGACCAGCTTCATCGCCGTTCCCGAACCTGAACCGCCCAGAAGAAAGTATTGTTTTGCAAAGGCCTGGAATATTGGTTTAGCGGCGCGGAAGACCTCTTCGTTGCCGCCTACCAGTAGCGTGAGGATGCCTTGCTCGGCGGCGGGAGTGCTGCCCGAGATGGCGACATCCAATACCTCGATGCCACCTCTGGCGCCGAGCCGGTGCAGCTCGCGCGAGCTTTCGGGAGAGATTGTGCTCATCTCCAGTACGACGGTTTTCGACCGTGCTCCAGCAAGAACTCCCGCAGGTTCGCTATAAACGCTCCGAACCGCATCATCGTTGGTCAGGCACGAGAGAACCACGTCGACAGTGCGCGCCAGTTGAGGAATATTTTCCGCCACGCCCGCGCCTCGTTGAGCGATGGCTTCCACCTTGGCGAGATCCCTGTCGTATACGGAGAGTTGGTATCCGTGATCAAGCAGCCGCTGCGCGATCCGACTTCCCATATTGCCGAGGCCAATGAATCCGAGTTTCGCCTGATCTGCCGTAAGACGTTTCATAGGGTCTCCGTTGTTTTTCGAATGTCGACGTGCATGTGACAGCGCTTCGACGCGGCCGTCAAGATGTGGTCAGCGTCCGTGCCGAAAGTTTTGCTCCCAAATCAGACGCCAGTCCGTCAGACATTCACCCTGGCACTTGAACTCTTTGCCAGGTCCACCCATTCTTCCGCCGCACCCAGGGCACACCCAGTTCAGAATGCCCGATATCACATCCCCACTCCCCACGACTGTAGTCCAATTCATTTTCATTGACTGCATAAGCACCTCGCGAAAGAGAAATTTCCGGGCTTCCCCGTTCCGGAGGCAAGTACCAGGAACTCCGCTGGCGCCGTCCGGTTGTCAAAGAAGCCACACACTTAGGGCTGAATGCATTTCCTGTTCCAAACCAGAGGAGCGGTAGTTGTGTTCAAGGACGTCATGTCAATTACATTTACGCAACGGAGTTCTGCCCCGCGGCATCAGAGCGGTATGTGGCAATGTGCCGAGAGCAGCAGTCGCCTTCGCAGTCCCGCCTACTCCCGTTTCATCATTCCGCTGCAAAGGCGGCTCATGCTCTTCGCATCTCCGAAACAGACAAGCTTGTTCATTATTCTTGGTTCTTAATGATTCTTGCCTTGCACGTCCCTTGAAGCAACACACTGAAAACCGAAGGCCACCCTTTTCTCGTCGATTCGGCCTTCGAGACCTCCTTAAAGTCCCTACCAGTCCATATGCGGACAGTCGCGTCCGCCGCAGGATACGTCCCCTTATTCACAGCGCCAACACCGGGGTGGGCTATTTCGCTGAAAACGCGCGACTAAGCTAACTGGCATTTGATTGGACAGCGGCGTGCATTTTGTTGCTGGGAGCGGTCAAGCGCGAATCGGCAATGACCTGCAGTCCTCAGCCAGTTGGAGCAAGGAGGAAAGTAACGCCAATTACGTCGCAAGAAAGATCAGGGCAAAAATCATGTGGATTGTTCGACTAGCATTACGGCGGCCCTACACATTCGTGGTCATGTCCATACTCATCCTGGTCATGGGTGGGCTCGCGATCGTTCGCACTCCAACCGACATTTTTCCCAATATCAACATTCCTGTCGTCAGCATCATCTGGACCTATAACGGTCTCATCCCGCAGGACATGGCCGACCGGATTGTTACGATTACGGAGCGGAATCTTACCACCACCGTCGACAACATCGAGCACATCGAGTCTCAGTCGCTCTATGGAATCGCGGTCGTGAAAGTCTTCCTGCAGCCGACCGCGAACATACAACAGGGCATTGCACAGATCACGGCAAATTCTCAGACCCAACTCAAGCAACTGCCTGCCGGCACCACGCCGCCCCTCATCATCGCCTACAGCGCATCGAGCGTGCCTGTTCTGCAGTTGGCTCTGTCGGGGCAGAATCTGTCAGAACAACAACTCAACGACTATGGCCTGAATTTTATTCGGACGCAGCTCATCACCGTGCCCGGAGCATCGGTGCCCTATCCTTATGGCGGCAAACAACGTCAGGTGCAGGTCGATCTGAATACGACCGCATTGCAGTCGAAGGGCCTGTCCGCGCTGGATGTAGTCAATGCGATCAGCGTGCAAAATCTGGTTCTGCCCACGGGAACATCCAAGATCGGCCCTACAGAATACGATGTTTCCATTCCGAACGCAGGACCCCAGACAATTGCGGACCTGAACCGGATTCCGATCAAGACGATCGGCGGAACCACGATCTACATGAAAGACGTTGCCTGGGTGCGCGACGGCTTTCCCCCGCAGACGAACATCGTGAAGGTTAATGGGCAGCGCTCCGTGTTATTGACCATCCAAAAGGCGGGGAATGCGTCAACCCTGAACGTGATCTCAGGCATCAAGGCCCTTCTGCCGCAAATTGCTGCGACCGTCCCGGCTCAACTGAAGATGACCCCGCTGGCGGATCAGTCGATTTTTGTCCGCAGTGCGATCAGCGGAGTGGTCAGGGAGACGCTAATTGCCGCGTGCCTGACTGCCTTCATGATTCTCACCTTTCTGGGCAGTTGGCGGAGCACCGTGATCATTGCAACGTCAATTCCGCTGGCGATCCTGACCTCCATCATTGTTCTTAGTGCGATCGGACAAACGATCAACATCATGACGCTCGGTGGGCTCGCTCTGGCGGTCGGCATACTCGTGGACGACGCCACCGTCGAAGTCGAGAACATCAATCGCAACCGGGAAGCAGAACCGGAGAAAGATCTCGACGGAGTTGTTCTGGATAGCGCATCGCAAATCGCGACTCCGGCTTTCGTCTCCACCCTCTCCATCTGCATCGTGTTTGCCCCCATGTTCTTGCTGTCAGGGGTGGCGCGATACCTGTTCGTGCCGCTGGCCGAAGCGGTCGTATTCGCCATGCTAGCCTCGTATTTCCTCTCGCGGACCATCGTTCCGACAATGGCGAAGTATTTGTTGCGCGGAGAAAAAAGGGAGGCCGGGCACGCTCCCAGCCGTAATCCGCTGGTACGACTTCAGAAGCGCTTTGAGGAGGCCTTCGAGAGATTTCGTACCCGCTATCGAAGCGCACTGGATTTTTGTCTTCATCACAGGCGCGCTTTCCTGATTGTCTTCTTCGCCAGTTGCTTGGGTTCTTTGGCAATTCTCATTCCCTGGCTGGGCCAGGATTTCTTCCCCAATGTTGACAGCGGCACTTTCAAGCTTCACATGAGCGCTCCCACGGGGCGGCGTATTGAAGAAACCGCGAACCTTTGTGATCTGGTCGAACGGGCAATTCGACAGCAGATTCCGGCTGCGGAGGTCCAGAGCGTCATAGACAACATCGGCTTGCCCTATAGCGGCATCAATCTTTCTTACAGCAATTCAGCCCCGGTCGGCACCCAGGATGCCGACGTTCTTGTAACCCTCTCGGCCAACCACCATCCCACTGATAACTACATTCACCAACTTCGTCTGACACTTCCGAAACAGTTTCCTGGGGTTTCGTTTGCTTTCCTGCCCGCTGACATGGTCGGGCAGATCCTTAATTTTGGATTGCCCGCTCCAATCGACGTTCAGGTCGTCGGAAACGACGTGCAGGGAAACCGAAGGTACGGCGACGAACTGCTCGCGAAGATGAGGTATGTTTCTGGAGCGGCCGATTTGCGGATTCAGCAGCCCTTCGATGAACCCTACCTCCGACTGAGAGTCGAACGGACAAAAGCAGAACAACTTGGTTTCACCGCGCACGACATCGCACAAAATCTCCTCGTGTCATTGAGCGGCAGCTTCCAGACTTCGCCCTCGTTCTGGCTTGACCCCAAAAACCATGTCAGCTATCAAATCGCGACTCAAACACCTCAGTATCGCGCGGATACCCTGCAGGACATTCAGAACGTTCCCATCACAGGCACCAATCCAAACGCTCCTCCGTCGCTCATGGCCAGTCTAGTGTCCACGGAGCGAGGAGCAGGAATGGCTGTCGTTTCTGACTACAACGTTGCGCCCGTCATTGACGTCTTCGGTTCCGTCGCGGGTCGCGACCTCGGTGGCGTAGCGGGGGACATCAACAAGATTCTTGACGAAACTCGCTCGCAATTACCGCGCGGTTCCCGAGTCGTGGTCCGCGGGCAGGTGCAGACGATGCGAGCATCCTACATCGGGCTTCTGAGCGGGCTCGCGTTCTCGATCGGGCTCGTGTACTTGCTGATCGTTGTCAATTTTCAGTCATGGCTCGATCCATTCATCATGATTTCCGCGCTGCCCGCAGCACTCGCCGGCATTGCCTGGTTCCTGTTTATTACACACACGAACCTAAGCGTACCCGCGCTCATGGGAGCCATCATGTGCATGGGTGTCGCAACGTCGAACAGCATTCTGGTTGTGAGTTTTGCCACCGAGAAAATGACGGAAGGAATGGATTCTGGTGCGGCCGCGCTCGAAGCCGGATTTACGCGCTTTCGCCCCGTGCTGATGACCGCCCTGGCCATGATCATCGGCATGGTGCCCATGGCTCTCGGGCTAGGTGACGGCGGCGAACAAAACGCTCCCCTTGGCCGGGCGGTGATCGGCGGATTGATTTTCGCGACGGTTTCGACGCTGTTTTTTGTCCCGGCATTCTTCAGCGTTCTTCAAGGTTCACGCCGGCATTCAACCCCCGCGGAAGGGGCACACTAGATAATCGAGCGGTATGGAGCCATTTATGTCGGTTCAAAGTGAAAATACAACACGACGCAGCGGTGAAACGATGCCGCCGAACGTGCAAACCGGAAAGCGTTCGCACAGGCATTGGCTGGGTTTGGGGATTGCACTGATTGTGGTTGCCGCTCTCCTCGTATCGGGCATCTGGTTGCGGGTTCGGGCCCGCACCACCCTAAACACGGAGACGGGTCAGGCAGCTCTGACGGCGGTGTCCGTTGTTTCGCCTAAACAGACTGCTCCGACCGACGAAATCGTTCTGCCCGGAAACGTCCAACCATTCATCACTTCACCTATTTACTCCCGTACGAATGGTTATCTGAAAAAGTGGTATTTCGATATTGGAGCGCACGTCAAAAAGGGGCAACTCCTTGCCGTAATCGAAACGCCGGAGGTCGATCAGCAACTCCAGCAGGCTCGCAGCAACCTATTAACAGCGCAGGCAAACCTCGAGCTCGCTTCAATTACGAAAACCCGGTATCAGGGATTGTTGAAAACGAACGCCGTCTCCCAGCAGGATGTCGACAACGCGGTCGGCACCTACAATGCGAATAAAGCGATCGTCGAAGCGGACAAGGCAGCCGTACAGCAGTATTCGGCGTTGGTATCTTTTGAAAAAATCTACGCGCCATTCGCTGGTGTGATCACGGCGCGTAACACCGATATTGGCGACCTGATAAATTCTGGCAGCACTAGCAATGTGAAAACCGATCTCTTTCACATCGCTAAACCCGAAACACTGCGCGTCTACGTAAACGTCCCGGAAGAATACTCGCGAGGAATCAAGGTGGGGATGACCGCAGATCTCAGTCTCGCGGAATTTCCCGGCCGCAAGTTTCAGGGAAAGGTGGTTCGCACGGCCGACGACATTAATTTGACGACCCGCACTCTGCTGATCGAAATCGATGTCGCCAATCCGAAGGGCACGCTGCTCACCGGCTCCTATGCTGAGGTCCACTTGGCAATCCCGACGCAGGCCTCCACCTTCTTGATTCCAGTTAATACTCTGCTGTTCCGGACAGAAGGTTTGCGTGTCGGAGTTGTGAAGGACGGGAAAGTTGTGTTGACGCAAGTCACCCCGGGCCACGATTTCGGCAATGAGATAGAGATCGTGTCTGGCCTCAAGGCAAACGATCAAGTCATCATCAATCCACCCGACTCAGTCCTTTCCGGACAGGCTGTTCAAATTGCTCAGGCGACATCGCCGGGAGATACCAAGTGAAGCGACCTCGAAAGCCGATTTTCAATAGTTCATGTAAAGCGGCCGTGCGGGTTCTGCTAGCGATAGCAGCACTCCAGTTGACTGGATGCGTGGTTGGCCCCAAGTACCACCAGCCGGCGGCACAGGCTCCTCCTGCCTATAAAGAGCTCGGGGACTGGAAGCCCGCCGAACCCAATGACCAAAATCTTGGCGGTAGTTGGTGGACGGTTTTTCAGGATCCGCAACTGGACGCGCTGGAACTCCAGGTCAATGTATCGAATCAGAACCTGAAAGCCGCAGAGGCGCAATTTCAGCAAGCGCGAGCCGCCCTGCGCTACAACCGGGCTGACTACTACCCAACCGTGACGGCTGGGCCCTCGGCGACCCGAACGCGCGTTTCTGCTAATGCTCCTACCAGTTCGCTGTTGCGCGGCGTCACCTACAACGACTTTGTGTTCCCGTTCGACGTTTCCTATCAGGCCGACGTCTGGGGACGAGTTCGAAAAACCGTGGAGTCCTATCGAGAGCAGGCGCAAGCCAGTGCGGCGGACCTCGCTACGGTCAACCTGAGCATGCACGCGGATCTGGCAGTCGATTATTTTCAGGCTCGCAGCCTGGATGCCGAGGTACAACTCCTGAACACTACGGTCACACAGTATGAGCAAGCCCTGGAATTGAATGAAAGCCGCTTCCAGGGAGGTATTGCTTCGGAGGTAGAAGTTGAGCAGGCAAAGACCATACTTCAGACCACCCGGGCACAAGCGATCGATGTTGGCGTGGCGCGAGCGCAGTTTGAACACGCAGTCGCAATTCTGATCGGAAAACCTCCCGCAGAGTTCAGCCTTCCTCCGCTACCCCTCACCGCACCGCCTCCTCACATTCCTGTCGGTGTGCCTTCGGTACTGCTGGAAAGACGTCCGGATATTGCAGCTGCGGAGAGACTGGTTGCGTCCGCCAACGCCCAGATCGGAGTTGCAAAGTCGGCCTACTACCCGACGATCAGCTTGGGCGCCTCGGGAGGATTTGAAAGCTCCAGCATAACTACCTTGCTTAATGGTCCTAGCGGCCTCTGGTCTTTTGGACTGTCTGCCGTTGGGACCGTGTTTGACGTGGGAAGACGTCGCGCTCTCACCGACCAAGCGCGTGCGGCTTATGACTTTCAAGTCGCTAACTATCGACAGACGGTCTTGAATGGATTTCAACAGGTGGAAGACAATCTGGCGGCGGTGAGGATTCTGGAAAACGAGGCCAAAGTTCAGGACCAAGCGGTTGTCGCAGCCCAGCGTTCGTTAGATCTTTCGATCACGCGCTACAAGGGCGGCGTTACAAGTTATCTCGAGGTGATTACCGCGCAAAATGCCGCACTTACGGACGAAGTGACGGCGGTGAATATTTTGGGACGCCGTATGGCCGACACCGTGTTGTTGATTCAAGCCCTCGGCGGCGGGTGGGACCGATCAAGTTTGCCGGAGCGTCCCGAATGCTGCGGCAAGCTGGTGAGCAGCACGGGCTCAAAGTGACTCTTCTGCCAGAACGGCATGGGAATCGGTTCGCATGAAGCCGGAGCATTGATGTTCGGTTCCCAGAAACGGTCGACAAGGTCATGGGTCTGATTACCGATCCTAAGCGAATGGCAAAACCTGTTCGCCCGAGCAGATTGCCGAGGTGGTAATACGAAGCGGTACGGACGGAAAAGAGCAGCTCCGCTATTAGCGGGCGACGATCGAAAGCGTTGGCTTCGCGTTTGCCATTAGGAGACGACGGTTTTCCGCAAGACAATTGCCCGCCCCTGTTTTTTTCTGAGCCGCGCGGGCGGAGGCTGCCTGGGTTGATTGCCTGATTGTGCCGCGACCAGTGCGGAGATGTTGAGAATGAGAGCGATTTGAAAGTACCGCCCGTTTCATGAATATGTCTCCGGGAAAAGAAATTTGCTGTAGCGGCCCGGTTTCAATGTTCGTTACTCAGAAACTAAGGAGCTTCCCGTCTGTTCCCGGCCTTCAAAGCTGGGCCAGCCCCCACTGGAGTCATTCGTGGACGATCACGACGGTGGCGGAAGGGTAGGAAGGGGCTGGTTTTGCCGATCCGGCAGGATGCAGAGTGTTGGTCAGACGTGTACTCTCAAACCACCTTCTCCGTCGCGAACCCCGGTTCGTATCCAGCACCGGGTGGGGTCGGGAGCTTGGGGCCGGTAGCGCGAGTTCCCTTGGCATTCGCGCGTCGGTGGGCGGCAATTTTGGCGGTGAGCAGGAGCGCTGACAAGCTTCCGAGGATAACGACGATTGCTCTCCAATCTCGCATCACCGGATCGTTCTTCATGAGGGTGAGTGCGAAGAAGACGCACAACAGGTGCACACAGAACACCGAGAGCGAGGACTGGCCGAGCATCACTAAGGGCCGGATCGCTAAAGGCCTCAAAGCCGATCGAAACCTGATCGCCAAGACTGCGACCGCAGTGAAATCGATCATCCGGCCCACTCCAAAATCCCACTTATCGAACAGCAAGCCGGACTTCCCGAATGTGACGACCCCGGCTACTTGCGCGTAGCGCAATACCAGAAAAAACCCCGCTACTATCGCCGCCGGAACCGCCATCTGCTTCACCCAATCAAGACGAAAATCGTTCTTAGCCCAACGAACTCCCAGCCACAGCCCGACTAACCACCACAGCTGCCATGCCCAGAGATCGAACGCGCCCATCTGGTTCAATGGGATCTGCAGGCCGAAAGCGCGAGTCTGCACGTGATATGCGAAACTCCGGAATCCGAACTGTGCGAGCAGCCAGAGGGTGAAGCCACCGGCAAGGGCGTACTTCCATCCAAATCGCTCTCCCAGTGTTAGTGCGAGGGGAGTCAACGCGAGCAGTACGATGTAAATCGGCAGTATATCCAGGAGCGGCGGCCTGTAGAGCATCAACGCCGCATCGGTGAAAGCACGTGTGCGACCTGCGGAAAAATAGAAGTCCAGGAGATTATGTACTGCAGGTGTGTTGCCGTGCGCGGCAATCGGGGCTTCTATCACGAAGGCGAACGCCAGCAGCAACAGTTGGTAGCAGTACAGCTTTCCGGTTCGTATCCCTAACTTCCGCCACATCGCGCCGTAGCCGTCGCGTTCGGCGATCCGGAAATAAATGCGGCCTGTAAACAGAGCGGAGAGAAAAATGAAGCCTTCTGTGGCTGCGAAAAACCCAAACGGCTGATTCACATATGTGCTCAGAATGGTTGGCAAATGAGTGCAGGTGATCCACACCAGCATCAGGCCGCGAAGGGCATCGAGTTCTTCTATTCGCTGTTGCATCGGTTCCCCTTCGTCACTTGTTTGCAAACCGGGCAATGTCTCCGCTGAACTTCTGCAAACCATGGGACTCAACGTATTGCCTGGCCTTCGGATCTTGCTTCAAATAGGCATCCCAGAACGCAAGCGTTTCGAGCTGCGCGCATTGGAATACCTGAACACGATGGCCTTGGTCCCGAAAAAGGCCGGCGAATCCCATATGCGTTCCACCCTCGAGTTCGACCTCGTATTTGTTGCCCGCGGGCCCTTTTGCGAATGCCTCACTTCGCCAAACTGGCTCCTGGCCGAAGGGGCCGAAATCGCGCGAACCGTACATAAGCAGCATGGGCACAAGAACGGCGTCCCACGAGCGCGCGCTCAGCCCCATGATGCCTTCTCCCTGAGGCGATAACAGCACAACGGCAGAGACCCGCTTGTCCGCAAAACTCTGCGGCGCGGCTTTTCCCGGCAGCAGTATCGTCGTGCCACCGATTAGACCAGCCGTATAAGCGCCGAACGAGTGTCCGCCCACGCCGATATGCTGGAGATCGAGCTTGCCCACGAGTTGCGGAGCAAAGGTTTCGACATGGGCAAGCGAATCGATGATGAAGGAAATGTCCTCCGGGCGGTTCTCCCATCCCTGGGGATCGCTGAGCGCCTGGCGCAGGGTGCCGCTGAAGCCGGAGTCGGCAACGGAGTCGGCGTGAGAAGGATGAATGCTTACATATCCGTAGCTGGCCCAGTATTGGCCGAGTCCGGAGTAAGAATCTTTGGATGCCATTGCCCCGTGGGAGAAAATGATGACAGGAAACCGTCCTAAGGCAGCGGGATAATAGATTTTGATTGGGATGTTCTTATTGCGCGCCGGATCGTGCAACACGAGATTGTCGACCGTTAGCACCTTATATGGCCCTGAAGTTGGGGCGTATTGGCACCAGCCAATTCGTGACCACAGGCAAACTAAAATAACCGCAATGATTGCCATCCAACTGGGTTGCTTATGACGCACCGCTAGATTCCCTCCGCCTTCACGCACTACTTCGCTACTAATTTAGAGTTGGTCTCGGCACACTTGGTTTCAAGGAAAACACTTCCAAGCCTGCGTTGGCGCGACGTTGGGTGGCGGAGCAAGAACAATGCAGCGGCTCGGACGTGAGTAACACTGAAATCTCAACGCGAATGCCCGATCCGCTGCCACCCACATTCAACGTTACCTTTTCTCCTCCGGAGGGAAATGTTCGAACATCTTCTGCACTCCCTTGTCGAGATTCTTGGTGTTCTTCTCTGCATTGTTGGAAAGTGTGTCGCTGGACGAGCCCCGCCAGATTAAAGTCTTGGTCTTGGCATCGAACAGATCGACTACGAGAGAACCGACCTTGTAGGTTTCGGTTGTCGTTGTTGCGTCTCCAAAACCTCCGCCCCCGAATCTTCGCCATCCCCAACCCCCTCCAAAGCCGTCATAAAAAGTGTTGAGAGTCTGTTGCTGCTGCGTGATCTCCATCGCTACGATAGAGACATCGCCGCCCGAGTCGACCTGGGTCCAGCCTTTTGCTGTTAGAGCCCCGTTCACAGCTTCCTTAATACGATCGACCAACAGCGGATCTTTCGTTTGGACCTTCTCCCAGGAGTACGTCCTGTATTGTCCGAAATTTGCGTTGTGATCGTAGTCGGTCTTCACCTGCTGGGCGAATGACGCAGCTGTTAATGCAAAGAACATCGCGATCGAAAACAATATTGTGTTTTGTACCTTCATGATTTCTCCTTTAGTTTGTTGAAAAAATCCGGCAGGGCCGGCTTCGTTGTTACGGTTTGCCAGCACTCTTGGCTGACAGCATGTGTTTTTCTGCGGCGGCAGCTTTGGCCGAATTTTGTTCGACTTTCGACGGCATAATGTGCATCTCGGAATTTTGTCCCTCGACCGTGATGGCGCTCAGGAAATCGACCTTGCCGTACTTGTTGAAAGTGACATCGCTTTGAGCCTGAGGAGTATTCGCGGTAACAATTTCATACTCCACGTAGGCCGAGTGTGAGCCGTTGTCGTCTTCGATCAACAAAAGGTTGGCATCCATGTCAGGCTGAGTCACGGTGTAACTGCCTGCAGGCATCTTTGCGTTCCCCGCATAAAACGCGGCTGGCGCGTTAAACTTCACGCTATTGATGATCTGCGCCATGCTGGGGATGGCACAGAAGACCGATAGCAATCCGATGGACACAATCACTTTCTTTAAAGTGTTCATTCTGTTTTCTCCTAAGTTTTCGGTCGTGTCTGGAGCTTGGCATTCAGACGAGAATGCCAAGCTCCTAACCATGCATATGCACCAGGAATGCCAAACCTGAACGCAACCAGAGATCGCGGCAAGTGACTGAATGCAGGAAACATGAGGACGGCTACGATCGCGATTAGGTCCGAATGAACTTGCGTCCCTCTAAAGGGGGACCTCCCGCGGTCGACACTCGTCGGCCCGCAGTCATTCGGAGAGAAGGGCTTGAGTTCTGAGCGGCCACGCCATCTCGACGGATGGCCTGCGGTTCTCTAAACACTGCCACGCCCCTAAGCCCGCGGCTTTCCCAGGTTTTGTGCTCAGCAGCAAAGCTCGAATAAGTCTCGAGTGTCGGCGGGCTGATAGCACGTCGGCATTCGGACGGTCTCAATGTTTCGCGTCACTGTTGAGAGCAGCGGGGTGTGGATTAGTACCGACCTGCCACAGTCTCGGATGTTGCAGCAAGACGACCATCCAATGGACCTTCAACTGCTGAAGACCTTGTGAAGATCAGTAGTGTGGGCGCGCTCAACAATTGTTGGGAGTATGAGGTCGACTTTTAAAGGAGCAACAAAATGAAGAATCTACGGAATGTGAGGCCCTCGTTTGCCTTGATTGCATTTGTTTGTGCTGCAGTGATATCGGGAACTGCTTCGCGAGCAGCGGGACAAGCGGGAACAGGCGAGACGGTCATCCAGAAGGCCACTGAGCAGTTTGAGAGCAGCCCCCTGAAAACTACATCTCTGGACAAAGGCATGTGGATGTTTTCTGGGGATGGAGGAAACGCTACGGCGATCGTGGCTGCAAGTAGCACTCTGCTGATCGATAGCGGAATAGACTCGCGGGTTTCTGAGCTGGGCGATGCGATCTTTAAAGCGACGGGGCGCCCGGTCACACGGCTGGTAAATACTCATTGGCACTTTGATCACACCGGAGGGAACGTTTATTTCGGCTCCGGAGGCGTAACCATCTTAGCTCAGGAAAACGTAAAGAAGCGGCTATCTTCGGTGCAGAACGTGCCTTTCACAGGCTTGCGCGACGGCCGTTATCCAACCCAGGCGCTACCCACAGTGAATTATTCCGACAGCACGACCTTGCAACAGGATGCTCAGAAGTTGACATTGGTCAACTACGGTCCTGCCCATACGGATGGGGACACAATTATCTACATCGCTCCGGCGAATATTGCCGTGGTTGGGGACATTTTCTCGAATCACTTTTACCCCATCATCGATCTGGCGTCGGGAGGATCTATCGATGGGATGATCCATTCCGTCGATCAAATTCTGGCGCAAACTAACGAGCAGACAAAGATCGTCCCCGGCCATGGGCCAGTCGCGACTCGTTCAGATCTACAGAATTACCGTGACATGCTGGTCCAGGCTCGGCAGCGCATTAAGGTTTTGGCGGCGGCGGGAAAAACAATCGATGAAACAGTGGCCGCAGCGCCGACTAAAGACTTCGATGCCAAATGGGGCAGTGGTTACGTATCGTCGGATGTTTTTGTAAGAATGGTCTTCACTAGTCTGATTGACAGCGGCAATACGAATCGGTAGCCACATCACTCTGCGGTACAAAGAATCACAGTCATCGAGGGGCCGATTATCGAGCGCTCGAGTCATGATCGGCGATGATGGTTTTGTCGGAGGCATCCACATGCTCTTTCATCGCCGATTTGAAACCGCGGATACCTTCTCCGATTCCTTTGCCGAGCTCGGGCAGCCTCTTAGGTCCGAACACGAGCAACGCAATTCCGAAGATCACCAACAGATGCGTGGGCTGCAATAGTCCTTCGAACATGAATCCCCCTTTGTCTTTGCAGGCGCCGCTTCGGTGGGGAAACAGCGTCTTCCATCTCTGGATTTATCCGCGAACAGCTATCGCGGCAGGATCTCGAACTTTTCTGCCGGAATGGTTTGGATCGCGTTCTTATCGAGCTTCAAATGCGAATAAACCATTTCGGGAGGGAGCCGCCGTATCCACTGGTTGAGAGACATGTCCAAGACTTCGCTCGCCTTGAACAGCTCCAGAAACACCAGATCAGTATCGCCTGTGTTTTCCACGTAATGACCAGCGTTGAAGGGAACGAAGCCGACATCGTTGGCATTGAAGTCCATGGTACGTGCCGATCCAACGGGCATAAACACCGTCATTCGGCCCTTCCCTGCCATCCAGAACTGCCACTCAGAGGCATTGGGATGCCAATGGAGCTCGCGCATACCTCCGGGCTTGATCGTATTCAGGGCAGCCGCAACATTCTTCGAGACAGGAAAGTTATGTGAATCGACGATGCGTATTTCGCCCCCGGTCGTTCGCTTGGTCGGCGCCATCCCTTCCATTTTGAAGGTGTACTGGATGGGAGACTGCACCTTTTGCCCGCCAACTGCCGCCCTATCCTCCGCCAATGACTTCGGCAGGTCCGCCGGGAAAATGTAAAGAGGACCAGTCGGCAGATTAGTGAGAGCGCTCTCCGGTAGTCCAAAGTTCTTCGACAACACTTCCGGAGGCGTATGCGCCACCCACTCCGAGATAAGCATCGTACCGTCTTCAGAAAACATACCTTGATCGAAGACCAAGAGAAACTCGCATCCGTCGGGCCCCAGGCCCTGAATAGAATGAGGATAGCCGGCCGGGAAGTACCAAAGATCGCCCTTGGTCACGTCGTCGATGAAGATCGTCCCATCAGGATTCAATAGCGTAACGCGGGCATTTCCATAGAGCATGATGGCCCACTCATCGGCGGTGTGCCAATGCAGCTCGCGAAAGCTGCCGGCAGTCAAACGCATGTTGACGCCCGCTAAGTCCGTGGAAGTCGGCAATTCGCGCTGCGTCACCTGATGGGTCCAGCCGCCCTCTTGAACTCGCTTCTTCGTCAGATCGTAGGAGTACCAAATGGGACCGACATCCCCAAAATCCGTCGGCGGAGGTGTGTTTGAGTTGGGATTCTCGGCCAGAAGCGGCTTGTTCTCCTGTCCGGGGTTACTCAAGGAATGGTCGCCTTCCGCCTTTTGCGCGCCTTCTCGCGTTTGTGCGTGGGCGCTTAATCCGGCGAATGCAGCCGCAGCCAAAGCAGCGGAGCCGATTCCCAGGACGCTCCTTCGGGACACTCCATCCGGCATCATCTTGTCTTTCTTCTCATCGTTCATCGCCTTTTCCTCATCCTTGGTGAATTCGACTGAATTCGTGCTATGCACGCAGGAAAAAGCCAGAGCAAATACAACCTCACAATGCCTGCAAGCTGATTGAGCGTTGTACCTATTGCTCTGACGCTAAGCCGATTTTCTCGTCGGCAGACAAAACTCGACAATTTTTCCAAGTTGCGCCTGCGCAGCCGTCTTCAACGGTCTGCGAAAGCGCGTCGGTATGTAAAACTCGATCACCTTGGCCATGACAACCTCCTTGATCTCTCGAACTCCAATCACCCAAGCAATCCATCCGCGTCGGCAACGCAAGGAATCGTGCAGCCGAAGCTTGTGCAAGAGCGCTTTATGAATCGCGCCGGATCTCATCCACATAGCTCTCTCTCCAGGATCGTGCCGGAAGAGGGTTGCGTCCGTTTTTCCACCTCTCTCAAGCGACGCAAACCTTTCGAAAACATCACCGAGGCCAGTGCTTTCATATCTGGATCTGCAACATCGGCAGCCCTGAGTAGTTCCCTGCCTGCGTCCTGCTGTCCGAACCTGCACCACATCACTCCGCAAAGAAACACATAATTGCTGTCCATCATGATCTCCTCCTGTCCTGCCCGGGTAGCATGAGCCGTATTTCCAGCACCCTGGGGGTAACGGCCGATTCAAACATGTGACTGCAATCGTGATGCCAACGGCGAAGGTTGGGAACCGCTGACGCGCTTCCTACTTGCGTCATGGCGGTGACGGTAAGGTGACACCCGCGACCGTCGCGACCTCGCGCCGTCTCGGCTAAATCGAGATGTACGTGTAACCGCCTTCGGTCTGAAGAAGCGCAATAGCGGCGACCATGGACGCTACTACCAGGGTTCCTGGAACGGTGTGCGCAAGCATGTCCTTGGCGATATCTTCCGGCGATTGCGACAGCTTGTTGCGGGAGATGAGGACCCGCACCTGTTCTTCCAGGGCGGTATGGCAACTCAGAAACTGCGCTCCCCTCGATTGCAGCGCTTGCATGCTCGTATCTTGGTAGACGGAGTCCTGATCGTCCGGATTCTTGGGGGCAGGCGCTTGTTTCAAGGAAGTTTTGCTGGCGTAAAATAGGTTCTTCACTGCGGGCTTCCCGGTTACCGAATCGGTCACCTTCAACCACTCGCCGATCTGGTACTTCTCCCAGACGTAGTCGTCGTAATTGAGCATATTGGCTGGGCCGTGCAGCGCCACGGCGATCTTGATTTGCCGTTCCGGGATGCCGAAACCGAACCTCAGGCCATTGAAAGAATTCTTGACGTTGTTCAGGAATTTCCCGTCGCCAATCTGCACGACGTCGTACAGCTGCTTGATCCGGGCCGGATCGTTCACGAGTTTCCGGAAGTCAGCGAGTTTCCACTCTGAAGTCGTCCATACAAGCTGAGCCTCCGCGGCGGGGGGCGCGACGTCGAACAAGCCGAGCGCAGCTAAGCCTGCTGCGGCACGGGATATTAACAATCTACGGGTTACGTTGTTCATGGTTCTCCTGTTGCAACGGAGCATCGTCTGCAAGCGACGCTACCGGTGCGCCTACTACTTGAACAAAATCTTTGCCATCATTCCCTTGTCTTCGTGATTCAGCAGATGGCAGTGAAACACCGACATGCCTTTGATGATGGGGTCGGTGAAGTCCAAAATGACATCAACGGAGCCGGCATACGGAACATTCACCGTATCGAGCCACTCCGGATGCGCGAGCGGCACACCATTCTCCGCATAGGCCAGAAAGTGCACCTGGTGTATGTGGAAAGGATGTAGTTCGGCGCTTCGATTGAGAACCCGCCAATGCTGATAAGTACCTACACGGGCGCTGGTCATCGGACTTGCGTCCGGCGCATACTTGCGGCCGTTGATGTAGAAGCCGTTCTTGTCCTCGGTGAAGATGACGGTGAAATCCGGTTCAGATTGCTTCAGCGACTCTACGTCGATCGGCTTGTACAGCGGCGCACGCTCATCGACAGCATGAGCTTTCAGGCGTGTCGGTTGTGTATCGGTTTTATGTCGATTAGGTCGCGCTGAACCGGGCTCTTTCAGATCCGCCAGCACCATCTCTGGATTGGGATCTCCGTCCGGACCTGCATTTACGCAGAGGGTTCGCAGGGACTCATGTATGCCGGGCGGCGGACCAGTTACGATGGCTTCGAGCCGTCCCGCGGGTGCAACCAATAAGTGATCGGCCACCCTCGTCGGATGTTTGGGGTCGTGGTAGGCAAGCGGCATCCCGTCAAGCGCCACAATTTCAAATACCCGTTCACCCAACTGCAGATCTAAATAGCGATCCGCCGAAGCGTTCACTATACGCCAGAACTGCCGCTCGTTAGGCGCGATCTCGATTCGCGGTCGAACTACTCCGTTCACCGTAAAGATTTCCTCGACTGCCTCGGCTTCTCCACCGCATCCCTTAGGTGGGATTTCAACAGTGCGCATGAGTGTGGCGGCATTCGGATCATGCTCGATGGAGCGGCCGCGCACAACCATCACGCGCTCGCGCAGTCGCGCGACGCCAGGGACATAACGTTCCATTCCTTCGATGACGATGGCTCCTGACATTCCGTCCAATGCTTGCCGGTGACTCTCGCCATGTGGATGAGTGTGGTACCAGAACAGGCCGGGAGGATGGTCGCGTGGAATCTCAACCGAGTAGTGCAAAGTCTGGCCGGGCCTCGCCATCATTCCGATCACGTCATCCTGTGGGGAATTCGGCGAAACGCTCAGCCCATGAAAATGTAAGTTCGTCATGTCCATGCACGGATTGATCGCACACGTCTCCGAGGACTTGGCGGGAAGATCGTTGAGGTAGGTGATTTTGAGAACGTCACCCGGAGAGGCGCGGATCACGGGGGCGACCGTGTTCCCTTCGAAAGAAAAGGCATCCCGGCCATTTTCATTCACTGCATGCAGCGTAAGCGATGCGACGTGATTCCGGGCTCGCACCTCCGGAGCTTCCGGCAGGGATACCGTCTGGGCGCGACCTGAAACTGCGAGAGATATCACCGCACCAAGGAGTAGCAAGGTACGCGCGTAGGTTCTAGTTCCTTGATTCGTCAATAAGATTTCCATGCCTGCCTCGCCGGATTTATGGGTCGCGATCTGACTGAAGCTCCGCTTGACCTCCAGTTCCCGGGTCAGACCGCGCCTGTAACGACATTCCCACCAGGGTTGCGATCAGGATCGAAGGATAGAGTTGTCCTATAAGCGCCTCTGCCATGGCCAGCGAGTGAGCAATTCGATGCACCGGATAAGCGTCCCCATAACTTACGCTGGTGAGGGTGGAGAAACTGAAGTAGATCAAACTGCTCGGTTCACCTGTCGGGCTTCCGCTGACGAGCGACTGGAAATGAATTGCATCCGGTCGCTTTTCCATGAGCAGCTTGTATCCGAACGCCCAAGTCAAACCGATCAGTAGATACGCGGCAACCCCACCCATGACCCGATGCACGCTAATCGGGCCGGGACGAAACGTGTGCTTCAACGTCATAACTACGAGGATGGCCATCCCGGATATCTTCACCGCTGTATCCCATCCCCGGTGGCCGAGCGACGGATTGAATTCGACGATCAAATCCGCCGTGAACTCCAGGGCAGTCAGGGCGACGATTAGAGACAAAAGAACTCTATGGCGAATGGTTGCGATCGCACCTGAGAAGAGCATGAGCGCGAAAATCAGGTCCAGTCCGATTCGCCCGGATCGTGTCAGGCGAACCATTGGAACAAAAACAGCGATGAGCACCAGAAATCCGAGGAAGAAGCTCAGTCCCCGATCCTCTATCCGAAAAGAGAACACCGTTGGCCGCTTCTGTTTCCCCATGATCACTCCGCGGAGTGCCACCCCGAAACTCGCACGTTTATGCCTTGCATGTCCGCCGTTGAGTCAGACCCGAGGTCTTTTTCAAAGACAACGCCCTTCCTGGTAACTACGAAGGTCTGGATCCCGGATGACTGATACTCCGCCGGATACGCGATCAACCGGAGACTTGTCGTCCTCTTGCCGCGGCCACTCGCGCCCGATGCGGGATTCTGTGCAACCAGGCGAAAGTAGTAGCCGTGGAAGGGGCTAGGCTGCTTGTTCTCGGCATTCGTTGTAGCCCCGGAGGCCAGGCTCTCGGCGAACCGAGTGATTGAGTCTTCGCTAGCGGCCTTGGTGCCGGCCTCATTCTTTGCCATCACGAATTCCTCGCATACCTGGATCGCAGTGGCCTCGTTTTCTCCGACTCTGCGGAACTTGATTTCCTCCATACCGGTCTTGGAGTCGAAGTACCAAGCACCATTACTCGAGACGAGAGGAATAGGGAAGGGCCAGTTCTCTGCTCCGATGTACAGCACCGTGGTCCCGTCATGTTCTCGCACCAGGCGATGCATCTCCTGATACTTCTTGCTGAACTGCTCGCGTTCGAGGTTGTCTTCTACTTCATCGCTCGATGAAGTGACTTCTTTTCCTGCCCCAAGGATGGCTTCCAGAGCCGGCTCATCTTCCTTTTGCGCGGCTTCAAAGAGAGCGTTACTGGCTTCGCCGGGAGAAGCGAACTTCTTTGGCGCTGACTCCTGAGCGAAACTTGATTCAGCAAAGCCCACCACTAGCAGAAGACCTAACAGCGCCAGAAGGACGGTGGCAGCGAACCCGCAAGCAGTTTTCACGATAAATGTTTCAAATGTTTCAAGCTTCATATCATTTGTGCGCATGAGTTCTCTCTCCATATCATCAGTTTCCTTTGCAGGATCGGAACCGGATTATCGACGACCGCCGCCTCCTCCATGGAATCCGCCGCCTCCGTGGAAGCCTCCGCCAAAGCTGGACTGCCCGCGGGAAGAAAAGCCCCTCGCGACTCCTCCATGATTAAAGCCGCTGAATGCGCCGGAATGCGTGCCCGATTGCGCATGCGATGCGAATCCATGTTGGCCACTGGCGGATCCCCTTGCTCCGCCTCCATGAAATCCACCGGCGTGATTGAAGTTGTTGCGATTGATGAAAACTCTGCTGTGGGAAACGTAACCGTGGTGGTCGAAGAGAATTCCATGACCACGCCAGTCGTATCCCCAGTGTCCCCAGCCCCAGCCAAATCCGCCAAAGAAGCCGATCCCAAAGCCGAGGCCAAACGCGATTCCCGGGCCGCCAATGTAGAGTCCAGGATAGGAATACCAGCCCGGCCAGATTCCGATGGGCCCTCCATACACCAGCCACGGGTCATACTCAGGCACGTAAACAACTTCGGGATCGGCGGGTTCGATCACAATGGTCTGCCCCTGCTTTTTCACCTTTTCCTGCGATGTGCTTTTCAAGTTGCCCGCCTTCTCCGCGCGGTCGCGCATTACTTGCACAGCATTCATCACGTCTTGTTGTTGATTGACGTAGGCGTCGCCGAGCGATGAGGTCCACGACAGATTCTTGTCCATGTTGGCGAGCACAGAAGGAAATTCCACGAGGGCCTTCACACTGGGATCCCAGGGCTGCTTGTCGACTTCTTTGCCGAGTTGTTCGCCCTTAAGATCGCTATGCTGCTGCAGCCACCGGTCTGCTTCCACAATTTGGTCGGGATAGGTTGCCGCTGCGAGGATCTGTGCTACCAGCGCATCGGGATACAATGCGATGGGCGCGACGAGTTGCTGCAACTGTTCCGGCGTCTCGGGCGCAGCCTGAACTGGTGACTGCTGCGGGGCCTGAGTCGGCGGCGGTGCGGCGGGCTGGTCTGCCTGAGCGGCGAACCCCTCCGGCACAGTGGCCAACACAAGACAACAAGAAAGCAAGAGTGACAAACTCTGTTTTAGAAATCTCACAATTAATTCTCCTTGCGACGGCGCCACATCACGAATCACGGCTCCGCCAGTTCCATCGTTATCAGCCGGCCAAGTTAGCGGCGCTTCGACCCGCGAACCACCGAAATGTGAGTGGACACGCCGGATGATCGCATTGACACGCGATTTCCACATCATCGCTGCCCGCATCACGGCACGTTTCTCCGCAGTATTCTTCTCCGTCTGCTACATCGCACAGGCACGGGATGTGCGCGCACTTTCTCATTTTTTTGTTCGCCATATGATTCCTTCCTATATCCTTACTGTCGACGTGGCCCGTTCGCTGTATCAACCCGAGCGACTTCGAGTGAACTCGGTCGCTCACCCCAGGTAGTCATCTTCTGCGGCCACGTCATCTCGACTCATTGCATGCAGATCTCCAAACCTCGCCTCGCTGGGCACAACATTTCCAAAGGTCTTATGGTTCAGCAATACAACACAGTGAAGTCTCAAGCGTCGGCAGGCCGATATCGCGTCGGTATTTGGACGGTCCCGAGGTCCCCCGCTTCTGACCGAATGGATGTCCAAGTAAACGGAGGATCCCAAAGTCCTTAGGTGAACGGATCTACTGCTCTATTGGCTCTCTTTTAGTTTTTTCTTGACTGGAACACAACGTGCACTCGCTATGTCAGAAAGTGAGACCAAATGGAAGCGCAAGTATTCACATTCGCAAGTTCGCCTTTTGTGCCGGTCGCCATCGGTTTTTTTGGCTTGGGTACCGGCTACTTCATCTGGGGTGGTCAGGCCCTATTTGGTTTTCCGAAGGCTAGTCCCGATGTCAACCGGACGCTTGGCATATGGGGATTCTGGATGCCGGGGTTCATGCAGTTCCTCACAGGTCTCTATCTGTTGACGGGACTGACCTGGTTCAACGTGTTCGGCAAAGCGGCTCCTTTATACATGGCGGGTCTTGCGTTCACGGCTTACGGCATTCACTGGTTCGCGATGTCCTACCGGCGATATATCGATTCCAGCGCCCAGCCGGATGGTTGGATGGCGATCGCCTTCCTGTTTCTCAGCATTCTCGGAGTCGATGTTTTTCGGCGTGCCGGAGACATCCCCGTAATGCTGATCTTTGTCGGCCTGACCTTGATCTATGCAATTGAAATTCCTACGCGCCTACTGTCGTGGACTCCAGGAGGCCGCTTGGTAGGGCTGTTTCAATTCATTACTGGTATCTGGCTGATGTATTGCACCTACGCCATGACAGTAGATTTGGCGGTGGGCGCCAAAGCGTGGGTATAGAAAGAGCTTCCACACCGACTGGATTGCTTTACTCGGACGGGCGCTCCAGGAGTTCTATCCGAAGCCCGTGATGACTTGACGTATGGCCCCTTTCCGCATTTCGACGTTCGCTGCGCGGCCGGAATTGGCTGTTGGGCTGCGTTATGGAGCAGCTATTATTTTGGTCGCCGCGGCGCTCGGAACAGCCCTGATCCTGCGCCACGAAAATTTGCCGCATCCGTTCACCTCTTTTTCTTTCGCGGCAATTGCCATCACCTTTTGGTATGGCGGGATGGGCCCAGGCCTACTCGCTCTCTTGCTCTCCTGTTTGGCGATGAGTCATTTCTTCATTCCTATCAGGCTCAGCGATCCTTCTTCGGAATCCTACATCCTTATTTACGGAATATTCGGCCTCTTGGTGAGCTGGTTTAGTGCTTCACACCGCCGTGCAGAACGATTGCTCACCGCAGCACGCGACGGTCTCGAAATAAGGGTCGCGGAGCGAACAGGTGAACTCACGGGAGCAAACGAACAGTTGCAGAGCACCCAAGCCGAACTGCGGGGCGAGAAGGATCGGCTGAAGCTCCTCCTTGATCTGAATAACAGCATGGTCTCGAAGCTGGAGCTGCGGGATCTCCTTCGTGTCATTTCCGCGAGCGTGCGGCGGATGATGCTGTGCGATTGTGTGGGCGTTAATTTGCCGGATCCGGAAACCGGGGAACTGAAACTGTATGCCCTCGATTTTCCGGATGCCAAGGGATTTCTTCGCGAAGGAGCGCTGCGTCCGCCTGACTCACTTGCTGCGAAAGTGTTCAACACAGGGCAGCCTTCGACGTTCAGCCTCGGGAACGGGCCGCTGCCCAATCCAGAGGCCGACGTAAAGCTGTATCGAGCCGAAGGCCTGCAATGTTCGTGTTGGCTGCCCTTGATCAGCCATGATCGGGGGCTGGGCGTTTTAGGACTTTCCCGGCTTAGAGCAAATCCCTTCTCCCCGGATGACGTCCACTTTCTCATGCAAGTTGCGAGTCAGGTGGCTATTGCAGTGGAAAACGCACTGGCCTACGGCCAGATATCGGAACTCACAGACAAACTTGCTCAGGAAAAGCTCTACCTCGAGGACGAGATTCGTACCGAGGCTAATTTCAAGGAGATCGTCGGCAAGAGCCAGGCGCTGCACCGCGTCCTAAAGCTCGTGGAGACTGTGGCTCCAACCGGATCCACGGTGCTGCTTTGCGGCGAGACGGGTACCGGTAAGGAATTGATCGCTCGCGCTATCCACGACCTGAGTTCGCGCAACTCAAAAACCTTCGTGAAGCTGAACTGTGCCGCTCTCCCCGCCGGATTGCTGGAGAGCGAACTGTTTGGCCATGAAAAAGGCGCGTTCACCGGCGCCGTCGCACAGCGCATCGGGCGCCTGGAACTTGCAAACCATGGCACGCTGTTTTTGGATGAGGTGGGGGAGATTCCACTTGAGTTGCAACCGAAGCTTCTCCGCATCCTGCAGGAGCGTGAATTTGAGCGATTGGGAGGCACACGGACCATTCAGACCGACGTGCGTCTGATTGCGGCCACAAATCGGGATCTTACTGCCATGGTCGAAGAGCAGAAGTTTCGTCCTGATCTTTTCTTTCGGTTGAACGTATTTCCCATTCAGGCTCCTCCGTTACGCGAACGATCTGAAGACATTCCACTCCTCGTCCGGCATTTTGCTGAGAACTTTTCCCGCCGCATGAACCGGAGGACGGAAACTATATCTTCGGAGACGATGAATGCTCTTTGCCAATACCCTTGGCCCGGCAACGTTCGAGAGTTGCAGAATGTAATCGAGCGGGCAGTCATCCTGTCGTCCGGGCCAAGCTTAAAGGTACCCGTCGCGCAACTGCATGCTCGCTCAATTCCAGTCAGCGAAGACGCAAGTTCCAAGCCGACAAAACGCAGGCCCGTCCGCAGTATTCTCGCCGAAGTTGACCGCAATCAAATCGTCCAGGCCCTGCGGGAAGCAGGTGGACGCGTTGGCGGACGAGATGGCGCCGCCGCCCGCCTCGGACTCAAGCGGACTACGTTCATCACCCGGATGAAAAAGCTTGGTATCGACCCGAACCAAGTGTCGGAACGCAAAGTGGACACCGCCGACGCCTCCGACACCTCCGAAGCCTCGACCGTGCAAAACTCGCCGCTCGGCTTAAATTCTTCAAAATAAAGTTTTTACATCCCAGGCCGCGTCCGCTCCCGGTTTGGCATCCGCCTTGCCTTTATCCAAAGTGTGAAAAAGAAAGAAACGTGAAATGAAAATACAAACATTATTTCAAGGAGATGAACCAAAATGAAAATCAACAAAAGTTATATCGCAGTCGGTTTGATCATTGCTCTTTCCCTCTTCTTCGGGCTCACGGCTCATGCTGATGAGGCTGACGAATCCAGCACAATCACTTTCAGCCAGCCGATCCAGATCCCGGGGCGGGTATTACCTGCCGGGACCTACGTATTCAAGTTGGCGAGCCCTGATAATTTAAATGATGTTCAGGTCTTCAATGCGGACAGGACTGTCCTGTATGCAAACCTTCAGACGATCGCAACTGACCGTCCGGAGCCAACCGATCGTACCGTGGTCGCATTGGCCGAACAAGGAGCCGGACAACCGGATGTCCTGGTGAAGTGGTTCTATCCTGGCCGCGAGACCGGGAATGAATTCGTGTATCCCCAACAGAAAGAGAAAGAACTAGCTCAAGACAAGCAGCAGACTGTCATGGCCGCCCGCCCGACGGTATCAAATTCTGGTGCTACCGGAGCTGGCAACTGAGAGCCAGGCATGCGCACGTCAGGGCCTGGGTTGGAGGACTCGGGCCCGCGCGCGAAAGAAATCTCGAGACGAAGGCAGATGATATGAATCACCACATAATTCTCCACATATCCGACCGAGCCGATAGTAGCAATTCGGCATTAGCTGCGCTCAAGGAAGCAGGCTATGAGATCGTGAGCACAAACAGCCCCACCGAAGGCGTCGCTCTGCTCTACATCATGCATTCAGTCGACGCCGTCGTGCTCGACAACCCGGCGAGAGAACACGCCAGCTTTGACGTGGCCGAGAGCCTAAGGACGATTCGCCCAAGCGTTCCCGTGATGCGGCTATGTACTGACCGGATTGACCGCTACCCCTCATGGGCAGACGAGTGCGTGGGCACCGATAAACTTACCTCCGAGTTACAGCATTTGCTGACCGTTGAGCCTGTTGTGTCATAGCGACGAATCTCTGAGTGCACACTTCACAATTTGATCTGAAAGATTTGAGTCCCCGCGGTTGGCCCGACCGGGCTGTTACTAGAAGGCCGAATCTGCATCCCCCGAAATCCTCAGCTTCCATGCCCGCAATGAGCGTAAAATCTCTTTGGATAAACCACAGCAGCTTGCCCGTATTCAGCGCGGAGCACCGATGCGCCGCTTGGCGAAGGAGGACCCGATGGATCCCAGTTATGATCGTGTGAAGTCGCGTGGAGGAACGCCTCGTGAGGCCAGCCAACCCATTCGGTTCGCAGGCTCGGTGCTTGACGCACAACGTCACGTCTGCGCCTTTTTTCATAACCCCGACGAAGAATACCGTGTGCTGCTTCCATTCATCAAAGACGGGTTCGAGCGGGCCGAGAAGGCGTTCCACATCGTCGATCCCAAGCTGCGAGCCGACCACCGCCAACGGCTCGCGTCAGCCGGCATCGATGTGGAGACAGCGGAAACGAGTGGTCAATTCGAACTGCGCAACTGGGCTGACGCGTACCTGCGCGATGGTCACTTCGATCAGGATCGGATGCTCGCTCTAATCGAGGAGGTGCTCGACGGGGGCAAGCAGCAAGGGTTCGCGCGCACCCGGCTGGTCGCGCACATGGAATGGGCGCTCGAAGATCGGCCGGGAGTCGACGATTTGGTGGAGTACGAGACGAGGCTAAACTATGTTTTGCCTCGCTATAAGGACCCGGTCATATGAATCTACGATCTCGCCAAGTTTGGCGGGCAGATCGTCGTCGACATCATGCGGACCCACCCGATGATCATCATCGGCGGCATCCTCCAGGAGAACCCTTTCTTCGTTCCGCCGGACGAATTCTTGCGGGAGCTGCGTGAACGGCACACCACGCGCAACGCGGCGCCCCCGTCAGCGGCTTGACCCGGAAGTGCAAAATGGAAAGTACAGCCGAGATCAAGCGCCTTCAGAGCTGCATCAACGATCTGATCAGTGTTCTGGCGCTTCCCGCGATTTGGAGTGGCAGCGAACCATCCCAGATCATCGGTACTCTGCTTGACGTGCTGCTCACCATGTTGCGCCTCGATTTTGCCTATGCGCGGCTGAGTGACGCGAGTGATGGTCCGCCGATTGAGGTAGTCCGGTCGGGTCATCGCCGGCATTCCTCCCTTCAGCCGCAGCAGTTCGGTCAAGCTCTCGACCTCTCGTGGACCGACGACCAAACCCCCTCGCGATGCGTGGTTCCAGATCCGGGGGGAGTGGGTGAAGTCTCGATCGCGTCGTTCCCGCTCGGCCTTCAGCGCGAAGCCGGAGTTCTGGTAGCTGGCTCTCGGCGAGACGATTTCCCGACCGAGGTTGAACTGCTCCTCCTGCGTGTCGCGGCCAACCAGGCGGGAATTGGATTGCAGGAGGCCCGACGCTCCGGCGAGCAGAAGCGGATCGCAGAGACGCTCGAAAAACGAGTCGCCGAACGGACCAGACAACTGACAGCCGTCAATGACGACCTGCGGCGCAGTGAGGCATATTTGGCGCAAGCTCAAAGGCTCAGTCATACGGGAAGCTTCGGCTGGAGGGTTTCGGCTGGCAAGATCATGTGGTCAGAGGAAACCTTTCGAATCTTCCAATACGACCGAACCACGAAACCGTCCGTGGAACTCATCCTCCAACGGGTTCATCCCGAAGACGCGGCGCTCGTGAAGCAGACAATCGAACGTGCGGCGCAGGAGGGGAAGGATTTTGAGCACGAATATCGCTTGTTGATGCCGGATGGTTCCGTCAAGCATGTCCACGTTGTGGCTCGTGCCTTAAGCGATGAATCGGGCTGCATCGAGTTCGTAGGAGCGGTGATGGACGTCACCGCGGCAAAGCAGGTGGAACGGACCCTGCGGGAGAGCGAGGCATACTTAGCGGAAGCCCAGAGGCTCAGCCATACGGGGAGTGGGGCCTGGCGGGTAGCAGGAAGAGACGCCGTGAATCTCTCCGAGGAATGGTATCGCATCTATGGCTTTGATCCAAAAGAGGGCCTGGCGGCTTGGGAAAAACGGCTGGAGCGCATGCATCCCGAGGATCGAGCCGAGTGGCAAGAGATAACCGATCGAGCAATCCGTGAAAATTCGGATTACGAAGGGGAACACCGAATTCTTCTTCCGGACGGCACTCTGAAACACACTCACACCGTCGGTCATCCTGTTTTGAACGCATCCGGGGATGTGGAGCAATTCGTGTGCACCATGATGGACGTTACCGAGCGCAAGCAGGCCGAGGCACTGCGTGACGGAGAGAGCCGTATTTTGGAGATGATAGCCCGCGACGCTCCACTGGAGGAAATACTGGAGCAGCTGGTGCGGGTCATGGAAGCCCAATTTGCCGGCTTGCTTTGCTCTGTCCTGCTCCTCGATGAGGACGGCCAGCACGTACGGCACGGTGCTGCTCCCAGCCTTCCCCAGGCCTACACCGATGCCATCGACGGCCTCTCCATCGGACCGAAGGCGGGATCATGCGGTACCGCAATGTACCGCAAAGAATCTGTTGTCGTCACCGACATTCTCCAGGATCCGCTCTGGGAGCCGTACCGAGGCGTGGTCGAGTCCTATGGGTTGCGTGCCTGCTGGTCCACTCCCATACTTGCGCATTCGGGCACGACGCTGGGCTCGTTTGCCATGTATTACCGCGAACCGCGAAGTCCGATCCCGTCCGAGACCCGTGCCTTGGGGATGGCCACCCACCTCGCCGGTATTGCCATTGAACGCAAGCTGGCGCGTGAAGAGCGTGAACGATTGCGACAGGCCCAGGCGGAGCTCGCGCACATAAATAGGGTGACCACGATGGGCGAGCTGACCGCATCGCTGGCGCACGAAGTGAATCAACCAATCGCGGCCGCTGTCACGGACGCGAATACCTGTCTGCGCTGGCTTATGCGCGATCAACCCGACGTGGAAGAGGCCCGCCAGGCTGCGACCAGAATCGTCAAAGACGCAACCCGTGCTGGGGAAATCATCAGTCGAATCCGCCTGGTCTTCAAGAAGGGTGCTCCACAACGAGAGTTGGTTGATGTAAACGAAGTCATTCGAGAGATGATTGCCCTCTTGCACGGCGAGGCAACCCGCTACTCTGTATCAGTTCGTGCGGAACTGTCAGATCTTCCGCAGGTCACTGCAGATCGCGTCCAGTTGCAGCAGGTGGTGATGAACCTCATGATCAATGGCATCGATGCGATGAAGGATACAGATGGGAGGCGCGACCTAATCATCTGCTCGCAGCGGGCCGAAGACGGCCTACTGATGGTCTCGGTCAGCGACACCGGCGTGGGACTGCCCCCGCGGCAGGCAGACCAGATCTTTAGCGCGTTCTTTACCACTAAGCCTCAAGGGACCGGCATGGGACTGCGGATCAGTCGTTCCATCGTCGAATCGCATGGCGGACGCTTGTGGGCTGCCGACAACTCTCCCCGCGGCGCCAGCTTTCACGTTACCCTACCCATCAAAACCGAGGCAGGTGATTGATGTCCGCAGCCGTCCCCATGGTTTTCGTCGTCGATGACGATGACTTGGTGCGTGCCGCCATCGAAGGCATGCTGAAGTCAGTTGGCTTGGTTTCTCAGACCTTCGGAACCACGGAAGAGTTCATGCGCTGCAAGCGACCGAACGGGCCAAGTTGCCTGGTTCTGGACGTGAGACTTCCCGGCGTGAGCGGCCTGGATTTTCAGCGCGAGTTGGTTGACGCCGGCTTTCGGATTCCCATCATCTTTATTACCGGTCATGGAGATATTCCGATGAGTGTGAAGGCCATGAAATCCGGTGCGGTGGAGTTTCTGACCAAGCCATTCCGCGACCAGGACTTGTTGGATGCGATCAATCAGGCTTTGGATCGTGACCGGGTGATCCGTCAACGGCAGAACGAGCTCAGCGAATTGCGCAAGCGCTACGAGGCGCTGACCGCACGCGAGCGTGAGGTAATGGGCCTGGTGGTCTCGGGTATGCTGAATAAACAAATAGCTTTTGACCTCGGAACCAGCGAAATCACGGTGAAGATTCATCGCGGGCACGTGATGCGGAAGATGAACGCGGAATCGCTGGCGGAATTGGTTAGAATGGCGGCGAAGCTGGAACTTCCGCCCGCCAGTCGCGAATGAAGGGCCGCTCCAAACTCGAACGTTATGGTCTGGCGATGATTTGCTGCGGTGTCGCACTGGCAGTGGCCTGGCCTATCGATGCCCCTTCGTCCTGTTTCCTTCTCGCCGTTACGGTGAGCGGCCTCTTCGGGGGCTTAGGGCCGAGTCTATTGGCGGTTGCTTTCTCCTCGCTAGCCTTCGAATATTTTTTTCTACGCAGGACTTTCTCGATAGCTACCGAGCCGGCTACCTATTTGCGATTTGCGGTCTTCCTGGCTGCGGCATTGCTGATTACCGGCTTAATGGAGACAAAACGGCGCGTTGAGGAGTCCCGCAGCCGTACCGAAGAGGCTTTGCGTCAGTCGCACGCGGATCTCGAACGCATCAGCCGGCTAACCACCATGGGAGAGTTGACCGCTTCCCTCGCGCACGAAGTGAATCAACCGATTGCCGCCGCCGTCACCGACGGCAATACGTGCTTGCGATGGCTTGCGCGCGATCAACCCGATGTGGAAGAGGCACGCCAAGCCGCGTCGAGAGTCGTCCAGGATGCAACCCGAGCCTCCGACATCATCAATCGAATCCGCTCACTGTTCCAAAAGGGAACACCGCAACGAGAGTTGGTTGATGTAAACGAAGTCATTCGCGAGATGGTCGTCCTCCTGCGAAGTGAAGCAACGCGGTACTCCATGTCGCTCCGGACACAGCTGGAGGCAGATATTCCCCGGGTGATGGGAGATCGAGTCCAATTGCAGCAAGTGCTGATGAATCTCATGATTAACAGCATCGATGCGATGAGGCATGTGGATGGGACGCGCGAACTGGACGTCAAGTCGCAGCGAGGGGAGAACGAGGAACTTGTGGTGTCGGTCAGCGATACCGGCCTTGGGCTTCCTCTTCAGCAAGCGGACCAGATCTTTAATGCGTTCTTTACCACGAAGCCTCACGGCACTGGCATGGGACTTCGGATCAGCCGCTCCATCGTGGAATCGCATGGCGGCCGCTTGTGGGTTACCGATAATCCTCCACGCGGCGCAAGCTTTCACCTTACCCTTCCCACCAAAATTGAGGCTCACGACTGACACTCACAGCCGCTCCCCCCGTATTTAGGCCGGTATTATAAGCCTCATACTAAGGCATAATTGCGCCGTTGTTGGCGGAAGGATAGGTTACAACTATGGGTATTCAGGGGGAGGCGAAATTGGTCGCGATTGTTGATGACGACGATTTAATCCGCAGCGCATTGCAGGGGATGTTGAAATCAGTCGGACTACGGTCACAAGCGTTTGCGTCGGCGGAGGAATTCCTAGCGTCCGGCCAGCAGCAGCTGACTGCATGTCTGATCGCAGATATCCGCATGCCGGGAATGTCCGGTTTGGAATTGCAGGCCAGACTGAACGCTGAACATTGCAGGATTCCGACCATCTTCATCACGGCACACGGCGATACAAGAATGCGGATGCAGGCGCTAAGAGCAGGCGCGGTAGATTTCATGGCCAAACCGTTTGACGACGGGGTCCTGATTGAGAGCGTTCGAGCGGCTTTGGAGAATTGAGCCAATAAACAGGGCGTGCGCACCAGGAGGTTCTCTGTGGGAGCTTTCCAAAAATTCGGGACTAGTGATCAAGTTTCTTATGAGCGCAGATTCGAGCAGGTCATCGGCAATAGTCCTGCTCTTGAGTCGGTGCTCGAGCAAGTCGAACGAGTCGCACCTACGGATTGCACCGTTCTTATCCAGGGAGAGACGGGCACCGGCAAGGAACTGATCGCACACGCGATTCACAACCTCAGCTCGCGGTGCGGACGCGCATTCGTAAGGCTGAATTGCGCCGCCATTCCAATGGATCTCTTGGAAAGTGAACTCTTCGGCCACGAGAGAGGCGCGTTCACCGGAGCCATCGCACAAAAGATTGGACGTTTCGAACTGGCGGACAAAGGCACACTCTTCCTGGATGAGGTGGGGGATATTCCGCCGGCCCTGCAACCCAAACTTCTACGCGTTCTGCAGGAACAGGAGTTCGAACGCTTGGGCAGCACTCGCACTCATCAGGTAGATGTACGGCTGGTGGCTGCCACTAATCGTAATCTTTCGGAAATGGCGAACCGGAATGAATTTCGAAGCGATCTCTACTACCGTCTGAATGTATTTCCAGTCCTGTTGCCGCCTTTGCGTGAACGTCGCGAAGACATTCCGGCGCTCATTGCCCATTTTGTGGAGATCTATAGCCGCCGGATGAATCGCCAGATTGAACACATTCCTCAGGCGACAATGTCTGCACTCACGTCGTACCAATGGCCGGGCAACATCCGCGAGCTGCAGAACCTGATTGAACGTGCCGTGATTCTTTCAAACAATGGCGAACTGCCCAATCCTTTACCAACCGAACGGACTCAGGCTGTCGTCGCTTCTCGAGGAGCGACTACGCTTAGGGACTGTGAGCACTCTTTGATTCTGAAAACGCTGGAAGGAGTCGGCTGGGTGATTGGTGGCCCGAAAGGCGCAGCGGCCAAACTTGGATTAAAGCGTACTACACTGATCCATAAGATGGAGAAGCTGGGGATTTCTCGGCCTGGTCCGCAACGCATCGCAGATGTAATGGAACCGGCACGGCAGGGGACGGATTCGCCACTCCTGTTTCAGTAACTCGCTTGACGTGACTTGATTGTTCCGCCGCCAATGTTATCTTTAGGGGGTTCGATTAGCCGACTTCCTCTCCGCATATGGTGTCTCGCGCATTACCACCTGGCCGAATTACTCTGGCGATAGTTACTTATAGTAATTCTCCCACCTTCCGCTAATCTTCCCGCTGTAGCAACCGTATACGTCCAGGCCAATTTCAAAGGCTCCGCCGATTCCTCCTTTGAGGAATCATCCCTGGTAGCACGTGGTGACCTTAGTCCGCGGATTGACTGGGTGACGCTATCGGGACAGCTATTCTCGAATCCGAGTCTGGATTCCCAAGAGAATGTGGGGCTCGGGACGTGATATCAGAACTAAGTTTGGCATGCAACTTGCTTTCTTTGGAGATGTTCATCAATCTTTTCGAACTGGATTTGAGACTATGAAAACGCTGATCGACGAATCTCGCACGCTCTACGCAGCAATTCAGGCCCGTTGTCCTGATCGACCCGCGGAACGTTTTGTGATCTCGTACACCTCCGAACAAGCATTGCGAGACCTCTTGGCCGCACCGTCCATCGTGGCCACCGGATACACCAGCCGTGAGTGTGCCGAGGAGTTATGTCGTCTAGAAACACACGCGTGACGTGATCGGAGTCCGCAACAATACGGGCTCCTGCTTGCCATCATATGCAGAGTTCTCATGCCGACTCCGGGAGGGGGGAGTGATGGGCTCGACCTCGCCACCTCGTGCAAGAGACAGGCGCACATCGATCACATGCTTTCTCAGCATGTCGACGGGGCTCAACTTTCGTATTGCAGCGTTGTGCTCTATAGACTCTGACCATGAGGCTTGGCAGTCCTTGGCTATCCCGTATTTCATGTTAAACTAAACTAACTAAACTTAGTTTAGGGAGACCTATGAAAACAGTGAACATTCACGAGGCCAAAACTCAACTTTCGAAACTCATTGAAGAGGCTTCGAAGGGTGAGCCGTTCGTTATTGCCAAGGCCGGCAGACCTGTAGTGAAGGTCACTGCCCTTGGCGCTCCGACCGGTGCTCAAGTACGGCGGCTCGGTTTCATGTTGGGGCAGATCTCTGTGCCGGACGACTTTGACCGGATGGGCAAGGAGGAGATCGAGCAAATGTTCGGCGGTGGTGCATGAAACTTCTGCTGGATACACATCTTCTACTCTGGGCTGCCGGTGAACCCCGCCGGCTCTCAAAACAAGCTCGAACCCTGATCAACAATCCGGGAAACGAGCTTCTTTTTAGCGCGGCCAGTTTATGGGAAGTGGCAATCAAACGCGGGTTGGGCAGAGAAGATTTTAAGGTGGATGCGCGGCTGCTCCGCCGGGGTCTCTTGGACAACGGGTACAGCGAGTTGCCAATCATCAGCGACCATGTCGTTGCCACCGATAGCCTGCCGCTCATTCATAAGGATCCTTTCGACAGAATCTTAGTGGCACAGGCGACGGTCGAGGGTATTACCCTGCTGACCATCGACTCTCTGGTATCGCGGTACCCGGGGCCTATCAGGACAGTGTAGGGATTCAAGCTGCTGAAGCGGAAAATCGAAGCGAAGATCCAGTTGTGCTCCGGTTGCGTGCCAAACGGAGCCACCCATCCTAATTATCCTGACAATCGTAGGGCACGATTCGAAGAGGGGAAATGAGCAGTCTGAAGCTATTGTGTTTTCGACTGCGGGGTCGCGACATCACGCCACTGCATCAGCTGGTGAACCTTAAATCAAGATAAATTCTGTTTATCTACGCTGCTACGCTGCACGTGGAAGTTCAACTGATCGCATTGAAGCTGTTGGAGTTGCAGAGGGCAGATATGTGTTTCGGGCGCTACAAACGATTTGTCTTCACGGCATTAGAAGTTTTAATTGGACTCAGAATGTTAGAGCCTTTAAGGTCGGGGTCGAAAACAGTCGTGACCTAAGCCCATCGGTGGTCTCGTGTGGGTTAGGCCCACAACTTCCGGAGTTAATCGATGGCTTTTGGTCGTGGCGTGTTTGCATGTTTGGTGTTGACGCTCGCTCTGTTTGTTTCCTTATCAGTCTTTGCACAAGTAACAGGTGGCACCCTTTCCGGTACAGTCTCCGATCCTTCCGGCGCCAGCATTCCTGGAGCGCAATTAATCATCAGCAATGTTGCTACCGGCTTGGAACGCACTCTTACCACCAATGATCATGGCTTCTACACTGCCGTAAATCTTTTGGCCGGCAGCTATCAGGTGACTATTTCCGCGAAGGGTTTCGATACGGAGATAAAGTCCGGAATTACCATGTACGTGGGAGGCCAGCAAACTTTCGATGTGGTCTTGCGCGTTGGAACGGTGGCGAACCGGGTAGAAGTAAGTGCGGAAGTACCCGCTGTGCAACTGTCCAGTTCGGATATCAGTGCGGTGGTGGACGCCACCACCGTGCGTGAGTTGCCGTTGAACGGACGGAGTTGGACCGATTTGGCTGCGCTGCAGCCGGGGGTAAGCACGATTCAGACTCAGCCCTCTTTTGCCAGCGGGGCCGACCGCGGCAATCGCGGCTTTGGCCAGGAAGTGACCATCTCCGGCGCGCGTCCGCAACAGAATAATTATCGTTTGGACGGCGTCAGCCTGAATGATTATGCCAACGGTGCGCCGGGCAGCGTCCTCGGCGGGAACCTCGGCGTGGATGCGATTCAGGAATTTTCAGTTTTGACCAGCAACTATTCCGCGGAATATGGAAAAACTTCCGGCGGTGTAATCAACGCCATCACCCGCTCCGGCACCAATCAGTTTCATGGCGGCGTTTATGAATTTGTCAGGAACAGCGCTCTGGATGCCAAGAACTACTTTGAAAGTGCCAGTACCGCCAAAGCGCCATTCCAACGCAACCAGTTTGGCGGGACTATTGGCGGGCCGATCATCAAGGATCGCACATTCTTCTTTGCCGACTACGAGGGCAACCGGCAATCCAAGGGAATCGCCAACATAAATTTCGTGCCCTCCGCGACTGCCCGCACTGGGCTGATTCATGACTCCAACGGAAATCCCATCACCGTCGCAATCGATCCGCTCGTTCAAAAGTATCTAGCACTCTATCCGGTTCCGAAAGACTGCGGCGTAGGCATCGATGTCTGTCCATACAATTTCAACGGCCAACAGGTGGTGAACGAAAATTTCGTCACCGCGCGCGTCGATCACAAGTTGTCCGGCAAAGACAGCATATTTGGTACATATCTCTATGACCGCACTCCTTATAACTCCCCCGATCCATTTGGCAACGTAGGACTGGTCACTCTCACTGCCCGGCAGATTCTGGCAATCGAAGAAACGCACGCGTTCACGCCCACCTTCGTCAACGCCATCCGTTTCGGCTACAACCACGAAAACGTGAATAACAATATGAGCGCCGGGGCGGTTAATCCGGCTGCTGCCGACGCTTCGATAGGTGCTTTTCAGGGTCGCAACGCCTCGGTCATTAGTGTCGGCGGCATGACGACCATGCCCGGCGGCGTCGGCGGACTTCCCACCTACTTGTACGGTTGGAATTCTTTTCAAGGTTACGACGATGCTTTTTTCAGCCACGGCAAGCACTCCATAAAATTCGGCGGCGCCATCGAGGATATGCACATGAGAATGGTTGCCGAGCCCGACCCCAATGGAGTGTGGTCTTTCTCGACCCTCCAGGATTTTCTGCAAAATAATCCAACCAAATTTAACGGAGGGGTGATCACCTCAGTCCGGCCGCGCAATTTTAGACAGTCTATTTTCGGCGCTTACATCCAGGACGATTGGCGCGCCCTGTCAAGCCTGACGTTGAACCTGGGATTGCGCTACGAAATGGCGACCATACCCACCGAAACTCATGGCTTGATGGTGAACCTGAGAAATATTACCGATGCGATGCCCATCTGCGGAACGCCTGATCCGAAATGCGCGGGCACGGGTCCGCTGTTTACATCCAATCCAACGCTGCACAATTTTGAGCCGCGCATCGGATTTGCCTGGGATCCCTTCAAGAATGGACGCTTGGCCGTGCGCGGCGGGGCGGGCCTGTACGATGTCCTCCCGTTGCCGTACGAATACTATGATTTGGAAACGCAAGCGGTTCCCTTCTTTCAATACCTGGGACTTAGCGCCACCAGCGCTGCCGTTCAACCTTTCCAGCTTGGACTGCTGCCGAGCGCAGATTTCACCAGCACGCAATTACGAACTACTTATCTGCAATCCAATCCCAAGCGAAACTATGTGGGGCAGTGGAATCTGAACGTCCAATATAGCCTGACCCCCAATTTGACAGCGATGATTGCCTACGTGGGTTCGCGAGGAGTGCATCAGCCGTTCCGCGTGGATGAAGCCAACATGACGCTGCCCACGCTCACGTCTGCCGGCTACTTGTGGCCCAAGGTTGACGCATTCGGAAATGCCTTTTCCGCGGGGTGCAACGCACTCACTGCCAACGGTCCCGCGGATCCGGGTTCGTGCGCTCCGCCCCCAATCGTGAATCCCAATTTCAGTTCGATTCGTGCAGTGTTTTACAAAGGGCGTTCTTACTACGATTCGATGCAAATGCAATTGGCCAAGCGCATGAGTCATGGCTTTCAAATGCAGGGAACCTTTACGTGGGGACACAGCATAGACACCAGTTCTGCGACCGGACTGGGCGACCCATTCAGTAACTCCATCTCCAGCTTGAATTACTTCGACACCCGGTTGACGCGCGGATCCTCCGACTTTAACGTGGGCCGAACTCTCGTAATCAATGGCATCTGGGACGTGCCTTCCCCGAAATCGTGGAGCGGATTGACGCACTGGGCGACGGATGGCTGGGAACTGGGAACGATATTTACGGTCAGCGACGGCGTGCCCTTCACGCCGACTTGGGGAACGGGCAGTGACCCAGCCTTCACGCAGAGCCAGGACGATTACGCGTACGTGAATGTGTTGAAAACTCCAGGCTGCAAATCGCTAACCAATCCGGGAAATCCGGGGAACTACATTAGAACTGACTGCTTCACGGTGCCGACGGCGCCCAACTTGGCATTCTGGAACGCGAACTGCGATCCCGCACCGCCCAATGCGCAACCGAAGGGCAGCGGAGCGTTCCTCGCTCCGCCACCGCAATGCTTCAACCTCCGAGGCAACGTCGGCCGCAATTCGCTGACCGGACCCGGCATCATGGGCCTGGACTTTTCGGTCTTCAAGAATAACCGCATCACGCGCATCTCAGAAAATTTCAATCTGCAATTCCGGATGGAGATGTTCAATATTCTCAACCATCCAAACTTCGCGGTTCCTGGACCAGGGGACGGCAACACCGACATCTTTGACGGAAGCGGAACGTCTCTGGCGCCTTCGGCCGCTAATCCGGGAGGCACCGCTGGAGTGTTGGTGCGTACCACGATTCCGGAGCGGCAGATTCAGTTCGCGATTAAAGCAATTTTCTAATCCGTGGTTCGCCGCGGCACATTCAGACTTTCCCGGGGGTAATCGATGGCTTTTGGTCGTGGCGTGTTTGTAGGTTTGGTGTTGACGTTGGGTCTGTTTGTTTCCCTCCCAGTCTTTGCACAAGTAACAGGTGGCACCCTTTCCGGTACAGTCTCCGATCCTTCCGGCGCCAGCATTCCTGGAGCGCAATTAATCATCAGCAATGTTGCTACCGGCTTGGAACGCACTCTTACCACCAATGATCATGGCTTCTACACTGCCGTAAATCTTTTGGCCGGCAGCTATCAGGTGACTATTTCCGCGAAGGGTTTCGATACGGAGATAAAGTCCGGAATTACCATGTACGTGGGAGGCCAGCAAACTTTCGATGTGGTCTTGCGCGTTGGAACGGTGGCGAACCGGGTAGAAGTAAGTGCGGAAGTACCCGCTGTGCAACTGTCCAGTTCGGATATCAGTGCGGTGGTGGACGCCACCACCGTGCGTGAGTTGCCGTTGAACGGACGGAGTTGGACCGATTTGGCTGCGCTGCAGCCGGGGGTAAGCACGATTCAGACTCAGCCCTCTTTTGCCAGCGGGGCCGACCGCGGCAATCGCGGCTTTGGCCAGGAAGTGACCATCTCCGGCGCGCGTCCGCAACAGAATAATTATCGTTTGGACGGCGTCAGCCTGAATGATTATGCCAACGGTGCGCCGGGCAGCGTCCTCGGCGGGAACCTCGGCGTGGATGCGATTCAGGAATTTTCAGTTTTGACCAGCAACTATTCCGCGGAATATGGAAAAACTTCCGGCGGTGTAATCAACGCCATCACCCGCTCCGGCACCAATCAGTTTCATGGCGGCGTTTATGAATTTGTCAGGAACAGCGCTCTGGATGCCAAGAACTACTTTGAAAGTGCCAGTACCGCCAAAGCGCCATTCCAACGCAACCAGTTTGGCGGGACTATTGGCGGGCCGATCATCAAGGATCGTACATTCTTCTTTGCCGACTACGAGGGCAACCGGCAATCCAAGGGAATCGCTAACATAAATTTCGTGCCCTCCGCGACTGCCCGTACTGGGCTGATTCATGACTCCAACGGAAATCCCATCACCGTCGCAATCGATCCGCTCGTTCAAAAGTATCTTGCGCTCTATCCGGTTCCAGCAGATTGTGGCGGAGATGTGTGCCCGTACAATTTCAACGGCCAACAGGTGGTGAACGAAAATTTCGTCACCACGCGCATCGACCACAAGATTTCGGCTAAAGATAGCGTATTCGGCACATATCTGTATGACCGCACTCCTTATAGTTCGCCTGATTCATTCGGCAATACGGGACTTGGAACTCTTACGGCGCGGCAGATTCTGGCGGTCGAGGAAACGCATGCGTTCACAAGTTCGTTCGTCAACGCCATCCGCTTCGGCTATAACCATGAAAGTGTGAATAACAATACGAGCGCTAAAGCGTTGAATCCAGCGGCGGCAAATCTGTCGTTAGGCGTTCTTCCGAATCGCTATGCCTCAACCATCAATATCAACGGGATGAGTTCCATGCCAGGCGGACTCGGCGCACTGGTAAACGATTTGTACAACTGGAATTCTTTTCAAGGTTATGACGATGCTTTTCTGAGCCACGGGAAGCACTCCATTAAATTCGGCTTCGCGGTCGAGGGCATGCAGTTGAAGGTTACCGACATGACCGATATGAATGGAATCTGGTCCTTTCAGGATTTTCAGCATTTTCTGCAAAATCAGCCCTCCAAGTTCAACGGTGGGGTCATCAGTACGGTTAAGCCGCGGAATTTACGGCAGACCATTTTGGGCGGCTACGTGCAGGACGATTGGCGTTTGCAGTCGAATGTGACACTGAACCTCGGTCTGCGCTATGAAATGGCGACGATACCTACCGAAACGCATGGACTGTTGGTCAACTTGAGAAATATCACCGATCCGCTGCCCATCTGCGGAACACCCGATCCGAAATGCGCGGGCACCGGTCCGCTATTTACCTCCAATCCAACGCGGCACAATTTTGAGCCGCGCATCGGGTTTGCCTGGGATCCCTTCAAGAATGGGCGGATGGCCGTGCGCGGCGGAGCCGGCATATTCGATGTCCTGCCTCTACCCTATGAGTTCTTTTTTCTGGAGACGCAAGCAGTACCCTTCTTTCAATACCTGGCATTCAGGAACACGAGCGCTCCATCGCAACCTTTACAACTCGGAGCGCTGCCGGCCGCGGATTTCAACACCACGCGATTGCGCTCGACCTATATTGATTCCGCGCCCAAGCGGAACTACGTGATGCAGTGGAATTTGAACGCACAATATAGCATTACTCCAAGTTTGACGGCGATGATTGCCTATGTGGGTTCGCGCGGAGTGCATCAGCCGTTCCGCGTGGATGAAGCGAATATGACGCTGCCGATCAAGAGTTCAGCCGGCTACGTGTGGCCTAAAGTTGACGCGTTCGGAAATGCATTCTCGGCGCAGTGCAACTCTCTCGACCCCAACGGGGCGGCGGATCCGACTTCGTGCGCTCCGCCAGCGCTTTTGAATCCCAATTTCAGTTCGATCCGCGCCGTGTTTTATAAAGGCCGCTCTTACTACAATTCGCTGGAACTGCAATTGGTTAAGCGCATGAGCCACGGCTTCCAGTTACAAGGCAGCTACACTTGGGGCAAGAGTATGGACACCAGTTCTGCAACGCTGGCTGGCGATGCTTTTGGCAACTCCATTTCGAGCTTGAATTACTTCGACACACGTTTGACGCGTGGCCTTTCCGATTTCAACGTCGGCCGCACCCTGGTAATCAACGGCACCTGGGATGTGCCTTCCCGGAAATCGTGGAGTGGAACGGCGCATTGGGCGACCGAGGGCTGGCAACTGGGCACGATATTTACGGTGAGCGATGGAGTGCCATTCACGCCCACCTGGGGCACTGGAAACGACCCGGCCAACACGCAAAGCCAGGACGATTACGCGTATCTGAACGTGTTGAATAATCCGGGTTGCAAAACCTTGACAAACCCGGGACATCCGGAGAATTACATCAAGACCCAGTGTTTCTCTATTCCCACAGCGCCCGACTTGGCGTTTTGGAATGCCTACTGTAATCCCGCGCCGCCGAGTCTGGGCTCAGCGATCAATCCCACTAGCCCGTCACAGTCGCAGCTGCCGCCATTGGCGTGCTTCAATCTGCGGGGCTCGCAGGGACGTAATACGCTGATTGGACCGGGCGTTATGGCTTTAGACTTTTCGGTCTTCAAAAATAACCACATCAGACGCATTTCGGAAAATTTCAATCTGCAATTCCGGATGGAGATGTTCAATATTCTCAACCATCCAAACTTTGCGCCTCCTGGCCCCGGGGACGGCAACACCGATATCTTCGACGCAACCGGAACGCCTCTGGGGCCTTCGGCCAGCAATCCAGGCGGTACCGCTGGCGTCTTGTTGCGAACTACGGTTCCGGAGCGGCAGATTCAATTCGCGATTAAAGCTAGTTTCTAATTCCCCACGCCTGGCGCATTGCACGATGGGTTCAAATCTTAATGGTAGAGGGAGACTGAATCTCTTGTTTGAAAACGGACGAAAATTGATGCGCTCAAGAATAACCGCGCTGTTGTTTGCTTTTTTGCTGGTGCCTGTTGCTCGCTCTAGTCCGGATCGCTCCTTTCATTTGCTTGAGACTTCCATTGCGGACATTCACCAAGCGATGCAAGCGGGTACACTAACGTGCCACGATCTGGTCCAGCAATACCTGGATCGTATCCACGCCTACGACCAGCAGGGACCGGCGCTCAGATCCATGTTGTACATCAATCCGCAAAGCTTGCAGCAGGCTGATGCCATGGATCAGGAGTTCAAGCGCTCTCACAAATTAAAACCGCTCGGCTGCATTCCCATCGTTTTGAAAGATAATTTTGATACGGCGGATATGCCAACAACCGCGGGCTCCCTAACGCTCAAGGGTGCACAGCCTGAGAAAGACGCGTTCGCTGTCGAACGACTTCGCGAAGCCGGCGCACTCATTCTTGGCAAAGCCAACATGTCGGAATTTGCTACCGGCGGCATCTCCGCAAGTTCGCTGGGAGGACAGGTAAAAAATCCCTACGACCTCACCAGAACACCGGGCGGCTCGTCCGGCGGAACGGGCGCTGCAGTGGCAGCGAACTTCGCAGCGGTGGGCACCGGATCGGATACCGGTGGTTCCATCCGATCTCCATCCTCGGCAACGAGTTTGGTGGGGCTCCGGCCAACCCGGGGCTTAATCAGCCGGGACGGTATTGTGCCTGTGTCTTTTACTCAAGACACCATTGGTCCGATGACGCGCAATGTCGCTGACGCGGCCACGGTACTGGATGCCATGGTTGGATACGATCCCAATGATCCGGTGACGGCTCTGAGCGTCGGCAATGTTCCAACGACCTACACGGTGTTCCTGCAAAATGGATTGAAGGGAGCGCGCCTGGGCGTGCTTACGAATGCGCTTGGACACGGAGCGGAATACGAGGAAGTAAACAAGGTGATGGCCAAGGCCATTGATGCGCTAAAGGCACAAGGCGCAGTGATTGTCCCGGTGGAAGACCCGATCCTCGATATTGAAACTCTGACCGCGAATTTTCGTATGAACGAACCGGAGTTCAAGGCAGCACTCAATCACTACTTGCAGGAGCAAGGCACGCATGTGCCGGTGCATTCGCTCGCTGAAATTATCGCCTCCGGCCAATACTACAAGCCGACGTTGGAAAAATTCTTCTCGATAACCCAAGCCTACGAAGATGGTCCCAATTCCCCGGATTATAAAGATCGCCGGATGAAGATGGATGAGATCAGAATTGAAGTGGCCAACCTGATGGCAAAACATCAATTAGATGCGCTGGTGTATCCGCACCAAAAATGTTTGGTGCTTCCCATTGGGGCCACTTTTCAGAAGGACCGCAACGGCGTTATAGCCGCGCTGACGGGCTTCCCGGCCATCGAAGTGCCCGCCGGCTTTTCTACGCCGACGTCGAATGCTCCGATCGGGGTGCCGGTGGGAATCGAGTTTCTCGGACGCGCATGGGCCGAGCCCGAATTGTTAAAGCTCGCCTTTGGCTTTGAGCAGGCAACCCACTTACGAAAGCCGCCAGTTTCCACGCCGGCCACGCCGGCGCCGCAAAGCCCGAAACTTTAACTTTCCCTGGGATACGGTGCTCAATCTCAGACGCATCGCCGGTTTTTATTGAGTGCATCCACCGCCTCATCACCAGTGCGAGTTCACCCGGGCGTACGAGAGGGCGCCAGTCTGTTAATTCTTTAAGGATCTTGCCCGCATAATCCAGGATTTAGTGATTGACGGATTGACGGATTCGACCTCGCTTCCTGCAGTCATCGTAGAGACTGGCCGGAAATGCTGTCGACGATCAGTCGAAGATTCTGTTCACTCTTCGGCAAGTTGTCAGAGGAATTCATCTCGTTGAACTCGGCGTCACATTATTCTAGGCGGCGAAAGCCTGCTATTCACACCTTCCGGCAAAGGGGAGAATAGTCCCAATTTGTTCAAGCACGCGTACGCACTTACCGTTCGATGAACAACGTTCACGTTATCAATCTATGCTGCATTGTATTTTAAGGTGAAGCAAAATTAATGTGCGCCAATCACTCCCGCGTGAGTTAAGCTCTCTGCCGCACAAGGGAGGGGCGACGTGATCTTAATTCCAAGAAGAATTTGCTGCGGTGCGAACTGAAATTCGTTCGACTGTCTGCCAAAGAGGTCTAAGAAGTTAAGCAGGAGGGGATCATGATTCGATTTGCAATTTATTTATGGGCAAAGATTATACTTTGTGGCTTTGTAGCTTTTGCGGCGGAAGATACTACGTCTCACAAACTTGTTCTCTATGTGGGAAATAACCGCGGTGACAATATAAGCGTCATCGATATGGCATCGCTAAAGGTTATTGGAGACATTAAAGCAGGCGATCGTGTCCATGGCGTCTGCGTGACCCCGGATGGGACCAAACTGCTCGTCACGGTTGAATCCGACCACTCGCTTCGCATTATAGATACGGCGACCCAGACCACGTTGGGGACGGTAAGCCTCAGCGGCCGTCCTAATCAATGCGCTACCTCTGGCGACGGAAAATACGTCGCGGTTCCTATTCGCGACAAGGATAACGTCGAGATCATTGATATAGCCCAACAAAAAAATGTCAAATCGCTGCCCATCAGGGAGCCGCACAATGCTCTCAATACGGGTAGTAGTCGGTACATTTTTGTCAGTTCGATGGGATCAAACGAGGTCGATGTAATCGATCTCGAGAAAATGGAGTTCTCCGCCCACATCCCCGTCGAAGGAAGACCGCGGCCGTATGTCCTTTCGTCGGATGGAAAAACAATGTTCGTCGCTGTTGCTAACCTACACGGCTTTAATGTCATTGACGTGCCCACACAGAAACTGGTCAGCCGAATAGAAATACCATCTGAAAACCCCAAATTACGGCCTCCGAAGTACGAGTCGCCAGACACCCTGACGCACGGCTTGGCACTTACTCCTGACGGCAGCGAGCTGTGGGTATCTAGCCTGCTCGACGACCGGATGTACATCTACGACGTAAAGGCCAAGAAAGTTACAGGATGGGTACCAACCGGTTTGGGCCCAAACTGGATCGTGTTTACACCCGATGGAAAATACGCTTGCATCAGCAACAACGACGCAGATGACATTTCCTTTATCGACGTAAAAACCCGGCACGAGGTCAAACGGGTGAAAGTCGGAAGGGTCCCTAAGAGAATAGCTATCGCGGTTGCACCACAAGAAAAGAAAACACACTGAATTATTTTTAATGTCTGATTAATGGAGGATTCAGGTTGGGCAGGTTTAATAGATCACAGTCTTCTCTGCTTCTTGAGCTTGATGACGCTGGCTAGAAGGCCGGACTGAATCGACCAATCGTAACTATTTCTTGGAGGATGAGGGTGAATCGTTTAGTTCTGTGGGCTGCGATGTTTTTACTTGCCATTGGTGCCTCTGCTCAACAAGAAGCAGCGCCGCTAAAACTGTCTCAAACGACTCCTATACCGCAACTCAAGGATGGAGACTTTGATCACTTCTACCCGGATCTCGCGGGCAACCGGTTGTTCGCCACCGCGGAGGAGAATTCCAAGGTCTTGGTCTTCGATCTAAAGACCAACAAGCTAATTCACACCTTCGATGACCTTAAGTCGCCTCATTCCCTTCTATATAAGGATGAGTCGAAAAAGCTTTACATAGTGGATGGCGATCTGGGGGAGATCCGAATTTACGACGGTAGTTCTTACAAACTTTCGGGCAGCATCAAGCTCAAGGAAGGTGCAGACGCGAGCGCGTATGATTCCGCAACCAAATATTATTATGTCGTAAATGGTGGCAAAGATGGCAAGCTGCCGGAGGCATTCATCAGCATCATTGATACGGAAGCGGATAAAGTAATTGGCGAAATTAAACTTGACTCCGATGACGTCGAAGGCATGGCAATGGAAAAATCCGGGGCCCGCATGTTCGTCGTGATTCGAGGCAAGAATGCGGTTGAGGTATACGACCGTTCTAGCCGGTCGCTTCTGGCGACGTGGTCGATTGCGTCCGCTGGCAAGAAACCGACATCCATTGCTTTCGATGAAGAAAACCATCGATTGTTTTTGGGTTCGCGTGATCCGGCAAAGCTCGTTGTTCTAAACTCGGACTCGGGGGAGATTGTTGCCAGTTATCCCGCAGCAGCGATGATTGACGATCTGGCGTTCGATAGTGAACGAAAGCGCATTTATTATGCTGGAACTCTCTTTCTCGACGTATTCCAGGAGAAAGATCCAGATCACTTTGGTCTCATCGCGCACATGCCAACCTCTGTTCGCGCCAAGACCGGAATCCTCATTCCAGAACTCAAAAAGTTTTATTTGGCCGCGCCCCACCACGAGAAGCAGTCTGCCGAGTTGCGAGTGTACGATGTCCTCCCTTAAACAATGCAGTACCACCTAGAAAGGTCCCAGCGCCGCGAAGGCCTGGGACCTTTTTGAAGCTAGGGACATAATCGAAGTTAGCCGGACTTTAGCACCGGCCTCCAGTTCGGCCGCAGCCCGACCGACCGAATCTGGGCGATAGGATTCGCATTACCATTCCGGCAATATCGGAAGCAGATCCATGCACTGGCTCAAACGGTGACAGAGGGCGAAATCCCGATTGATCCGACCAGGGCCAATGTCGGGAAAGAATGTCGCAACAAAGCTGGATCACAGATCACAGATCATTTCGTTGAGATCGCGCACACCGTCAACCACGAGCAGTGCCGGCAACTTGCTGGCGAACACACCAGCGTACAATGTTTGCTCCTCGGAGGAAGCATGTTTTCAGGACAAGCTGCTGTCAGGGAATTGCCCGCCGAATCGAAATATCAATTGGTCGACGCAAAGGCTGTTTTGACGCCGGCTTTGATCATCTATCGCGACATCGTGGGGTCTAATATTCGCAATACGATTCGCCTGTTGGGAGGAGATACAAATCGCTGGCGCCCACACGTGAAAACGGCAAAGCTCGCGATGAGCATGAAACTCATGATGCAGCAGGGAGTAAAACAGTTTAAGTGCGCGACTAGTCTCGAGCTGTTGTCGCTTTGCGAATGTGGTGCCGAGGACGTGCTGCTTGCTTACACGGCTCTCGGCCCGAATGCAGTTCGGGTGCGTGAAATTGCGAATCGATATCCCAATGTTGCAGTCTCTGTGTTGATTGACGATGAGGAAGACCTCCGTGCCTGGAAAGGTAGTCGTGTCGGATTGTTTTTGGATTTGAATTCCGGAATGGATCGCACGGGTATGCCCTTGACTGGAATTGAAAAGGTTATTCGCTTGATTGCCTCAATCGAAGAGTGCGACATCCCTTTCCGTGGTCTGCACTGCTATGAGGGCCATCTGGCGGGGATCGAGCTGCCCGACCGCACCAGACGCGCGCATGCGATTTACAATCAATTGTTAGGACTGGCCGAGGATTTGAAGAATCGCGGAATTGCCGTTCCGGAATTAGTAACCTCGGGCACGCCGACATTCCTTTGTGCCCTTAACTATCCGACCTGGCCAAACAGTGGATTTCTGTGGCGTGTTTCCCCCGGAACTGTCGTCTATTGTGATTCGTCCTCACTGGCGCAACTGCCGCCCGACAATGGATATTTTCCAGCGGCAGTTGTTTTGAGTCGTGTCATAAGCAAGCCGTTCGCTACTTCGATCACTTGTGACGCAGGGCATAAGACGCTATCGGTTGATCGAGGCGTGCCGAATTGTGTCGTCGCGGGCCATCCGGACGCACAGCCGCTTGGACCGAGTGAAGAACATCTGCCGATCAATATCGTCGCAGGTGGATCCGTGCCAGCGTTAGGAGAAGTCCTCTATTTGATTCCGAGGCACATTTGTCCCACAGTGAATAATTTTGATCATGCCCTCATCGCAACCGATGGCCGCATCATGGACATTCAGAGAGTGACTGCGCGCGGCCGTGAAATCCCTCTCACTGGTTTTGGATTTGAAAGAGAGCCATCGGCCACGGCGAAATCCTGATCCCGCCATCAACGATCGACTCCGCGCACGAGATACAGTATTTCTATTGCGCATTAAAAAGAATTAATTGGACTCTCCAGCTGAGGATCTTTAAAGTCAATTTGCAAAGGTGGATCTTATTTGCGTCTCAGGAAAAGTGGACAACCACACGACCGCTCGCCTCGCATACTGAGTCGCAGGTTTTTTGATGACCCGATGTGAACACTTACGTTGGTTAATGTCGAAGACGGCAGGTCTATCAAAACGCATCGATAAATACTCGAGTCAATCGTCGATACGGCACACCAACAATTGATGGTTGACCGGAACAACGCTGCAACTAAACGCCCAGCGGAGAAGTGAAAGAATGGAACGTGAGCAAGAGAAGTACGTCCCGAACACAAACACTGATGCGACGCTGACACGACGTAGTTTTTTCGAGTTCGCTGGCCTCGCCATTGCGACAGCAGCGCTTCCACAGGTGGCGGCATTTGCAAAGGTGCCCGCTAGCCAGGATATCGCGGCACAGGGTGTGAGCCCGGTGATGGAAAAGCTCAGCTCTTACATGAGTTCCGCCGCCGGCCATGTGCTCCCGGATGAAGTCATTGAGAAGACGAAGCATCACGTTCTGGATACATTGGCTGCGATGATTTCTGGATCCGAGCTGCCTCCCGGGCGCTTCGCCGTCGCGTTCGCGCGCGCTTACGGGGGCAAGGAAGTCGCGACCGTAGTCGCCACAAATATCGTATGCGGTCCAATTGAGGCCGCACTGGCGAATGGCGTGCTGGCGCATGCGGATGAAACCGACGATTCCCACGGGCCATCGCGCTCGCATCCCGGTGTCTCGGCCGTTCCCGCTGCGTTGGCTGCTGGCGAGCAGTTCGGAATTAGCGGCGCACAATTCTTGCGCGCGGTCGTTCTCGGGTACGACATCGGCCCACGTATCACGATGAGCATGGGCGGGGTGAACTATCAAGAGGCCACCCACAGGAGCACGCACGGCACGGTCGCGACCTTCTGCGCTTGTGCCGCCGCAGGTTGTGCGGCTAGCCTCAACGCTCAACAGTTCCGTTTTCTGCTAGATTACAGCGCGCAGCAATCGTCTGGGATCGGCGCGTGGAGGCGGGACGCTGCCCACATGGAGAAAGCTTTCCTGTTCGCAGGCAAGCCCGCCGCCGGCGCCGTCACCACTGCCATGCTGATTCAGTCTGGCTTTACCGGCGTCGACGACATTTTTTCCGGTGCCGACAATTTTTTTGAAGCTTACGCCCCTCGGGAAAATGGCGCGATCAAAGCCGATCCGGCAATATTGGTCGACAAGCTCGGTGAACGTTACGAGATCACTCGGACGAACATCAAGAAATGGACCGTGGGATCGCCAATCCAGGCTCCACTCGACGCGCTCGCCGGTTTCTTCAAAGAGCGCTCGTTTACCGCCGACGATGTGCAGAAGGTCGTCGTGCGGCTCGCCACCGATGAAGTCGAAACCGTCGGAAACCGCGAGATGCCCGACATCTGCCTGCAGCACCTGTTAGCGCTCATGCTTCTGGAGAAAACCGTCACATTCGCCTCCGTTCACGACAAAGCGCGCATGCAGGATCCCGCTGTGCTGCGCCAGCGCGCCAAGATAGAGCTGGTCTCCGATCCTCGCATTGATGCCCGTCGTCCGCGCCGCGAGGCCATCGTTGAGTTGACGCTAACCGACGGCACGCAGATGACCCAGTGGGTCCGCGACGTGCGCGGCACCGCTGAGAACCCCATGACCCGCGAAGAGGTGGTCGCGAAAGCCTCTGACCTTATAACGCCAATCCTCGGCGCCAAAAAGTGCGCGGCTCTGGTCGCGAAAATCTTCGCCCTCGAGAGCGTCAAGGATATTCGCGAGCTTCGGCCCCTGCTTCAACGGAGCTGAGAGAGCATCTGTGCCTAGGAGTGTCATGAAGACTTGCTTCATCGTAACGACGGCCCTGCTGTCTCTTACTCTGCCCCTTGCAGCGCAATCTGGGAAACCAGCTACTCAGGATTTTCCGGAAGAAATCGGCGCTCCGCAACCTTCGATTAAGACCATGTTCCCGGAGGTCCGGTCGACGCACGAGATGGTCGGAGGCGGCAACAACTTCGTCACTGAGGCCGCCATGCGCATGCTTCGTGCCGGAGGAAACGCTGTGGACGCGGGCATCGCGGCTGTGTTGGCAGCTGCGGTAACGGAAGAAGATCACTTCAGCATGGGCGGCGAGATGCCGCTGCTGATCAAGCTACACGGAAAGCCTGTCGAAGCTGTGTCAGGAGTGGGTGTCGCGCCAGCCAAGGCCACAATCGAATTTTTCAAGAACCGTCCTCTGGAGCCGGACGAGACAGCCGACCGCAAGCCACCGATCCCGGCCCACGGAATCCTGGCAACCACCACGCCTGGGATGTTTGACGGAGCAATGCTTGCCTTGGAAAAATTCGGCACGATGAGCTTCGCACAAGTTGCAGCTCCGGCAATCGAACTCGCCGACGGTTTCCCCACGACGGAAGTTTTCGCAGACACGTTACAAACCAGTGCGCACGGCATGCTGCGATGGCCCGTGTCGGTAAAGTATTTTTTTAGTGTCAACGGCAGACTGCCGGCGCGTGGCGAGATATTTCATCAGCCGGATTTAGCAAAGACCCTGCGCGCCATGGTGGGAGTCGAGCAAAAGACCAGCGGCGGACGTACTGCTCAGATGGAAGCGGTCCGCGACTACTTCTACCGCGGGCCAATTGCCAAGGAGATGGGAGCGTTCTCCGAAGCCAACGGCGGTCTGCTCACCTACAGCGACATGGCCGCATTCCATGCGGAAATTGATAAGCCTCGGTCCACATTCTTTCACGGCTACGAGATCGTGAAGCCCGGCTTCTGGTCGCAAGGCCCGGTATTGCTGGAGATGTTCAACTTGCTCGAAAGTTATGACCTCAAGAGCATGAAACACAATTCTCCCGAATACCTTCATGTTGTCATGGAGGCCGCCAAGCTCGCCTTCGCCGACCGAGACATGTATTACGGCGATCCGAAATTCAGCAAGATTCCGGAAGAGACGCTGCTCTCAAAGGACTATGCAGCCGAACGCAGAAAGCTGATTGATCCGACGAAAGCGTCGATGGAGTCGCGGCCGGGATCCCTTGCTGGTTACCACATCCCCATGCCCGATGGAAAAACTGCCAACATCGACGTGAAGGACACCACCTGCGTGGATGTGGTCGACCGCGAGGGTAACGTTTTCTCAGCCACGCCAAGCGGAGCCTGGGTGCCAGCCGTGATGGCCGGCACTACTGGCATTGCGTACGGGACGCGCTTGCAGTCGATTCTTACCATCCCAGGGCACCCAAACGTGATTCAGGCCGGCAAGCGTCCCCGCGTCACGCTCAGCCCCACCATCATTCTGAAAGAGGGCAAGCCCGTTATTGCAATCTCGACTCCGGGCGCTGACAACCAGGACCAAGCGTTGCTGCAGGTGATTCTGAACATGATCGTCTTCGACATGTCTCCACAGGAGGCTGTCGAGGCTCCCCGGTTTCAGACTGAAGCCTTCTACAGTTCTTTCGGTATGCACAATTACACTCCGGGAAAAGTCAACCTTGAATCGCGCATTCCAAAAACAACTACGGACAAACTCTCTTCCTTGGGACACATCGTGACCGTCACCGGCCCTTGGAGCAATGTTTCCGGTCCTGTCGTCATCAAGATTGGCGATGGCATTCTCGAGGGAGGGGCCGATCCAAGAAGGAACCGCTTCATCGAGGGCGACTAGAGGATCGCATACCCAATGACTATCGGGTTCTTCGCCGATCGCCGCTTGTGTTTTTCGCAGACACACGACTGGAGATGGTCTGTGCACTCGGACTCGAAGGTTGAAGCAAGCAGTTACTCAGCTATGCACGGCAAGGTCGGGTTTAAACGACTGCTTCAACATCGGTAGATCTACCCGGAAACAGCTGCCTTTTCCTTCCTCTGTTGTAACTTTAATTTCGGCCCCGTGCGCAGTGCAGATTGCTTTAACGATCGACAGCCCAAGGCCAGTTCCTCCTGAGGAGCGGGAGCGAGCTTTGTCCGCCCGATAGAAGCGCTCGAAGATGTGGGGCAGAGCTTCAGCCGAAATTCCGGCACCGTTATCCGCCACTTCAAGCACAGCGCTGCCCGAATCTTTTTTTACTCTCACCTCAACTTGACCGCCCTTCGCGGTATGCTGGATGGCATTGTCCGTAAGATTGACGATCACCTCTTGCAGCCTTGTCCTGTCCCCTTTCACGAAAATACCAGCGGGCGCCGAACAATTCAGAGAGATGCACTTCTCTTCCGCCAGCAACTGCATCGCGTCCACGGTGGATTCCGTTAGGTCACCGAGGTCGAGCCGGATTTGGTCAATTTTGATTTCGCCGGCATCCAAACGGGAAATCGCCAATAGGCTCTCCACAATTCTGGACATACGATAGGTTTCTTCCAGTGCGCTTCCGATCTCATCGGCAAGGGACGGGCTGAAAGAATGCTTCTGCAATATCCCCTCGAGTTCTAGACGAAGAATCGTCAAGGGCGTGCGAAGTTCGTGAGAAGCATCCGCCGAGAAGCGATTTATATGGCCGAAGGCGTCATCGAGGCGCGCAATCATCCGATTCAACGATGTCGACAGCCGCTCGAGTTCATCGCCGGTCCTAATTACGGGGAGCCGTTCGCTCAGGTTGGAAGATGTGATTCGCTCGGCTCTGTCGGTAATCTGCTGCACGGGGCGAAGCGACTGCCGCATCAGCCAATATCCGCCACCCACCGCGATCGAAACGATAAATGGCATGTAGATAGCAAAAGTCAGAAGAAGTCCGTGAAGCACTACCTGCACCTGGTGGTAGGAGGCGCCACTCTCTACTACGTAGCGGACGCCGTCAGGAGAAGTGAAAGGCATGCTATAGACCAAGAATTGGCGATCACGGGAAAGGTTCACCTTGCGGACCGTGTCCTTCGCTCGTGTCTCGGGCGGAGGAAATCGCGAAACATCGGAAACTCCATCCTTGAGCGACCCGGAGAAGTACACGATCTCACCACTGTCACGAGAAACGCGGATAAGACCGCCATTGATTTCTGGGGCGAAGGCTTCGTCGATTTCGGTTGCCAGCCAGTTGGCGCGCTTACCCGGAAGTTGAGCGAGCAACTGACTGGCAATCGTGCGACTTTGCGAAGCCAGGGTTGCTTCCAGGGTGGAATCGAGGTAGTGCTCGAGGCCAAGGTAAACTGATACGCCGAAAAGCAGAAGCGCCCCGGCGAGCAAGCCTGCATACCAGGCTGTTATGCTGAAGCGCAGAGACCGGACGTTCACGCTCGCTCTCCCGGATCGATGCTGTAGCCGACACCGCGCACCGTGTGGATCAGCCTGCGTTCAAAAGGGTCGTCCACTTTGCTGCGCAGGTGTCGAACGTAAACGTCGACTATGTTCGTGATTCCGTCGAAGCTTTGGTCCCACACGTGTTCGATAATCATGGTACGAGATAAAACTCTGCCAGCATTGGAAACAAGATACTCCAGCAGAGAATACTCTTTTGAAGTCAGTTCAATGCGCTTGCCGGAGCGCTTCACTTGTCGCGACAGGCGATCCAATTCCAGGTCTGCGACGCGCACCACGCTGGAGCGACTTACTGGACCTCGCCGGAGCAGAGCCTTCATCCGGACCAACAACTCCGCAAATGCGAAGGGCTTGGTCAGGTAATCATCCGCTCCCGCTTCGAAATTCCCTACTTTGTCCGCGACGGCATCTCGCGCGGTGAGAATTAGGATCGGGACGTGAGCATCCTGTACCCGCAGTCGGCGGAGAACCTGGCTGCCGTCCAGTTTCGGTAAACCCAAATCGAGGATGACCAGATCGTAATGATAAGTGGTGGCGAGGTCGAGGCCCGCTTGACCGTCCGCCGCGACGTCCACCGCAAATCTCTCTTCTACGAGCCCGCGCGCGACAAAACTTGAAACCTTTGCCTCGTCTTCGACCAGGAGAATACGCATTGTGCCCTCGACCCAGCGCTAGTATATGGCTAGTCGCCTGAGTCCTTCAGCAAAGTAACATGAAAATGTCGTTCAGGAATATTTGTTCAATCGGCCGTATTTCTGTCTGAACGAGTTTTCATCCGAGCTTCATTCATCGTTAAGGTTCTGCTGGCAGGATGAGTGTGCATGGCTGCGGACATCTCCACACTCATAATTCTTTCCTGCTGGTGGACACAACATGCGGAGCCTATATAGATGGAACTGATGCAGCTTGAGATGTTTGTGGCAGTAGTCGAGGAGCGCAGCGTACGCCGGGCTGCTGAGCGCGTGTTTCGCACGCAACCCGCTGTAAGTATTGCTGTGAATAAGCTGGAGCGAGAAATCGGCATACCGCTTCTCGGCGGTCCCCGTCACAGGGGTCGCGAGCTGACCAAGGCCGGAGAGATTCTGTATGAATGCGCATCGCAAATGCTAAGTCTCAGAGATGGCGTGCTCTCGCTTTTAGTACGCGAACACCGCAGCTCTCCCGGACGGCTCTGCATCGGCGCTGTTCGCACCAAGGACCTTCGGGCGATTTCCCACGTCGTACAATCGTTCACCCGGCAGTATCCTCGTGTTCGTGTGAGCTACGCATACGATAGCCCCGAGAATTTAGTTACCGGGTTGCGAGAGCGGAGAGTTGACCTTGTCTTCTTTTTGAACCAGCCGGACGAACTGCTGATAAAGTCTAATCTGACGGTCGCCAGCCTCCTCCATTTTGAGCGGGGGGGCACTCTTTGGTTCGTACGACGTCGCAGCGGTCAGTCCCATCTCGCCAGACTTTTTGATGCCATGCTTCCGTCGGAGAGCGGTCTCGGAACCGATTCCAGTAATTCTGCCAATCTTCAAGGATTGGCCGGACGTCTGGAACAGCCCCGGCAATTGCCCGGTGTTAGCGAGAGTAGATTTTCGCTTTCGCAAGCTGACTGAAATTTCCCGCGTCATACGCTAAGAGCTTTAGCACCCTCTACTGGAAGAAATCGAACTCTTTCCCTTGACGGGACTCGAGCGCTTTCTTGAAGACTGCTGCTGCGGACGCGACATCCTGGAGCGAGGTTCCTGTCGAATCGAAAACTATGATCTCGTCCTGAGATACTCGCCCGGGCTTTTTGCCGAGGATGATCTCTCCAAGTTCCGCGTGGACGTCTTCTCGGCGCATGCCACTGTTCAACGCATGATGCAACTCCCCGACATGGGAGCATTGATCCAATAAATCGACGACCACTTTGTTCCGCCGCAACAGTTCGGAGTCCAACTCCTGCTTGTCTGGGCTATCCGCGCCCACAGCGGCGATAAAGGTTCCTGGCGCGATATCTTGCACGTTTAGAATGGGCCTTCGCGATGGCGTGCAGGTGACACACACGTCGCTGTTCCTCAGAGCGGCGGTGGCCTCTTCGACGGCTTCGACGCGAAGACCGAGTTCCTTTGACATCTCTTGTTGGAAATCCTTTAACTTCGACTGGTCTCTCCCTACAACGTAAACAGTCTGAATTGGAAGAACAGAAACCAGTGCGCGCAACTGGATCCGTCCCTGCACGCCGCATCCGAAGATTGTCGCGGTCTTGCTGTCGGGCTTTGCCAAATACTTCGCGGCTACAGCCGTGGCCGCCCCCGTCCGCTTACCGGTGATCTCTCTCGAATCCATCACCGCCAGCGGATATCCGTTGTCTCCATCAAACAGTACGATGACACCCTGGATGTTGGGCATCCCAAAGCGTTCCGCGTTGTGAAAAAATCCTCCGTTGACCTTGAGCGCAAAATATTGTTTCCGCAACTTGAGTCCGCCGGCTTTGATGTGGAATTCGCCGTCGGGCAACTCCACGTGCAGGAGGCCGGGCTTTTCCGTTTTACCGGCAGCGTGCAGAGCAAATGCTTCCTCCACAGCCGTGACATATTCTTCAAACCTTAGCAAGGAGGACACGTCGCTACGCGTTAATAATAGGCTTCGATGAGTTTTCATTCGGAATTCTGGTATCAGATCCTGGCTTTCACTTGCAAACGCTAGCCATTCAGCATGCTTGCATAAATAGCAGGGTCGACGTTGCCACCACTAATGACGCAACAAACGGAACGCCCCTGGAATAGATCCGAATGGGTTAACACTGCGGCTACGCTGAGCGCGCCTGTGGGCTCAACCTTGAGATTGGCAAATTCGAAAAGGAGGCGCGTTGCCTCGATGATTTTTTCCTCCGGCACCTCGACGATCGTGGAAAGATTATTCTGGATGATTTCCCAGTTATGCTTGCCCAGACTGAGGGTTCTCGCACCATCCGCGATTGTCTGAGGCTCGCTTTCATTTGCCACGATGTGCCCGGCTCGCAGAGAACGCGCTGCGTCGTTTCCGAGCAGGGGTTCGGCACCTACCACAACGATATTCTTCCGCGACTCCTTCAAGCCCGTAATCACGCCCGATATCAACCCTCCGCCTCCGACAGGAACAACAACCATATCCAGTTGCCGATCGAGGGCTCCGATCTCCTTGCCCAAGCTGCTATTTCCTTCAATTACAAGTGGGTCGTCATACGCACTCGCGATGTATGCTTCGGGATGCTGCTCTGAAAGCTCGCGAACCCGATCCGCTCGACTCTTCACTCGTACGTCAACTAGATCGACGTGTCCGCCATATTCAATCACGGCTTCAACCTTCACTTTTGCGGACGTTATAGGCATAACAATGGTGCAGGATTTCTTGAGCAGCGAGCAGGCATACGCCATCGCCTGCCCGAAGTTTCCCGAGGAGGCCGCAATGATCATCTTCTGAGGGACTTTGGAAGCCACGTTGTAAGCGGCGCGAAACTTGAAACTGCCAGCCCATTGAAATGTCTCAGTGGCCAGAGTCAAGGTCACGCCCAAACGCTTACCGAGGCGCGGCGCTTCTACGATTGTCGTAGGCCGCTCCACACTTTCGATCTGTGCGTTGAAACCTTTGATGCTCATCATGCCCCTCTCACTTCCCTGACGTGTTCACTTGGACCTCTGTATCGACTGCGCTGACTTAGGACTCTGCGCAACGATTTCACAACCGCGAAGACCGGCGTCTGGGCCATTCAGCACAACATCGCCGGACGAAACACTTATGGCCAAAGAGCTACACCTGAAGACAATAATGGCAATCCCGAGGATCTTCTCTATGAGTTTGAATAACATGGAACATCAATAACGAAACTTAATAATCTTTATGCTTGAGACTCACATAGGTCACATTTCACTGCGCATTCTCAAGATTGGTCGCAACCCGATGTGGCAACTCGTGCAGAAAAGGTGCGGTCTCGCCTTCCCACCGGGCAATGGCCATGGTAGCAACGCAGTTTCCAAGAACGTTGATGGCTGTCCGGCCCATATCCATGAGTTGGTCGATGCCGAACAAGAGAAACACCGGTTCCATCGGCCAGTGAAACGAAGTGACCAATGCCAAAACGATGACCAGCGATGCGCGGGCTACTCCTCCTGTTCCCTTACTGCTAATAAATAAGGTAAGTAACATCACTACGGTCTGACCAACACTCATATGGATTCCCGCAGCCTGCGCGACAAACACCAGCGCAATGGATTGATACAAGCTGGAGCCATCAAGGTTGAGCGTGTAGCCGGTTGGCAGTACGAACGCAACTGTCTCGCGCGCAACGCCGAGGCTCTCCATCTGTTCCATCGCGCGGGGCAATGCAGCTTCTGAACTCGAGGTTGCAAATGCAATGGTGACTGGCTCGACCGCAGCTTTGAGGAACCTGCGGAGAGGAACACCCAGCGCGACACAAATCGGGAGCAGCACAAGCGCCGCAAAAACCGCGAGCGCGCCGTACATGGTCAATAAAAGCTTCAACAGCGGAAACAACACTCCCATTCCCATGCGGCCTACGGTGTAGGCCATCGCACCGAAGACACCGATCGGCGCCGCCAGCATCACTACGTTGGTGAACTTGAACATGGTTTCCGAGAGGCTCTCGGCGAAAATTAATAATGGTCGCCGCTTCGGCTCCGGCACCATGGCGAGTGCCACGCCAAAGAGGACGCTAAACACTACCACTTGCAGAATCTGGCCATCAGCAACGGACTTCGCTATGTTTTCGGGGAAAATATTCGTTAACAAGTCGCCGATCAGATGCGGCGGTGCATTTAGATTTTCAGCATTGACGCTCGCCGGAAGGTGTACGCCAGCTCCGGCCCGCGTAATGCTGATGGCCACGAAGCCGATGACGAGAGCTGAAGTGGAAACGATCTCGAAGTACACGAGGGCTTTGAGCCCCATCCGACCGACCTTTTTCAGGTCGGCTTGTCCCGCGATCCCCACCACCAAGGTTCCAAAAAGTAGCGGCGCGATAATTACCTTGATGAGACGTAGAAAAATCGTTCCGAGCACCTGTAGATGTACGGCAGTTGCTGGCCGGTCGTAGCCAAACTCTGCTCCCGCCACTATTCCGAGAAATATCCAGACGGTGAGCGAACGCCGTTTGAGGGCGTATCCGGCGAATAGGATGATCGCCATCCATCGCATAATTGCGGCAAGAACGATCCAACCGAAGTGAGTACAGGCGCTGAGCGCCGCGAGCACGAGAACAGCCGCAAATGCGCCAGTAAGAAATCTTAACTTCATCGCGTCACAAAACTTAGGATGTTGCTCTCAACGGGGTGCGGTAAGGATTGTGACGGTTTAGGGCTGGCACATTTCATAAGGGAAAGTCTGATCGGAGCGCGCAGGCAGTTCACTGTAGATAGCACAGCTTTGAGGCAATGGTCATAAATAATGTTTATCAAATAGTATATAGGTTATCGATAGCAAGGATTTAAAGAATTTATTTTGCATGTACACGCAATTCGCGTAGAGTTCGGGTTCGCTGGAATCCGCGCGCAAATCTTTTATCGAAATCATGGAAAGGTCGAATCGCTATCAGGTATCGATTTCGCATATGAAGCGATGAGCGAGATGAAATTGCGCATCGGCCGTTCTGCGTTGTTGCTCACTTAGTATCCACAACTTGTCATCTTCACAGCAACAAGTGCTACACGAGTGGCTTAAGACCAAGTAATGAGGGGCGTGTGTCAATGAATGTGAACGTGATCAAGTGTGTGCTCTTCACGTCGATGATCGGGCTTTGTTTGCTGCTATCGCTTCCTTTGCGATCTCAGGTCGCCGGGGGGTCACTCTCAGGAATCATAACCGACCGATCCGGCGCGTCTGTCCCCAACGCTAACGTTGTGATTAAGAACTCGGCGACAGGGATTGCACGGAGTGTCACCACGAACGCGGAGGGCTTCTATACGGCGGCGAATCTTCTGCCGGGAAATTATGAAGTCGCGGTTTCAGCCGCTGGATTTAACACCGAGGTTAAGAAGCAAATTGTGATCAACGTGGGGTCACAGCCAGTATTCAACCTGGTTTTGGAGATCGGCGTGGTGGTAAATCAAGTGGAGGTGACAACCGAAGCACCCGCAGTCGAACTTTCCAGCTCGGAGATCAGTGCTACCGTGAACGCGACCACCGTCCGCGAACTGCCTCTGAACGGCCGCAGTTGGACAGACTTGGCAGCCCTCCAACCGGGTGTGGTAACCATCCAAACCCAGCCCAGCTTCTCCAGTGGCTCGGATCGCGGCAACCGCGGTTTCGGGCAGCAGATAACCATCTCCGGCGCCCGCCCGCAGCAAAATAATTATCGCATTGATGGCGTCAGCATCAACGATTACGCCAATGGAGCCCCGGGGAGTGTTCTCGGTGGAAACCTGGGCGTGGACGCCATCCAGGAGTTTTCCGTCCTCACGGCCAACTATTCGGCGGAGTATGGCAAGACCTCCGGCGGAGTAGTCAACGCCATCACGCGTTCGGGAACGAATGCTTTCCACGGCAGCGGGTACGAATTCATACGCAACAGCGCACTGGACGCCGCGAATTTCTTTGAGAATGCCGGAAATATACGAAAAGCGCCTTTCAAGCGAAATCAGTTCGGAGGCACAATAGGCGGACCGATCATCAAGAACCGCACATTTTTCTTTGCCGATTATGAAGGCATTCGGCAATCGAAGGGCATCACGAATAAGAACATCGTGCCCTCTCCGGCTTCGCGCGCCCTGGTTACGGATCCGCAGGTCCTGAAGTACCTCGCACTTTACCCTCTACCAAACTCATCCAATTGCTCCGCCAGTGACACCGTCTGCCAATTTACTTATTCCAGCCAGCAGGTGGTCACGGAAAACTTTGTTACTACCCGGGTCGACCATAAAATCTCCGACAAAGACAGCTTGTTCGGAACCTATGTGTACGACAAGACCCCGTATACTTCCCCCGACTCTTTCGGCAACGTTCAATTGAGCACTCAGTCATCCCGCCAGATCGTCGCTGCCGAGGAGACCCACAGCTTCACGCCTAATTTCTTGAATGCGCTTCGCTTTGGCTTCAACCATGAATTTGTAAACAACGATGTCGGCGTGAAAGCACTGAACCCCGCTGCTGGCGATACTTCCCTGGGTTCGTTTGATGGTCGTAATGCGTCCGTCGTAAATGTCGCCGGCCTTACTTCAATGTCGGGAGGGGTGGGAGGGCTGCCGGCCAATATGTACGATTGGAATTCATTCCAGGGGTATGACGATGCTTCCTGGGCCCGGGGCAAACATTCGATCAAGTTTGGCGCAGCCTTTGAGCGCATGCTGTTTAAGATTACCGCCCACAGCGATGCAAACGGGGTTTGGACTTTCAAGAATTTAGATTCCTTTCTCGCGAATAATCCCAGCAAATTCGGAGGGGGCGTGCCCGGCGGCCCCACAACTCGTGACCTTCGCCAGAGCATCATTGGCGGCTACCTACAGGACGACTGGCATTTTCTGCGCAACTTGACTCTGAATCTAGGTCTGCGTTATGAGATGTCGACGGTTCCAACAGAAGTTAATGGCAAGCTCGTCAATCTCCGCAACCTCAGTGACCCGCTACCGGTTTGCGGGGTACTCGTAGCGGGCTGCGCGTCGGCCGGTCCTTTTTTTGTCACAAACCCAACAACTCATAATTTTGAGCCACGCGTGGGATTTGCCTGGGATCCTTTCCACAACGGAAAATTGGCTGTGCGGGGCGGCGGGGGTTTGTTCGATGTTTTGCCCCTGCCGTATCAGTTCATAATTGAAGAGGACCAGGCCTCTCCGTTTTTTCAATATTTCTCAAAAAGTTATTCCACCAGCGGGGGTTCCAATCAGAAGTTTTTTCATATACCGACTACAGATATCACTCCGAATAAATTGCGCTCGGCTTACATCGACTCCAATCCAAAGCGCAATTATGTCGCGCAATGGAACCTGAGTTTGCAGTACGAGCTTACCCCGAGCCTGGCGGCCATGGTTGCTTACGTAGGCTCTCGCGGCGTGCACCAGCCCTTCCGCGTGGATGAAGCCGATCTAGTCATTCCGACCAAGACCTCCGCCGGATATCTCTGGCCGCAAGTCGATGTAAACGGAAATCTCACCACCGGACCCAATGCGGGGAATCCACCATCGCCAATTAACCCGAACTTTGGCTCCATTCACGCGACGTTTTATGACGGCCGCTCGTATTTCAACGCTCTCGAAACGCAGCTCGTCAAACGCATGAGCCATGGCTTTCAGGTACAAGGTAGTTTCACTTGGGGCAAGAGTATGGATACCAGCTCTGCGACGTTGGCAGGTGACGCTTTCGGAAACTCGATCTCTAGCTTGAACTACTTTGACACCCGCTTGACCCGCGGCCTTTCCGATTTCAACGTCGGGCGTACTTTCGTCTTAAATGGCACATGGATGGTCCCCACGCCGAAATCCTTTGATGGCCCTGCACGCTGGTTAACGGATGGCTGGCAACTGGGGATGATTTTCACGGCCAGCGACGGTGTGCCATTCACCCCCACTTGGGGAACCGGCGGCGACCCAGCGAATACGCTCAGCAGCGACGACTATGCCTATCCCAACCGACTGGGTGGTGCTGGGTGCGCCACGCTCACCAATCCGGGCAATCCCTTCAATTACATCAAGACGCAGTGCTTTACAGTCCCAACGGCCCCGACTAATGCGTTTTGGAATGCAAATTGTGATGCCGCTCCGCCAAGTCTGGGCGTGCCAATCCGCGGCGATGCCAACAACCCTCCCGTTGCGTACCTCTCTCCTTTGACATGCTTCAACCTTCGCGGCAACTCCGGCCGCAATATTTTAAATGGTCCGGGCATCACCAATCTGGATTTTTCGATCTTCAAGAACAACCCCATCAAGCGAATCTCGGAAAACTTTAACGCACAGTTCCGCGTGGAAATGTTTAACGTTCTCAATCACGCCAACTTCGCGCCGCCGGGTCCGGTGGATGGCAACACCGACATCTTCGACGCGACCGGAACGTCGCTGGCAGGCGCAACAGCGGGTGTGCTGGTTAAGACGACCATTCCAGAGCGCCAAATTCAATTTGCCGTAAAAATCTTGTTCTAAATATCATGCAAATAACTACTTTGCGTAACTGAACTCTTTAGGGCTCGCTTTGAATCGCCGCCTGAACAGTGTTGCAAAATACTGACTGGAGGAGAAACCGCAGGCGAAAGCAACCTCGGTAACGCTCATGGAAGGAGCCTCTCGCAGCAGTTTTGCCGCAAGGTCAAGCCTGCGATGATTCAAGTAGTGCATGGGCGCCATATTAGTCAACTGGCGAACGTAGTACGCAAACTGTGTGCTCTTCAACCCGCAGTCCGCGGCCATCATTTCAACAGTCCATGCGAAGGCCAGATTGTCCCGATGAGCGACCAAGTCATCCAGGAACAACTGAACAGTGCGGCGCGAACCGGCGAGGAAAGGATCAAGACGAAGGTGCTGGCTGCGAAGGAGATCCAATATGAGTAGCAGCAATTCGTTGATCTTGACGGCCATGCGCGAGACATGGCTTCCTTGCCGGTCTCGTTCGATGGCGCGAGCCATTGATTGAAAGCAGTGGCGGACATCGGCCGAGGTTTGCCACACGGGATCTTCGTTGTGCCGCAGCTTCTCGGTAAGCTCCGCCAGTTCCGCTGCTCTCAGCAGAAGCCAATGTGGCCATTTCCAGTCCTGGTTCGGGCGCCTGACACCTACGTCGATGATGAGCCAGTGCAGGTGGTTGGGACCCATGTTGGGTTTGCCGATCCTGTGTGACTGCCAGGGCCGCGTAACCGACAGGTCACCCGGGCGAAGGATGTACTCACGATCATCGACCGCGAAGTCCAGAGTTCCGGTTTCGAGGAAGCCAATTTCTACCCCCTCGTTGCGGTGCCATGGGAGGCCCCATGGCTGATCAACAACGGCGTCCCATGAGCCGAGGGTCTTGACGCCAGGGAGGGAATTGGAAAGCAGCCTGCGACCGGGATAGTGCCCCCGTGCGAGAGCTTCAAGTTTCACCTTCTCGGCTTTGACGGCATCGACGAGTGGACGACAGGCGTCGGCCCGGTAAGTAGCCCCATGCTCTCTGAAAACGGGAACGGAGCGAGCATAACCGGGGCTGCATGCGATGTTCAAGATCTATCGGCTTCGATCTACAACGAAAACTTTGGCACGAGAGCTCGGCCTTGTCAATATTGGGCGTAAGGCACAGGCAGCATTGGCCGTTGCCAGTCCTCAAACGGTTCCATGCAACCTACGCGCTGCCCGCTTGGAGCCTTGCCTCAGCGATTCTTTGCTGCGGGAACCTGCAAATGTTCATTCAACTTTCAGCGGGTGAAGAAATCTGAACGACAACCCTTTCAGAACGTCCTACACAGATGAACGTAGAAATGGTTTTCTCTCGAAACGCGACTCCGGCAGGCGTCACAGACTGTGATCCTCTTCCTGTGGGCGAGCCTGATGGCGGTTGATGATGAGCCTGCGGGATGCGGCGGTTCAAATCGAAAAACAAAGTGTTCGGAGGTGAGATGGAAATCGAGATCGGCGTAAACATGGAATTCATTCGCTCCGAGGACAAATCATTTGAAGCAGGAGTGGAACGTGCCACAGAATTGGGATTCCAGTGGGTTGAACCCATGGTGCACAATGGTCGTGAGTTATTGAGTGAGGCTGGCTATTTTCATTCCTTTTCGATGGATAACGACCCCCTGGAGATGAAGGACATTCTGGACCGGCACGGTGTTCATGCCTCTGCGCTTTCCGCACATTGCCCGTTGATGCGGCCGGAGATAAGCGTGCCGTACCTGGAGAGAGCCGCGCGTTTTGCGGCAGGAATGGGTGTACAGGTCCTGGCTACTGACGAAGGCATCCGGCCGGAATGGTTGGACGATAAGGAATGCTTCGACGTGATGAAATACACGCTTAGAAAAGTCTTGCAGGTGGCGGAGCGGCACGGCGTTTATGTCGGGATTGAGCCACATCAGAGCATCAGTAAGACTACCGACGGTTTGCTACGAATCGCGAATCTGGTGGATTCGCCGATGCTCAAGGTGAACTATGACACCGGCAATGCTTTCCTGGGCGGAGCGGACCCGTACGACGGGTTGCGGTCTGTGCTTCCCAAGTTAGTTCATATGCACGCGAAAGACATCTCGACGGGACTAGCACAAGAGAAGGGCAAGTTAACGGGTACTCCAGTTGGCTGCGCCTGCGGAGAAGGAGTTATAGACTGGACAAGGGTGGTTTCCATTCTCAGCGAAGGCAGATACCGTGGCGTGCTGTCCGTCGAATGTGGTACCTCAGACCAGGCAGCCCATAGCTTGTCGCATCTGAAGGCAATTCTGCAGCGGGCGCCAGCGGCAGGTGCGAAGTAACAACCTGTCAAAGCTCGCTGGAGGACACGAGCAATGTTGAACCGAGAGTGTCTCTTCGTTTGTGTGCTCTTAGTGGCGATCGCTATCTCGCAGGCAATAGCCCAAGGCACCGGACATTCTGACGCTGGACGTTCCGGGGTGTCAGGCAAAGATCGAAAACCCGCCGATGATGTTTTCAGCCAGATTTGGCCCAATTTTCCATCGAACCAGAATCCTGCCAGCGTGGCCCGAGGCAAGCTCTTGTTTCAATCCAACTGCGGATTCTGTCACGGACCCGATGCCACGGGCGGAAATAGCGGTCCCGACCTGGTTCGGTCTGTGTTAGTGAATCACGATGAGCACGGTAACCTGATCGGCCCCGTGATCCGCGGCGCTGCCGTCGACAAGGGCATGCCCAAGTTCAGCTTGACGGACGGACAAGTTTCGGATGTGGTTGCATTCCTCCATCAACGAAACCGCGATGCCCGCATTCGCTTTACCTACAAAGTCGCAAACGTGGCTGTAGGGAGTGCCGAAGCCGGGAGGACCTACTTCGAGGCACATTGCGCCAACTGCCATTCCACGAGTGGCGATCTAGCTGGTATCGCCACGAGGTATCCGGGGGATGGGTTGCAACAACGCTGGATTAATCCGGAACCCAAGCTATTGGGTGGCAAGACGCAAACGCCTGCGGTCGAAGTGAGCGTGACCCTGGCCAACGGGCGGGAATATTCAGGTCGGTTGGAGCATCTCGATGGGTTCAACGTATCACTGTATGACACGCAAGGCGATTATCACAGCTTCGCCTTGACCTCGGAAATCCGAATACTGGTAAAAGATCCCCTCGACGCGCACCGCAAGCTCGTGAATCAGCTTACCGACGGGGACATGCACAACGTTACAACCTATCTGGGGAGCCTAAAGTGAAGGTCTGGATGCTGGTCATTATTGCCATCTCGCTTCCCGGCCTGCTGGTCGGTCAAGGCCTGGACCCGAAGGGCATCGCGAAGCCGCTGGCGTCCTCCTGGCCCACGTACAACGGGGATTATTCCGGACGACGCTTTAGCAAACTGTCACAGATTAACGGGGTGAACGTAAAAAACCTGACACTGGCCTGGTCATACGATTCCCGAAGCACGCCGATTAAGGCGACGCCCCTCATGGTTGGCGGCGTCGTGTACTTTTCTGGTCTGGACCACGCCTGGGCCATTGATGCGCGTACTGGCCGCATGCTCTGGCAGTGGCAGACGAAGACTCGCGGCGGCACGCACATCGGGAATCGCGGCATGGCGATGTATGGGAAATGGCTCTTCCTGGTCACGCCTGATGATTACCTGATATCACTCGACGCAACGAGCGGCGAAGAACGATGGCGAGTAGAAATCGCCGACCTTAAGCTCGATTATTTCTCGACTGTAGCTCCGATCGTCATCGGAAATCACATCCTGGTCAGCCCGAGTATCGAATCGACAGATAACCGCGGCTACCTCGAGGCCTACGATCCGGACACCGGAAAGCTACAGTGGCGCTGGTATTCAACGCCAGACGCAGGAAAGCCTGGCTCGGAGACGTGGCCGAACAAAGAAGCGCGCGAACATGGCGGCGGGGCTATTTGGATACCGGGGACCTACGATCCGGAATTGAACCTGTACTATTTCGGCACCGCCAATCCTCAGCCCGTCATGGCCGGGCAGGGGCGGGAAGGCGAAAACCTGTGGACAAATTCCATTATTGCGTTGAATCCCGATACTGGAAAAATGGCCTGGTTCTACCAGACTACACCGCATGACGTTCACGACTGGGATTCCGCCGAAACCCCGGTGCTTTTCGACTTGGAGATCAATGGACAGGCGCGAAAGTTGGTCGTCCAGGCAAACCGGAACGGTTACATTTTCGTATTGGATCGGTCCAATGGAGAGCACATCCTCACGGCTCCCTTTGCTCCCAACAATTGGGCAAATGGCCTTGATGCGCGGGGACGTCCCATCCCCGACAGAAATAAGGATCCCAAACCGGCAGGAGCGCTGGTGATTCCTTCAGAGGCGGGAGCTACGAATTGGTTTCCGCCGAGCCTGAATCCTGACACCGGGTACTTGTACGTCAGAGTGACCCGTTCGGCAGCGGTGTTTTATCTAACGGACTCCAGTGCTAAACCGGAGGCGTGGGGCGGAATAGACAAGGCGGTTTGGAACGGGCCATCGTCGATCGAGGCGATCGAGTGCAAGACCGGGAAAATCGCCTGGGATTACCCCACAGGAGTCGGGGGCGTTTCCGGTCTCCTTGGCACCTCGGGCGGGTTGGTTTTTGGAGGCGATGGTGCGGGGAATGCCTTGGCGCTCGACTCCACCTCAGGCCGTGCGCTCTGGCATGTGAGCCTCAACGAGACCATGTACAACGGGCCGATCACGTACGAACTAGAAAGTCGGCAATACTTGCTGGTCGCCGCAGGTGCGAAGCTATTTGCCTTCACCCTGCCGGAGCAGTAGCGAAACACGATGCTCCAGTTATTCTAAGTGCCTTCAATCGGTGTTGCACCCAATTTAGTGCAAGCAGGAGTCTATTTGAAAACAACTATTCTGTTCTTGGTTTTGGTTACCGCGACTCGGTCGTTAGTTTCACAAACTTCGGTTGCGAACAGAGTTCCCTTGTTCCACAAGGGCGCCATTCGCGTCCTGATTCTTTCCGGCCAGAACAATCACGACTGGCGCACTACAACTCCCTTCCTTGAGAAATTGCTGCTGAACACCGGACGATTCGATGTTCGGATAAACGAAGAGCCGGTGGGCATGACCTCCGACACGTTGGCTGTTTACGATGTTGTGGTCATCGATTACAACGGTCCGCGATGGGGCCAAACGGCAGAGAATGCGCTGGCAGCCTTTGTTCGGTCAGGCAAGGGATTGGTGGCTGTACACGGGGCCAATTGGGCGTTTAGCGGCTTAGTCGTGTTGGCAGACCATCATGTTCCGACCGGCATCATGGAGCCGGCGTGGCCGGAATACAAGAGCATGATTGGCGGGGTCTGGTCAGATCAGGATCCGGCTTCGGGACACGGGAAACGCCACACGTTCTTGGTGAAGATCTCTGACCTTCATAACCCAATCACCGTGGGACTTCCCGGGACGTTCGAAGCCGACGATGAGCTCTATCACAATATGCACATGTCTGAGGGCGTCCACATTCTGGCTACTGCGTATGACGACCTGAAGTACAAATTTCCGCAGGAACAAAAACCCGCTAACACCCCGACAAATTGGCCGCATCTGGATTTCAATCCGACAGGTAAGGATGAGCCCATGCTTTGGACGGTGAACTACGGCCGCGGGAGAACCGTTTACACAACGCTAGGACATGACGTGAAAGCCATGGGAATGCCTGGCTTCTCCACAATATTCGTTCGCTCTGTGGAATGGGCTGCGACTGGGGCAGTGCAGGAACCCGAGCCGGAGTTCCGATCATGGGCCGAGCCACCTACACACCAACAATAGACTTAGCTGTCGATTCCAGACCCTTCTCAACTGATGAAGACTTGACCGAACTTCACTCGCTCTCACGGGATTTGCAAAAAGTCTTGGGAACTGCCTGTGTGCCCTGATCGAAAAGTATCCGTTAGTAAAGGCTGCCGAAGGCTACTCCCTCTGGTGCCGCCGTACGGGCAATACCAGTTCGTAGCCACGTATCAGCTTCTCAGAACCAGTGCGTGAATGCATTCTGAGAGGATACTCCTTGTCTTTTCGGGTCAGTCCGACGATGTAATTGCCGCAAGCATGCCGTACCGCTCACAACCCGGCCATCTGGAGTCCTGTGGGAACAACGGCATTGGTGCCCGTGTCTATTCCCTTCATACAGGGGGGCCAAATGGTCATCCGCCGGGGAGTGTTCTTCGCCAAAAGCAGAACGGCTCTGAAAACAGGCTGGCTTATTTCGGCCGGAGTAGTCGCACTCTACTTGGCACTCAGTCAACCGCGTTACCGGGCGCGAGGCATTGCCTCGGAGAAGGGGCTCGGCCTTGCCGCCGTGAGCGGAGGTGTGGGTTGGGAGCCAATCTCGCTCTGGCGACAAACCTCAATTCTTCCGCACTTCAGATCAGAAACCTACCTTCAAAAAGGTATTATTGGAGGCGCTTCCGTGGACCCGGCCGTCGTCGCACCCGCATCTCTGATGACATTTTCAGGAGGGCGTGCCGGCGGAGAAGAAAGCACGTCGGAGGACCGTCAGCTAGTCCGGACGGAGTCCCTTCGCCTGATCGTCAAAACTCCGGCCGAAACTGCCGACAAAATCATACAGATCGCGGAAGGTGCACGAGGATTCCTCGTAACCTCTAACGTTAATGGTGGTGCTGACGCGACCTAGCGCCTCGCTCAGTATTCGCGTGCCAGCAGAAAAGTTCGAGGAAGTCCGCGCCCAGATTCGAAAGCTCAGCTTGCGGGTGGAAGGCGAAAGCATCGATGCCCAAGATGTCACCAAACAATATGTCGACCAGGAAGCACGTCTGCATAACCTACGCGCTCAGGAACAACAGTATCTCGGAATACTTCGCAAGGCTGCGACCGTGCAGGACACGCTTGAAGTCAGCGACAAGCTGAACGAAGTCCGCGGAGCGATCGAGGAAAAGCAAGCGGAATTCGAGGCGCTCTCAAAACAAGTGGAAACAGTAGCCATCAACATCACGCTGCGCGCCGAAGCCGATGCCCAAGTCTTCGGCCTCAATTGGCGTCCGCTGTATCAGCTGAAGATCGCCGCCCGCGAGGGCCTCGATGGGTTCGGTGAATACGCTGCCTCGATGACGACGCTTGTGTTCTATCTACCTACGATCCTGTTATGGCTTTTCACGATCCTCGCCGGGGCCGCCGTGGGTTGGCGGATTTTGAAGTGGGCGGCCCGAAGACTGTTCAATTCGCGGAAAACAAGCTTGCTTGAGGAAGCAGCGAGCTAGTAACCACTCGGTATTCGTTACGAAATCCGAACAGAGTCCTCCACCGGTATCTGTTTCTCCGGCGCGTGCGTGCGTCTTGCTGTATTCCTTCACGATCCATGGGTGGAAAACTGGGGCATAGGGCTCTGTCACATCGAGAGTGTCCGGCTCGAGATGTGATCGATCACACGGTAGTACCTGGTGTCACCCTATTCCTCAGTCATGCTCGGAAAGATGCGGGAAATTGAAAAGTTGGCAGACGTGGACTCGCCGGACAGTGCTCCAGAGTCCATTTGCGCCTGCGTGGCAAAGATTTTCCACGTAAGAGAGAGGGCGGGGGCGATCCCTCTTTCTAGTTCGGCGGTAGCGGCTCGCACAGCGCGGACCAAGCAGGCCGAACTTTTCAATGACTTCACGCAATTACTGCATTACAGCATTTTTGCACTCGTCAAGTTGGGCGACACCGGACTGGATGCGCAAGTAATTCAGAAGGTCATGTCGGCTCCCGTTCCCGCGAGCAGCGGACGAGGGATTGACGTGATTCAAGTCTCCCGCACGGCCCCACCCAGCCGCGGCAGGGCCGGACTTCACTCCCGACGATCTACGGAGACTGGAATCGGTCGCTCTCTTCGTGGATGGACGGATGGCCAAGGGCAGAGCGATTGCCCAAGCAACCAAAGGCTAGATGGACATCCCTACCAATCGGAAGTGAAATCTACGCCTTAGCCATCGCATTGTAGGTCGTCGTACAGTCTTGTTCGGTTTTCGTAAATGTCCGTGCAGGAAACCTGCCATCTCTTCAACAGTCCGTAGTATGAAATTCGGAGACCAGTAGCGTTGAGTCCAAGTGAAGCGACTGCACTCGAGAGGCACAAGAACGATGTCAGGCGTAGCACACGCCTTGCACGGCAGATTGCGATCGTGATCACCAGTCTCGATCCTGGGCGCAGGTTTTCTGGGAGATACGATACCGTAGTCGTAAATGCACATGGATGCGGCGTTATCCTCCCCGAGCGGCTAGAGAAGGAAACGCCGGTGGCGGTGGAGTTGATCTCCAATGGTCAGACCAAGAAGGCCAGAGTCGTGCTCACGATCGCGCTCGTCGAGGGTGTCTCCTGGTTGCTGGGGCTTGAGTTCGACAGTCCGGCGGCCGGCTTCTGGCAGATTGAAGATCCGCCGGCAGATTGGTGGATTTAAACGGGAGTCGGAACGTTTCTAAAGGACCGGAATTCGCATCGCTAAATTCCTCCATTGTGTGACGCAAATTCGGGCGCAGCGGAGTCAGGGAGACACCATTCAGGGGGGTCCCATGATGTGGAGATGTGCGTCAGGGGTGCCCGCCCACTCCTCAACGAAGCCGTGGCTGGAACGGTTCAGCTCGGCTTCAGCAATCCTTCGTACTCAACGGGACAGAACTTCGAGCGCTATTGCAGAACTCTTTGGGAGATTCGCGGGACATCGGGCAAACTGGCATTTGTAGCAGCAAGAATTACGATTGCCAAAGACGATTGGCATCACCATCGCTCAATGGCTCCGTTCCAGATCAGAGGGTTTTAGTCGAGGTTGATTTTCAACGAAGAGGACTTGGTGCCCCGCGGTCTGCCTTCTCCGGCCGTTTCGGAGTTATTGTCATCAATCTCCGCTATCCACGATTCCAGATGCCCCTCCACGAAGGTGCGATCCTCATATTTCACACTGCGGCCGTGATCGCCACCCTTCAAAATCTCGAACCCTAGCACGGCCAGATCATCGATTTGAGCGTGGCGTAGGAATGGACCGGCAGTGTTCGGAGCCTCCAGAATCGGCTCAGCCGCGGTTTCTCTGGGACCGTACCCTTCATAGTCCGCATGGAATTTCGCCGCAGACCGCGTGCCTTTGGCGAAGATAAACCAATCTTCGTCGTGATCCGCTGTTGAGACCCAGTACAGCGTCACCGGGACCTTTGCGTCAGCCGTCTTCTTGCTACCCTTCGGCATTGTCCTGCTCCGTTTGCTCGCCGATCCTTCCAAACACAAACATTTGGGAATTCTAACTCAGCATCGTACCGATCTGAAACGGCAAGCTTTGTGACCTGGGTGCCGCAAACAGACGTCGTTTCCCCCTGCAGATTGAGGTCGCGGGCGCTTACACTTGTCAACCGGAACCGGATATCCCCATTCCAATCGACGGATACGTTGAACTTCCACGCAACGCCCGCCAGTTCATCGACGAGGAGCGGCAGCTGGCCGACACCGCCCACGACTGTGAAAACCGGGCTTCGAGGAATTTGCCGAGTTTGGCGGTCGCCTTGAACTGGGGAATCGGATTCAGTTCCTTGAATGCCGAAGTAACCGCATTCGACGGACTCCAGATCGTCCGTGGCTTGAATTCGTCATAGTTCGGCTCGAAGCACAGGTCGTGAACAGTCCGCGCCAGGTGCTTGGGAGCCTCAGTTTTCCTTCCACCGAAGGCTTCGTAGATAACAACCTTAGCTGTGACATCGGTGAGTTCGCTCTGCTGGCAAGTTTCTGCTTGCTTTCGCATGGGCTCAAAGTTTCGCTGCATTCGGTCAACGCCCACCGAGATAGAGTCGATGAGCGAGAACGACTTCGAGTGTTTCGCGAGCACCGGCGTGAACACGCTAGGGACAATGCTCCCAAATTGAAGGCAGCCGGTTTCGCGTGAGGTGGTGTCAGCAAAATGCATTGACTCTAGATTTTTTCTCGCCCGGTCCACTAAGGTTCTCGGAGGATGCTCTTGAGAGTTTTCCCGGGCGGTAACGCGTGGGAAATCATCCAAAATTGTTACCCCGTGGACACGATTCTCGGAATCCCCCGCTCGTTGATCCAGTGGCGTAGTTCTTCTGCGATGACCGTCCCCGGTTGGCGCAGAATCACAACTGGAATTGGTGTTTCGCCCCATTTCTCGCTGGGACGCCAAACATTTGCGGCTTGAGACTTTTACATCGATTGGTCACGCCGGTGTCAATGGAATTCTAGAGAGTTCGATCAGTGCGGCCAGCCCTCATCGCCAGGCAAGCGAGCTGACGACGATTCATGACGGGGCCAACACCGGATACTGAAGCCCTTAAAGGAGAGCAGCCTAAGCTCAACGCACCACTCCAGGTCCGGAATCGACAAGATAAGGTTTATCGTTCAACAACGATGGCCTCAAGAGTGATGGTAGCTGGATTCGGGCGGTATCAAACCCGCTAGTGTTCGGCGCCGCCAGGTCCAGGATGACCGGATGCAGGTTGGTGACTCCTCAATCGGAACTGCGGCGTCCGCTTCGCGACACTGTCCCCTCCAATTTCTTTAACGTGGCCAGGGAGTATGCCGCGGATTCGCGCTCCTGAATGTCAGTTGTCGCTTCTAGTGTCGCTTCTAGTAATTCACTCAGCCGTCCCATGACAACATGCTTGGCTTCTTTGATCCGCTCTGCAAACTCGTCGGGGGGTATGTCTATGAGACCAGCTTCCGAAAGCACCCTCCAAACTCTTTCTTTCTCGGACTCCTCATGTGGTCGGCTCACGGCTCTATACTCCGTTCTCGGCGGTCTGACTGGCGCTCCAACCTAGGCTTCGAATCGTCACTCAGGATCAGGCGGTTTAGATCCAGCTTGCTTGAACCTGAGATACGTGTACGCCAGATACTGGTTCAGCTCGGCCCAGAAAGACTGCTCCTGATCTCGGGGATCCAACCCGGCTTCGGCCATTGAAACGAGCCGTCTCTCCCAAGCCTCTCGTTCATCCTGAGTAACCTCCTCGGCCGTGCGCCAGACTGGCGGCTCAGGATGATCTAAAATCTTGTGCTCTGGTATCACTCGTCCGTCGTCAAGAATGAAATCTCGCCACACCAGTCCCCATCTCACCTCTTTGACGATACCGTTGCTCAAACCGTTGAGGGACCTGAAGGTGATGATTTGGCCCTCTTCTGGGGACCAGTTCGCAGCGGTGCCTGCTTGCTTTTCCGTGGGTCTCATCTATTACCACCTAGTGCAATTACTTCAATTGCGTTCTTCTCGTTCGGGTTTGCGGCCGATAATTTGCGATCCTTTTGCAGACGGTCTCGGCCACGAGCCCCGAGACAAGACGCGATCCACGGCTTGCTCCACCATCGAAAGAAAACCACTATCGCCTGCTTGAGTTGACGCGACGAAGGACACATTCAACGCGCTAAGTTGCGGAGCCGATTCAAGTTCCAGTACCGGTTCGCTTTGACGCCTTAGGTACACTATCCACAGAAGAGTAACGCCATTGTATGCTGCACTCTTAACCAAGCTGACGATCGCAGCCGGACCGTCGCCGAAGTGCATTACGATGCTGACCAGCATTAGCTCAATGCTTGCAAAGATTCCGAATCCCAGCGCGATTCCGAATACGTGTTGCCGCCAGCAATTTCTGAGAAGCCGGCAAAGAATCATCAAAAGGAAGAAGAGCCCACACTGCATAACGCGCACACTACGATCGAAAGCCAGCACCGCCGATACCACCCTATCGGCACTGGTCTGCTGGCTCGAGAAGGCATTCACGATTGAAAGCAAGAGCAGCAGACCACAGGCCCACCGGAATATGACGGATGTCAAGGTCTGAATACCTCCATATTGTTTAAGAAGATTGTGCAATATTTCATCCATCACGGTGACAGCCAGCAGCACGCTGATGGCGTTGCCGCTCCAGTATGCATCGAAATAGTTTTCCTGATGGTACCGATAGATCAAGAAAAGAACTCCGGACTTAACAATCTGAAGAATGATATAGGAGAAGAATCGTGGAAAAACTACCTGCAGCTTGCGCCGTATCATGAAGATAAGAAGGGTGATCTGCACCACCGGACCCACGATCCAGCTCACATACATTATCCCGTTCATTGCTTCTTCCCCCTGAAGCAAAGAAGCATACTTCTCCCTTGGCGGCCCTGCAAGGTTTTTATCGTGGCCGCCCTATTCGCCCACTATCCATTTATTTATATTTCTATTTGCAGACTCTTCCGCGGCACAATGGCATAGGGTCGCTACCATCGGCAACCAATACCATCTGTTCTGTTCCAATACCAGGGTTCTCGACCGGGGCAAAGCTCTTTGGAATTGCACAATACATCCCGGCCAACGCCAATGCGGTTAGAGCGATCTCGGCTAGCTTTTTCATGGGGGAGTTCTCCTAGGCGCAGATTTCACGCCGGGGCGAAGTATATGCCTCTGCACGGGTCATATGCGCCTGCGACCCTGTGGATAACTACTAATTTTCGAATTGCCTCAAGCCTTGAAGGAAGGCGTCGACTTGTCGTGAAGAATTTTATGTCGCTCGCCGGTGATGCGCACGCTGCCGTTAGTTAGGATTACGGCTAGTACGGCAAGGCAGTCTGGCGCGTCTCCGATGGCTCGCTAAATAATGTAGTTGGCTGCCCGTGGATGGTTATGCTGGCCGCTGCTGTGACCCGGGGGGGAACTGGTATCGCAGGATCTTCGCTGCAAGAGCCGGGCCCACAATGGGTTGCTCGAGTTCCACGGTTCGAACAACTTCGCCATGGCAGATGACCTCGGCGGGGAACAGTCCTGCGATTTCCGCGGGCAGCACGAGGTTAATCTCGAGCTGGGCGTTGGGTTGAATCGTTTCCTCCACCCGAAACAACATTCCCGAACGGCTGATGTTTTCGGTAGTGCCATTGTGCCAGACGCTTTCGCCCAGCATCCGGTATTCCAGAGGCAACTGAAGATTGAAACGTTGCGCACGGGACGCGGAGGAGAGCTTCTCCCTCACCTTGGTTTTCAGAGTAGAGAGTGAAAAGGGCTTTTGAAGCAGGGCAATCCCCTCCTCCAATATGGCATTGTGTGTGATGACATTCTCGGTATAGCCGGACATATAGAGCACTTTCGTCTCCGGCCGCATGGCACAGACGCGACGAGCCAGTTCGCGTCCATTTATCCCCGGCATTATCAGGTCGGTTAACAGCAGGTGGATGGGGCCTGGAGGGCTATTGCAAATTTGTATCGCCGCAGCCCCCGCGGCTGCTTCGAGCACCGTATACCCCTGGCTCTCAAGAAACTGGCGTAACAGGTTGCGAAGGCTACTTTCATCTTCAACCAGCAGAATCGTTTCTAAAGCCTGCTCAGGTTTGGCGGTTGTAATACTGGGTTCCCGGGGTATTGCTTGTCCGGTTGCGCCCACGCGCGGCAGATAGATCTTAAACGACGTACCCTTGCCCGGTTGGCTAGAGACTTGGATGTAGCCTCTGCTCTGTTGAATGATGCCGTAAACAGTAGAGAGCCCGAGTCCGGTTCCCTTCAATCCTTTCGTAGTGAAGAAAGGTTCAAAGATGTGCAACTGGGTCGCCGCATCCATGCCCACACCGGTATCGCTAATAGCCAGCATCACGTATTCCCCCGTTGTTAGCGACGGGTTGGAGCGGGCATATTCCTCGTCGCAGGTGACGTCGGCGGTCTCGATAGTGAGCTTGCCACCGTGAGGCATCGCATCCCGCGCATTCACCGCGAGGTTCATGATGACTTGATCAATCTGACCGGGGTCGGCCTTCACTGCCCCAATCTCCGCGCCCGCTCTCATGACGAGGTCAATGTCTTCCCCGATCATCCGAGTAAGCATTTTGAGGTTCTCCTTCACGAGAGCATTCAAATCCAACACCTTCGGGGCCAGCATCTGCTTGCGGCTGAAGGCAAGCAACTGTCGTGTAAGGGAAGTGGCACGCTCGGCCGCGTTGGCAATCTCCTGGACCGATCCGCGAAGGGACACGTCCGAACCAATTCGCTCCAGCAGGAACTCGCCGTAGCCGGAGATCACCATCAGCAGGTTGTTAAAGTCATGCGCGATGCCTCCGGCGAGGCGGCCGACGGCATCCATCTTCTGCGCCTGCCGCAGCTGCTGCTCCAGGGTGCGCTGCTCCGTCACATCTTCGGCGAACAGTTCAAAGAAAGCGGCTTTGCCTTCACCGTGGATGGCGCGCCCGGATAGGCGCACCATGACGGAACTCCCATCTTTGCAGACCCACTCGGCGACCTGCCCGTGGAATCGCTTCAAAGAGCGAAAGTGGTCAGTGAGATTGAACCACTCTTGGGTGTCGGCGTACTGATTAGCCAGATTGCGGCCCACCAGTTCGGAACTCGATGCATAGCCAAGAATCTTGACCAGCGCCGGGTTGGCCTCCAACAGAATGCCCGCCGAGTCGCATCGGCAGATGCCGTAAGGAGCATGGGTGACCAGCGAGCGGAAGTTGCTCTCGGAATAGCGCAATCCATTCTGGGCAGAGCGCAGTGCAGCATTGAACCAGCAAATCAGCACAGCCACCAGCGCAAAAAGCGTGAGATGTAGGATGGCGTTTTGATAATCCCGTGGAACGCGAGCGGCTCTTAGTGAGAAATAAGCGCTCACCGTCAAAGCGAAGGAGGTGGCCACTAGACCAGGCCTCCAACCGCCATACCAGGCACTGACCATAACGGCGACGGCAAACACCACGAGCCGGCTTTCGACCACATCCGACAGCAACAACGCGGGAATCAAGGCGAGAACGATGCTGAGGACGGCAACCCCATAGCCAAGGATCGGAGCCCGAGCCGCAAGGTGTGTGCGCACAACGGGGAGTTTAGATCGCATAGGGGTCACTTCTAATCGCGAATGCAAACGGTGAGTTAGACGGGTAGCTCACTTCACAGCCGAGTTCGGCAAGACTGAATCTTGTTGATGCATGAACTTTCGCTCCTGTACCGTTGCGCAGCCACCGAGAATCATTGTCATTTAGCTGCCTATTAACCTACAGCGATATGCCGAAGATTCCGTGCAACGCTTTTGGCGTATCTATATATATATCGCGCCTGCCTATGTTTATTTCCCAAGCGTTCGAGACTCTACTCTCCGGCGCGGTTATGTTGAGTTGCCGGTGGCGACCTCAACCCAGGGGAGAACATAGATGAGGCGAGGAATTCACCAGGCCTAGGTAGAGCGGGTGTGGCGTGCCCATCGAGCCCGGCAGCACCCATTGCTCGAAGTCCTCAAGGGCACGCACAAGTCCCACACCCTGCTCGCTCACGGTTCCCGCAAACCTCGCGCGCAGCTCGGTCCGGTTCGTTGGCGGTGCGACGGGGCGCTGCTCGAGCCCTCGATCGATCGAGACAAAAATTGCGGCGGCCTTGGCCGCCGCTTCCTCGAGCCCTGCCGAAGCAAGATCGAAATCCTCGCCCTCGGCTCCCGCACTCTGGTCTGACCATTTCATCTCCGCTCCCCTGCGCCACAAAGGCCGTCTCTATCGAGATCCGCGCGAAGTGATATGGACTGCCCTCGCATTTTGTTTACCTACTAAGGATTTTACCTTCTGGATAGTTTCATCGAGGTCATATCCGGTGCAAGATTGCTTTGGAGAATGTCGGTTGATGCCGATGTTGAGAGTCGAGAACGAAACGAGAAACTGAGTCTCAGAATTGTAGGCATTTGCTTGGTCGCCCTCGCCGTTTACATCGCCTACGAATCCGTGTCTGACCAGATCAGGAAAACATCTCCTGAGCACAGCATTCCCGGAATTGTGTTGGCGTGCGTTTCGCTCATCGTCATGCCGATTCTTTCACGCGCCAAGAAGAAAGTTGGCAATGCGCTCGGAAGCGCAGGCTTGAAGGCGGACGCTAGGCAGACTGATTTCTGTGTCTACCTCTCGACTATTTTGTTAGGGGGGTTTTGCTGAATGAGGTTTTGGGATGGTGGTGGGCCGACCCAATCGCTGCATTGATCATGGTCCCCATCATTAGAAGAGAAAGGACAAGGACCTGCTGTTAGCGGTCAACATTTCAAATGATATTGTGACGGGACTCGAACCCGCGCACCCCCTGCGTGACAGGCAGGCGGTGCGGTTTCGCCCAGCTTACGTCAGACGTGAATGGCATTAAATTGTCCTCTCGCGGGCACCATGCGCGAAACTGAACCGAGTTCCGTTCACGCGTAGTCGAATAGGGTCATGAAGCCAAAGTCCATGTGCAACTGCTGGTGGCAGTGGAATAATGTGACGCCGGGATTATCCGCCGTAAAATCCACTTCGACCTCCTGGTAGCCGCCGACCATGACAACATCCTTCATCACACCTGCAGTCGGAATTCCCGCAACCTTGGTGAGCTCGAAACTGTGTCTGTGAAGGTGTATGGGATGAATGTCATCGCTGGCATTGCGCATGCGGAGGCGGTAACGCCTGCCTTGTTTTAAATGAAATGAAGCGGGAACGACTCCCTGAGTCATGGGATAGGACAGCCCATTAATTGTCCATCGGTTGAAACCTTCTTCTGCGGCGTTGTCCTTCGCGAAAATCATATCCAAGGTCTCGTCTGGTGAAGGGCCGGAGGCATCGGCTCTCGCAAAACGCGTATAGTTCCAATGAAACGGCTTCGGCGGTCTCCACACCGGCTTGGTTCTGTGGCCCGCATACTCTACGACAATGCCCATGCCGTGACCGCGATCATCATCTTCAAGATCACCCATAATCCACACGCCGGGGTAATTCATCTCGACAACGGCAGAAATCCGTTCAGCCGTTCCGAGCCAGAGTACAGGGACCTCGGCAGGAGTCGGAACCGCATTGCCGTCTAGCGCAACAACTTTGAAAGAGTGCCCCGGCAAGGCCAGACTGCGAATCTCCGTTGCACTGCCGTTCAATACATGGAACAGCACGCGCTCCCCCTGTTTCACGCGCACCGGATCGCCGTGTCCCAACATGCGACCATTGATCGTAAAATACCGATAGCCCACTTCGTAGCCGTGGGGCATCCCCTTCGCGAGCGAGCCTTTCATCGCCGACTCGCCAGAAGTTTCGAGTTCCTTTACTCGCCTGGAGGGGGTCAGAAAATCCTGGGCCATGTCACCGCCTTGACTGAAAAACGGTTCGAATTCTTTGAGTATGATGAATACCTCCCGGTCATAGCTACCTGGCTCATGCCTGGGCTGGATATAAACCGGCCCAACCTGCCCGCTATATTGTCCGGCGTGGAGATCGGCACCCGCCCGGTTGTGCGTGTGGTAGAAACGAAGACCTGATGGGCGCGGAGTGAATACGACCCGCCGCATTCCATGCGCTTGAATGAATGGTGTGCCTTCTTCCGTAGCGCCATCCACATCAGTGGAAACCACTTGACCGTGCCAATGGAGCTGCTCGGGCGTGTCCGTATCGTTGCGGATTTCTACGGTCACGGGCTGACCCTCTTTGAAACGCAGGAGAGGTCCTGGGAATTGGCCGTTATAGGTGATCGCTGAGACGATGCGTTTTGGCGCGATCTCAATCGGACTCGCGCCGATGCGCAAGGTGTAATCCACGGCTGTTGGGTCGCCCGCCTGAGGGGTTTCAATCCGTGAAGGACCAAAACTGAAATCATTCAAACCAAGGCTTGGACCAGAAACTCCAACGGTTGCGAGCGCACTCGCGGAAGTCAAGAATTGCCGACGCGAAATAGGGAACGGACTCATGCAAGGCCTCCAATTTATGGATTCAAGCGGCGAGCAAACATTTCCCCAAACAACTCCTGTACCCGCCGCCTTGCTGAATTCAGCGCCCTTCTCCCTGTCGGCGTGATCCGGTAGACGCGCCGATAGCGGCTTCCGCTGCGTTCTGTTCTAGACCGCAAATAGCCCTTCCGGGCGAGGCTATGTAAGAGCGGATATATCGTACCTGGTCCAATCTGATATTCATGTCGTTGCAGCTCTTCGATCATCCATTGCCCGTAAAGTGGTTTTTCGTTTGCATGATGCAGAACATGCAGGCGAATCAGGCCGCCGTACAGCTCGCGATCATCTGCAATCCGCTGCATGTGGCGATCATCGTATTTCGATGTCGGCCTTCGATGCAAGAATGGACAGAGTGACCCCACGGCGGCGAAGTGATGAAGATGACGCTGGCCAACAGTTACACACAGCGCGTCATCAGCGCAATTCATACCTTGCGTGATCGCTTCGCGGAGTCGGTCCGAATTGAAGAGCTGGCCCTGGTAGCACAGATGAGTCCTTCGGCATTCCACCGCCACTTCAAGGCGATGACCTCCATGACACCGCTGCAGTACCAGAAGCGGCTGAGGCTGCTTGAAGCGCGCCGTTTGATAGTAACCGACGCAACGAATGTCGAGACGACCGCGTTTCAGGTCGGCTACGAATGCCCGCCGCAGTTTAGCCGCGAGTATTCTCGAATGTACGGAGCGCCGCCCCGGCGTGACGTTTCCGCCCTAAGGACGATGGCCTCCTGAAGATGCGTGCCAATTAATTCGAAGGGTTTCATTTTTGACCGCGTAGCCTGGGCAAAGGTCCCGCTCGGCGGATACCGCCGTATGCTTCGTGTTGAAACGTGAGAACGTGCGACCACCTTGCTCAGCAATTGATCCGCTTCACTTCGCGTTCGCATCCTAATTCGACCCATACGCTGAGACAGTTCTAAGTAACAGGTCTACTGGGCGTGAACATGATATTAGAGCGCAACTTGAATTCACTCCTGGTTTGTCGGCAATACGGAGGCGATTCGTTGAGCGAGGGTAAATCTTGAATGACGAGAAGCGCGTTTTAACTAAACCACTCGCGCGGCGGACCCCTGCCGCGTGTCTTGACACAAGCGTCGGAAGCGTTGGAACTGCCCTCTCTTAAAGAACGGATGGTGTCGGAGGTAGGATGATGCAGCTGGTTGCGAGAACTCTTACATTGATGAGCATCAATAACAGCCTTTTGACCAAACGTTCCGGTCTGGCAAGGCTTTTCAGGCAGAAATCGATTGAATTCCCATAGCTCTCGCCGCCTCCGCCGCAAACGCTAGCGGCTCACTTCAAACAACCCTATCGGAACTGCCCTGACCACACGGACCTGCCATCCCGCACTTCTGCTTCGGGGCAGTCCCGATAGGGATCTATCGTTTATCGTTACCTATTTGTCAAACTTCCAAGAGCCGGCCTCTGGCCAGGCCCTTGAGAGAGCCGAGTCTGCCTTACTTTAACGAAGCACTGAGTAGAGGCTTCGGATAGGAACGCGGAAGAGTGAGACCAACGCGTCTAAGAAGAGCTAGGAATCGAAGATCCTGGTGAAGCCCGTCAAATGGCGGGTTGATCGCGATTTGCAGCGCTCCCGGATCGTGTCGGGCAACCTTGGTTTCAAGGGCTTGCAGTGCTTGCTCGCGCAATCCAGCGTAGACGTACCATTCCGCGAGATCGAAATCATTTTCGGCATGCGCCCAGTGCACTCCGCTTTTTGCGGCATCGATGCGTACTCGAGCGTAAGCTGCAACACCGCCGCGGCGAAACGCCTCCAGACCACGGTCTTCAAGCTTCAGCCGGGCAGTATCTTTCTCGAGCATTGCCATCTTGCGCCAAGAACCGATGGCCTCCTCGTGTCGGCCCGCATACCACTGAGTAAGCCCCATCTGATCATAGGCGAGGGACCAGCCGGGCATGAGCGCTATCAGCTTTTTGCCAGCGTCAATGGACCTCGGATACTGGCGAGCTGCGCCAGCGAGAAAGATTTCCGTCATATATACGGGAGGCCAAAAGGAATCGGCAGAGTGTGCAAGATCAATCTGGTTCAGGCTTTCTTCGAAACGATCCTGTATGCAAAGAAGAACTGAGAACCACAGATGGTAGATGGCCTGATTGGGTTCAAGTTCGACCGCTTCGCGTAATTCTTTCTCTGCCAGGAGAAAGTCCCAATCCTGATTCAACGCAATCTGCCCGAGCATGGCGTGCGCTTCGGCCAGAGACGGGTCGAGCGCAATCGCTTTGGCTGCCAATTGCTTCGCCTTCCGATAGCTCTCCTGCTTTGGTTCTGCTTCGTGTTCGGCGAGGACAAAGTGTGCACTCGCCATGCCAGCATATGCTTTGGCGAAGGCCGGGTCGTCAGTGATGGCGCTCTCAAATTCCTCCAGCGACTTAGCCACTGAGTCATCGGTCCATTGTGATAAATGATAGCGGGCCCGCAAGTACGCTTCGTATGCGCGCGGACTCTCGGTGTTGCCGCGCACCGGCTGTTCAGTGTTGGGGACCAACGCTAACCGAGTGAAAATGTCGCGCTGGGCCTTGTCACGTATGGCGGCGAGCTCGCTTTTCGTTCCTCGGTACTGAAGAGACGCCAGATGGATTGCGTCGCGCCCACGCACCAGTTCGAATTGAACCAGACAGTCATCACCTTCCACGCTAAATTTTCCAAACAGGAGAGTATCGATCTGCAACTTGTGGGCTAGCGCCGGAATGTCCGCGTCGCGCTGGCCTTTGGGAAAAGAGTGCGCGGCACGAACCTGGACCGCAGGCAACTGCGAGACCGCATCCGTAAGGTCAAGTCGGAAACTCTCCGCCAACTGCTCCGCGTCCTGACCTGACGCTTCAAAAGGAGCGATGCCGATATAGAGACCTTCCCGATGGACTACCGGTGTCTTGTGCCTCACCGCGACGGCCAGGAGTGCCAAAACGACCACCACTCCAATCGCCGCTGCGGGCAACCCTCTCGATCTCCAGGAGAAATGCGGACTCCGAATGTTAACGTCCACCGCAGGAGCGCTTCCCTGGAGAATGCCGCCGGACCGGCCGGTTCGAGGTTCTTCTCTTGCTTGCCACGGTGGACTCGAATCGTCTACCAGGTCTGGTGTTGTCTTCACATCGGCAAGAAATCGATAGCCTCGTTTGGGGATGGTCTCAATAAACCGCGGGGTTCGCGAATCGTCGCGCAGGACGTCGCGCAACTGGCTGACGGAGTTGTTGATGGAATGGTCATATTCAACGAACTCGCCGGTAGGCCACAGAGAGCGTCGCATATCCTCTCGACTCACGACTTCCCCAGCACGCTGGAGCAGGATGGTAAGTATGCGGGAAGCTTGATCGGGCACACGAAGTTTGACACCGTTTCGCGTCAGCTCACCGCTGTCAGCGTCAAAAGCTAGCGCCGAAAATGTGAATTTCTGTCCGATGAAAGTGGCCCTTCCCCAAGTCATACATTTTAATTGACGATTCGCTGACACGTCTGCCGAGAAAAAGCAGATGGCTCAAAGCCCGCATCTCGCGGATACATGGCTTCAAGCCTTTGATTCCACGCGGGTTCTGGCAGGGCAAAAATATGAGTCGGCGAGGGCCGCAAAACTATTGTGCGCCCGACCTCGGTCGGTTAGGATTTCCGGACTCCGGCGACCGCTATCACTGCAATGTGCTCGGCTCGCGAGGCGGACCAAACTATATTTCCCAGGGAGCTTAACCATGCATTCCAAGCAAGGGCACCAGACTGTCTCTTGTTGGGCGACGATGACTCTATTGGCACTGGCGATCCCGATCGCGGCACAAACAACGCGCATAGCGCAACCGATCGACAGGACGAAGATGGTTACCCTCCCAGGGAATGTACACCCTCTCGCCCAGCCACAATATGACAAGGGTTTGGCACCGGCTTCGCTCCCGATGCAACGCATGCTGTTGGTACTTCAACGCAGCTCCGAGCAGGAGAAGGCTCTGCAGTCGCTGGTAGCAGCGCAGCACGATCCAAAGTCATCCTACTTCCATAAGTGGCTGACGCCGGACCAGTTCGGTAAAAGATTTGGCGTGGCGCCGTCTGACCTTGCCCAGGTTGTCGGGTGGCTCCAGCAAGGTGGTTTCGAGGTGGGGAAGGTTTCTCGCGGCCGGACGGTCATTGAGTTTTCCGGCACTGCGTGGCAGGTGCAGCAATTCTTTCTCACGTCGATTCACCAGTATGAAGTAGAAGGGCAACAACACTGGGCCAACGCGAACCCTCCACAGATTCCAGCTGCCCTGGCTCCAGTTGTTGCCGGAATAGCCTCCCTCAACGACTTCACCAAGCACCCAACGCACCGGGTCTTGGGAATGGGAAGGATCGTGCGCGAGGGAGGTACGAGCGAACTGGTTCCGGTAAATCCGGACTCCACCTTCAACGGTTCACACTTCATCTCTCCGGGAGACTTCTGGACGATTTACAACGCAGCCCCTCTTATCACCGCAAACAATCCAATCGATGGCACGGGACAGACCATCGCCATCGTTGGACGAAGCGATATTCTCGCGGCGGATGTCAGCGGCTTCCGGTCAACTCTTTTGCCGGCTCCTTACTCGGGTACGACGCCTTTTAATCAGATCAACAACGGGCCAGATCCCGGATCAGTCAACGGAGACAATGTGGAAAATACGCTCGACGTCGAATGGTCGAGCGCTCTGGCTCCCGCGGCCACCATCGATCTGGTCGTTTCGGCAAGCACGGCCACCACCGACGGTGTGGATCTCTCTGCTCTGTATATCATCGACAACAACCTGGCTCCGGTCATGAGCAGCAGCTACAGCCTGTGCGAAGCCTTCTTGGGCACCACGGAAAACCAGTTCCTCTCTAACCTGTGGGAACAAGCCACCGCGCAGGGAATCACCTCGATGGTTTCGGCAGGAGACAATGGATCGGCGGGCTGTGACAACCAGAACGCCTCGGGAGATCCCAACAATCCATCGATCGCCCGCAACGGCTTGCAAGTCAACGGACTCTCTTCGACTCCTTTTAACGTTTCCGTCGGCGGCAATGAGCTTGCCAACGACTCCTCCACCTATTGGCGGGCGAAGAATCAAAACGTACCCGGCCCATTTACGTCCGCTCGTAGCTATATTCCCGAAGCGGTCTGGAATGAAAGCTGTTCACCCACGAATCCCTCGTGTGGCGGACTGGCCAATGCCAGCCTCTGGGCCGGATCGGGAGGAGCGAGCGGCTGCCTCATTCCCACCTTCGATCAGAATGGCAATCTGATCAGCTGCCAGGAAGCCTATCCCAAGCCGTCGTGGCAAGCAGGCGTCTTCGGAGTTCCCAACGACGGAGTGCGCGACCTGCCTGACGTCTCCTTTACCGCTGCGGGACACGACGGCTACATCCTCTGTTTCAATCAGAGCTGCCAGAACGGCGGTTTCTATTCGGTGGGAGGCACATCGGCATCATCGCCAGCTTTTACCGGCGTGATGGCGCTCGTAAATCAGAAGACCGGCTCCCGGCAGGGTCAAGCCAACTACGTCCTTTATCAACTTGCGGCGAACGAATACGGCAGCCCCGAGGTACCCAATAAGGACGAACTCGCTGCTTGCAATTCGTCACGCGGAAATGCCGTCGGCCCTTCATGCATCTTTGTCGACGAAACTCGAGGTAGCAATAAGGTGCCCTGCGCGGGAGGCTCGTTCAACTGTTCGGCAACGAAGGCTGGAACCTTCGGAAAGCTTACCGCCTATAAGGCAAGTTCGGGCTACGATCAAGCCACTGGACTCGGCTCGCTGAATATCGCGAATCTTGTAAACAACTGGAGCAGCATAGCGCAATTGAGTTCAGCGACCTCGATGAGCCTGGGCGCCACCAATTCGGTGTACGGTCAACCGGTTGGTATCGCAGTGAATGTCAGCTCCACAAATGGCAGCGGCACTCCCATGGGCCTCGTCGGCATCCTCACCAACAGCGGAAACGCCGATGCGCAAGGTGTTGGCTCGTTTCCCCTCACGAATGGAGCGTTTAACGGTACGATCAACACGCTGCCGGGCGGTACCTACCAGGTATTCGCGCGCTATGGCGGAGACGGCGTTTATTCCAGCAGCGCATCGACGGGCATCAATATGACAGTGAGCCCGACCAAAAGCATAAATCTGCTTTCCTATGTCGCGACCGATCCGGTTACTGCAGTCGTTGTTCCCAGCAACTCTTCCCCATATGGCAGCAAAATAGCGACGATTGCGGCGATCCAAGTCCCCCCAAGTTTAGCCACTCCAACAGGTACGGTTCAATTTTTTCAAGGAGGCACCCTGCTGGATACAGCAGCCGTCGACCTCACTGGCAAAGCAACGTACAACTCTAGCGGATACGCTCCTGGAACGTATACCTGGCAAGCCGTCTACTCGGGCAACAACAACTACGATCCGAGTACTAGCCGGAAACCATCTTTCCGGGTCGTGAGGGCTGGAACACTCGTGAAGCTGCGAACGAGTGCGAGTTTCGTCTCCGGCGGGGGCACTGCCACGTTGACAGCTACGATCGCGGATAACAGTTTCCTTGCGAACCCGACCGGAACGCTGAACTTTTATGTTGGAAAGAAGCTGATTGGTTCATCAACGGTGCAGGCTGCAGCTGATCCATATAACGGCACATCCATCGGATCTGCAACCTTCTTAGTGACGGCCGCGATGCTCGCGACCGGCAGCAATGGTCTGACGGCATCCTATGGCGGCGACAGCAACTACACCGCTTCGAAGTCGCCGGCGATTACGATTGGTTATAGCAGCGCCGCGCCAAACAACGCGATCACTTTGGTTGCTACTCCCAATATCGTGCAGGCGAAACAAAAGGTCACCCTCACCGCGACAGTCTTCACCAACAATATTCCCGCCAGTGCTGGAACGGTCAATTTCCTCGATGGGAAGTTGCCGATTGGCAGTGCACAAATTGTCGGCAATCGACCGGCAAAGGGATTCGTGACGGGAACTGCGATATTGACGCACATCTTTGCGCCGGGGATTCACTCCATCAGCGCGGTCTACACCGGGATTGTCGGTGCACCGGCAGTTGTCACAGCGAACACTTTGGTGGACGTTACCGGTACATTGCCAAGCCAGATCGAACTGACTGCACAGCCCAATGGCCAGAATCCCGACAACTACGACTTCACAGCGACTGCACAATTGTTTGGGCTCGCGAAACCAACAGGCTCAGTGGACTTCTTCGATAGCACCACGGCTGTGGAATTGGGAACAGCGGCGTTCCCTCCATCGAGTCTGCACCATAGCTTTGGCGCTGCACAAGTTGAGAATGCCGGCGGTGCGCCCGTGCTCTCGATTGTCGCCGACCTCAACGGCGATGGCATACCAGATGTCGCAACTCCCAACGCAGCATTCGGCCCAAGCACGATGGCTGTGTTCTTGGGCAAGGGCGACGGCACATTCCTGGAGCCGGTCTCTTATCCGGCAGGATATTTCGCTAGCGGCATTGTTGCCGGCGATTTCAACAGTGACGGCATTCCTGATTTGCTGGTGATGAACCAGGACGGAACCATGGATTTATACCTTGGGAATGGCGACGGGACGTTCCAGACAGCGTTAGTCGTAAGCAATGTAGGCGGCCTGCCAGTCGCAATTGTTAGCGGCGACTACAATCACGATGGCTTTCTGGACTTCGCCACCATCGACTACTTCGGGAATTCAGCCTCAATTTCGTTGGGAAATGGCGATGGCACCTTCCAGCCGCCGGTCTCATACGCCACCGGCAACAATCCATACTCCCTTGCCAGCGCAGACTTCAATAGAGACGGCAACGCTGACCTGGCGATCACCAATAGCAGTGACAACACGGTGAGCGTTTTATTGGGGAATGGCGATGGGACTTTTCAGCCGCAAAAGGTTTACTCCGTCGGGAACCAGGCGCAATATGTAACCACTGGAGACTTGAATCTTGACGGTAAGCAAGACATGGTGGTCGCCAATTACGGCGATAAGACTGTCGGCGTGCTGCTCGGCAATGGTGACGGTACATTCCAACCGCAGGTGATATATCACAGCATCGGATATGATTCTGCGATCGCAATCGCGGACTTGAACGGAGACGGAAAGCCCGATCTTGCGATTTCCCTGTACCATCCCGAAAGAGTGGAGGTGCTGCTTGGGAAAGGCGATGGCAGCTTCGGCAGCACGAGGTCCTACGAAACCGGTCAATCTCAAGGCTACGGGATTACCGTCGCAGACTTGAATGGAGATGGCGCGCCTGACCTCATCAGCAGTGATCTTCACGCATCAATGAGCGTGCTTCTCAACGAGACGGTTGCGACGGCAACGCTGACGAGCGTGGCGGTGGGGGGCACCTCGGGCGAGCGGGAGAAAATCGTAGCAAAGTACTCTGGCGACTCGAACTACTCAAGCTCGAAGTCGAAACCAGTAATTGTGACGGCTCACTAGAGGGGTCTGCAAGTTTGGCGGGTAAGACAGAAATCCATATTCAACGCATTCTGTCATAGAAGTTAAGTCAATCGGCCGCGGAGACTTTCGGCGAGGGTCGAGCAACCTGATTACGTGAAGGGAGGCCTGCTGAATCATCCTCGTCTGTGCCCTTCCCTCTCCGGCCTCCGCGGAAGGTTGCCCTCCCTTGTTCGGCTGGTTCATAGGGACTACGGCACAGTCCGACTTCTCCGGCACGTACATTTCCAACGTGCGGCTTGTGGCCTTCGCGGACCGGCCTTGATCATCAGACCAAGGCGTGCTGGAGATCTCCCGGTTCTTGTGCATGTTGTTTCTCAGCGTGCGCGGGTTCTCAGACTACACAGGACTGATAGTCCACCCGCGATTAGCGTGGCCACCGTGTTGCCTGCCTCCTACTCGGAATGAAGTCGGCATCCTGATGTACCCAGAAACTTGGAATTTCGCTAGAGAAGAAGTGAGTCTGACGTACACTGGTCCAACTTGCTCCGTCACCCAATTGACCTCGTGAAGTCGACTGGAGGATGAGTGCTGTTGTGGAGGCCTCGTGGCGAGTTTTCCGAAAATATCTCGTGCTCTAAAGAAGCGCGCGGCGCAAATCGAACTGCTCCTCATGGACGTAGACGGCACGATGACAGATGGTGGCGTCGTCTTGCTCTCCCAAACCGAAGAAGTCGCCCTCGAAATCAAGACCTTTGATGCGCACGATGGTCAGGGCCTCACTCTCGCGTACACTGCCGGCCTTCGCACTGGCTGCATTACCGGACGTCAGAGCTCGGCACTGCTTCGGCGCGCCCACGAAATGAACATGGAGTTCATTTATATGAAACAAGCACTGAAGATACCCGCCTACGAAGAAATCGTTCGCAAGGCAGCTGTATCCGATTCTGTTGTCGCCTATGTAGGCGATGATCTTCCGGATCTTCCCGTTATGCGCCGCGTTGGCCTCGCCGTGGCGGTGGGCAATGCAGTTCCAGAGGTCAAAGAGACAGCGCACTACACAACGAAAGCACTGGCCGGACACGGTGCAATCCGCGAAACCGTTGAACTCATTCTGAAATCCAAAGGTATCTGGCATTCGATGATCGACAAAGCGCGCGCGTGATGCAGTGAACTGCGATGCGGCGCCCGGGCTTGCAGCCCTGCCGCAAGAACCATAGGGCGAGGGACGTTGTTGAACGTTCCAACTGTTCGTAAGAGATATTCTGGTCTTCAAGGACCATCGCTGTCTTTCTAGGATTCCGCTCTACAGAGGCGCTTAGCAAACGCGGTCCAGAAACGGGTTCGGTGCACCTGGATCACTTCGGGATTGGCGATTAACCAAGAGCTAGCTGTTTGGCACCAAGATGGCCTACGATGTTTCTCTCAGAATCGTGGGCATATGAAGTTGAGGTCAGAAGGAAATTCCAACGCTATGACAAAGCAAGTGGGAGCTAGTTGTAGATCGCCAGCAGCGATCTGCTACTGGTTCATCGTCTCGCTGTTGGCGTGGGGAGTGCTGAGCCTCATAGGAATCTATTGGCGCCCTCTCCATGCGTCGTCAGCGGCGGCGTACCTTTTCGCCATGGGCATCGGCTGCCTCGCCAACTGGTTTAGAAATCGCTCTTTTCATTGTGCAATCACTGGCCCACTATTTCTGATCGGTGGCGTCATATTTCTGCTCTCAGGCGTGCGCATGATCCACCTCGACACGCATTGGGTCTGGCCAGTCCTTCTCATCGGCATCGGCATTGCGTTCTCGCTGGAATGGCTGTATGGGAAGCGTCCTGCGTCCTAACCGTTGAAAAATCGCCATGTTCGTTGTTGCTGCTAGTATTCCCACGAGAGGAACGAGCAGCGATGCCCCCGGCCGAGGGGATCTGCCAAGGAGTTGGTGTTCGCTATGAAGAAAAATGCCTGGAGAGCCGTGATCGAGGTAGGGTTTATCGTGTTCCTGTTTTATTCCAACCTCCTGATGGGGGAATTTGAGCGCTCAGGCATGGGGCAGAAGAGGGGCGTAGCTTGGGCAGTCGGAGATGTTTTTACCGCTGCCAATTTTGCAATTGCCACGATAGCCGCCCTCGTCGGCTATAGCCTTCTCGAATTTCTTCGAAAGAGATTCTAGGCAAACACAGCTCTAACTCTTGGCCGCAAAAGAAACAGCAACAGTGCCCCGGCGATGATGACGCCCGTTCCGCCGCGCAGCCAGTCTCCTCTGACGCAGTTAACGACGTCCCCTAGAACCTGCGTGGAGATGATCACGACCGCTACTCTCCATCCCCAAAGGCGGGTGTCGAAACCACCCGATTCCTGCCGTGATGAGGGCCGTGCCGAATACCAAGAAGAGAATCCCAACGATACGGCCCAGAGACGCGAGCTGCTTGTACGCCGTCGGATTGAGCGTCCAGAGACGATCAAGAGCCGTGCCTCGCCACAGCAAGGCAGTTGCGGCGAGACTTGCCATGGACGCACCAAAGAACAAGAAAATGCCCATCGCAGTTGAATCCGGGCGTCTTAGGCCGAACAGCGAGTCGAGCCTGGTGCGATTCGTTGCTCTGCATCTGCTGAATATAAGCCAACGCTCCAACTCATGATCGGATTGTTGGCTCGGAGAAACCTCAGCCCTTAACGGATTTTTTATGCGACAAGTGATGCAAGCTCTGAAGCATGACCGAGAGCGCGATCTGGCTCCGGGCCAAGCGTATCGCCGGAGGCGGCATGATGCGCGTCAGGCACAAATTGCCACGCGGGGGTTGACGACACGCGGGAAACAGGCTTATTTTGTAAGTTAGTTAGCTAACTCACAATGGGCATGGGAAAACCACAACCAGACAAGCGGACACGGCTGATTGAGACCGCCATGAAGCTAGCGTACCGGAAAGGTTTCAGAGAGACGAGCCTGGCGGACATCGCCGAAGCCGCCCATGTTCCGGTAGGGAACGTTTACTACTACTTCAAAACCAAGGAAGAACTCGGCGAGGCCGTCGTGGAGCGGCGTCTGGCGGAGTTTCGCGCATTCCGGGAAGAGATCGACCGGCTGAGTTCTCCGAAGGAGCGGCTGTTTGCTTTTGTGGAAAGTATTCATGGGAACCGGGAGAAGCTTGCGCGGGGGGGATGTCCGCAGGGCGGCTTGTGTTCCGAGTTGCAAAAGGAGGGCGGCGCTCTCGCAAAGAAATCCGCGGCACTCTTCACCGAGCCAATGGGCTGGCTAGAGGAGCTATTCCGGGCGGCCGGCCATGAAGAGGATGCACGAGAACTCTCCGTGCATCTCTTCTGTGCTTATCAGGGTATGGCTGCGGTGGCACACGCCGCTAATGACCCCGACTTGGTGGTGATGGAGGTAAAGCGCCTGAAAGATTGGATCGGAACGCTGTGAGACCGAACGATCGAGCAGCATCGTAATCGACAGAAAGGAACACGATGAAAGTAGCACTTGATAAAGGACAGTTCGGACCGTGGGCGCTCGTCACGGGCGCTTCGTCCGGAATCGGTAAGGAATTCGCGCGGCAAATCGCAGCCTCGGGGATCAACGTAGTGCTGGTGGCCAGGCGAGACGCATTGCTTGCCGAACTGGGACGCGCCATCTCTCAGGAGTTTGATGTTCAGTACCGCGCCTTGGCTATGGACCTCTCACAAGAGGGATTCTTAGCGGGACTCTCCGACGCTACGCACGATATCGACATCGGGCTTGTCGTCTCCAATGCGGGCACCGGAAATCCCGGCGAGTTCTTGCAGCTTGATCGGCAGTTGCTTCAGGCGACTTTGCGGCTCAATACGATGGCGCATCTGGACATCACCCACCATTTCGGCGCGAAACTCGCCGAGCGGAGGGGGGGCGGCTTGATCCTCGTGGGGGCAATGGGTGCGGAAAACGGCGTTCCCTGTATGGCGAATGACGGAGCCGCGAAGGCGTATGTACACAGCCTAGGCGAGGCACTTCACTATGAGTTCAAACCTCTAGGTGTCTACGTCACTGTACTGGCAGCCGGGTTTACGGACACAGCGGTGCTCGAAAAGTTCGGCTTGGATCCGAAGACCATGCCGATGAAACCGATGAGCATCGAGCAGTGCGTATCTGAGGGCCTCAGCGGTCTGCTCAGAAACCGCTCCAAAATCGTTCCAGGCCGGCTGAACCGCATCATGAACGCCCTCGTGCCCGCTTCTCTTGCGCGGAAGATGGAGGCGGACATCCTTGGTAAAGGGCTTGCGAGTAAGTCCGCAAGCGCGAGGGCTCGGGCCGAGGCGTAATAACGGACGGGTAATGAATCGAGGCTGCCCCGTAAATTGGATCGCTGCCGACACCTTACGCATCGAGGATGGATTACTCGTCGAGCATTGGGACGTGATTCAGAATGAGGCCACAGAAGAGCAATCGAAAAGTGGCGTTCCCACGTTCGGAAAGACTTTCCCAAAGTACAAATGAGAGGGAGTGGTTGACAGGAGATGGAGACATGGCAAACGAAGGCTCCTATGTGGCTCTCGGGCTGAAGATATGGCCGGCGCAAATCGAGCGGGCGGACAAGCTTTTTGGAGGCCTCTCCGTCAGAGGAAGTTTTGCGGGAAATAGCGCCGGGCAGAAACAGGCTGCTTTATTTGTGGGGGCACTTGACAGCGGTGCACGACGCGATGCTCCCTCTGTTGGCGCTCGGAGAACGCCTATATCCCGAATTTGATGTTGCCTTCGTCTCTAATCCCGACAAGTCTCAAGCCGCCATTCCTTCGCACGAGCAGGTCCGCCGGGCATGGAAAAGCGTAAACGATGAATTGGGGAAGGGGTTTGAGAAAATGTCGTGGTCCTGACTGGCTCCAACGGCACACGGCCGTATCGGAAGAAGATTTCGCGAAAGATGCTTCGCGCAATCGCTTCGCCATCCTGCTGAGCCGCACCAACCATCTTTCCTATCGCCTCGGCCAGGCGGTGCTTGGGCTCAAGTGACCGAGTGTGGGGAATTGGAATGTGGAGAGTTGGTTACAACGCAGCCACAGAGGAGAGAAACGATCTCTAAAAAGCTTGAAGGCAAGACCGCCGTCATCACCGGCGGGACAGAAGGAATTGGTTGGCTACGTCAAAACTTTTCGTCAAAGAGTTGTCAACAGGCTGGCGCGTCGTTCGGTAGCGGATGAAGTTGCAGGAAGGCGGCTGCGGCGTCGCGGGCACGTCCCGCGATTTCGCGAGGGTTCGGTCGCTCGGCGACGCCAAGCAGCAGGCTGACCATCAAATCGCGCCAGAGCAGCCCGGCGAACTGCCCGGCAAGTTCGGCAGGACGGCCTGTGAGCAGTCCGGACGCCTGGGCCTGGGCCATGATTTTACGCAAGGCGGCGCGGCTTGCCTCGCGTCCTATTGAGTTGAGCGCACCTGCTACTTCGGGGGCCTGGACGGCCTCGGCGATCGCCAGCCGGAATACCGCAATGACCGTGGGATCGCTTATCTCGCGGACGAGTTTCGTCCCGAAAGAAGCCAGCGCCTGCTCCAGGGTCTCGCGATCGCGCAGCACAGGCAAGTCAGCGGGTACGTCAAATCGCTTGGCGCGCTCGCTTATGCAGGCGATCAACATTTCTTGTTTGTTGCCAACTAGAGCGTAAAGCTCTCGCTTCGAAACGCGCGCTCGTGTCGCGATCTCAAGCGTGCTGGTCGTTGCGTAGCCGCTCTTCATGAACGCCGCAAAGGCCGCCTCAAGGATGCGCTCGCGCACCGCGGTTTCGTCGGCGCTTTCCTGGCGTTTTGACATCGATGCCTTAGTCATCACCCTCTCCTTGACGATTCTGGTACCGTATAGTACCATCACGAATGCGTGGTACCCAATGGTACCACCACATGATAATTTCGCGAGGAATCAAAAGGAGCTGAACAATGAAGATTGAAATGTGCTACCTGCTGCTGGCGTTCGCGACGGTCCTGGCCCCCATGGCGCAAGGTCAGTCCACACCGCCGCAGCCCAAGATCACCGGCGTGCTGACGATCCTTTCGCCAAAACCGGGGGTTATGCCCGAGCAAATCATGAAAATCATGCCCGCCGAAATTCGTGCGACCGTTCCCTTGTATCTCGACGGCAAGATTCAGCAGTGGTTCACGCGCGGCGACGGCCGGGGCGTCATCTTCATGCTGAACTGCAAGGACGTGGAGGAGGCTCGGGCCCTCATCGAAAGCCTACCTCTCTCGAAGGAAAACCTCGTGGACGAGCAGTTCATTCCGGTCGGGCCACTCTTGCCGCTCGGGATTCTATTGAGAGATAACTCGACCAATAAGTGAATAGGAGGCCAGAATGTCGCCGCACATCATCTTCAATCTGCATCTCGTTCTAGGTTATGTCGCGTGGCTGCTTTGCTTCCGCGCGTACCTGCTGCCCAGTCTCAAGTCAATGGATCAGGTCGAAGCGCATCGTGCGATCGCTACTCTGCACAGCTTCCGCTTCGCAAATGAATACCCATTTATACCCATTTATACCCCTTCCAATGATTTTTCCGTCCGGACATCGCGTCTGGAGGGTCAAACAAGCGCTATGGCGATATTTTCGCCAATCATTGCGTGACGACTGCGGGCTGTTCTCGTCTTGGTAGTAACAGTGCGAGCAAAACTGCGCCTATGATGCCGAAGAGAACGACATCTCCGAACTGCCGGTGAACGCCGTGCTTCCACGCTTCCGCAGTTTGCACAGCCATTATCGAAGCGTGAACCAAGCACTGGCACGCGGCGAAGGTAATCAGGGAGCGGTGCGACGAGCGCTTTCTGGCGGCCAACAGTAGAAACGGCCCGAGCGCGATAAACCAACTCAGAAACATCGGCTCGCATGCGTTGTTCATTTCCAGAAGCCACTTGGAATGCCATAAATCTTAGTTTCCTATCGACAAGTGCGCCGGCGGTGAGCTTGTCGATAGGAAACTAAGATTTTTCACCAATCGTCACGGTTGGTGCTAGGCTGCTAAGCGATGAAACCCCTGATACTGTTGGTGTTTTTGAGCGGTGCGGGCTTGCTCTTTGGTCAGTCTGCCAACGACTCTGCACCTGAACCCGAGTTCTCAGAACTATCGCATGAGGACAGCGCACGACTGGATCAGCAGAGAGCGCTTGTTGCCGCTGCCGCCAAGCAGAGATACGGCACAGCAGCGCTGAGGAGGACGAAGAGAGACTTACCGATCATACAGCGGCTGATCGATGACAAGGTCTTCAAGAAGTCTCAGACCTATGAATTGCAGTGCTTAGGCGTTGTGTTCGGGGATGTCTTGGCCGGCGAACTTCCTTTGCGGTGGGTAATGATTACAGATGAGTACGGTATCGACCCGACCCTGCGTTTTAAGAATACGAGCATAAACATCAATGCGCTCACGATGATCTCCAAAAGGGTGGAAAGAGATGAGCCACTTGATGTTTTCCGGCTACTGCAAAAGAACCGTGAAGCGCTCTCTGAGGCTGAGAAGAGGTTCCGCTAATCCTCTTGCATCCTTACGGGTCGCAGACTGAATCTTCAGCCCTACGGGATGATTGGCAAAATCGCATTATAAAAGGGCGCCCCTCTTGGAGTAGGTTGTCATCATTGCGTATGACCACCTACGAAAGGAGCACCCTCAATGAACAGTGAAAAGTATATTGGGCTCGACGTTCATCAAGCAACGATCTGCGTAGCGGTGATGGATGCTAAGGGCAAGGTAGTTATGGAATCCATCCTGGAAACCAAAGC
>Ga0185299_10000437_pt1 | contig 114192 bp, 99 predicted proteins | sample PaiPotPPA55metaG_FD_128002 | JGI IMG/M metagenome (GOLD analysis project Ga0185299, IMG submission 128002) | Iron sulfur acid spring bacterial and archeal communities from Banff, Canada, to study Microbial Dark Matter (Phase II) - Paint Pots PPA... ... | reverse complement strand
CGCCGCATCGCCGTATCGCCGTATCGCCGTATCGCCGTATCGCCGTATCGCCGTATCGCCGTATCGCCGTATCGCCGTATCGCCGTTTCGCCGTTTCGCCGTTTCGCCGTATCGCCGTATCGCCGTTTCGCCGTATCGCCGTATCGGCGTATCGCCGCGTCGCCGTATCGCCGCGTCGCCCTATCGCCGATTCGCTCTCCTTTGCTCCTGAATCGCTCGATAAATGGCTTCGCCGGTCGCGGGTGATGCCAAGGCCACCTGGCCGCCATTCCCAAAGGCGGCTACGGCGTCTCTGATCGCTTCGCGCACGGAGATCGCTAACATGAGAGGCGGTTCGCCCACGGCTTTGGTTCCATAAATATTGTTCGGCTGAGTAGCGTGGGCTAAAAACTCGACTCTCAGATCGAGGGGGATATCGCCGATCGCAGGTATTTTGTAGGTATCCGGTGAGTGCGTGAGAAGTCTCCCTTTCTCATCCCAAACCAATTCCTCAACCGTCAGCCAACCCAGGCCCTGAACAAAGCCGCCTTCGATCTGGCCTTGATTTATAGCAGCATTTATCGATTCGCCGACGTCGTGCAGGATATCGACGCGTAAAAGCTGCATCATTCCGGTATGCCCATCGAGTTCGACTTCTGACACGGCGGCTCCAACCGCAAAATAGTGAAACGGTTTTCCCCGACCGGCGGCGCGATTATAATGAATTCCGGGAGTTCGATAGAAGCCGGTGACCGATAGGCTGATGCGCTGGCTATAAGCGGCACTAACAACCTCAGTGAACGAAAGCCGATTTTCCGGCGTGCTCGCGGGGAATACGTAGTTGCTGACAAACTCGACGGTGTCAGCAAGCACGGAAGAATGAAATCTTTGGGTCAGCAGCTCCGCCGCAACCGGCCGCAACCGCACCATCAATTCCTGGCAAGCATTTTTGACGGCAGCCCCGTTTAAATCAGTTCCAGAACTAGCGGCGGTTGCCGAAGTATTCGGGACTTTGTCCGTTCGGGTCGCCATCACGCGGATTCTATCGAAGCTTAAGCCAAGCTCGCGGGCAGCAATCGCTTGCATGTTGGTATGAATCCCCTGTCCCATTTCCGTCCCGCCATGATTCACCTGGACCGTGCCATCTTGATAGATCAAGACGAGCGCTCCCGCCTGATTGAAATGAGTCGCGGTGAAGGAAATACCAAACTTAACCGGAGTCAGCGCTAAACCGCGTTTGCGACGCGGATGCGCCGAGTTCCAGGTCGAAATTTCCTCTCGCCGACGTTGAAACTCGCTCGACCTCAGCAGCTGTTCCCAAATCGTTTCTATCCGGTTGTCTTCAATTTCTTGTCCATAGGGGGTGGTGTTCGTCTCCCCTCTCCCATGGTAAAGGTTCCGTTGCCTTACGACCTCTGGTGGGAGACCAAGCGATCGGGCTACACGGTCCATGATTTCTTCAATGACTAACATTCCCTGCGGTCCGCCAAAACCGCGAAAGGCAGTGTTGGAACAAACATTGGTACGAGCAACTCGACCGGAAAACTCAACGTTGGGAAAGTAGTAGGCGTTATCTAAATGGAACAACGCCCGGTCGGTCACGGCCGTTGATAGATCGAGTGACCAACCACCGTCAGAAACCAATGCGGCACGCACGCCCACAATTCTCCCATCTGACTCATAGCCGACCTCAAACCGGGCAAAGAATGGATGCCGTTTCCCGGTGATCATCATGTCTTGATCCCGATTCCAGCGGACTCGCACCGGTTGGCCGGAGTGCTTTGCCGCTAACGCGGCGAGACAAGCATTGATGGCGGCTTGGGTCTCTTTACCACCAAACCCTCCCCCCATTCTGGGGGATTCAATTACCACCTGATGAGCTTTGGTCCCAAGAATATGGGAAACCATATGCTGAATCTCCGATGGATGTTGAGTCGATGAGGTAACCAGCATCGAAGCGTCCTCGCCCGGAACCGCGGTGGCCGCCTGAGTTTCGAGATAGAAATGGTCCTGGCCGCCAACCCGGAACTCACCCTGGAAACGGTGCGTGGCTTCCGGCAGAGCTCGGTCGACATTCCCGCGCCGGATAAAGTTCGGTTCGGTGTGAAACGAATTAGCCGCGATCGCTTCTTCTACGGTGAGAATCGGGGGAAGCTCTTCATATTCTATCTCCACCGCCTTGGCTGCCGCCCGGCAGGCCGCTTCCGTCTCTCCCACGACTAAGCCGATCAACTGACCGTGATACAGAACTGTGTCGCACGCCAGCAAAGGCTCATCATGTCGTACGGTGCCGATCTCATTAACACCAGGAATATCGTGCGCGAAAAGGATGGCCCTGACTCCAGGGACATCAACCGGCCGGCGGCGGATGCGGAACCGAGCATGTGCGCGTTCGGAGCAGATGGGCCACACGTCCAAGCGTCCAAAAGATGGACCCGCGTCGTCTGTGTAATAAGCTGCGCCGGAAACGTGTTTACGAGCACTTTCATGTGCCGGCGCCGGATTCGCTACCAGCGGAGCTACCGGTAACGAACTGACTGGCTCTACCTGATCGGTCTGCGTGTCCTCAAAAAACTTTTCCATCAGCTCCACTACCAAAGCCGCCCGATAATCGGCACTACCTCGCACATCTGAGATAGGAGCAAACCGCCTGGCTAGAATCTGAGAAATTTCCGTGATAGTGCCGCGGTTCCATTCTCCACCAACTAACGCAGCTTCCACATCACTTGCCCGTACCGGTGTGGGCGCCACGCCGCCGTACACAACCCGGGCCAGATCTACTTTACCGGACGCATCCAGGCGAACCCGAAAAGAACCGGACACGGTGCTGATATCCATTTCGCGCCGGCGAGACACTTTGTAAAACCGCGTAAACTCTCGGCTAGTGCCGACGGCCGACTGGCCTCGGGGAATCAAGATCTCGCGGATAATTTCTCCTGGTCGCAGCCCGGTTTTTCTGTAACCAAGAAAGAACTCGTTCAGAGGAACGATCCGAGAACCGTCGACCGATTCGAGGACGAGGCTGGCATCCAGAGCCAACAAGACCGGGGCGGAATCGCCAATCGGAGACGCAGTTGCCAAATTTCCGCCTAAAGTCGCCCGATTCCGGATCTGGCGAGAACCGAACCAGCGAAACATAGATGCTAGCGCTGGGAACTCGGTACCCAATGCGTCCCAGACTTGAGTTAGAGTCACGGCGGCGCCTACTCGCCATTTGGCAAGATCTGACTCTAGAACCGTAAGTTCAGCGACGTTCTCCACGGAAATAAGCGTGGGAAACGACTGAAATAACTTCGTTATTTTGAGTCCTAATTCGGTCGCGCCCGCAACTAACTGAGCATCAGGGTAAGTAGATAGAAGCTCGAGCAACTCGCTCAGAGTGCCGGGTCGCCAGAACGTTTCGGTCAGGGTTTGGTATCCGATCGGAACCAACCCGGTCCGACTGCCGCCTGAAGTTGTCGCTTTCGCTTGCACATCCGCCAGGTTCCGTTTGGCCAAGCATTCGAAGGCTGCATCTCGGATGGGGCGATAACCTGTGCAACGGCAAAGATTGCCACAGAGTTGATCGTCCACTTGCCAGGCCGACCGGAGATCGGAGCGATGGTACGCTTCAAATAACGACATGATAAAGCCGGGCGTACAGTAGCCGCATTGAGACCCGTGCCGATTAACCATCGCTTGCTGGACTGGATGAAGTTGATCGGTAGACGCTACTCCTTCGACCGAAACAACTTTGCGTCCGGCCACTATCGGTAGTGGGATCAGACAACTGTTAACTCCACGGAAACTATGGTTACCGTTTGCGTCTGTATCAATCAGAACCACCGTGCAGGCTCCGCAGTCGCCTTCTGCACATCCCTCTTTTGAACCGATTAATCCCCGGCGACGCAGGTATTGAAGCAGCGTTAGATTGGTGGAACAATCCTTTACGAATTCTTGTTTCCCGTTGAGTTCAAAAGTAAATCCCGCTTTAAGCTCACTAACCCGCTGCACGGAAGACAAATAAAATCCCAGTGAGTGCCGCGCAAATGAAATACGAAGTAAACGCCTGAGAAAAGGGCGGGGTGTGCAGGATAATGGACAGGGGGGAGGCGTGTCGGCGTGTCGGCGTGTCGGCGTGTCGGCGTGTCGGCGTGTCGGCGTGTCGGCGTGTCGGCGTGTCGACGTGTCGGCGAAAGTAAGTCGTCGCTGCCGATCTAATCCACTGCGTCTACTCAGTCCACTTCGTCCACTTGTGCCCGCCCAGCCGGAACAGAGTCGCTGGGCGAAGGCGTCGCGCTGGGCTATTCCCGGGAGCCGCTTGTCTACCCCGAAGGCTTTCGGCGGCTGCCTACCTATAGAGCTGCCAGCCTATAAAGCGGCTCCCCTCCAGGCTTCAGGCCTACGTCGACAGCTCCTGCAGCACTTCCGCCAAGAGGCGGGTACCGCTGGTAATGGCTTCGACGGATGCAAATTCATCCGGACGATGACTTTTCCCGTCCCGGCACGGGATAAAGATCATGGCGCTTGGACTGATTTGCGCCATGAACAACGCGTCATGGTATGCGCGGCTAACCATCCGGAGAGAAGAAAACCCTAGGTTCGCTGCGCTTTGCTCCGAAGTTTTGACCAACGTAGGATCACAGACGGCAGGTGCGTCCTGGTTGAGAATAACTGTGGCTGCAGAAACGTCCCGGCGATGACAGATCGTCGTGATCGCGGCTCGGATCCTTTCCAGGGCAGCGTCGCGCGCGCTAAGGCTCGTGTCGCGAATATCGATTTCCAGGTCAGCACGGAAGGGCACACTATTAACCGCGCCAGGTTGGATGCGAAACACACCCGTGGTGGCTACGGCATCGCGGCTGTGGCTCTCTCGAGCCGCCTGTTCTACCGCCAATGCGATCTCAGCGCCGGCCAATAAAGCATCATGACGATCGGACATGAGAACGGCCCCAGCATGGCCACCTTCACCGGTAAGCTGGACCCGCAAAGTCGCCGGTGCGGCAATGCTTTCGACAACTCCGATTTCAATCCCAGCCCGGTCCAGCAGCGGGCCTTGTTCAATATGGAGCTCGATAAACCCAGCGTAGCTTCCCTTTGCTTTGGCCACCGAGGCAAGCTTTGGTTCGCCTCCGTAGATCTTCTCTAACCACCGTCTCAAGCTATTGCCGTCGACATCGCCTAGGGCCAGGGCATGCTCAGGCTCCAGTGCGCCGGAGATCAACCGGCTACCCAGGCAGCCGATCCCAAACCGAGTCGGTTCCTCGGAGGTAAAAACGATGAGTTCGATTGATCGCCGCGGGGTAAAGTTGGCCGTACGCAAAGCGCGCAAAGCGGCCAGAGCGCCTATCACTCCCACAACGCCGTCGTAGCGGCCAGCATTGGGAATGGCGTCAATGTGTGAGCCGGTGGCGATTGGCGGCAATTCAGGATCAGACCCCGGCCAACGAGCGAAAATGTTCCCAACCGCATCCTCGGTGACTATCAATTGAAGGTCACTGCACAGTCGCTTCACATAGTCACGAGCGCGAAGATCCGCGTCGGAAAAGAGAATCCTGGTCACAACCGGAGCCGGCTCTTCTGATATAACGGCCAGGCTATCGATCTGTTGCTGTAACCATTCGGATTCAATTTGCATGAGGAGTTCGCAGTTCACCGTTCACTGTTCGCCGTTCACCGTTGTGTCCGCAAGCTCGTAGCCCGCGCCACGGTTGAACTGCGAACGGTGAACCGCGAACTGCGAACGGTGAACCGTTAGGTACGTTTACTGCTGGAACGCGCTCAGCTAACACGCTATGAGACGTATCAAATCATGAACAAAATTCGTCTGCACCTGCTTCCCATCGCTTTGGTGGTTCTGTTAAGCGGATGCGGTGCTCCGTCGAACCAGCACACGCAAATTTCGTTCGATGACGCGTTGGCCAAGGTCCGCCAGAAAATCCCGGCTGACACCTATGTTACTAACGAGTTTCTGAAGCAGGTGGCAACCGTCAAACCCACTCCGCCTAGCTCTCCCGATCATGTCAGAATTGGCATGCCATGGATCCTGAATGACGAGTCGGCCCTTTGGTACATTGCCGTCGAGAAGGGATTCTTTCGCGATATAGGAATAGAAGCGGAGCTAGTACCAGGCGGTCCAGGGAAAGACCCGCTCGCCTTGATGATCGGCAATTCAATAGATATTGCCGTTGTTCCCGGCGGCGCTTCCGTCGTTTCCCTGATCGCCAGCCCGACCGGCGCTAAGGTCACCGCGATTTGTACCTTACTAAAAGATAGTCAGTATTCGTGGCTCACTCTCGACCGCACGGTCAGTAACGACCAAGCATCTCACAAACAGCTCAAGCCGGAAGATCTGATCGGCAAGAAAATCGGCGTCCAGTCAGACGGCCAGCGATATGTGGATTTTGTTACTCAACGATTTAAACTGCCGGCAGACCAGATCAAGGTTGTGCAGGTCGGTTTTTCGATCGATCCACTGGTTAGCGGGGCAGTCGATTTCTATGCAGGTTGGTTTCAAAATCAACCTCGTTTCCTCGAGCAGCAGGGCTATAAGAATTGGCTGGCGTTGCGGTTCAGAGACCTAGGTTGGACCGAGGAAGGCGATGTGAGCGTAGTGATGAAAAGTCTGGCGGAAAAAAATCCCGGGTTAGTTGCTCGTTACGTCTACGCGCTGTCGCAGGCGATCCAAGTGTATTTGAATCAGCCGGAAGAAGCCGCCGATATCACGCTCAAAGACAGCAAGGACGCGACTTTAACTCGCGACATGGTTTTACGCCGTTTTGAGCTAGAAAAAGACTTGGTTCTCGGCCACGACGGTCAGCCGCCGCTGTGGATGTCTGTGGAAAGCTGGAACAATTTGGCGGCTCTGCTGACTGAGTACGGGGGGATCGAGTTGCCATAGCCTGCATGGATAAAAAAATGCTTAGACATTTTTTATCTATGCAGGCTATGGCCGCAGATCATCCGGTATCGCCGGACGATCTGCGGCATCGAAAGGGAGGATTTGCAGAACAGTAATGTGCGCTTTGTCTATAACAGAGTTTGATTCTCGAGCGATGAGTAGGAGTTCGGCACCGGCCCTTGAAGTTTCTTCCGTTAGCAAATGTTATGTGGATAACTCGGTGATGGAAGGAATCAACCTAACCGTTCAAAAGGGTGAATTCATCGCATTGATCGGTGCATCCGGCTGCGGTAAAACCACTTTGCTGCGGATGTGCGCCGGCCTGGAAGAACCAACCTCCGGCTCAATCGAGATCTTTGGCAAACCACCCGCTGCCGCCACCTCCGCCCACGAAATCGGTGTGGCTTTTCAGCGACCGGCGTTAGTTCCTTCTCGTACCGCTTTAGAAAACGTTCGGCTGACCCTCAAAATAACCGCAGCCAAGAGCGGGATGGATCCGCTTACTCTGTTGTCTCATTTCGGTCTGGCGGAAGCGGTAGATCGTTATCCTCATCAGCTGTCCGGCGGGATGCAGCAACGAGTAAATATTGCGTGTGCGATCGTTCATCAGCCGGCGTTGCTTCTGTTGGATGAACCTTTCGGTGCGTTAGATGAAATCACTAGAGAAAGGTTGGTCGATTGGTTGGCCGATGTCTTGCGGGAATCGAACAGAACCACTCTTCTGGTTACGCACAGCGTGGAAGAAGCGATTACGTTATCTAACCGGGTATTTGTTATGTCACACCGCCCCGGCCGAATCGCGGCTGAGATCAAAGTAACGCTTCCGGCAGTCCGCGATTTCGAGGTTAGGCAATCGGAGCAATTTCTCGACTTGGTGCGCTCAGCGCGAGACGCCCTGCATTCGGCGATCACGGAATGAAAACTGTTTTTGATGAGGCGCACTCTATGAACCCTCGGACCGCAGCGGTGTTATTTGTGCTGTCGGCCGTGATCGTCTGGTACGGAGTAGTCTGGATCGGCCATCTGGCGCCAACGGTGCTGCCGCCTCCTCATCTGGTTATCGCGCTGATGATACAGGAGTGGCGCTCTTTGCTATGGAACACTTTAGTTACGCTGACCACAGCCGTCACCGGTTATTTCTTCGCCAACGTGGTGGCGATTTCGTTGGCGATCGCTTTTCTCTACTTCGATGCACTCAAGTCACTAGCAACGCCTTGGGTGGTTGTCTTAAAAAACTTACCGATCGTATCGGTGGCTAGCCTGCTGATTATTAGCTTTGGTGACTCGCCGACTCCGCGAATTCTGGTGGTGATCCTAATCTGTTTTCATCCGCTGCTGGCGAATTTGATCAAAGGATTTGGACAAGTGGATCCTAACTTGATCGCGCGTTTCCAAACTTTACATGCCTCGCGGTTCCAACTTTTTCGCTACGTGCTATGGCCTAACGCCCTACCCTATTACGCCGCCGCGCATGAGATCGCATTCACCAGCAGTATCGTAGCCGCAGTTCTCGCCGAGTTTTTCTTTTCCCGCCAAGGCCTGGGTTTCATGCTGACTCAAGCAATGAACGACTACCGGGGCGACCGACTCTGGGCGACCAACATCATTATTGCCCTTCTTTCAGCCGGCGCGCTCGGTCTGTCGATGCTGGCGGAAAGAGTACTGATTCCATGGCAGCGTCAGGAGACCAAGAGACCTGGGAAACAAGCGGCCAGCGCCTAACGTCCTGTATACTGTACACTTGCATAAAAAAGAGCACGTGTTTTGCCGAAAATCGTGAGGATTGGCAAAAACGTCACAAGTGGAGAGCGATTGAGGCGAGTGGGCGAAACGGCGAAAGGGTGTGTGGGCCAATGCCACGAAGTGGCATAACAGAATAACCCAGGGCTTTAGCCCTGGTTAAGACATCGAATTTGGATGCGCCCTGATATCAGGGCGGCCGAACAAATTTCCGAGGGTGGCCGTTGCGTCTGTGACAATCCAGGATTTGCGCGCGATGTGTGGCGAGGTAACACACGCGGCGTACGAACAACCTTTCGGTCGCCCCTTCAGGGCGATTCTCTTTTAGAACCCGACCCAGGGCTAAAGCCCTGGGCTATTCTGTTATGCCACTTCGTGGCAATCGCCGCATCGCCGTATCGCCGTATCGCCGTATCGCCGTATCGCCGACACGCCCATACGCCGGCACGCCCAAACGCCTCTTCTGGCATACGAGGTGCTCGTGTCTAACAAGCTTAGCCCTGCCGCCTTAACCAGCCAGGGGCTCTTCCAATCGATTGGAAGCTAGGAGCACGTAACGCGATAGGACCTTAACCTAGACAAACCCTACTTAAATAGTATAGAAACTTCCGGAAACCAAGGAACTTAACCAATAATGATCAAGCACTTTCAGGGTGTGCTCAGTCTTGCCTTGCTCTGTTCGTTCGGCGCCGCCGCGGTGGCGCAGGTAATAACGCCCCCGGCACCCGCACCGCAGCGGACTCCCGAGAACCAAGGCACTTCTTCCGACCAACAATTACAGCAGGTCGTCGTCACCGGCGCCAACATTCCTATCGATGAGGCCATTGTGCCTACGATCCGTCCGATCAGCGCCGCGTACGGCTTGGATCTCAACGTGATGGAAATTCCGCGGAATGTCACCATTATCTCCCGAGCCCAGCTAGACGATATTAGCGTTCTTGATGTCCGGGATTTTACGAAGTTAACCACCAGCAGCTTTACTACGACCAACTTCGGAGCGCCGGCCAACCCAAGTATCCGCGGCCAAACTGCCGATGTTTTCATTAACGGCATGCGAGAAGGTTTGACCAGTAACGGAAACGGCATGCCGATCGACTTTAATGCGTTCGATTCGGTTGACATCATGAAAGGGCCGCCATCGGTGGTGTATGGAGCCTCTAACTATGTGGGCGGTTATTTTAACTTCGTCACGAAACAACCGTACTTCGACCGGTTGCAAGGCGCGATGAGCGCAACCTTTGGAAGTTTCGATCAATATCGATGGAATATCGACTTGGGCGGTCCGATTATTCCAGAGAAGCTGGCATTTCGAATCAGCTATTCCGGCATTGATTCCGGCAGTTACTACGAAAACCAGGTTACGCAGACACAATCGCTCTTTGCCGCTGTAACCTGGATTCCCACCGACAAATATAAATTGGAGGTAAATGTCGATGGATATTCTGCCACCTACACTGAAAACAACGGTTTCAACCGACCGACTCAGAACCTGATCAACAATGGACAGTATTTCTCTGGAAACGTGATCGGTTTTCTCAGCGGAGGCGCCCCTGTCTTCGGCGTTCCGTTTCCTGAGAACGTCCAAAGCAGCGGCAACCTGGTGCAACCCGGCGGGCTAGTGGGTTTAGATCGTAGTATCCGAGTACTACGACCAGGCGACGGGTCGTACGGTAAAAGCATCAGGGGACAAGCGATTCAAACGTTTACGATCAACGATAACTTCAGCATCGTAAACAACACTTTTGTTCAAGGTATCGACCGCCACACAAAAGACAGTGCTTATTATTCTGAAATAATCCCGGAAGCGTTTTCTTTCGAAAACCGGACAGAGCTGCACATTAATTTCGATATTCCGTTTGGTGGCGGCGGTAGCGCCGGCGAACCGGTAGCAGACGGCAAAGAAGCTAAGGCGCCGGCTCCTGAAACTGCGCCGGGTTTCGTCCTAGGCAATAAAATCAACCTAGGAATCGACTTCCATTACCAGGAGGTAACCGCTTTTGACGATTATTTCGATGAGCCGCTCAATGCCTGGAATCTCGCTACCTCCCGTAACTTCATTCACTACGTGAATTTTAGCTCGTTTACCGCGCTGCCGGTTCCGAATAACCCCGGTTGGACGGCGACCCCCGGCGTTTTCAACGGCGATACGAACTACTCAAAGATTTTTACGGTGGCTCCGTTTTATGAGCACGTTTTCAATTTCGGCGACCACTTCTCGCTGCTGGCCGGCGCCCGCGCGGACATCCTTTGGGTAAAAGTTAACGACCCTTTGTATGCTGAAGCAGCGGCAGCCGGGAACGTGAACCCGAACGGCCCTCCGGGAGCCCGAGCGTCGGTAGTCGAACCTAATTTCAATGTGAGCCCCACGTTTAAGCCTTGGAAATGGTTAACCACCTATTTCACGTACAACTACAGCCAGTCGTACGCTGCCGGTAACGGAGGCGGGTTCCCGGCTGGGGATGGTAGCGGTCACGCGACGATACCAGTCACGACCGAGTTACACATCCACTCCGATTTATATGAAGCCGGCGCTAAAGCTTCCATCCTCGGAGATACGCTGTTTATCAACGCAGCGTTTTACCAACAACACCGCGCTAACCCAGGGATTGGATCCACCTTTTACCGGGATACCGCCAGAGGATTCGAGATTGAGGCAGATTACCAGCCCAGCCGGAACTTCTATGTGAGTGCAGGCTATAGCTATATCAACTCGTTCGTTCACGGTTCGCCCGGATTCGTCGCTCAGGTTTATCCAATCGATTCTACGCATCAACTTGGCCCCAATGGGACAGTAATCACCGACAATAGCGCGACTTTACCCCGCGGTATTTACCGGGAACCTGGTGTCCCGGCTCATGCGGTTAATTTGCTGTCCAAATATCAAATTCCGACCAGCTTCGGTACGTTTGGGGCGATTTTTGGCGAAACAGTGACCGGGCCTATGTTCCTGGGATACGGCGGTTATGTCAGGATCCCGGCTCAACATGAGGAAGACCTCACGTTTTTCTACCATACGAAGGATGATCATCTTGAGGCTAAGATCGCGTTGTTGAACCTCACCAACCAAAAACTCTGGGGACCACCTGACCCGGTTTATGGCTATGACTCCGTCGTCGCGGAATTGCCTTTCCACGTCGAGGGAACGATAACGATTAAGTTCTAGGGGGTAATTAGGGTGGCCGCCCACGCGCCCGGGAGGGGAGCCGCTTTTTAAGGTCGCAGCTCTGTAGGTGGCAGCCACCGAAAGCCTTCGGGGCGAGCAGGCGGCTCCCGAGAACGGCCCCGTGTTGGGCAGCTTCATTGGGGGGCCAGGAATTTGATTCCACCCTGACCTCCAACCCCGCGGACGCGGGTCAAATTCCGACAATGCGCAACACTCCAGTACTCCAAGACTCCATCACTCCGCTCGCCAGAATTCGAGGACGAGGACGAGAACGAAGCTCCTCGCAAGCGGCTGGATGGAACTATTACGCTGGGTTTTTCGCGGGAGCCGCCTGCTCGCCCCGAAGGCTTTCGGTGGCTGCCAGCCGATAGAACTGCCGCATTGCAAACGGCTCCCCTCCAGGCGTTTGCGGCCAGACGTCAGGGGCTCAGGGCGAGCGACGGCCTGCTAGCTTCTTTTCTTTGGCCGCTTGGCTGGCGAACCGTGGTCGTGGTGGAGCCGGGAAAGCATTGTTTCCACCGCGGTCTCTAGGCAGCGCTGGGCGGAATAAGAGGTGAGCGCCCCTTGGCTGCGCCGAAGCGAGTCTACGAAAATAACGCCCTCCAGCATATCGATCAGCATGTCGACCTCGGGGTTGCGCCGGGCCTTGTTCTGCTGCGATGTCTGCAAAAGCGTCTTCATGGCAGAACGCATCGGTCTGAATACGTCGTGAAGAACGTCGCGATGGTCCCTGCTAAAATGATGGAGCTCTCCGAGCAGCACCCGGATGATAGGCAAGCTTTCATCCATGAGCCGGTGTTGGAGTTTGGCGTAGTGCAGTAGAGCAGCACCAAGGTCGTGGGGCGCCTCCCGTACTGGGGGCGGCTCGATCCGGCGTGCAAAGAATCGCTCTACAACAGCTCGCAGCAGCTTTTCTTTTGTTCCGAACCGCCGAAACAACGTCATTTCGCTAAGTCCGGCTTCGATCGCAATTTCGCGGGTAGTAGCGCCTTTTAGGCCTTTACGCGCAAATACTCTGGCAGCAGCATCAAGAAGTCTCTCTGAAGCGTTGCTCTTTTGGACGGGGTGGTTCTGGGGACGACGCACTGATTTGGTAAGTGTTAGAATCGCTCCGAGGCGCCGCAAGTCAACTCTTAATGATGCTTAAACTCTTATATGAGTTGATATTACGGTCGGGGAGTAAGGGGTTGGTGGGTAGCGGTTTGTCGTTGTGGGCGAGTGCTCGCTCGCAGGGGACAACTTACGGTAAGTATGGTAATTATGGTAAATACTGGCTTTCATCGGCTCGATCTCTTACACCCCGTCACAGAAATGTCACAAAGCAGAGATTGCCCGATGCACGAGATTCGATCAGTCAATGGATGACTGCTTCTGACTCTATGAAAACTACCACCTCACGGCTTGCCAGTTTGGTCGCGCTGATTGCGCTGTCGCCTCTGTCGGCTAATGCAGCTACGCAACTGCAAGGAGCGGGTGCGACATTCCCCGCTCCCCTTTATCAGCGCTGGATCGCTGAGTTCTCCAAGGCAAACCCGGGAACTCAAATCAACTACCAAGGCGTCGGGAGCGGCGCCGGCATCAAACAATTCACGGACGGCTTAGTCACATTCGGCGCTAGTGATGCGGCGATGACCGACGAACAGATCGCCAAAGTTAAGCAGGGCGTTGTCCTGATTCCAGCCACCGCCGGAAGCATTGTTTTGGCTTATAACCTGCCGGGTGTCGAAACTCTAAAGTTGCCCCGCGACGTGTACGTCGGGATCTTCCTCGGAAAGATCACTAAATGGAGCGACCCGGCGATTGCTAAAGCCAATGAAGGCGTGAAGATTCCGGATTTGACCATCACAGTCTGTACCCGATCCGACAGCAGCGGAACAAACTTCGTGTTTACGAAGCATCTGGCCACCATCAGCGATGATTTCAAAAGTCAGGTTGGTCAAGGAACGTCGGTAACCTGGCCGACGGGAGTTGCCGGTCAGGGTAATGACGGTGTCACCGCCTTGATCAAACAAACGCCCGGCTCCATCGGTTACGTCGAATACGGCTACGCTAAGAATAACAAGCTGCCTTTTGCGCAACTGCAGAACAAATCGGGTGCGTTCGTGGCGGCAACACCGGAGTCCGGAGCGGCCACCCTGAACACCACCCAGTTTCCGGCTAATAGCCTGCGCGCCTGGCCAAGTGACCCCGATTCCAAGGACGCCTATCCGATTGCCACCTTTACGTGGCTCCTTTTGTACAAGACTAACGGCGATAAAGATAAGCTGGCCGCGCTAAAGAAATTCGTTACCTATGGGTTGACGGATGGCCAGAAGCTCTCGGGTGATCTCGGGTACATCCCGATGCCGCCGGAGGTCGTTCAGAAATGTGAGGCCGCATTAGATACTGTAGAATAGTGGCCGCTTCTCTCTAACAAAATTCAATGACAGACGGTACTGAGTCTCCGACGCCAAGTTTTCACCGAAAAGGGTTTCGGTTCGACTTATTCCGTGTCTTCACCTGGGTGGCTTCCGTAACGACGGTCGCCACCCTCGTTTGCATCGCCGCCAGCATCCTGATCCAAGCCTGGCCGGCCATTTCCCGGTTCGGGCTCGGCTTCTTCACTACGGTCGCTTGGAAGACAAGTGAACCGGAGAACTATGGAGTGCTTCCTTACCTGGTAGGGACGACGATCAGTTCGTTCATCGCGTTGCTATTCGCATTACCGCTGGGCGTTCTCATTGCGATCTTCCTCAGCGAGAATTTCTTACCGCTTCCTGTACGGCAAACGGTTCGGTTCGTAGTGGAGCTATTGGCGGCAATTCCCAGCGTCATTTACGGATTGTGGGGCATTGCCGTGGTGATCCCAATTATTCAGCAGATAGGCGGACCGATCGCCAGCACGCTTGGGTTCTTGCCGTTGTTTCAGGGGCCTTCCTCCGGGAACAGCATGCTAACTGCGAGTCTCGTCCTCGCACTCATGGTGTTGCCGACAATCACCGCCATATCCAGGACGGCGCTGGTCGCGGTCCCCAGCCAGCTCCGCGAGGGTTCCTATGCAATCGGTGCCACCCGCTGGGAAACAATTTTCGGTGTCTTATTGCCAACCGCCGCTCCGGGCGTGGTGGCAGCGACGATCCTGGCATTCGGCCGGGCCATGGGAGAAACCATGGCGGTGGCGATGCTGATCGGAAATAGTCCTCGTTTAACCTGGTCGCTGCTTTCGCCAGCTGGGACACTGGCCAGTCTGATTGCCAATAAATTCGGCGAAGCCGAGGATTTACAGGTCAGCTCGCTTTTATACGCCGCGTTTGCTCTGATGCTTTTAACTTTGATCGTCAACATCATCGGCGAGCTAGTGCTCCGGCGGGCACAAAAAGCAACCAGCGGGTTGCGCTGAGCTTATGTCGAGCGCGATTCTCAACCCAAGTCTCCCTCCAGATCTGAAAGCCCGATCTTTCAAGGACCGGATGCGCTTGGGCCGAAACACCTTTTGGTCGGTCATCTGCACCGGTGCGTCTTTCCTTACGCTGGTTCCTCTGTTTTCGATCATCTTTTTGGTCGTCAGTAACGGGATCGGTCTCTTGACGCCAAGCGTGCTTTTCGAGCTTCCGCCTGCCCCCGGTCAAGAAGGAGGCGGTTTAGGCAACGCGATTCAGGGAACCGCTTTAATGGTCGGTATCGCTCTTTTTATCGCAGCGCCGCTCGGGATTCTGTCCGCCATTTACATTTCTGAATATGATAAGCGTTCGATGCTCTCAGGCGGCGTGAGATTCATCGCGAAGCTGTTGACTGGGATCCCGTCCATCATTTGCGGTATGTTCGCGTTTGCGACCATCGTGGTAAGCACCCACACGAAATCATCCATCGCGGGCGGGGTAGCGCTGGCGGTCTTGGCTTTGCCGACGATCTTATTGACGGCAGAACAAGCTCTTCTCGGGGTGCCGCATGCTTTACGCGAAGCCTCCTACGGAATGGGAGCAACGAAATTTCAAACCATCTTTCGCGTCGTTTTACCCGAGGCTATTCCCGCGATGATGACGGGAGTCATGCTGGCGGTCGCTCGAGCTGCCGGCGAAACCGCCCCGGTTCTTTTCACGGCAACCTCCAGCGCCTATTGGCTGTCATCACTTTTAGAGCCCACCCAATCTCTAGCCGAACTCATTTATCGATTCGGTAAATATCCGTATCCTCACTTGATCCAGCTGGCTTGGACTGCCTCGCTGGTGCTGGTTGTGCTCGTCACCGTTACAAATGTGACCGCACAGCTGGTTTTCGCCAAGAGAAGGCGCTAGAGGCACGAAACGGCGAGTGGGCGAAAGGGCGCACCGGCGAAGGGGCGAATGGGCCGTACATAAGTGCTATAAGTCGCATGGGGCGACTTGGTCGCCGTTCTCACAGTTATCGGCGCGGTCGCCGATGTCGATCGTTCATCGTTGACGCTCGGTCACGGCGTTCGCGGCGTTACTTAGCGTAACCGACCGGAGATTTGCCGCTGGGCGCTAGCTCAGGGGATGGCTTCGGGCCGCCCCAGAGAAATGTGATGGCGGCGCTAACAACGTCTATGCCGACGTCAAATTTGCCTTTGAGGCTATGGCCCAAACTGTCAGTGAAATCGACGGTCGGATCTTGCATAAAAAGATGAGCGTACCCGACGTCCATCGCGACAAAAGAGTACGGCTGCCAGCGCAGACCGGCGGAAACAAAGTAACGATCGTTGTCCGGAATTCGCGGCGTTCGGGTCTCAGCGCTACGTATCGGAGTTTCATCGTAAGCAAAACCAGCTCGCAAAGTGAGCTGCTTCAGGGCGTACCACTCAAAGCCGACTGCATAACGAACGGTATCATCGTACTGGAGATTCAAAACGTTAGACGGAGTTGAGGGGTTACTGAACGTAATATCGACCTGCTGCAGCCGGTCCCAACGTGTCCATTCGATGTCGCCCATCACGGCAAATTTCTGGAGAAAGCGCTGGTAGAGACTGAAATGATAGACAGCCGGAAGATCCAGACCAGCGCTGGCGCCCTGATTAAAAAAAACGTCCTGCAATGCGCTGGGGAAAGGGAACTGCACGGGTGCTCCGGGGGCAGTGAGACTGGGCACTCCACGAAATTGACCGGTGCCGTTCAACGTATGGTCGATCGCCGAGCGATAGCTGAAGCCAAATCTACCGTCTTGGAGAAACTGGAACTCGTTACCCTTCAGATATTCAAAGACGAGTCCGACGGTAAAGCCGACGCTCCAATCATCGCCTTGAACTTCGGCGACGCCGTCGTGTCCCTGCGGCACGAAGCCGGCTGCAGAATAGGCTCGTTCGGTTGCCGCCACTGCGCCCGGAATGGCGGCTAGCGGTACACCGGACGCAGCCAACCGCCCCGGCAGCGCTGCATAAAAGGGCGCTAAGGTCTCAGCGCTGATCTCACCAAAATCGATGGCCTGGCTGAGCCGCGCCGAGGCATACTGGATATCTAACCCGGCGCCGATCGAAATCCGATCCAGGAACCGATACGCCACGGTTGGCTGGATATCGAAGGTGACTAGTTTGGTCCGCAAAGCGGCATAGCGGCCCACCCAATTGGGCTCATAATCGGTTTCTAAACCAAACGGCACGGTTAACCCGATCCCAACACTCAAGTCTCCATAAGTAGGACTGCGGAACAACGGCTGGGATAGATAAATATTAGGGATGAGATGATCGACCCCGGCATCGCCGCCATTTCCTCCCGTGAGAGGTTCATGGTTAAAAGGTGTTCCCGGAGCAATCAGCCGGGATCCCTGATTCTGGAACGTGCCGTTGGGAATAATAAATTGGCCGCCGATTTGTAATTCTCCGTGATCAAGCAAAGCGAGGCCGGCCGGATTGAAGAAGATCGTGGATACATCCTCAGCCTGAGCGGCGCCTCCGGCATAGGCGCTCCCTAAGCTGGACACGCTTTGTTCATTGAGACCGAAGCTGCCGGCCCGAACCGAGGGCAATCCAAAGATTAGGAACGTAACCAGACTAATTACAGTTGGGAATGATACCCGCCATTCTGATGTCGAGTTCATAGGACAAACGAAGGAGGTACGAAGGAAGTTTGGGGGGAAGACTAAGCTAATTGCAGAAAACCCTTTTACGGCCGCGGTTACAAGCCAATTCCGCCGCGCCGGGCCAAATATGCTTGCAAACTCGTGGTTCGGAAGGAGATTAAAAACCGGGGAACAAAGTGGTAGAATGGTAGCAAATGGCGGAACCACCCCCTCCCCGGTCTTTCATGAGTAGTCCGTTATCGACCACTCCCACGCGCGTTTTTGACCTGTTTGCCTATCAGCAAACCCACTGTCCCAAGCCGGATGCGTTGGCGTACAAGGTCAATGGGACTTGGGTCAAGTTCAGCACCGATCAAGTGGTTTCCAGCGTTGAGGCGCTTGCGTGCGGGCTGCAACTTGCCGGGATTCGAGCCGGAGATAAGATCGCGAACGTCACGGATAACAATCGACCGGAGTGGAACTTCGTCGATCTGGCCATTCTGAGTATCGGCGCCGTCCACGTTCCGATCTATCCGAATGCTTCAGCCGACGACTACCGATTCATTCTTTCCGATGCTGGACCGAGGCTCGTCTTTGTTTCCAATCAACGTTTGCTGGAGCTGATTCGCCCCCTGGCAGCCGAGGTTCCCGATATTCGAGGAATCTACACTTACGATGAGGTAGCTGGCGCTGAAAGCTGGAAAAAACTGGAAGCAGCCGGCAAAGAGGCGCTCCAGGATGCTTCTGTAAAGGAAAAGCTAAGGCAGGCTCGCGCGGCGGTTAAACCAGAAGATCTGGCCACGCTTATCTACACGTCGGGCACAACCGGGCAACCAAAAGGGGTGATGCTCTCGCATGTGAATCTCGTTAGCAATGCGATGGCGTCAGCCGAAATCCTACGGCCATGCGGCCACGAACGCGCTCTTTCTTTCCTACCCTTGTGCCACATTTACGAGCGGACGGTGGTCAATATGTACGCCTTTGTTGGCACCTCGATCTATTACGCCGAAAACCTGGACTCCGTCGGCCAAAACTTAAGAGAAGTTAAACCGGACACGTTCTCCACGGTTCCCAGACTGCTGGAAAAGATCTACGAACGGATTCTCGCTCGAGGCGAACAGCTGCCCGGTCTACAACGCCGGATCTTTTTCTGGGCGCTGAATCTCGGGCTAAATTTTGATCCTCACCCTCCTCGCCCATGGTCCAAACGCCTGCAATTGGCGATCGCCGATTTTCTGGTCTTCCGAAAATGGAGAGAGGCATTGGGGGGACGAGTCAGCGGCATCATTTCAGGATCAGCCGCGCTGCAGCCCCGGTTGGCTCGGGTATTTTGGGCGGCCGGGATTTCTGTCTGGGAAGGGTACGGACCGACAGAGGCGGCTCCGGTGGTGGCGGTGAATCGCCCTAAGACGTCCCTCCATAAGTTAGGGACGGTCGGACCGGTCATCCCCGGAGGCGAACTAAAGATTGCCGAGGACGGGGAGATCCTTTATCGCGGCCCGAATGTGATGATGGGGTACTATCGACGTCCGGATTTAACCAAGGAAGCGATTGACTCCGAGGGCTGGCTTCACACTGGCGATGTCGGTGAGCTCGACGGTCCGTTTCTTAAAATCACGGACCGAAAGAAAGAGATCTTTAAGACTTCGGGCGGAAAATATATCGCGCCCCAACAAGTGGAGAATCAGTTAAAGCAATCGCGTTTTATCGCTCAATGCATGGTCGTAGGGGAGAATCATAAATTTCCCGCCGCCTTGATCGTTCCTCAATTTGATGCGCTCCAGTCCTGGCTAGCCACTGACGGACAAGCTATCGAGGACCGGGCAGAAATCTTAAAACATCCACGAGTCAGGGAGTTAATTCAAAGCGAGATCGATCATTGCAATGACGGTTTCGGCCGCTATAGCCAGGTAAAAAAATTCGTGCTCTTGGCCGAAGAGTGGACGATTGCGAGCGGGGAACTAACTCCGACGCTAAAGCTGAAGCGAAAACAAATCTTGAAGAAGCATGCGTCCGAGATTGCGGCTTTGTACGAGAAAGACGAGGTGGCATCCGCTACTTACTAAGAGCCCTGCTTTTGGGAGGTGGTGGTTACGCGATTGGGAAGCTTGAGAGATTATAAATGAAGGAACCTATCTATATCGTTGATGGCGTCCGCACTCCCTTTGCTAAGGCAGGCACCATTTTAGCAGATACGTCACCAATGGACCTGGGTAAAACCGTGATCAGCCTGCTGATCGCAAGAACTGGTCTTCCTCCGGAGAAAATCGAGGAAGTCATTTTCGGTTGTGTTGGGCAACCTGCGGAAGCGCCGAACATAGCGCGAGTAGTCGCGCTACGGGCAGGCATTCCTGAGTCCGTGCCTGCCGTCACCGTCCACCGTAATTGCGCCTCCGGACTAGAAGCCGTAACCCAAGCTGCGGAGAAAATGATTGCGGGCCGTGGAGATGTCTTTCTGGTAGGCGGCGTCGAAAGTATGTCGCAGATGCCGCTGCTGTATTCCTATGAAACTGCAAAGAAATTTGGCGCCTACGCCCGGGCCAAAGACTTCACCCACAAATTTCAGGCGGCCAGTCGCTTTCGTTTGAACGATCTTAAGCCCACGATCGCGTTACAAGTTGGCCTTTCCGATCCGGTGTGTGGACTGAGCATGGGTCAAACCGCCGAGAATGTCAGCCGCGACTTCGATATTTCGCGGGAAGAACAGGATAGCTTTGCGATGCGTTCTCATCATCGGGCGATCGCGGCTCGAGCAAATCTGGATACGGAGATCACACCGGTTTATCTGCCGAAGTCGAAGAACGGCAAGGTCTATATCCAAGAGGATAACGGACCCCGCGAAAACCAAAGTATGGAGGCGCTGGCCAAGCTCAAACCGGTGTTCGAACCCAACACCGGCACGGTGACGGCTGGAAATTCGTCTCAGATCACTGACGGAGCGGCAGCGCTTCTGTTGATGACCGAGAAAGGGTTAAAAGAGTCCGGTTTGACACCATTGGGCCGGCTGCTCGGATACGAGTACGTCGGTTTGGATCCCGCCAGAATGGGTCTAGGTCCTATCCACGCGATTCATCGGGCAGAACAAAGAGTCGGACTCGGGTTGAAGGACGCCGCGGTCATCGAAATCAACGAAGCGTTTGCGGCTCAAGTATTGGCCTGTCAAAAAGGAGCTGTCTCAGCTGAGTATTGTAAGCAGCGCCTCGGACGAGATTCAGTCCTGGGCGAGATTCCAGATGAGATTTTGAATGTGAACGGCGGAGCGATTGCTTTAGGCCATCCGATTGGTGTTACCGGAGCGCGCTTAGTGTTGACCGCACTGAAGGAACTCCATCGCAGGCAAGCGGATAAGGCCTTAGTCGCTCTGTGTGTCGGCGGTGGACAAGGAGGGGCGCTTTGGCTGACGCGAAACTAGATCCACCCTCACAGGATAGGAACGTGAATCGAACGATTACTTGCGAAATCCGCGAGCCGGGAATCGCCTTTTTCATTTTTGATCGCCCTGGTTCGACGGCGAATATTTTCGATCAGGCGACCTTCGGAGAGCTGAACGCCTTACTCGACCAAGTTGAAAACGACTCCTCGGTCCGAGGTCTGGTCATTGCTACGGCCAAGCCCAAGATCTTCATAGCGGGCGCTGATCTCACTGGTTTCTCTAAGGATCCTAGTGCGGAAAACCTGGCAAACACCATCGACCTAGGGCAGCGAACTTTTGGTCGAATCGCTAGTTTGAAATTCCCAACCATCGCCGCGATCCATGGGGTCGCGCTTGGCGGCGGCCTGGAGATTGCTTTGGCCTGCGACTACCGAATCGCTTCTCTCGATTCAGCGACCAAGGTGGGGCTACCGGAAACGAACCTGGGAATCTTACCGGCTTGGGGAGGTTGCACCCGTTTGCCGCGCCTGGTCGGTTTACCGGCCGCACTGGAGGTGATCCTTTCCGGCAAACAATACCCAGCCAAACAGGCGCAAAAATTCGGTCTGGTCGATGATACAACCTATCGGGAGAGATTGGATGCTCTCGCTACCAAAATGATCGTCGAAAGCCGCGGAAAGAAGCGTGCGGAGAAGACGCACTTCTCTAACATCGCGCCGCTCTCGATCATCGTGGCCGACCGGGCAAAAAAGAATATCGTCGAGAAAAGTCGCGGCCATTATCCGGCTCCTTTGAAAGCCCTGGAAGTCGTCGTGAACGGGCTCAAAACTTCGCCTGCGATTTCTTTGGAGAATGAAAAGAAAGCGTTTATCGAGCTGGCAACCGGAGAAGTCGCGCAGAATCTGATCCGGGTTTTCTTTCTGCAGGAACGTTCCAAGAAGCTGGCCGTGGGCCAGCTTAAACCCGAGGTTAAACCAAAACGGGTTCTCGTGGTCGGCGCGGGGCTAATGGGGTCGGGAATCGCGCAATGGTTGAGCGCGCGCGGATTAAACGTGGTTTTGAAGGATGTCGGACCCGAGCCGCTCGGGAGAGGTCTGCAGGCTATCGACCGCGTGTATCGCGATGCCGTAAAACGGAAGATCTTGACTGAGGTCGAAGCACGAGCCGGGTTTGATCGAATTTTGCCAATACACCAGGATGTCCCGTTGGGGAATGTCGATCTCGCGATCGAGGCAGCCGTGGAGAAACTCGATCTAAAGAAACAGATTTTTTCTGATCTTGAACCCAAGATCCCGAATAGCCTATTGATCGCATCGAACACATCCGGGCTTTCGATCGACACAATTTCCGAAGGACTGGCTCATCCCGAAAAAGTGGTGGGAATGCACTTCTTCAACCCGGTTCATCGCATGCAATTGGTGGAGATCGTTCGTGGCTCCCGAACTAGCGAAGCCACGCTCGCCACGGCTGTCCAATTTGTTAAGTCGATCGGGAAGCTGCCGGTGCTGGTCAAGGATAGTCCAGGCTTTTTGGTGAACCGGATTCTGTTGCCCTACATGGTGGAAGCCATCCGGATTTTTGGCGAAGGGCATCCCGTCGAGGCAATTGACCGGCCTATGCTGGAATTCGGGATGCCGATGGGCCCTTTGCGTCTCACCGACGAGGTCGGGTTAGAAGTCTCGCTCCACGTTGGAAGTGATTTAGCAGCCCGCGTCCCTCACCTGCCGCCACTCAATAACGTATTGCCGCGCATGACGCAGAAAGGTTGGCTGGGTAGAAAATCGGGCAAGGGCTTTTACGTTTATCGAGAAAAATCCGAGACCCCGAACCCTGAGCTGAAAGAGTTGCAGCCTGCCATCGAACCGGCCAATGCCGACCAAATTTCCGATCGCCTGATTTTCGTCATGATCAACGAAGCCGCCCGAGTTCTAGAAGAACAAGTAGTAACAGACGCGGCCGATGTGGACTTTGGAATGATCATGGGCACAGGCTGGGCTCCGTTCCGAGGAGGTCCGCTGAAATATGCAGATAGCTTAGGGGTCTCAACGGTCGTCAGCCGGCTAAACCATTTGGCTGGGAAATTTGGGGAACATTTTAAGCCGTGCGGATTGCTCAGCGACATGGTCAATCGCGGAGGTACGTTTTTTAATGGATGAGCGCCTGCTCATCCTAAGGAGCCAGGAGGCGGCAATCGACATCGGGGCGCCATGCAGCAGACGGTCGACTACGGGAGTGGCGAGAATGCGACCCCATAAGTCGCATGAGTCCCATAAGTCCCATTCGAGCGATCTCTTGACCACATGACACGAACACGGTATGCAAGACGATAAACTAACGTTTGACCGTAGTTATCCGCCGATCGAACGACAGTTTACCGGGTTCGATCCGGTAGCTCTGCAAGCCTATCTCGATGGTGAGTTTGTCGAGACGCGAAACCTGGTAAAACAGATCATCACTCAGCCCGAGTTCCGGCACTTTGAGGGCACTGACCTGCATGAATATCGGAAACAGGTCCTTAGCTGGTTACGCAAGATTTCGGACGCCGGCATCGGACGACTGTTCCTACCTCCCGAACTCGGCGGCGAAGCTAATTTACACAAATTGATGGCGGTAGTGGAGACGATTGGTTTCCACGATGGGAGTCTCCTGATCAAACTCGGGGTCCAATTCGGCCTTTTCGGAGGAAGCGTTCAGCAGCTGGGCACTGAGTATCATCATCGAAGATATTTACCTAAAGCCGCTTCGTGTGAGGTATTTGGTGGTTTTGCCATGACCGAGATCGGCCACGGCTCAAACGTACAAGCGCTGGAAACCACGGCTGTCTATGATTCTGAGCATCGAGAATTTATCGTCAACAGCCCATCATTCAGCGCAGGAAAGACCTTTATCGGCAACGCCGCCGTCGATGGCCAGGTGATGGTCGTGTTTGCGCAGTTGTCGGTAGGAGCAGCTAACCATGGAGTACACGCATTTGTAGTTCCGATCCGCGACGATCGAGGATGGCCGCTCCCCGGCGTCATCATCGAAGACAACGGCCTTAAGCTGGGGCTAAACGGCGTCGATAACGGCCGGATCTGGTTTCATAGCGTACGAGTGCCGAAAACAGAGCTGTTGAATCGATTTGCGGAAGTGACCGACGACGGCCAATACCGGAGCGAGATCAAAAGCAACCATCATCGTTTTTTCACGATGATCGGAACATTGGTGAATGGTCGCATCACCATGGCGCTCGCTGCAAATAATATGGCGAAGTCAGCGATCACCATCGCAATCCGTTACGCAGCGCGGAGGCGACAGTTTGGAGGCGGTGTTCCGGAGACGTTGTTATTGGACTACCCGGCGACCCAACGGAGAGTGATGCCATTGCTGGCAATTGTTTACGCGCTGGACTTTGCCGTTAAGCGATTGGCTCGGATCCGCGAACAATCCGCTCCCACCAGCGCGCGTTCCATCGAGACACTGGCCGCCGGCATCAAAGCTTACGCGACCTGGCAGGCAGTGCATACCATCCAAGTCTGCCGGGAGAGTTGCGGCGGCGAAGGCTACATGTTTGTGAATCGGTTCGCGACGCTTAAAGCCGATGCCGATATTTTTACTACCTTTGAAGGGGATAATACGGTCCTGATGCAACTCGTCGCTAAAAATCTTCTGAGCGAGCTCAAGGACCAACTTAAAGAAATGCGCCCTGGCAGGATAGCGGGGTTTTTTCTGGATCAGCGGTTAAAAGCACTAAAAAGAAAATTCGCCGGGTTGGCCACAGACCGTGACTCCATGCTAACTGCGGAACATCAACTAAGTCACTTCCGGTTTCGCGAATCGACCTTGTTGCTGCGCTGCGGTGAAACATTCCGCCGAATGACTCGGCATAAAGCGATGGATGCGTACTCTGCTTTTAGCCAGCTACAGCCGGAGCTGTTAGAACTGGCGGAAGCTTACGCCGAGCGCCAAGTACTGGAGAGTTTCCTTCAAGGCATCGCCGGTATATCCGATCAAACACTACAGCGCCCGTTGCGAAAGCTGGCTGATCTTTTCGCTCTCTACCATCTGGAGAAACATAAAGGTTGGTTCTTGGAGAACGGTTTCTTATCCGGCAAAAAGTCGAAAGCGATTACAAAGCACGTGACTCGTCTGTGCGCAGAGGTGCGACGTGACGCAGTTGCGTTAGTGGATGCTTTCGGCATTCCTGACCAGTGTCTCAGCGCGCCCATAGCGCTGGGTTAAAGGCGTATGGGCGTATGAGCGCATGGGCGTGAACTGCCGCTGGGACGGACAACGTGCGGGGATTTTGGGGCTCGCCGATCGTATAATCTTGACGGCCTTAGAGACATCACAATGTGGCCGACACGCCGACACGCCGACACGCCGACACGCCGACACGCCGACACGCCGACACGCCGACACGCCGACACGCCTCAAACGCCGTGGGATTTGTAAACGGCTTTCAGGTCGACGGAAAGACTTGGGTCGGCCAGAACGGCGGGATCGATCTTCAGGCTGTCTGATATGATGTTTTTGATCCGCCCAAGGTGAAGGTTTTTGCGATCCAATTGATTTTGGCTGGCCCAGCGGGCGGCAGCAATGATTAAGCTGGAAACTTGCTCGGCGGTCAGCTTCTCCGTGTTGATAATGATATCGAAATCGCTTCGATCGTTGCTATCGATCCCGTAGAGTTGAAGGTACCGTTTCCGATTTTGCTCATCGCGTTGCAAGGTACGGTAGAGCACGGATTCATAAGTCAACCCCTTGTCGACCTCTCGACGAAAAATGCGTTTCGCCCGTTCCTCCAAAGACGCTTGTAACCAAACCCGTAGATCCGCATTCACTAACCAGGCCGCTAGACGCGATCCCACAACTACCTTCGGTTGAAGCGAGAGCCGGATTTGGTTTAGATCGGTAAGATAATCGAACGTTCTGTTCTGCTGAGATCGATCGTGGATCTCTTCAAAGCTAACCCCGATATCGGCAGCCAAATCCCTGAAAGTGTAGTTCACCACTTTGAGATCCAGGGTGCGGCCGACGTTCATGGTAGCGGTGGTGTTACCGCAACCGCTTAAACTCGAGATGGCAATCCTTAATGCCTTTGAATCGGGGTGCACGCAGCTAATCTTTCTTATTTTTGAGAAACCATTCGTACGTCGACTTGATCCCTTCACGCAAAGAAATCTTTGCTTGCCAACCCAATTTGGTAAGGCGGGTCACATCGAGAAGCTTGCGCGGCGTTCCGTCCGGCTTGGTTTTATCAAACTCGAGCGTTCCGGTAAAACCAACCACGTCGCATACGAGCTCGGCCAACTCGCGTATGGTCACATCCTGGCCGCAGCCAACGTTGACGATTTCGGGAGAATCGTAGTGCGCGAGCAGAAATTCGACGGCATCTGCTAGATCGTCACTATGCAAAAACTCGCGCCTGGGAGTACCGGTCCCCCAAACGACCATGGTTGGCTGGCCGGAAATGCTCGCTTCGTGCGCTTTCCTTAAAAGAGCCGCTAGGACATGAGAATTTTGAAGGTCGAAGTTATCATTCGGGCCGTAAATGTTTGTGGGCATGGCCGAAATGAAATTCGCCCCGTACTGGCGGGCATAGGATTGGCAAAGTTCGATGCCGACAATCTTCGCCAACGCGTAAGGTTCGTTGGTCTTCTCAAGCGGGCCCGTTAATAGACTGTCCTCTGAGATCGGCTGAGGAGCGAGTCGCGGATAGATACAGGAGCTTCCCAGGAAGAGCACTTTCCGCACACCGGCTAAAAAACTTCCAGCGATGAGACTGTTTTGGATCTCCAAATTCTCGAGCAAAAACTCAACGGGATACTGGCTATTGGCCTGAATCCCTCCGACCTTCGCAGCGGCGATCACCACGGCCTCGGGCTTGGATTCTTTAAGAAAGTGTTCGACCGCCGTCCGGTCCCGCAGATCGAGTTCGTTTCTAGTCCTAGTGAGTAACTCGACACCCGATTTTTGCTCGAGATGACGGACCACCGCGCTCCCAACCAGTCCCCGATGGCCAGCAACGAAAACCGAGCGAAATCGCATGAGCAGCTTAGCTAGCGCGATTTTGCCAGCGGGTCAATGGGCAGCGAAACGGCGACGGGGCGAAACCGCGAAAGGGCGATGCGCGCTGGGAGCCCCGACAACGGATGGGACCCATGAGACTTATGGGACTCATGGCAGCGCCGTTTCGCCCCTTCGCCCTGTCGCCGTTTCGCCTCCTCCTGTCTCCATTGACGAGCAGGGGTTCGTCAGAGAGGATTCGACAAGAACGTTTGCCCGAGTTTCCTTATACCCTATCTTAATGGTAAGTTTAAGGATGCTATGAACATTGAGTTCGATCCAATCGAAGAGGTGCTCGACGCCTTGCGCGAAGGTAAGCCGGTGATTGTGACCGACGACGCCCAGCGCGAAAATGAGGGCGACCTGATTTTGGCCGCGGAAAAAGCTACGCCGGAAACGATCAGTTTTATGATTCGCTATACCTCCGGCGTGATTTGTGTCCCTATGGAGGGTTCCGCTCTCGACCGGTTGGATTTACCTTTGATGACTCGGCGAAACACCGAGTCAATGCGAACGGCATATACCATATCCGTCGACGCCAAGAACGGAATCAGCACTGGCATCTCGGCTGCCGATCGTGCTCGGACCATCCGGCTTTTGTCCGATCCAAATACTCAGCCCGACGATTTGGTCCGGCCCGGTCACGTTTTTCCGCTGCGCTATCGTCGCGGCGGTGTCTTACGTCGAGCCGGCCATACGGAAGCAGCGGTCGACCTGGCCCGGTTGGCAAACTTGCGCCCGGCCGGCGTATTGGCTGAGGTGGTAAATGATGATGGAACCATGGCGCGTTTACCTGAACTCTTTGCTTTTAAAGAGAAATTTGGCCTCAAGATTTGCTCAATTGAAAATCTGATCTTCTACCGGCGGGTCCGGGAGAAGCTGATCGTTAAAGAGCAAGAGATTGGGTTGCCCACAGATTACGGCGAGTTTCGTTTGCATCTTTATCGATCCATCGTTGACGACGTTCATCACCTGGCGCTGACCACGGGACCCTTGCCTCCGACAAACCCAACGCTCGTTCGCGTACATAGCGAGTGTTTGACCGGGGATGTGTTCGGTTCTCGCCGGTGCGATTGCGGAAACCAATTACACGCCGCCTTGGAGCAAATCCAAAGCGCGGGGGCCGGCATTCTGGTTTATATGCGGCAAGAAGGCCGTGGGATCGGCTTGGCGGCAAAGATCCATGCTTACAAACTCCAGGAAGATGGCTTGGACACAGTCGAGGCAAACGAAAAGCTCGGTTTCGCCGGCGATCTGCGCGAGTACGGTATTGGCGCTCAGATTTTGGTCGACCTGGGAGTACGCGATATTCGGCTCTTGACCAATAACCCAAAGAAAGTGGTCGGACTCGAAGGTTACGGCTTAAATATCGTTGATCAGATCCCGATCCGAGTTCCGGCAAACCCGCACAACGAAAAATATCTCCAGACAAAGCGATTAAAGCTGGGGCACCTGCTCTAGGAGCCAGGAGGGGGTAGCCGATAAACGCGGCGAGCCGTGGCCCACGATAGACCACGGCTCGGCGGGTTTTGTGGCGTAACCACACCTTCCATAAGTCGATACCGGGAGCGTCGCGACAATATTGGGTTTTTCGGGAGCCTCGCCCACCGGACGACCCTCCCAGCTCCTCCCGGGAGCAGGCGCTCCTCCACCGCCCCTTGCGGCTGACCTTCGGCGGAGTATCGTCCCGCACTCATGTCGAATCAGTTTCCAGTTCGTCCGGATACGCAGAGCGCGCCGTGGCGGTTCGGTATCGTGGCGAGCGAGTACAATCGGGAGTACGTGGACGGTCTTATTGGTTTTGCCAAGGACGAGTTACTGGCGGTGGCGCCTAAGAGCGAAGCGACGGTGGTTCGCGTTCCCGGTTCTTTCGAGATCCCGATCGGGGTTCAAGCTCTCATTCAGCATCGGCCAGTCGACGCAGTCCTCGCATTTGGCGTTATCTTTGATGGAGAAACCATGCACGCAGAACTGATCGCTGGAGCGGTGACCACGGCCCTGATGAATTTGAGTCTTCAGAACAAAATCCCGATTTTACACGAAGTACTCGTGGTCAAGAATGATCAACAAGCCAGCGAGCGATGCCTATTGCCCAAGATAAATCGAGGGGTTGAAGCCGCGCGCGCCGCGATCCGTATTCTCAACACCCTGACCAACCTCGCTAAGGAATAGGCTATGGGGAAGCGACGAGAAGGCAGAGAAGCGGCCGTACAACTCCTATTCTATTGGGATTTGAACGTCCGCCAACCTCTAGACGAAACGGGACTGGCCGGCTTCTGGCAGTTGCGAACGGCAAATCAAGCAACCCAAGAATTTGCTACCCGCGTAGCGAACGGAGTAATCGCAGAACAGGAAGCCATCGACGAAAAGATCAGTCGCTATACCGCTAACTACGAACTGAAACGCATCTCGGCAGTAGACCGAAATATCCTGCGAGTGGCGATTTATGAGATGCTGTTTTGCAACGATGTCCCGCCCATTGTCGCGATTAACGAAGCGATCGACATTGCCAAGAAGTTTGGTACCGAGGAATCAGGGAAGTTTGTGAATGGTGTGCTTGACCGGGTAAAGCTTGATCTCAACCGGCCGCTAAGAACGGCCACGAGTTAGCGGTTGGCAGTTGGCCGTTATCTGTTAGTCGCGAACTCGCCGTCGAACACGAAGACGGATATTTTTACAGAAGATAACGAAGGCAACGAAGGTATAGGGGTCAAAAGAGTTACTGGGACGGCAAACGCGCCCAGCGCCAACTGCTAACCGCTAACTGCTAACAGCAAACAGCAAACTCGTCATGGCTTTTGGATTTCTTAAAGATCTTTTTGACCGGTTTTCCGGTAAACCCGTCGACTGGGACGAGCTCGAGGAGAGTTTGATTCGGGCTGACATCGGCGTCCCGATGACACTGGAAATCATCAAAGCGTTGCAAGAGCGGCCCAATGTCAGCGCCAAAGAGATCGTTAATGTGGTCAAGGAACATGTTGAACAGATTCTTCCGCTACCTAATCCGCGGCTAAGACCACTCCCGGATCGCCCGAAAGTTATTTTGATGACAGGAGTCAACGGCACCGGCAAAACGACCTCGACCGCTAAACTGGCGCATCTACTGAGGAAAGAGCGGCACAGCGTGATGCTAGCAGCCGCCGATACGTTCCGAGCGGCGGCGATCGAGCAACTCAAAATCTGGGGCGAGCGCGTTGGGGTCGAGGTAGTGGCGGGCGAATATCAAGCCGATCCGGCCGCGCTTTGCTATGATGCGTACGCGGCGGCCACTAAACGGAACATCGAGTTTTTGATTTGTGACACCGCGGGCCGTCTCCACACACGGTATAACCTGATGCAGGAACTCGGCAAAATTGTGCGTACACTGCAAAAGCACGATCCCGCGACACCTCACGAACGATTACTAGTAGTCGACGCAACTACCGGCAGTAACGCGCTGGTGCAAACTCGCGAATTCAAGGAAGCTATCGGCTTAACCGGGCTAATCCTCACTAAGCTAGACGGATCTGGAAAAGGCGGGATTGCAGTCGCCATCCAGCAAGAGCTGGGTATTCCGCTCCGGTTTATTGGCACTGGTGAAAAACTAGAGGACTTTGGATATTTCGATCGGGAACAATTTGTCGATCAACTTTTGTAGGCATGGAGAAAGACTCAGTAAAGACAGCGGTAACACCACAAACGAGCGCGGCCATCCCGGCAGACCATGGCTCCCATGGTTTGCGATTCGGCCCCGAGCAACCTTTTTCTTACGATTGGTTAAAGAGCCATGCGGAGACCTTGGCTACGGCTCCTTATCAGGCTCCTCCGCAACCAGACCCCAGCATTGTCGCCAAGATCGACTACGACGCTTACGGTCGACTGAAATATAAGGAGGATTTTGCACTTTACGGAGACGGCCAACCAGGAGTTTTCCCTATCACGTTCATGTTTGTCGGGCACTATTTTCCGAAGACCGTCCGTATGTATGCCGTCGACAGCGATGCGGGAATGGCGCGCGAGGTTATCTACGACCCGGCCTATTTCGATATGCCAGCGAGCAGTGTAGCCAAACGGTTGCCGCCTGAGCCTTCATGTATTGCCGGTTTTTGGGTGCGCGAGGCAAAGACCGGTTCCCTTGATTGGCGCCAGGAAGAACCGTGGGTCACCTTCCTCGGAGCATCCTATTTCCGGGCCAAAGGCGAACTCGGGCAAGTCGGGATCTCAGCCCGCGGAATCTCCCTGACGCCGGGAGGCAGCGGTCCGGAAGAATTTCCCGATTTTGTCGCGTTTTGGTTTACGCCCACCGAGTCTGCCACTAGCCCGCTCGAGTGTTACGCACTCCTTGACGGTCCTAGTGTTACCGGCGCTTACCGCTTCGGACTGCAGCGGACCAAAGGCGTGATCACGGAAATCGAGGCGGCTCTTTTCTTCCGTAAACCGGTCGATCGTCTCGGTCTAGCGCCGCTAACGTCGATGTATTGGTATTCGGAAACGGTAAAACCCACGGCCGTGGACTGGCGACCAGAAGTCCACGATTCCGATGGATTGGCCGTGTGGACGGGAAAAGGTGAGCGCATCTGGCGACCTCTCAACAACCCGCCGCGGATCGTTATCTCAAGTTTCTCGGACGAGAATCCTCGTGGGTTCGGCTTGATGCAGCGCGACCGGAACTTCGATCATTACCTCGACGGGGTGATGTATGAGAAGCGGCCGTCTGTCTGGATCGAACCGCGCGGCAATTGGGGCCCGGGGGCAGTTCATCTGGTGGAAATTCCAACCGACGACGAGATCAATGACAACATTATCGCGTATTGGTGCCCGGCCAAACCGGTCCAAGCCAAGGATCGGATCGATCTCCAATACCGCCTGCACTGGGTTGCCGACGAGCCCTACGCGTCACCGCTCGCACGCTGTGTGGCTACGCGCCTCGGTCGAGGAGGACGGCCCTACCAATCATCTCATCCACCTGGCGTACGAAAATTCATGCTAGATTTCTTGGGAGACCCGTTGGCGGCTCTTCCTGACGGCGCCAAACCCGAACAGGTACTTTGGTCATCGCGCGGAACCTTTGGCTACTCCAATATAGAGAGAGCCCCCGGCGGCATACCCGGTCTTTGGCGAGCAGAATTTGATCTAGCGGTAGATGGACACGATCCAGTAGAGATGCGTGTGTTTTTGAGAACGCCCGAACAGGTGCTCACCGAAACTTGGCTTTATCAATATCATCCGTTTCAATCCGGGACAGTAGGGTAGTGGTGGGCGCTTCGTTCTCGTCCTCCCGACTTCGCCCCGTCGTCTGAAACTCCTGGAGGCTACGTCGGGCAGGCCGTCCTCGGATCCTGGCGAACGGAGTGATGGAGTACAGTGCCCTAATTCGCAGCCACTCCTTGCGACGGCTGGGCCTGTCGTTTCTTGAAATGGAGCTGGAAGATCCTTAGTCCATCGGTCTGGGTTATCGTCACGAGGTAATCTTCGATCTGGACCTGTTCGCCCTGTTTAGGCAAATGACCAAGAAGCTGGACGACATAGCCGCCGATCGTACTCACTTCGGGGTTTTCCAAATTTAGGTCCGCGAGTTCCTGCAGTTCGTAGAGGTTTAGTTGACCTTGGACGACAAATTCTTCGTCATTCAGCCGGACGAATTCCCGCGCCGGTTCTTGGTCGAACTCATCCTTAATTTCACCCACTAGTTCCTCAAGCACATTGTCTAACGTCACGATACCAACGGCCCCGCCAAACTCATCTACCACCAGCGCTAAATGCACCCTTTTTGCCAGGAACGTCTTAAGCAGCTTCTCCAGTGGCATAAATTCCGGCACCGGCAGAAGATCGCGCCTCACGGTCAGAAGGTCCGGTTTTGGCTTTTTCATCTCTTTCATCAGGTCTTTGATGTGAATCAGACCGACGGTGTTATCGAGATGGCCTTGGACCAGAGGGAATCGGGTGTGGTTCGATTCAAGGGCGACCTGGAGATTGGCTTCAAAAGAATCTTCGACATCCAAATAGATGACATCTCCTCGCGGGGTCATGATATCTCGAACGACGCGTCGGCGAAAATCCAAGGCGTTAATCAGAAGTTCCTTACTCAAAGGGGGAACCTCGGTTTTGGAATCGCTTTCCGTAAGGATCATCCTGAGCTCTTCTTCGCTGTGGCCTAACTCATTTTCGGCTACCGGATCTAGACGCAGAAGCCGCAGGATCCCGGCCGCGGAGACCTGCAAAAACCAGATCGCCGGCCGAAAGATCAGGTAAAAGAGGTGAAGCGGCGCACTCACCCAAAGACTGGTCTGCAGCGCCTTTCGAATCGAGATAGTCTTCGGGGTTAACTCCCCTAAGACGATGTGGAAATAAGTGATGATCGCGAAGCCAACGGTAATCGAGATTCCGTCCACCACGGCTTTTGAGGTAATGCCGACATGAGTCAAAACCGGCGCCAAGAGGCTGGCGACGTAAGGTTGCCCGATCCATCCCAAGGCCAGGCTAGCTAACGTGATACCCAACTGGGTCGCTGAAAGATAAGCGTCCAGATTTGAGATAACGTGGTTGGCCAAAACCGCTCGCCGATTCCCTTCTTCTTCCAGAAGATCAAGCTGGCTAGACCTTACTTTGACCAAAGCAAACTCCGACGCCACAAAAAAGCCGTTTAGGAAAATCAGCAGGAGGATAATGAATAGGCGGGTGAAAACCCCGCTGGGAGAGGCGTCCTCTGCCTCTGCACCCAGGAATGGTAACACCATCCCTAAAGAAATAGCCATGCTCATCGGATCTTAGGCCATTCTCGAGCGCCGGATATCGCTACCCGCTTTCACAGGTTCGCTGGAAAATATCGAGAGGGCCTTGAAATAGCAGGTCTTAACGCAAGGAAAGAGACCCGACATTTCGAGATCCTCGCGGGGCTAAGTAATGACTGACCCTCGATCACCAAAGATCCATCGACTGAACAGCATCGTTTACGCTGCAGCCACCTGACGGTCAAGAGCGAAGATCCCGCCGGCCGCGGGACTACCAACTCGATTTTGTGACCCCGGGAATCAATCCCTGGGACGCGCACTCCCGGAAAGCAATTCGTGAGAGGCGAAAACGCCGGTTGAAGCTACGGCGGCGCCCACTTTGTTCACATCGATTAACCAAGCGGGTCGGACTGGCGTCTCGCGGGAGCAGAGCGAGACCTTCGTAGTCGCCCTTAGCCTTTAGTTCGGCCCGCAGGGCGGCATACTTCTTCACCGTCTTCAGCTTCCGTTTGTTCCTTTCGATCCAAGCTTTTTTCGCCATAAAGGAGTCAGGACAATACTGGGAAGCATCTGCTTTTCAACGAAAAATTACTTTGTTTTTCAAAGTCGGTCCTAAGAAGGCCAACCTGAGGGCCAACGCTAGAGACCTGGTTAGGGCATATGGCCGATCCAAGCTGGCACCTGGGTCGGTAGGTTCCCACCGGACAGATAATCTTGGGAATAGCTGGCCGGTACGTATTCACGATGACCGGCAAGATTGATAAACGCAACCAAGTTTAGCGTTCCGGTGACGATAAGCGCGATAAGTGCAACACGATGTCTTTTCATGGACCGAGCCTAACGCCCTTCCATGATTCTACTAAATCGATAGATTAGTAGTTATTATTGAAATAGTCGATGATCCCCAAGCCTCCCCCGGTGGGTGAGGGGGCATAAATCGGGTCAGGGGTACGTCCTATTTCGCGCCCCTAATGATTCCAAAATTGGCGGAAGGCGTTGGCCCAGTTGCGGTCCTGGACCCGTTGGCGGGCGCGTTCACCCATCTGTTGGCGCAATTCTGGATCCGTGGCTAGACGTCGAATCGCTTCGGAAAAATCTTCGACGTCTAGTGATCGGGTGATGAAGCCTTCAACACCATCTGTGATGAGCTCGGCCGGACCCCCTTGGTCCGAAACAACGCAAGGTAAACCGGCCGCCTGCGCTTCCAGCACGACATTCCCAAAAGTGTCGGTCGTGCTGGGAAAGACAAAAATATCGCTCGATGCATAGGCGGTACCCAGTTCCTTCCCTTTCAAGTATCCGGTATAGCACGCTTCCGGAGCGATATGCCGCAACTCTTTGAGATAGGGACCATCGCCTACGATTAGCAGCCGGACTGGGAGCTTTTCTGCTCGTAGCCGGTTTACTGCCTTAGCAGCCACATCGAGATTCTTCTCTTTGGAAATGCGCCCAACGTAGAGCAGTCCGATTTCCTCAGGCGCTTTGCCAAAATGGATCCAGAACTTGGGATCGCGAAGGTCCGGATTGAAAAATCGCGTATCGATCCCTCGAGGAAAAATCTTCAACTTTTCAGGGGCAATCCCGCGTCCGATCCACCGTTGCCGATAGTGCTCCGAATTGACATATACTAAATCAAGCTGGGAGTAGAACCACTGCATGAAGTTCCAGGCCAAGGTCTCCATGTAGTTGTCCTGGGTCAGGATCCGCACGTATTGGGGAAAATCGGTGTGGTAAATCCCGACAACGCGTATGTCGAGGATTTTGGCCGCGACCAAAGCCGTCAACCCCACTGGGCCCGGCGTACTAATGATCAGTTCCGTAAATCGCTCCCGTTGGATGTAGTCGATCATATGCAAAACCGGCGGGAAGCTCAGTTTTTGCAATTCGTACTCTGGCAATTCAAACTCTCCGATGGGGACAAAATTCTTGATGGGAATCTCGGCAATTCCAATCTGAGGCCGTGAGGTTACGACGATGAGGTCGGCTCCACTTTCCAGACCGACTGCCGTCATCTTTCGAATCGTCGTGGTGACACCATTTACGTCTTCCAACGTATCAGTAAACCAAGCCCGTTTCGTGTTTTGCAGAACGTCCGGGACAAAATTCACCGTTCCCAAACAAATATCGGTGAGCCGGCTCCGGGAAGGGGCTTGGCTGTGGTAGCCATAAAAATAGGGACCGAGCAGTAACCCGAGAGGCATCAAGGAGCTCAGCGTTTGGACCGCGTCCATGACGTTGCCCGATGAAATTTGCTGGACGAAACGATCAAAAAATCGAAACCCGAGTTGATTAAATACCGTGGCCACGAGGAGGAAAGCGCGTCGCTCCGGCTCCTTGACCCCTTGTGTCTCTTTCGCGAGTCGAGCTTGGACCTCTTGATTGCCGAAGTAATTGGCTAACTCTGGCCAAAGGGACAAGTTCGCCGGCTTAGCCAATTCGAAAATTTTCCCGGACATGATTCCGTTGAAAATCAGGCCGATCTTTTCGGCGACGCTGAAGTGCGTGGGGTTCTTCCCCTCGAGGAATCGGGAGATAACCACCTCAAGAAACCCAAGATTCGGGCTTACAGCGGCCGAAAACTTATCCTTCGCGAATTGGTAGGCGGTATTGTAAAGCCCGTGCGCAATGACGAGCGGAGTGCCGCCAAAGCCGCGAGTGACACAATTGCCGTGCTCGATGTGGCTGAGAAAATCACGAATCGAATCTGATGCCGGGGTCTCGGTATACGTGGAACCAGCAAAGATTCCCGCGTGATCATCGGAGCCGGCTACCAGCACTTTGCGCCACGGCTCAGCGTGAGTGGGCGCAATTTTCTGGCGATCCGCGAACTGATCGATGCTTCCCGGGGTGAGCGAACGGAAAACGAAGCGGGCAACGTCACTTAATAAAGTATCTCGCAGACCGTTGACCCCTTCGAAATGTTTGAATAGCAAGATCAGCTTCTGAACGTGGTCCGCAGTCAAACGGCGATCTTTGTCATAGAACGGATGCGCTACCGCATGACAGATGCCGTTCTGACTCAGATACTCTCTGAGTTCGAAAATATTTCGGCGGAGTTGCTGGATCTCGGCGTGCTGTGATTCCGTGATATTCCAAACCAGCAGATGCACGGCTACATGGTCACCTGGAAACTCGGCGCCGACTTCGACGCTAACGAATGCGCCCGCCAGTTCGGCAATCTCCAGGCAGCCGTCGATCCGGTTGTGGTCGGTGAAAGTGACAAAAGTCATCCCCTTTTCCCTCAGCCGATGGTAAAGGGAGCGCGGAGCTGAATAGCTATCCGGAAAATCGAACCTGCGGAAAAGCCACTCCGCGGATCGGTCGCTAAACCGAGAATGGAGATGGAGATCGACTTTAGCAGCCATCCTAATTTTCTGCGGATTTCGGCATTCGAAGGAAGGTATAGGGTTCAGGGCGGATAGTCGCTATCTCGAACTTCCGTTCGAGACGATCGCCCCATGCAAATGACTGGCAATAAACTTCTCGTACGACAGCGGCTGCCGGTCTTGCAGAGCGGCGCTGACCACACTCTGAACATGCGACCAGACGGCCGGTATCTCACAATCAGCCGGATGAATCCCGATACGCAGCAAAGGCTTCTCTCGGAGCCGAGAGACCAAGCCTTGGTTCCAAGCTAAGCTCACCATCCGCCTCCAAGGCGCGCGAGTACTCCATACCAGCGACCGGGAGGAATAACTGTGGACACCTTCGAATACCTTAACGGATCCCACATTGGTAATATAAGAGAACCCGATCTTGCGTACGGCCGCTTCGGCTTCGTACCCGAGAAGCCAAGCCGGCGCCACAAATCCATGCAACCTCCGGTCAAGAAACGATAAATCATCGATTCCCATTCGTAGACGCGTCATCGCTTCATCTCGATCGAGATCAAAGAACTCGCCTTCACCAGCAGTGTACACCTGGGTCGTGAATTTGGTGATGCCGGCATCGGTCGGTTTTGGGGTGCGAGCGTGATAATATCCGTGAAGAACCGGTTCGTAGCCCTGGCCTACCAGATCCGATACCCAGTCTTTGAATGCCGCATCATCGCGAACCGGCGCCTTACTGTGGTGGTTGGGTACGATCAGCAGCGAGCCCTCGGAGACGCCCAGGCTACGAAGCGTTTGCAATATCTTGTCACAGCTCGCCTGTGTGAGGGGCGATACATCATGTACGGAAACGACGAGAGCTCTCATAAAAGTCCGACAAACGCTGTCGAAGTCCGAAGACGAGACAGAGTGCACCACACACGATCGGAAGCCAATCCCCAAAAGAACCGTACAGCGTCATATCATTCGCCAAGGGAAAGTCCAGATTATGCGTCGACAGCAACCGGGTCCGCGGGGCAACCTCCGCCAGCACTCTGCCGGTAGCGTTCTGCATAAAAGCGCCCGCTCGACCGGATTCGAAAATGATGGGTCTCCCCAGCGAGACTCCCCAAGAGCGAAGGTTCTCGCGAAATTGTTGTTCTTCGATGGCGGTACCTTTAGGTGAATCCAGCAATACGATAAAACCTTGAGCTGGGGCATGCAGCCCTGCCTTAAGCGCCTGAAGCGACATGGCTTCCTGGTTAATGAACGTCACCAGCGAGATGTCTTTGACGGCGAAGCTTTGCAGATTCTTCGGAACTTGATCCGCCAAGAGTTGGAAACCCGGATATCTTTGGAGAGAAAACCCGCTCCTAACCGTCGTCGGAAGATAGGCCGAGAAACCAGAAATCGGAGCATCCTTAGCGGAAGCCAATCCTGTGACTACACCGACGTCCGGAGCGACGGACGTCCGATTGAGGCTCTTTGATCCAGTCTCACCTTCATTGATGCGACGCCAGACCAGCAAATCCGCTTTCAACGTCGCCACCCCGGGCAGAAGATTGGTCAACTCCTCCATGCTGGTTCCCGGCGACGCGGTTATACAGATCCGCAGTTGCAGCGGCTGTGGCGCCGGTTGGGCAAACTGAAACCCCGCCGCGGCAATGACGAACAAGATGCCTAGTGTAACAACGATGTCGAAGCGCGCGGCCCAGCCCATCCTCCCTGGCTGTAACGCAAGTCGCCGAATCGCGAGAAAAATGATGGCATTGGCGAATACCGCGATAAAGCTCAACCCGAACGGACCCGTTACTCTAACGAGCTGGAGCAGTGGAAGATTCGAGGCTACTGCGAGGCCAGCGGGGTTCCAGGAAGTAAGAATCATTCCGCGACACCATTCCAGAAAGGTCCAAGAACCCGCTATCAGGACCGCCACGCGCAAATGGGCAGTGGAAACCCGCCAAGCCTCGGCATTCCCGGTCGCTCCGATAAAAAGAGGTTCTAACTTCTGTTTCCCTTTCTTCCCTTCCGGCTTAGCCAGCTCCGGCAGTTTACAGAACCGCCAGACAAACCAGCTCCAGATTATTCCGTGAAGACTGAAGGCGCCTAAAATGGTTCCCAGCTCTTGATACCGATGTTCCTTCCAGAGCCAATGAAAAGCGACGAGTCCGAAGGTACCGGAAAATAGGATCCCCTGGAGGAGTACCAGCACCGCTCTTCCCCGTAGAACAAGCAAGGAAACTAAAACTGGGACAAATGCTACCCAGACAAGCCAGGAAGCATTCCAGGGAGGCAACCCCAGGGCTAATAGTGCCCCCGCCAGCGCACTCAATAAAAGCTGCCACAGCCAAACGAATCTCATGAGGCCACCTTTCGGCGGAGTTCAATGAAGGATCGCCAAAGCAGCAGGACCACCAGCGGATAAATCGCCGGGTGGAATCGTTGGGGCAGCCAAGGCGAGGAAAACATGAAAATAAGCGCTTCGACGACCGCCAGAAACAGATAGAGACGAAGAATAAATAGTTTGTTGGCTGACACAAAAAGCAAGCCGATCCCTACAACCAAATGCGTGGGAACCAACCACGCCACATTCCAATTTTGATATGCCTCCCAATGTAGAGTATTGGCGGCCAGCACAACCAAAAATAATCCGGTAAAACCAAAGAGGATATAAACCAAGGCGGAGATCAATCGAGAAGATTTGCGCCCACGCAGCGCCCAAATCCCGATCCAGCAGACGAGCCCAATCGAAAAGGCGATCTCGGGATCCAGCCATTTTGCTATTCTCGGCAGAGGACGAGCCGGAAACAACTGCACCGGAGCCTGGCCAAAAGCGTTGTCATTGACTTTGGTTTGCAGAACTGCGGACTCCAGGTTTGTCGGAAGAAAACAGGCTTCCCGGGCCTGCACCAGACGGTCCACCCCGGCGCCTAGCAAAAGATAAATACCAAACCGAATCCAGGGGATCCGCTCGAGGTACGGATCCAACATCTGGCGAAAGGTCACTCCGTTTACGGTTTTGTCGGCCACCGGCGCTCCGCTGATCTTCTCAAAAACGTCCCGTACTCGAGTGGAGCAGTTATCGAGGAGAAAATCGTAACGATAATACCGATTCTCCGGGACAAGGTTGGTTTCCAGCAGGACGAATAGGCTCTGCTTTTGCTCCGGGGTCAGAATAAGCTGCGCTTCGGTCACTCCTTGACCTATAGCCCCATGTTCATTGATGTCCGCGTCTCCTTGTGCCACCGAGAGCTGATAAAGAAGGTCGCCTCGGGCAAATCGGAGGTAGAAATTATCGACCGACATGTCGAACGTACCGAAATTGTAGAGGCGATCGAACCCGAGCTCGGGGTCCAGGATACGGATCGCGCTATGTCCGAAGGCCGTGTAGAGTTCGTCGCCAGGAGAACAAGTGACCAGAGAAATCTTGGTCGAAGGACTAAGGGCGGGAAGTTCAACTGCTGGCGGCCGTTCTGCCGCTAGGGCGGCTGAGCTCAATAAAAATAAACCCGTGATAAGGCCGCAAAAGAACCTTTTCAGGTGAGTAGGCGCCCTCATTGGCGGGCTCTGCGATTTTTCATCGAGCATCCAAACAGCGTTTTTGCGGCAAGGACCAAGACTCTGGCACGAGAAAACCCCGCGTCCAGTGATTTGCAACGCCGTGAGCGCCGTGAGCGCCGTGAGCGCCGTGAGCGCCGTGAGCGCCGGGAACGCCGGGAGCGCCGGGAACCAATGGTGGGGCGAGGCTCCCGAACTTACTTCGATGGTTCGCGAAGGTTTAGAACGAGCCCGATCCAGAATCTGCGACGCCTAAAGATCCGCCGAGCCGCGGCCCAGTGTGTTGCAGACCCGGGGATCTAGGGTGTTGCATGCGGTGGGCGGTGGTATGTCCTGGAACCGGCTCGGCGCGCTCATCGGCCTAATGGAACGAGGATACATTCACACCCAAAACCCCTGGTAAACCATTCAGGACATTCGGGAGCCTCGCCCTACCAAAGGCTTACGACGTCCTCCTTCCCGCTCGTTCCCGGCGTTCCCGCTCGTTCCGGCGCTGACGGCGTTATCAAGCGGCTCGCCGTTCGGCATCGGCACGCAGAAACTCCCAGAGGCGGTTCAGGGCTTGGTTTAGTTCGGTCTTGCTCGTTCCCAGCTTATCGGGACTTTCGACTGGGCGTCGGCCAAAAAGATAAAACTTTATCTTCGGCTCAGTCCCCGACGGCCGGACAGCGACGCGCCGGCCGTCAGCCAGATGAAACATGGTCATCTTTTCCTTCGGCAACTCGTCACCTTCGACATCTCGAATACCGCCCTGGCTAAAGTCCACCACCTCGGTCACCGCGCTGCCATCGATCTCCTTGGGCGGCGACGCCTTATACGATTCCGCTAGTCGCCGGATTTTTTCGGAACCGGCTGCTCCCTCAAACACCAATGAATTGCCTTTTTCGAGGTAATATCCGTATTCGCAATAAATATCGTCCAAGAGCTCGTCGACCGTTCTATGGAGCGACTTCGCATAAGCGCTAACCTCGGCAAACATGAGCGTCGCGCCATTGGCATCCTTGTCCCGAACAAAATCTGCGCCGCTGTACCCGTAGCTTTCTTCTCCACCGAACACGAAAAAGCTGGAATGCTCCAGTCTCGCCCGGCGAGTTTCTTCCTCGGATAACGAACGATATCTTTGGCGAATTGCGTCCGGCAATTGCTTTTCATACTTCCCGAGTTTCTCGCCGATATATTTGAAGCCGGTCAAGGTCTCCACACATCGCAGGCCTTCCTTTGCAGCGATCGCTTTCTGCAGATCCGTCGTGACGAGGGTTTTGATGATCACGCAGCGTTCCTTATTCGCGTCCGTCAGGATCCCTTTCGCCCGGAACGCATTGATCCGATAATAAGCTAATAAGGACCCGATTTGATTCCCGGTCAGCAAAACCAGTTCACCTGCCCGGTTCCGCACAGCAACCCCCATCCGATCACAATCCGGATCAGTACCAACGACCAAATCTGCGCCGGTGCGGTCGGCCAGTTCCATCGCTTGAGCAAGAGCGTCGGCATTCTCGGGATTCGGCGATTTGACCGTGGGAAACCCACCATTTGGTTCCATTTGTTCATCGACCGTAACCACATCGAACCCCAGCTCTCGGAGGACAGGCACAGAGATAACGGCCCCGGTACCATGAATGGGCGTGAAGACGATCTTCAGATCTTTTTCCGCCGTCACAACTTCGGGCCTCAGCACTAAGGTGCGCAGACGGGTTTTATAAATCTCATCGAAATCGGCACCCAGCGGGATCACTTTGCCTTGCTCCGCGGCGGGAAGCGCTTCGTACTTTTCCCCGGCGATCTCATTAAAACATTGGATGATGCCCGAAGCATGAGGTTCCACGACCTGCGCGCCGTCAGAAAAATAAACCTTATATCCGTTGTCGTGCGGAGGGTTATGGCTTGCCGTAATCACGATCCCAGCGGTAGATCCCGTATGCCGCACCGCGAAAGAGAGCTCAGGAGTGGACCGGGCTGACTCAAAAAGGTAAACGTCGCAACCTAACTCGGATGCAACGCGGGCCGCGAGTTCAGCGAACTGCCGAGAGAAATAGCGAGTATCATGAGCAATGCTGAGACTACCCCGCTCTGATACCGCGCTCTTCGCTAAATGGGCTTTTATATAGGTAACCAACGCTTGGGTCGCCTTGCTCAGGTTGTAGAAATTCATGGCGTTGGTACCAACGCAGGGATTCTCCGGGCAACAGCCCGAATTATGGGCTCCTTGCTCCGCTCCGGTCACGACTCGACCGATCGACCGGCCACGCAATCCGCCAGTTCCAAATGCCAACGTCTTGAAGAAGCGGTCATTCAGTTCCGCCCAAGCTTGAGCGTCCACCAGCTCCTTTACCGAGCTGCGGTAGATCGGGTTATCTCCAGAGCTAAGCAGGCGCAAAATGTTGTCAGCGCTTAACTGCAACAATAAACCCTCGTGCACCGCTTGCTGAATCGTCTTTTGCAAGTCGCTCATAGGTTAGAAAATCGTATTAAATTACCGGTCAGAAAGACCTTGTCTCACTTCAAGAACCAAGCCGGGGAATTCGTCAAATGAAACAACACGCTTATGGCCGCCTCGACAACTCGAAAGCACGGCGGAGAAAGGAGCTAGGAGCTAGAATCTAGGAGCTAGGAGATCCCACGGCCACGACCTGCGATAGATCAACAGAAAACCATTGAGTCTTAAGCCTGATTTTTCTGTCCCCGGCGTCGCATTGCTATTGCGCCTCCTAGCTCCTAGATTCTAGCTCCTAGCTCCTTCTTAATGCATGTCCATAAAGGACAAAATCGAAGCCGCCATCTCACGCCGATCCGGCCTGAGGTTGCCAGAAACCAATGTTCGTCGCCTGGTAAACGGGCTGGGAGATGATTTGGATGGAATTATCATCGATGATTTTGCCGGCCACTGGTTGATCTCGATTAAGGAACGAGGATACCCGCCCAAACTTCCTCTTGAACTAGGTTTTCGTTCCCTCCACGCCAAGGCTCTCTCCAAGAACGAGAAGAGTCCGCCCTCCCATCTTGAAGGAGAGCAGTTAAAAGAGCGGTTCACGGTTCGCGAACATGGTCTCTCCTATTGGGTCGATTTCCAAAGCGGGTATTCGCAGGGTTTATTTCTTGATCAGCGCTTGAATCGGCAGCGGTTACGCGAGCTTTGTCCCGGCAAAACCGTCCTTAACACGTTCGCTTACACCTGCAGCTTCGGCGTAGCCGCAGTTGCCGCCGGAGCTAAAGCGGTGAACTTGGATCTTTCTCGAAACTACCTCGAATGGGGACAGGAAAACTATCGGCTGAACGGTCTGGAACCAGAACAAACCGATTTCATTTATGGCGACGTCTTTGATTGGCTGGCCCGTTTTGCCAAACGAGGCCGCCGTTTTGACCTGGTGGTGCTGGATCCTCCAACGTTTTCTCGCAGCCGAGCGTCCGGTGTGTTCCGAGCTGAAGAAGACTACGGAGGATTGTTGGAACGCGCCCTTCGGGTCGTCGAACCGGATGGAATTCTTCTTTGTTGTTTGAACACCCACCAGATCTCTCCGCCTCATTTCAGAGACATTTTGAGAAATGGCCTTCCTGCTCCAGTTGACTTACGACCAATCCCAATGCCCGAGGATTTCCCGGGAAGCGATTACCTGAAAAGCTTCTGGGTGTTCTTGTAAGTTCGCCGTTCGCCGTTCGCCGTTCGCCGTTCGCCGTTCGCGGTTCGCGGTTCGCGGTTCGCGGTTCGCGGTTCGCGGTTCGTCCTCGTCCTCGTCCTCGTCCTCGTCCTCGTGCTCGTGCTCGTGCTCGAAACGGGCTACCATCCCTGAAAGTGCTGAGCTATCTTAGATCCCATTTCGCAGAAGTTTATCGCCGCTCGGACCCGAAGGCCCCCAAACTATCGAGGACGAGGACGACGACGAGAACGAGGACGATTCCGATCGCTTGCGCGATGACATGCTTCGCGTATATCGTCCGGCGACTCCTCCACACGTTCCCCTATGGCCAGATCGCTTTGCCTCCTCATCGTACCGTTAAGTCTCTTGTTCGCCGCTTGCGATAACAGGACCCAGGAAGACACCCGTTGGGACGAAGTCTACAAGGACTTGACCTCGGGCGACAAGGTCCAGCCGTGGAAAGACGCTCGAGAGAGCTATAGCAGTTCCGATCACGGGAAGAAGTGGGACTGAGGGTTGGCAGTTTGCGGTTATCGGTTTGCGGTTGGCCGTTGAGCCGTAGGACCCCGACAAGCTATGCCTCGAATGGGACCAATGGGACTCATGGGTTCCCATGGTTAACGACGGCAAACCGCTAACCGCCAACCCGACCGTACCGCAGAATCACATAGTCGGGCGTTTCCCGAATTTGCTCGGTTAACCGGAATTTTGACTCGAATTCTGGGAAGTACGCGTCCCCTTCGTATTCTGTCTTCACACGGGTGATGAGCAGCTCGTGGCATCGGTCGAGGAGTTGGGCATAAATCTCGGCGCCGCCGATGACGTAGACTTCAGTGGAAAATCGTTCGGGATCGAACTGGTTTAGATCTCGGATCATTTCAACTCCCGGCCAAGACCGAGAGCGACTAACCACCAGGTTTTGGCGGCCGGGCAATGGCCGGCCAATCGATTCGAACGTTCGGCTTCCCATGAGGATCGGATGACCTATCGTGACTTCCTTGAACCACTTTTGTTCCCCAGGAATACGCCAAGGAATTTGGTTCCCGGAGCCTATCACCCGGGACGCGGTCATCGCGGCGATCGCAATCATGCTGGAATCTATGGTATCCTCGACTGATAATTGTTTTGAAACGCAGGGATGAACTGCTGCTCCTCCCTGAGGCCACGGATCGTCCTGGGCCGTAACCAACTCGTATGAGCGGGAGCTCATCCTCCCTGTCCGCGTCTGCTAAACCGCAATCGGAGCTTTGATACTCGGGTATGGTTCGTACCCCAGAAGCTCGATGTCTTCGTACGTGAATTCCGACAGAGTCGTTGGGACCCGGCGAAAATTGATCGTCGGCAAGGGTTTTGGCCGTCGAGATAATTGTTCTCTCACCTGATCGAGATGATTCAGGTAAATGTGCAGATCGCCAAAGGTATGAATAAATTCGCCTGGTTCGAGATGGCAAACCGCAGCGATCATTCTGGTCAGTAATGCATAAGAGGCGATATTGAACGGTACCCCAAGAAAAAGATCGGCGCTGCGCTGGTAAAGCTGGCAGCTCAACTGTCCCTCCAACACGTAGAATTGGAAAAGAGCGTGGCAAGGAGGTAACGCCATGTCGGCTAATTCTCCCGGATTCCAAGCGGTCACAATCAACCGCCGGCTGTCAGGGTTTTCCTTAATCATGCGGACGACCTCGTTTAACTGATCCAGAGATCGGCCATCGGCGGCTTTCCAATCCCGCCATTGGGCGCCATAAACCCGACCAAGTTCGCCGTTGGCATCCGCCCATTCGTCCCAAATTGTCACTCCGTTTTCGTTCAGAAACCGCACATTGGTCTGTCCGCGGATAAACCAAAGCAGCTCATGAACAACCGACTTAAAATGAACACGTTTCGTGGTGACAAGTGGGAATCCGTGGGACAAATCGAATCGAGCTTGGGCCCCAAAATACGAGAGAGTACCGACCCCAGTCCGGTCATGTTTAGGCCGGCCTTTTTCTAAAACCAGTTCCAGAAGCTGATGATATTCTTTCACCTGAAGAGAGAACTATCCGCAGATTACACAGATTCCGCAGATTTTTCTACGGTAGGGAAGCGATCCCGCCGTCTGGAGAAGGAGTCAGGAGTCAGAATCCAGGCCGACGTAGCTAAAGGGGGTGATGGGGCGGAGTCTGCCTGGATTCTGGCTCCTGACTCCTTTTTCGGATGAGGGGGTGCTCATCCCTAGCAAAAAAAAATCTGCGGAATCTGCGGAATGTGCAGATAATTACCTCTGACAGAACGGGAAAATAGAAATGCAAACGCCAACAACGGCCCATTTGGTCGACACCCAAAGCCTTCCGGATCACCGGGAGGTACGCATCGATCGCGTCGGTGTTACCGATGTGCGCTTTCCGATTGTAGTCCGCGACAAAGCCCACTCATCCCAACATACCATCGCCCGGGTATCCTTAACCGTTGACTTGCCCCATCATTTCAAGGGCACTCATATGAGCCGTTTCATTGAGGTGCTGAACGAGCACGGCTCGGTGATCCACGTAGACAACATCAGAGAAATACTGCGCCACCTTCAGCAACGCCTCGACGCTCAGCAAGCTCACGTCGATTTCGAATTTCCCTTCTTCATCGAAAAGCGCGCGCCGGTTACCGAAGCAGTAGGCCTTATGGATTACAATGTTCGCTTTACGGCGACGGCCGCGCTCAAGGAGTCGGACTTTATGGTGACGGTGATGGTGCCAGTCACGACCTTGTGCCCATGTTCCAAAGCGATCAGCAACTACGGCGCCCATAACCAGCGGGGCCAGGTCACGCTCAGCGTGCGTTTTAACGGATTGGTTTGGATTGAGGAACTGATTCAAATCGTGGAAAGCTCAGCCAGCGCGGAGCTGTATAGCCTGTTAAAGCGTCCCGATGAAAAGGCAGTAACCGAACGCGCTTATGATCATCCAGTCTTTGTTGAGGATCTAGTTCGTAACATCGCCATAAAAGCGAACGCTGACCACAGGATCACTTGGTACCGAGTGGAAGCAGAGAACTACGAGTCGATCCACAATCACAACGCCTATGCGATGATCGAGAAAGGGTGACACGAAACCGGGGTAATGGAGTGTCGGAGTATTGGAGCATTGGATTGCATCCCGTCAGAATTGCTCCGCACAAATTGCCCAATCATACATCCAAGAAACCGCTGCTATGATCGGACCTTGCGCCCGGAGGAGGCGCGGCTGTCGAGCTAGAGCCGCTTTGACGGTACAATTTAACCCAGGGCTGAAACCCTGGGCTAAACCCGTAACCCGCCGCGCCCGGGCAGCGACCGTCATAGCTCAACGCAACGAGGCCGCCGCACGCCAGGTACAAAACTAAGGATCTCCTACTGCGGCTGCTGCTTCTCCTTACCCTTTTCCTGGTTCCCTTTTTCTCCCTTGTTTTCGCCCTTGGGTTTCTCTTCGGCCGGTTTGTTATTGGGCTCGCGGTGTTGCTGGTTCTGAGTTTCGGGCCTCGCCCTCTCTTGAGGTCTCTCGCGATTGGCAGGTTCTTTTGGCTTAGCTTCTTCTCTGGTCCCTTGCTCTTTACCTTTAATTCCTTGCTCCTGGCCTTTAGTTACTTGCTCCTGGCCTTTAGTTACTTGCTCCCTTTCCTTTGGTCCCTGCTCTTTGTTCCCCTGTTCTCTGACCTTAGTTCCTTGTTCCTCGCCACTATTTACCTGCTGTTTTTCTTTCGCCCTTTGCTCTCTGGTCCCCTGTTCTTGATTCGTTTCTTTACGTTCTCCCGGGGTTTCCGCCGGGCGATTCACTTCTTCACGAGCACCCACTTTGGTAACAGTGGCTCTGGTTGGGTTACCTTTGTTCACCGAGAAACGCTGGTTGTTGTCGTGGATGAAGGTTTGTTCGTGAGTGCGTTGCTCTTGCGTCGCCTCCAGGTGCTGTTCGTGCGCAGCCGCGTCTTCTTCTGCCGTCGCTCTCGCCTCGATCCCTCCTTGCCCGTTAAAACTGACCCGGTTCACAGTCACGTTCCTGATCACCGTGCGATCAACGTAAGTGTTGTGAACCACCGAGCTATTCACCCTCCAAACCGCGGTGTTACAGAGAAACCTGTCGCCTTCCCATCTGCCGCCGCCGAAGCCGGATCCGAAATAACCGAACCCATAGTTGACGCCGCCATAAAAGCCGATGTGCGGCCCCCAATAACCGCCGTGCCAACCGTAGTTGCCACCCTCAAAACCCCAGTAACCGGGTGTCCACAGAAATCCCGGCCGCGGAGCCAAAATCCAAGCACCGGGAACCCAATAATAATCGTCATCGCCGTACGCCCAATAGCCAGGAGTCCACATATACCCATCGCCCGGGCATTCCGGTTGATCGTAAACGGGAAGCGGTGGGGGCGCGATCGTGATAGAAATATCTGCCGAGGAAAGCGACGGCATCATGCCAAGCAGACCTGCAAGTAGGATGAAACGAACTCTTATAAACTTCGCCATATTGTAGGGAGTATTTGTGTCAGATAATCGTGGTTTACCGGCCAACCTCGACACGGCTTAAGCCGGCCGGCATAAGCGTTTTATCACAAGCTCAAATGTGATGGTCGATCCGACAGAATGCGGGGCTGTTCCCTGTCCGAGCTAGACCACTCCATTGATGCTAGGCAGGTATTTACCTGCTGTCTCATTAAACCAAACCAGCCGGGAATGGTTGCGGGAGGTTTGACTTGGTAGGGTCGAATTTCCCGCAGTCGAAGGAAGGAGTCAGGAAGCGAGTGGGCGAAGCGGCGAATGGGCGAATGGGCGAATGGGCGAATGGGAGAGGCGCCAACACACCGCACTAGTGCAATCCGTTCGCCTGGACGCAAGAAACGCCTTGAACTCATCGAGGCTGCCGCGCGGATACGCCTCGCCGGTGCGCCCATTCGCCGTCTCGCCCACTCTCCCACGGGCTCCTTAAAGTCTAAAAGGGCGCGACCGGCTAACGCGCAGCGGTCACGCCCCAATCTTAAATCAAATAGACGAAGTTACTTTTTCTTGTCTCCGCCGCCTTTCGGGTGCCCACCACTTGGGTGCCCACCACTTGGGTGCCCACCACTCGGGTGCCCACCGCTCGGGTGCCCACCACTCGGGTGCCCACCACTCGGGTGCCCACCACTCGGGTGCCCACCACTCGGGTGCCCACCGCTCGGGTGCCCACCACTCGGGTGCCCACCGCTCGGGTGCCCACCTTCTTGATGCGTGTTCGCATGTTGGCCAGTATTTCCGTGCTGCCCGGCGGTTTTGTGCTCGGCATTATGCTGCCCGGTGTTGCCATGCTCATTCGTGCCGTGCTTTTCCCCGGTCCCGTGTTGGCCGGCGCCACCCTTATTCTCTGCGCCTTTGTTTTCTGCGCCCTTATTCTCAGCGCCTTTATTCCCCCCACCTTGGTGTTCACCCGCGTGGTTCGTCTTTACCAGAGCCGTTTTCCCTGGGTGCCCTTTATTCTCGGAAAACTTCTGACCACGATCATGAAGGGCCTCGCGTTCGTGCGCACGTTGTTCCTCCGTCTGTTCACGGCGCCCTTCATGGGCTGCTCTTTCCTCTTCAGCGGTGGCTCTCCGGTCGATGCCTCCAGGACCGTTGAAGCCAGCCCGGTTATGCTCATCTACGAAGCTGCGGTTAACATAGGCGTTGTGGATATTCGCACCCACATGCCAGCACGCGCTGTTATAGAAAAAATGGCCGCCGTCCCAATGGCCGCCCCAGAAACCGGTTCCGAAATAACCAAACCCGTAGTTAATTCCTCCATAGAATCCGATGTTTGGACCCCAAAAGCCCGTGTGCCACAGGTAACCTCCGCCACCCCAGCCCCACCATCCGGGAGTCCATAGAAATCCGACTCCTGGCGGTTCTATCCAGACACCAGGAACCCAGTAATAATCGCTATCGTCACCCCAGGCCCAATAGCCGGGGGTCCACATGTATCCGTCCCCAGGGCACTCGGGCTGATCGTACTCGGGAATCGGGGGAGGAGCGACTGTAATCGAGACATCTGCTGAGGCCAAGCAAGGGCTAAAACCTAGCAGGCCCGCGAACAGCATTAGATGCAGTCTTGTAAGGCCAAACTTCAACATAGGATGAGGTCAATTGTATCAGCTGCCGTACGTCCTCCACTAGACAAAAGGGTTGAGTTAAAGGACGCGGACATGTCAAAAGATCGGTCATCAGGACTTAAACCCAGATTGAGCGGGGTAATGAGTTATCTGGTTAAGACCGGAAAGAATGATCTTTAAGAATTAATTGTTCGCCGATTAAACCCGAACACCGGCGGCTAGTTGCGCATTTTAGGGCGTTGGAGCAACTCGGAGCCCAGATGATAAAAGTAATCAGTAATCAGTGCGTGAGTAATCAGTCTGGAGGCTCGAATAATTAGCAACAAGTACTGATCGCTGACCCACTGATTACTCGCCTTCGCAGCGGAGACCGGGGTAAAGAGCAACCGCGTGCGCACTCAGGATGAGAATAGGCTACTCATACCGTTTCAAGCGGCTCCAGATTTCGGCTAGATTCCGGCGTAGTCCGCGGCAGATAAAAATCGGGCGCCCGTTTTCATAGGGCATGGCATAGGGCACGCCAAATTTTGCGACAACCTCGACTGACTCGCACCCACGCCGCCAGCGATTTGGATCGCCGTTCACGTGGATTATAATGCTGCCGTCGTACCCGTGAATACCCCACAAAAAATACTGATGCTGACCGCATAACGCCGGCGGTAATCCATCTGGCCGGCCGTATACGTCCAAGGCGGCGGCTTCTCCATAGTCGACCGCAATGATGGCGGTTCGGGAGCGCTCAGCGTCGGGTAACGAATGGTAGACCGCCGCTACCTGTTTCTCCAGGGCACGCCAGCCAAGCTCATCCGAGAAGAGTTGGGTGAGCGGCGCTCCCACGGCGGCGGCTTCACTCGGCGGCGGCGAGAGATGAGTCCAGGCCAGGTAACTCGCCAATGTTGGTGGATCAAGGATCGGCAACACGACCGGAGCCAAAAGCAATGAAACGATGAGCGCGGCCGTTACCCAGACCATCCTGATCATCGGTTTGATTTTCGCAAGAACTACGGCGCCAGCGGCGAATAGGGAGGGATAAACCGGGAAAAGATAATAGTCTTTCCCGTGCGCCAGGAAAACCAATAGTGTCGCTCCAACTAGCCCTACCGCTAAAAAGCGCGCTGGCTTTAGCGGCGCCCAGAAGAATGGGGCTACCAGACCGGCGATCCATAACGGCGCCAAGAAAATATTCATCGCTAAGCACTGAATGATCTCGAATCGAATCGGTGTTCCCGTGAAATTTGCGCCGGTAGACAGATGATTCGCATGCACTTCCAGGAAGGGCCAACCATGCGCAGCTTGCCAGATCAGGCTGGGTACGGCGACAAGCGCACTTAGAAAAACACCCAACCAAAGGGTCGGCCAGGCTAGGATTCGGCGCGCGGATGTGAGGACGACACCGATCCCAATTGGAACTAGCCAAAATACGATTCCGTACTTCGCTTCCATCGCCACGCCGGCAACGAGTCCAGCCCAAAGCAATGCTCGCCGCTCCTCCAGGATGACCGCTCGGGAGAGGAAATAGGCGAACGCGGTCCAACCGATCGGCTCAAAAGTTGCAGTCGTGGTGGTCGTCGTTAATCCGATCAGTGCTGGGGCGATACCAGCCGCCAATCCGGCGATCCAAGCAGAAGAAGCGTTCCCACCGAGAACCCGAGCGAAGGAGGCGGTCAAAAGCACCAGACCGGCTGCTGCTAAGACCGCAGGAAGACGTAAAAGCCAAGGATTGTCACCAAAGATTTGGGTCGCAGCCGCCAGGAGCGGCACAAGCGGCGGTTGGTCCACAAACCCAAAGTCCGGATGCAACCCACAGACAATGAAATAGAGTTCGTTCCGGAAAATGTCGTAACGACCCGCCACTGCCAGATGAACAAGCCCGATCATCAAGGCAATCACCCATTCAGCCCGAAGTTTTTGAACCCGTTCCGTTGCAGCGCCTGTTGCCGGGGAGGCTGCGGACCAACCTGGATCGTTCATCGCTCCTAATTCTTCTCAGTCTGATGTGATTTCTTCCGCCGACTCCGGGGTGATTGGGGCTTCTAAGTCGGCCAATTGCCGCATCAGTTGGGCCGCCACGCGCAGGACGTCTCGCTCAGCGGGAGTTAAAGCCGACGACATAGCGATCGCCAGCCAGGAAGCTTGCCGGCGGGCGTCCTGCTTCAGCAGGTCTTCGCCTAAGGTCGTAATCTCAATCCGGGTTTGGCGCCGATCGATCTGATCCCGGTGGCGTCTGATCAGTTTGCTCTCTTCGAGCCCGGCTAGAGTTCGAGTCAACGACTGGGGTTGGACACGCTCTTTCGCCGCCAGAGCGGTAACGGTTAGAGGACCTCCCAACGCTAAACGCCCTAAGATACTGAGCTTCGACGGGCTCAAGCCATGGCTGATCCGTTCAGCTCGCAATCGTCGATAGAGCTCAGTCACTCCCCGGCGAAGAACGCGAGCTGCGTCCACGATTTCCTTAGATTCAAGCGGAGGCTCAAGCAGCATTAATTACCAAGCTATAGCTTAGTACAGTCTGAAACAAGCATGAATTTGCAGGGCGTGTTATTCGACTCATTTGGAGGAGCGTGAGGTACAAATTTTGACTGGCGCACGGCGAAATCCGGTTGGGCTGAGACACAGACGGGCGGGTTCCGCACCCACGCAACCGACGCGCGAAGTCACCGGCCCAAGGAACTACTGCGGACAGGCAGGGCGGGGCGTTCTATGAATAATCACCTGGGGTTGAAACCCCAGGCTGAGTCCTGTAGTCCCTTCGGGACAAAGATTTCCAGCGATCGAACATACCGATTTACTAAGATTACACTTAATATATTCTACGGTCAGCTTCTACTTCCGGCCCTTTTGTAGTACACCAGCTCAGGATCATCCGGATCGAGGTTATGAATGATCCCGCTAGGTTCGAAGCCAACTTTAGCGAACAACGCCTGCATGGGTCGGTTGCTTCGATTAGTGGACGAAAAAAGCTTAGGCGTGTGGCTGATAGAAACAAAATATCTCAGCAAGCCCTCGCCGGCTCCGGACCTCCGCGCGGAGGGGCTCACATAGAGCAAGGAGATAAAACCGTGCTCGAAAAACGTATACTCTAGAACCCCGATCCCGATAATCTTTCCCCCCTGCTCCAGGACATAGACGCCTTCCCGTGGTATCGCTCGCCGAACAAATTCCGCGCGGCCGCCAGACGCGAACTCGCTATCGTCCACAGAAATTACGCCAACATCCTCAAGTGTAGCTTTGCGGATCATTTGTCTCGGAAATTGAACGACCAGCGAATAGTCTTCATCCTGTAAAGACTAACACTTCCATTTGGTCTTCCCTGCGCAATCCGGTCTACTTCCGGGTGTGGTTCGCTTTGGTAATATCAGGGTGTTGTGTGACCGCCCATGACATGGCCGCGACCTGGGCCATGAATTCGATGGGCGCATCCCCGCTTCTGCTTTCAGTGATGTCCACAGCCGGCACGCTTCCTTTTTTCTTGTTCACGCTACCGGCGGGTGCACTCGCCGATTTGATGGATCGCCGCCGGCTACTGCGGGTTTTCAATGGTTGGTTAGCCGTCAGCGCTGGCCTAATGGCCATCTGCGCTTTCTCGAACAAACTGTCACCGGAGATCATCTTGGGCGGCGTCTTCTTACTCGGTATCGGCTTCGCTTTTCAAGCTCCGGTAGCTTCGGCTGCCATCCCCGAGATCGTCGGTAAAGAAGACCTTCCTTCGGCGACCGCGCTGGGAGGAGTGCAAATGAACGTGTCAGGAATTATAGGACCTGCGATCGGCGGGCTGTTAATTCCTTTGGTTGGAATCAGCGGAGTATTCACGATAAACGCTATCGCCTTTCTTCTGGTGCTCCTAGCGGTAAGCACTTGGACCCGAAAAAAGTCTGCTCTCGATGTTCCCTTAGAGAACTTTTTCGATTCAGTGATCGGAGCGATTCGCTACATGCGGTACGCCCCGGGCGTTCGGATTATTTTGCTGCGGAATCTGATCTTCGGCATCCTGATCGGGGCGACGCCCGCCCTCCTGCCGGTAGTTGGTCTGAAAGTACTCCATTTTGACGCGGTTCACCTTGGGTTTGTTTTCACTTGTATGGGGATCGGGTCATTAACCGGCGCCATCTTAATCCTGGAACCGGCCAGAAAAAGGCTGAAGCCGAACCAGATGACCCTGCTAGCCGGGTTAGTGCTAGCGGTGAGTTATGCTCTAATCGCCGTCGTACGGAATCCGCAGATTTTTCTTATCGTGGCCGCTGTAGCCGGCGCGGCCTGGACGATCTCAGCGTCAGAGCTTTGGGTGGCCGGACAGCGCGTCATCCCCGATTGGATCCGGGGCCGGCTTAATGCGACCCACATGATGGTATCCCAAGGCGGCGTTTCTTTGGCCGGGATTGTTTGGGGAGTGCTAGCTAGCACGTTGGGTGTCCAATGGGCCTTGATCTCCGCTAGCATCCTAGGAATCGCCAGTGCGCTCGCCGCCAAATGGTTGTCGATCGACTTTTCTACCGACCTCAATTTAGATCCGCATCCATTGCCCGCCTTAGGCCCAATTTATTATCTGCCGCATTCAGATGACGGGCCTATCACCACTGCGCTGGAGATCGAAGTCGCGCCAGAAAACCAAGTCCGGTTTTTTACACTGATGACTCAGCTACGATTGGTCTTTCTGCGAAACGGCGCCTTTAACGCACGTTTAGACCAGGACATGGCGAACCCGAACCGGTTCCGTTTGTATTCGATGGTTAAATCTTGGGGAGAATACGAGCGGGTTGGCCGACGCATCACCCAAGACGAACACGCGCTCTGGGCCGAGATCTGGAGCCTCCACATCGGCGGAGCGTTGCCCTCAGCAAAGCGTTATCTCGGCATTCAGCACTGGGCTGCACCCGATTCGATACTATCTCGGTTGAAACCAGTGTCGGATTCTGCGTCACCATCCCTACCGGTTATCAATCCAAAGGACTCGATAGGCTAAGTTTGGTTCACGAAAATGAGGGCGCTCGGTACGGCCCAGAAAAATCGAGGCCGTACGGTTCGATGCAATGACCTTTCGCTGTAACCCAGCCCACCAAACGTTCGAGCAAGAAACCGTTAGCACATCCGATATCCAAAAACGCACCATTATGATCAACGGCGTCAGCGATCAGGCTCCGGGCTTGCGCCCAGTGCTTCTGGTCTCCACTGTGGCCGGACTGCGCCCTCGGATTCTCGCCCGAAAGGTAAGCTGATGTCAGCCGCGCACAGCTTTTCTCGATACCAATCCGCATCATCGGTTTCGTCGGTCATAGCCCGAATTGCTCGCAAATCTATCTTAGGATTTACGAGCGATTCAGGCTAATGAAATCAAGATGAACAACGAAGAACTTCGTGCCCTCAATCAGAAAAGAAAGATCTATCAGATCGCCTGGGTCACCCGAGACCTGGAAAAGAGCATGAAAGCCTGGGTCGAGAACCTGAACATCGGCCCTTGGACAGTGCTGACCTTCACGGACCAATCACTTAAATACTTAAAGGTCGCCGATAAAGAAGTTACCGAGCCGTTCAAGTTCCTGATCGGACTTTCTTGGATCGGCGATATGCAACTTGAGATTATTCAGCCCGTTTACGGGCCGACGATCTATCAGGCATTCATTGATAAACATGGGGAAGGGTTGCATCACATTAAAGAACAGATCTCAGACGACACCATTAAAGCGGTCGTCCAGCAGTATCGCGATAAAGGGATTGGCGTGACCCAAACAGGCAAATTCGAAACCGACTTTCACTACTATTTGGATACTGAGCCCAAGCTCGATTTCATTTACGAGCTTGGCAATTGTCCGAAGCTGGAGTTAACCCCGGACAAATACTGGACCTACCCGCCGGAGAACGCTTAAACGCCGCAGGTGATCTTCTGCTGTGTGAACCTTGCCTGTGGTAAGTCCCAAACCGCTTTACCTGCGCAGACCATTTGCGGCGAGAAAGTCCGCCGGGACACGCAGAAGCGACCTAGAATTCCGCATTCCCAGGCGTTCGCGCAAACGGAATCACATCCCTAATATTGGATACCCCCGTTAAGAACATTAGGAGCCGTTCGAACCCAAGACCGAAACCGGCATGAGGGACGGTGCCAAAACGACGTAGATCCAGGTACCACCAATAATCCTGCTCGGGCAAGCCGCGCGAGCGCATGTTCTCCTGCAGCACGCTCAGACGCTCCTCGCGCTGCGAACCGCCGATAATTTCGCCGATGCCCGGCACCAGCACATCCATCGCCGCTACCGTTTTGCCATCATCGTTCACGCGCATATAGAAGGGCTTAGCCTGCAGAGGCTGATCAAAGAGGATCACCGGCACCCCGAAATGCTCTTCGGCCAGAAACCTTTCGTGTTCCGACTGCAGGCTCAGGCCATCCGTGACGGGATACTCAAAGCTCCGCCCGGAGGCGTTAAGAATGGAGATCGCATCGGCGTAGGGAATCCGCTGGAACGGGCGCTCAGCCACGAGAGTGAGCCGCTCGATCAGTCCTTTGTTCACAAACTTAGTAAACAGGCCCAGTTCATCCGCGCAGTACTCCAGAGCGTGTCGTACCATTGCTTTCACGAACTCTTCGGCGAGGTCCATATCCCCCTGTAGGTCGCAGAACGCCATCTCCGGTTCGATCATCCAAAACTCCGCCGCGTGGCGAGAGGTATTCGAATTCTCGGCCCGAAAGGTAGGCCCAAAGGTGTACACTTTCGACAACGCGCAGGCGAACGTTTCGGCTTCCAGTTGCCCGCTGACCGTTAAGTAAGTGGCCTTGCCGAAAAAGTCGGGTTCGTCGGCCTTGTCGCTGCCCTGTTTTAGCGTGGTGACGCGAAACAATTCGCCCGCGCCTTCGCAATCGCTGGCCGTAATGATCGGCGTTTGGACGTACACAAAATCCCGCTCCTGAAAAAACTGATGCACCGCATATGCCAGGCGACTCCGAAGCCGGAAAACGGCACCGAACAGATTGGATCGCGGGCGCAAATGCGCGATGCTGCGAAGGAATTCGACGCTGTGCCCTTTTTTTTGGAGGGGATAGGTCGCATCGGCCAATCCGATGATTTCCACATGCGTGGCGCGAAGTTCCCATTTTTGTCCGGCGGCGGGGGACGCAAGTAGCCGTCCCGCTGCCCGCACCGAGCTACCGGTCGTCGCGTGCAGCACCTGTTCGTAACCCGGCACCTCTTGGTCGACGATCACCTGCAGATTACGCAGGCAGGAACCATCGTTAACCTCAAGGAAAGAAAACTCTTTGGCGTCTCGCCGGGATCGGATCCAACCTGCGATCTCAATGTTCGCCTCGGCGCTGGCAGAAAGGGCGTGTTTGATGAACGTGATCATAAAACTGCGATGGTGTTGCTGGGGTATCGTCTGGAGTTAAATCGTTCCGCAACGCATTTGAAGCAGATTTTGCATCTAGTTCGTTCCGTTATCGGCGCTCGTTTCCGTCGAATCACTTTTCTTTTTCCCTACAGCGCTCTGCAAACATCGAGCCAACTAGACAAGTACAAGCGCCGACACAAGCAGCCAATATCGCTTGATTCTGGATCCATGGTCCGTCGTTCAAAAAGACGGACCCTAGAACCCCCTAGCTCCGGCCCCTTAGGTCTTTTCAGAACGAAGAAAGCCCGGGTTTATCCCGGGCTTTTCGCCGAAGTCAAGAACCCTGGCGGTGCTTGAAAAGTGTCCTCAGTTTTGCCCTCCACCCTGGTCGCCGGTGTCTTCCTCGACCGTCTTTTCCTTAGTGCCGCCGAAGGTCCCTTCTTCGACACTTTTTTCCTCTGGTTCGGGTGTCATAGATCTAAAAACTACAACAACGTGAGCGAAATATCTCCGATCATCTTTTACGAGCATACCCGCCTACGGAATCCTTGATGGATCCGAAGTTGTTGCCGGTTTACCTGTTGTTTGTCTGCCAGCTCCAACTATTGGCGGAGTCGACAGCTAATGAGAGGGCAAATGACCGATAATCCAATTCGCAGAAACGTTTCAACCGGTGCACGGCGACGGGTCTTAGGCTTTTGCTACCGCGGGTTCTTGGCCCGATTATTGTTGTATAAGTTCTCCACTATGCGTCCCCTACGCCTTTTACTTACTCTCACTGTTGGTCTATCCGCCATGTTAAGCACCATTTCTCCCGGTCACGCGCAGACACGAACCAGGACCAAGGCGCCCTATCCGACCGAGTCGAAAAGTGTGTCCTGGATCATCAATGTTCCTTACGTGACCGGAGGAGGGCTGGAGCAGCAATTGGATCTGTATATTCCTACTGAGCGTCATGGTGAACCGCTAATAGTCTTTATCCATGGCGGCGGTTTTGAGCACGGTGATAAAGCCGGTGATAGTATCAACCCCAACAATCTCCAATGGCTTTGGCAAGGATACGCCATGGCATCTGTCAATTATCGCCTCTTGCAGCATGCACTCTGGCCAGCGCAAATTGAGGATTGTAAAGCCGCTATCCGGTGGCTTAAAGCGCACGCCAACGACTACGGTTATTCGCCCAGCAAAATCGCCGTTGTCGGCGAATCCGCCGGAGGACATCTCGTCGCCATGATCGGAACCACCAGCGGGAAAAAGCTGTTCGACACCGGAGACAACCTCGATCAGACGAGCGATGTGACCTGCGTAGTTGATTTGTTCGGGCCGATCGACATAACCAGACTTCCGGACCTAGCCGCTAAGCTTCTCGGACCAGACAACAAGGACAATCAGGAATTGAGGCAAAACGCCAGCCCCATTAGCTACGTACATGAGGGCGAACCACCCATGCTCATTGTTCACGGGACTGACGATAAACTGGTGCCCTACGAACAGGCCGAACTCCTAGCCGGTGCGATGGACAAAGTACACGCCCCTTATCATTTCCATACGGTGGTTGGTGGCGGTCACAATCCTTACTTCGGAATTAATACCAATCCGAAAACCGGATGGTTTGATACCGGCGGCGGTGGAATTGGTCTTTTCGAGGATCCAGCCGTTGAGCCGCTGATCATCAAGTTCCTGCATCAACACCTTGGGAAGTAGAAGAGCGCTTCGTTCTCGTCCTCGTCCTTGTCCTCGTCCTCGGTTAAGACCCTGGGCTAAGGTCTGTTGCTCCTTTGGAGCATGAACAGTCTCCGAAGTTGATTCCCGCTCGATCGTAGTTTGCTTACTGATATGACTTCGCCTTTAAGGATAGATCGCCGCGGTGCTTTAAAGGTAGGCATCGGGACCGGCGGATTTTCCTGGTCCCGAATGTCGGCGTGGTTGTGGGTAAGAAAGCCGCCTTGGTCATCGATTGTGGTCTGGGACCGCAATGCGGGCAGCATGTGCTGGCGGCGGTTGAGAAGATTGCTCCGGGTCGCCAACTAATACTCACCCAGACCCACGCTCATCCAGAGCACGCGTTTGGTGCCGTCGCGTTCAAAGATCGCGCACAAATCTTTCTAAAATCGGCAGCAGAATGATTACCTCGTTAAGACTGGCCCAAAGCTTTTGCGGATGTTTCGACAGCGGTTTGGGGCGGCAGAGAGAGAGTTGTTAGAGGGGACGGAGATTGTACCGGGCACCGATATTTACGATGGCGATCAGGGCTCCCTGGATCTCGGGGGACGACACGTCGAGTTTCACACCTTCGGCACTGCCCATAGCCCGGGAGACCAAATCATTTCGCTGCCGAAGGAAAAAATCCTCTTCGCCGGGGACCTGATAGAAGAACGGATGTTTCCCATTGTGCCGTTCTTTCCTCCGATAATTGCAAAGTCCGATATCGACGCAGCCAAATGGGTTCAGCCGCCGGATTCCTGTCAGTTTTTATATGAATTTCGCCACTTTTGCTATCCCGTTGCGGCAAGAGATAGGATAGACTCGCCGGTTATGTCCCCCCTAGCACGCAATCAGATATCGCATTTTTCTTCGGAAGAGCGGATCCGTCCGGAGGGCTCTCTTCGTATGGCACTTAAGGTACGCAAGATGCATTTCTCCATCGTTTTGGCGCCGTTACTAGCAATCGCGATGCTTCCGGCGTTTGGAGCCGACACTGCCTACAACGGCGGTAAGCCTACCAATCCGAAAGATTTAAAAGGCAAAAAGATCGTGCTAGCCGATGTACCGAAGTTGGTTGGTATTGGGTATTTTGCCGCCACGACTAAAGGCGAAGCGGAAGCAGCCGCAGAGCTGACCAAGAACGGCCTTCCGACCGAGGTCACCACCGACGGACCGACCGAGGCGGCGATCCAGAAACAGATCGAGTACATCGACAATGATATTTCTAAGGGGGTGGATGGAATCCTGTTCTCCTCCAATGATCCAACCGCGATTTCACCGGTGCTGCGCAAGGCGCTCAAAGCCGGAGTTCATGTCATTGGATATGACGCCGAATCAGCACCGGACGCACGGGAATGGTTCATTCAACAGGCCACACCGGACGGAATCGCCAAAGCGCTAGTCGATTCTATGGTGGCCGAGGTAGGCCAAAAGGCAGATATCGGGATTGTAACGAGCTCTTTAACGGCCCCGAATCAGAATGCCTGGATTGCGGAGATCAAAAAATACATTTCTGCGCAGGGTCTAGGGTTGAATATCGTGACGATTCTTCCTTCAGAAGAAGATCAACAAAAAGCTTTCCAAGCCACCGGCGAGATTCTGAAAGCCTACCCTAGCGTGAAAGGGATCATTGGCCTTTCGAGCGTTGCGTTCCCTGGCGCAGCGGATGCACTCACCAATGCCAATATGATCGGTAAAGTGGCGTGTACCGGGCTTTCAACCCCGAATCAGATGAAGCCGTTCGTCAAATCCGGGTGTGTAAAATCTGTCGTGCTATGGAACCCGGTGGACCTTGGTTACGCTGCCATCTATGCCATACGAGCGGTTGTGGATGGCAAACTAAAACCTGGCGATACAGAACTTGAGGCAGGTAGACTCGGAAAACTCAAATTGATCAACGGCAGCCAATTCCTGCTAGGACCGCCCTTTATCTTCAATAAGGACAATATCGATCAGTTCGATTTCTGAGGCAGCTCACTGCTGTGAGGTTTGCCTGCCTGTAACCGGTTCACGGCGAGCGGAGACAGCTCGCCGGAAACGGCAAAAGAAGAGTTTACCTAACGCGAAAACGAAGTTCGTTAGTCACGGGAGGTAAAGTCATAAGCACAACTAGAAATCCGGGGTCGGAGAGTCCTTACACGGCAGCCGAACTCGGCATGTTAGCCCATCTGTATCGAGGCGAGATGTATCGCAGCAAGGTTTGGCGAACCCGCCTCGATGCAACAACCAACTGGGCGGTTGCGACCACCGGAATCGCCATATCCGTGTCGTTTGGTAGCCCCGGGAACTCGCCTCTTCCACTCGTACTGGTAGCCTTGATGTCCATTGTATTTCTGGCCATAGAAGCCCGCCGGTATCGATATTTTGACATTTGGCGGACCCGCGTCCGGTTGATGGAGGTTTCAATGTTCGTTCCGGTTCTGCGGCTTGAAGGGGTGCGCGTCGATAGCCGTTGGAACGAAGAACTGGCCAAGGACTACGAACGTCTTCAATTCCATATCACTTTTTGGGAGGCGGTCGGACGCCGGCTGCGTCGCAACTACTCGTTTCTTTTTGCGGTCCAGGCTATCAGCTATATCGCCAAAATCTGCATCCATCCGACACCCGTCACGTCGCTCGACGAGCTCTGGCAGCACGCGGCGATCGGCCCGATTCCCGGGCAGATCGTTCTGATTATTGGGTTTCTCTTTCACGCGAGCCTGGTCCTGGTCGCGGTCCTGACTTTGAAAGGACAGCAGGCAGCCGGCAGAGTTGAGTCGATGCCCGTCAAGTATGTTTAGGTCTCCGCCTCTCCATATTGCACTCGATTGCATCCGGGGTCCGGCTTACTCGGCCTCACGATTGTCCTGGATTGGAGCTGAATCGTCACGAATCCTAAAACACTCAAAAACGCACAAACCAGAAACATCGATCGATAGCCAAAGGTTTGCGCCCAGCCTCCAGCTGAAAGACTGGCAAAAAGAAAACCCAGGTTCGCCGTGTTGGAAAATAACGTGGCTGCTGAACCGGCTTGATTTGGCATGAGCGCTTGCATGTAGCTGATTCCTTGATACGCGATCAGCCCGATACCTAAAGCCCGCAGCACTTGTGCCGCTAACAATAGCGACACCGACGGACTCCAAGTGATAGTTAGGAAATAGAGCAAAAACGCGAGGAAACCGGCAGAAATCCAGCTGCGAGTTCCTGCGGTGGATGGGCGAAGGACGAACGCTAACATCACCGGCACCTCCAGAAAAGCGCACAAGCTAAAGATCAGTCCAACGTCGGCCTTGGTTCCTCCCAATTCATGAGTCGCGACGACCGGGAGAGCGATGGATCCCATAAACATGGCCATGTGAAAAAAAGTGAGGCTCGACGCGGCAAACCCGACGTGACGGATCGTGCGGCTGTTGGATTTCAACTCAAAGCTGGTCTTGGCTGTGGACCGGAACGCATGCAGTCGTGCCGAAGCGACGATAACCGTCGCCGCCACCACACATAGGGCAGCAGCCAGGAACACCCCGCGAAAATCAAATAAACTGATCAGGATTGCGCCCAACGCTGGTCCGACGGCCCAGGCAATTGACCAAGTGGCACGCATCATTGCCGTGCCTCTCTCGGCCGTATCCGTTCCCACTCGATCAAGATGCCCCTTCGCCAACGCAAAGAGCTGCGGGAAAACGGCGAGGCTAGTGCCAAGCGGCAAACCAGCGATCAAAAGGAGAAAGTAAAAATTAGTAGTAACGCTCAACAGCGTATATCCGCTGATCGTCATAACGAGCGCGAGAAGCAGTGGAATCCGGCTTGGCCTGCGATCGAACCAGCTCCCACAAAATGTGCTGATGACCAGTCCGCTCACCGAGTAAACGGTCAGAAAGAGGCCAAGCGGAAGCGGGCTCAGGTGCGCCTTGTCAACCACGAACAGAATCAAGTAGGAACCACCGACTGCGTTCCCCAGTCCAACGAACAAAATGGCGCTGACTAGCGGAAGGAAGCAAGGCGTCCTCGCCAACATGACGAGGCGGCTGAAATGTGAAGGCTCTTCTGGTAGCGATCTTAGCGGCGGAACAACCGACATATGATTCAAAAGAAGCAACTATCGCCGCAGAAGGAAACAACTTCTTATTCGGGGCGGCTTCGCCAACACAGAATGTCTGCTACGGACGGATCCGCCAACGGTTCGGATTTAAAACCCCTTGCAGAGATCGATTTCAGCTATAATTTTCGAGTCCCTTTCCCAAGGTTGGTGGCTCAATGGTAGAGCAGCCCCGAAAGCTTTCGGGGTTGGTTCTGGGTTGAGTGAACCTGGGAAAAGAGTTTTAGAGTTTCAGGGTTGGTAGCTCAATGGTAGAGCAGCGCCCTTTTAAGGCGTTGGTTGTGGGTTCGAGCCCCACCCAACCCAGTTTCTCCTAGAATGGCTTGGGTCTACATCCTCCGGGGTTCGTGTGGCCGTCATTACATTGGTTCAACGGAGAACCTCGAACGTAGGCTTTCAGAGCACCGCCGCGGTAAAGTCCACTCAACGCGCCGTTTTGGGCAACCTCTTGAGCTCGTTGCGAGTAAAGAAACGCCCAACATCGAGTCAGCGCGTGCGCTCGAGCGCGAACTGAAGGCGAAAAAGAATCCCCAGGTGGCCATCTATCTTTTGAACAGTCGTGACTGACCGATAGCTCAATGGTAGAGCAGCCCCGAACTCCGAAAGCTTTCGGGGGGAACACATTCGGAGTTGGTTGTGGGTTCGAGCCCCACCCAACCCACTGTTTGTTTCCTCGCCCATCCTTCCTCGGAGATCAGCTCACTACTAGCGGGTTACTCATTCGGACTCTCCCAGGTACTGGCGAAGAATTTGGTTCCAGTGAGGGTCAGCCAATCGGCGGAGCAACGAACGGTTAATGGATTCGCGGAGACTGCTTCCTTCCTTAACGCCAAACCCGTAAAATTCTTCATCCAGGTGAATAGGTAAGACCGTGAGCTGATTCGGATACTTGGTATGAATTTCGTAAAGCAAGATCGGCGCATCGTTAATCACAGCATCAAACTTTCTGTCTCGCAGCGCGGGCAGCAATTGATCACCGGGCAAAGTTCGAAAATTCAGATGATTTGTTTCTGCATATTGTGTGGCTGTCGTATTCGCCGCTGTCCCGATGCTCAGGCCCCGCAGATCTTCAGGCTTTTGAATTGTCTTTCGTACGCCCAGTTTTTCGGCCGTCAGCATCGAGGCCATTGTTGCCGTGAAAACCGCAACCAAGACCAAGCTACTGAACATCCAGGCGACAGCAACCACCCTGCCAATTAAGGTTCTCGGATAAAGGTCGCCATAGCCGACCCCGGTCATGGTTACGGCAGACCACCAAAGTGCAGAACCGATCCCAGAGAGCTTCCGCCCCTGGCCGCCGAAGTGCGCTGCGTTCTTTCTGTGTTCGCAAAGCCAAACCAGGATCGCGGCTATACACAGGATGCTAAAGATCAATAAGACCAATTTTAGCACCTGCTTCGAAAGCAATTGCCGAAGCAAAGGCAGAAGAAAATTCGAGTCGGTCGGGGGTGATGACGTGCGCGTCGCTACCCGCAGCCCAGATGTGAAGAACGTGTGCGTAAAATCAATCTGCTCTTCCCGTTCGGCCGTGATCGTGATTGGGCCGATACAAACATCAAACCACCCGTTCATCAGCCCTTCGAAGCGCGTAGCCACAGTGATCTCCTTGAATTCGAAGTCGACATTTAGATCCGAGGCGATCTCCTTCCAAAGGTCGACCGCAATCCCGGTCCAGGAACCATCCGGTTGCCGGATATTAAATGGTGGCGCCGAATAGATACCCACGATCAGTTTGGGCAAAGTTTCTGCCGGGCTCGGTCCCGCAGCAGCAGGATCCCCGAGACAGATAGACGGCATTAAGCAGCCGAAAACGCCAATCAGCCGGACAACTTCCTTTCTCATGAATCGAGCGCTAGCTTGACAAAAATGCGCTATCGATACTAGCGTCAACGCGACGAATTGAATCGTCTAAATTAATGCTCTATTGGACCTGACTCGATGGAGCCCCGAATGGCTAGATTATTCGTGGCTGTCTCGAGGGGTGTCTTGGCCGTTGCCGAGGTTGGTAGATATCTTAACCGGCTCTTTTAGGCCGATTTGCCGAAAACCAGCAAAGACAAAGTCCATTCTGCTCGCCGATTCGGGCAGCCTTTGGAGCTCATGGTCGCCGCTTTCAGGGCTGGGGGCTAGTGGGGTGCAGCCGATACGACAACTCAACGAGACCGGTCTTGTAAGCGACGACGTTCTTTAGATGCCATCTCTGTTCGGGAACGGAGCTATCAAACAGGCGCAGCCCGTCACCCAACAGGACCGGCATAATTACTAATCTGATTTCATCCACCAAGCCGAGCCTGAGAAAACTCTGGCACAACATCGCCCCTCCCACGAGCCAGATGTTGGCGTATCGCGGCGCAAGAATCTCGTCAACCAATCTCCTGAGATCGCCGGAATAGAACTCTACGCTTTTCCTCGTACACGGCAGCTCTCTGTTTGTTATCACGACGGTCGGAGTGTCGCCATATGGCCAGCCAAGTTCGAGTGCGTGCTCATATGTACGAGAACCGAGCACATAACAGTCGATAGACTCGACGACTTCTTCGTCACTGTCTTCAGAAACCCCTTTTTCGTAGACATCTCCAGAACTGTCCAACCACGAAACAGTGTCGTCTTTCTTGGCAATGATGCCATCAAGGCTTGAAACCACGTGAAGAGTTACCATTGGAAGATTTAACCGTCTGGGCCGAAACGAGAGGTATCCCCCCGAAGCTCACAATACGGCACCGCGTCGGAGCGTCACTCCAAAACTCCATTACTCCACCACTCCGCTCGCCACGCTCCGTAACGCTTCCCTGAAAAAACGCAGGACAGGCGATTTGCCTGCCCTACGCGGTTAGTTTGAGGTTACAGAATTGCGGTAGAGTTTCGCCTCTCAGCCTGCCGGGGCTCTTCAGCCTTCGTCGCGTGGACCCTACCGATAGCACCAGTGACCGCGCGACCAGAACCGGCGATGCCAATAAGGATGTGCATAATAGGCGTATCCGCCTGGTCCCCAGTAGTGTCCTGGGCCATAAAAGCCAGGTCCTCTGCAAACGACGACAGCGAGCATACGGAATTGCTCGACAACCGTCAGCGAAGGCCAAGAAACGGCCGATGGAGACGTCATCTCTTACTCAACGGCCGCAGTTCTTCGACCAGCAACGCTCTTATGGCGCTTCTTTTTACGAGTGCTACCAAAAACAGCTGGAACACCAAGAAATACCATAAACACGAAAGCGGTGTTTTTTTCCGTGCAGCTCGCTCGGAATGACCGTATTGCCTCGCTTGATGAAAACGCAGCGTTTATCCGTTGTTATTGTGGCTAGCGCTCTGTCGCTGGCAACCGCTAACGCCATGCCCGACCTGGGCCGAGAAACCGGGAAGTTTATCCGACCGGATGAACCGACCCCGGAGGGAGTCCGGAATTTCCAGACGATTGAAAAAAAGGATTCTGGGAGCGGGTTTGGCTCCTTGAAACCGATCTGGACACCTACGCACGGAGCAAGTCTCTCGATGGGAGTTCCTCTCAGACCGCCCGGAGCAAGCCTCGCGATGGGGGTTCCTCTCAGACCACCCGGAGCAAGCCTCGCGATGGGGGTTCCTCTCAGACCACCAGGAACAAGCCTCGCGATGGGGGTTCCTCTCAGACCACCCGGAACAAGCCTCGCGATGGGGGTTCCTCTCAGACCACCCGGAACAAACCTCGCGATGGGGTTCCTCTCAGACCACCCGGAGAGGTACTAATTTGGCAATTGATAAACCTGACTCGGACACATAAAAGGCCGGGTCAGGGCTCAACAAAGCTGGTATGCATGACGGCTACCCGCCAGCCTTCCGGGAGTTTCTTCATTACAATGGTTGATGTCCCAAACTCCTTTTTCTTCGGAAAACTGACGGTGTCCCAAGTCAAAGCCAAAGCTAGATCTGAAGACAGCATCTGAACTTGAACTCGGTCCAGAGTCAGATTCCCCATTTCGGTCGGGTTGGGATATCCAGTGTGTAGGGCTTTGCTGAGCAAATCCCAACCGCGAACCGTTTCCCCTTCAACGACAAGGATCAGACTATCAGAGCGCCAGAAAGTATCCAAATAGCCATCCAGATCATGCCGGTTCCAAGCAGCAACGGCCTGGTTGACTTCGTCATAGATCTCTTTTTCAGGATCAGCGGCGCCAGTCACTTTCTGTTGATTGATCGTATCGAGGTCGCTCTTGGAGTCAGCCGCGATGGTTGTTGCGATCAGGGGCAAACAGACAACAATTGATAGAATCGAGGCGGCTCTGAATCCGGTTCCCATGTTAGAGAGTATCGGCTGCCGTTCCACTATCCCAGACCCGGGCAACACTGTCCAGTTCCGACAATTCTCCTTGAAGCGGCGATCCCAGTGTCAGCATTCATGCTTTTCGGGGGGTAGAGTTAGCGCCTAACTATTAACGATCCTAAGCACACGTCTAGGGTTCGGTCGCTAAAATCTTCAGAGTGTTTGACCTCTCAGTGCCGCGGCTTTGCGGTTAGGCCGTGACCGTTCACGCAGCCTATTCAACCCGCTGCCAGCGAATTCCAAAATAGCGTCTGCATCCCCACCGCTTGAGCACCTTCGACATCCACAACTTTGTCATCCCCAACGGGCAGCAGTTTTGCGGGTTCGACCTGAACCTCCGTTCGCGCTAGTCACCGTTGCGAAACCGCCAGGATTTTTCCGGATTTTTAGACACTTGCACTTCAGGATCCTCTTTTCAGAACACAGTGAGTGTCGCGCGATGGCTCTGGGATCGCGCAAAGACAAAGGTTAGGTCCTTGGTTTGCGACGCAAATGCTCCGAGAAGTCCCGCGTCTCTTCTGAATAGCTGATTAGCTTCTCTGACAGCAGATACTAACAGTGGTTTCACTCAATCGGATTCCGCCGACTTCTTTCCACCACCGGGAAATTTAGCCTTTCTCGCAACTCGTTCAATCCACTTCCGGCAGAGCCAAGAATTAAGGTCTCGATGCCCATGGCAGCCGCTCCTTGGCCATCAGCAATCCCGTCGTCTCCAACATGGAGAACTTGTTCGGCTTCGATTTGAAACCGCCGCAGCGCCTCCTCAAAGATACGAGCGGAAGGTTTGTCCGCACCGACTTGGCTCGACACGATGATGTGTTCGAACAGGGTCGAAACACCAAGGTGTCTGAGGATCTCGTAAAGCCGGAGGTCGAAATTGGAGATGATACCGAGACGAAATCCGGCTCGACGCAGATCCTGCAAAAGATCAAACGCTCCAGGCTCCAAACGCCAAACTCCGGGAAGCGCGAACTCTTGATACACCGCATCGAAGAAAGCGTCGAATGGCTCGACCTTGGCGCCGGCGATCTCGAAGGTTCGGATCACGACTGCGAACCACCAACTCCGTCCATCGTCTGACCGCGGACCAGATACGTCGGGCAATCTCGGCACCGATTTCCAGGCCGCCCTGAAGCCGCGTCCAAGATCTACCGGGTTTAAGTCGGCTCCGAACCGTTTGGCGACCTCGGCATAAGTGACACCGACCGGACGAGACAGCCGGATCAACGTGTTGCCCGCATCAAAGGTTATGACTTTAAGCATTTATGAAACCGAGCGCACCGCTAGCGAGCCTAGGAATAGCAGCAACAGACAACGTCCCCCGGTTGCCGGACTGTGTCGCTCGAGAAAGTGCCAAAGAACGCAAGGGGAAAAGAGTTCAAGAAAGTTTAAGAAGCCCAAGGAGTTTGGGAGTGGCGGGAAACAAGTGGGCGCGTCTGTGCGGGCCCGGCGTCTGTCTAAATCTGATATGCAGTTTCAGGTTCGGTGGTCAGCGTGCACGCTAACGGTCACCAGGCTCAGCGCAAGTGCGTTGCTTCTTGATCGCAGCTGGATAACAGCCGTTCAGATCGGCGTTGCGGAATCGCTACGATTTTCTCTGGGATTTCAGTCACCAACACGTCGGGATCTTCCTTCGTCGATTCGTCGATTCGGATAACCAGCATTCCGTCATCCCCAATCGTCGTTTTGGGAGAACCCTTCCAAAGCACCGTAACTGCCGGCCGAACCGTCGAGGCCGGAGCAAAAACAAAGGTCAGATCTTTAGTCTGTGGGGCAAATATTCCGAGAATCCCCAGAGCTTTTCTGAAAAGGTGATTGGCTTCTTTGAGACCAGCCACTAATTCCGAGTATTTAAATCTCTTCTGATTCGGGACCGGGATTCTGATCTGCAACGTCAAGTCTAGAGATTCCTTGGTTTTATTGGCAACGACCAACGGATTCTCTGCTAACAATTCGCTTGAAATTGGAAAATTCTCGACCGCCCCGTCCCTGGAAACGGGAACGTTGATGTCGCCGTTCTGACTCTGAATGGTCAGGGTAGTATTGGCTGGTGCCAGCTTATGGCCCTTGGCCTCAATTATGGGTTCAGCAAAAAAACGATCTTCCCTCACATCATTGACCTCCCGTATCGCACTCCAACAGAACTTGTAGGATTTGCTAGCCTTTTTGGTTGCGTCACCGTCAACGCGAACAGGCGGAAGGGTAATGTCCTCGCCGAACCCAGTCACAGCCAGCGCCATCAGCGTGACAGAAGTAATAACACAAGCAGGGTATCTCAACTGTCCTAGACGAGGCATATAATTGTTTTCGAAAAGTACGACCTCCGAGGCTGGCGGCCTCGAAGGTCGATCCGGATTGAGGCTCTTAGAAACTGCGTGAACAGAGTACAATAAAATTCACTTTGCTGGCATCAAACGTGACGACTTTCAGCATTTTCAGACTCGGGAATACCCGCAACAGACATCGTCATGGCACCCGCCGGACTAGGCCGATCACGAAAGAACGCAAGGCTAGACTCATCTCCTGGTTGAAGGGGCATCCAGGGTATCGTAGCTTTTCAGGGTCTTTGTGCTCTTTTACGGTTATTCATCCGCTCAACGGAGCCCAGTTGACGGTCAAGGTTTTCGTCATAGATTAAAAGACTCGACCGAAAGGGCTGGAGCCGGCTGTGAAGCCAGGCTAGGGCCGCTCGGTCCCTTATTGTTTTTATGAACAGCGATCTACTTGCGGTGCTCGACTACATGGAGCGCGAGAAAGGCATTAAGCGGGAAATACTGCTTGAAGCTTTATCCAGCGCTTTGCTTACAGCCGCAAAAAAGAGCGTCGGTCCGGCCCGCGAACTACGAGTGACGATTGACCCAAAAACTGGAGAAATCACGGCTCTCGCTAGTTTGATCGTTGCGGACGTAGTCCGGAGTATTCATGACGAGATTCCTCTCTCGCGTGCCCGAAAAATCAATCCCGATGCCGTCGTCGGCGACGTGATCGAGGTTGTGGTGACGCCAGAGGGGTTCGGACGTATCGCTGCGCAGACTGCCCGCCAAGCCATCCTGCAGCGGATCCGCCAGATCGAGAAGGAAATGATTTTTGATGAGTTCAAGGACCGAGCAGGTGAGATCGTCAGCGGCACGGTGCGACGATTCGATCGGTCGGATGTGATTGTAGACCTGGGCAAATTTGAAGCCGTTATGCCCATGCGCGAACGGGTCGCCACCGAAGATTATAATATAGGGGACCGGATCCGGGCCTATGTGGTTGCGGTGGAAAACACGAATCGCGGCCCGGAAATCATCATTTCACGGAGCCACCCTAATTTTGTGCGCCGGTTGTTCGAGGTCGAAGTGAGCGAGATTAACGATCGGACCGTCGAGATCAAAGCGATATCCCGAGAAGCAGGTTACCGGACGAAAATCGCCGTTTGGTCGGCCGACGAAAAGGTCGATCCCGTGGGGGCATGCGTGGGGATGCGCGGTTCGCGCGTTAAAAACATTGTCCGGGAACTGAATCAGGAAAAAGTGGATATTATCCGCTGGAGCGCAGACCCGAGGGAATTTGTGATGGAGGCGCTAAAGCCTGCCAAGATCAAATCGATCGCGATCGACGAGGATCGCAAAGCGGTTCAAGTGACGGTGGATGAAGATCAACTTTCGCTAGCGATCGGGCGCCGCGGTCAAAATGCCCGATTGACCTCCCGCCTGACCGGCTGGGAGATTAACATTTCCAAAGACGAATCCGTTACGCACGCGTTTGAGCAAAAATTGGCCCAAGCGATCACCACTCTTGCGAAGACTCTGAACATCGACGAGGAAACAGCTCGGTCTTTGGCTCGGGCAGGGATGAATAGCGTCGACGGAATTCTGGAGATTGATCCAAAAGACATTGCAGAATTGCTGCAAATCGACCTGGAGCAGGCACAGAAGATTCAGGAATCGGCGAAGAAAGAACACGAACGAAAATTAGCATCCATCTGAAAGAAGGTGGAGCGAATGCGAGATTTAGAGAAACAGATCACTCATGGTTACACGAGCGAGCACTCGAAAAGAATCCACCCCGAAGACCCCGCGGAAGCCTGACGGCCCCGCCGAGAAGAGTGCTGCGCCTGCGCCGAAGCCACCTACCGATCTGATCTCGCCCAAGAAGAGAAAGCCGGCAACCGAGCATCAGGGGCATCGGCCGATGAGGCGCTCCGGGGTACCTCCGATCAGCAAAGCGCGGCCGCCGGAACCTAAGGCGGAGCCGGCGCCTGCTTCGACAGCCAGCACAGAATCCGCCCTCGCAGCGCAAGCGAAGTCTGCTCCGCCGGCTCCGAAACCGGAAACGGTGTCGCTGATTGAGGAGAAGCGTCCCAAAAAGACCGAATCGACGCTTCCAAACGAGACACGCTCCGTGCTTCCTCCGATCTCGAAGATCAGGCCTCCATCTATTTCGAAACCGGTTGAACCCGAACCTGCGCCGCAAGTGATCGAGGCGCCCGTCGAACCCGCGCCGTCTGTCGAAAGCGATAAAGCGCCCTCGATATCGGACGATAAAACGGTTCATATTAAACCGCCGATAATTGTCCGGGAGCTAGCCCAACGCATCGGGATCAAGCCATTCCAACTGATCAGCGATTTGATGGAGATGAATATCTTCGCCGCCATCAATCATGCGATCGAGCCAGATGTAGCGGCCGCAATTTGCAAGAAACACGGCTTCATTTTCGAAGTTGAGAAACGGGAGAAGGGCGGCGGAGTCCACAAACCGGAACCGGTGGTAGAGAAACCTCCAGTCGCAGTGACGCCTCCGGAAAAAGAACTTAAACCGCGCCCGCCGATCATCACTTTCATGGGTCACGTCGACCATGGAAAGACCTCGTTAATGGATGCGATCCGGAAGACGCGAGTAGCAGCGGGCGAAGCTGGAGGAATCACCCAGCATATCGGCGCGTACACGGTCACGCACAATGACCAAAAGATCACTTTCTTGGACACCCCGGGTCACGAAGCCTTTACGGCGATGCGAGCTCGAGGTGCCACTGTTACCGACATCGTCGTCTTGGTCGTAGCCGCAGACGACGGGATCATGCCGCAGACCATCGAGGCGATCAACCACGCGAAGGCAGCAAAAGTGCCGATCATTGTGGCGATCAACAAAATAGATCTGGCCTCGGCAAATCCGGATCGCGTAAAAAAGCAGCTACAGGAACGTGGACTTTCGCCAGAAGATTGGGGTGGCAGCACGATTTGTTGTCCAGTGTCAGCCACGAAGGGCACGGGCATCGATTATTTGTTGGAGATGATGTTGCTTCAGGCCGAAATCATGGAGCTAAAGGCGAGCCCGTCGGTACCAGCTCGCGGTACAGTGATTGAGGCCCAAGTTGAACCGGGGCGCGGACCAACCACAACGGTGGTCGTGCGAGTCGGTACTCTAACCGGGGGTCAAGCTTTCATCTGCGGCAGCTACTGGGGCAAAGTGAAATCTTTGATCAGCGACGCGGGGCAGAACTTGAAAGAGGCCGGCCCTTCGACCCCGGTCAAAGTACTGGGATTCACGGGACTACCGAACGCCGGTGACGAACTGTTAGTCATGGAGTCCGAACGCTCGGCCAGATCGCTCAGCGAAGAACGGTTGCTGGAGCTCCGGAATCAAAAGCTGGCGATGCCACAAAGAGCGACCTTGGAATCACTTTTTGATAGCCTAAGCGACGGTAAGAAACAGCTGCAGTTGATTTTGAAATGTGACGTCCAGGGCTCCAGTGAAGCGATCGCAGCCTCTCTGGGCCAGATCGAAAGCAAGAAGATCGACCTGGAAATTATCCACTCTGGTGTCGGCCCGATCAGCGAGTCTGATGTGCTCTTAGCCAGCGCCTCCAATGCTGTCATTGTCGGTTTCAACGTTAAGACCGAGAACCAAGCCGCCGCGGCAGCCAAGCGAGAAGGAATTCAGATCAAGCTTTACAGCATTATCTACGAACTCCTCGACCAGATAAAAGAAGCGATGGTGGGGATGCTGGATCCGGAAATTCGCGAGGCTATTACCGGCCATGCCGAAGTCCGACAGGTATTCTCGTTGACCAAGGGAACGGTTGCGGGTTGCTTCGTAACCGATGGCAGAATTATCCGCACTGGCAGGGCGCGGGTTTTGCGCAAAAGACAGCCGATCTACGACGGCGGTATCGCTACCTTACGGCGGTTCCAAGACGATGTGAAAGAGGTCCGGGCCGGAGTCGAATGCGGCTGCAAGCTCGGAGACTTCAATGAATACGAAGTTGGCGATATCATCGAGTGTTACACTCTGGAAAAGATCGCCCAGCAACTCTAGCCTGAATTTTCTGGCAAATGTCCAGCGGGTCCTAGATTTCGTAGAGGCAAGTTTGCGGTTGCATAACAAGACGCCAGACATTTGCCAGAAAATTCAGGCTTATGAAACATCGTTTGGAACGGGTAAACGAGGTGGTTAAACGTGAGCTCAGTGAACTGATTTTACGCGAGCTTAATTTTGAGCCAGCGGTTTTAGTGACAATTCCAGCCGTGGACATCAGCCCTAACCTGAAGCAATGCACGGTTTACGTTAGCGTCATCGGGGCTAACCACCAAAAATCCGATGTCATCACCGAATTGCAGGAACACCGCATCACCCTTCAACGCGAGCTGTCAAAACGAGTGGTGCTGAAATACACTCCTCATCTGCACTTCAAGTTAGATGATTCCATTGAGCGCGGAAGTCGGGTGCTCGAAATTATTCAAGATATTGACGAGCCGCCACGGGAAGAATGAATCAGGGATTCGCAGCCATAGGGGATGTACTGAAAGCTTCTCAGACCTTCGCCGTTTTGACTCACGTGCGACCGGATGGAGACGCCATCGGTTCGCAGCTAGCCATGGTACTGGCTTTGCAGAAGCTAGGTAAGACGGTCGTGGCTTACAATGAAGATGGATTACCCGACACTTTCTCGTTTTTGATCGGGTCGGAAATCATTGTAAAACCGCCGGCTGAGCCGACGGATGTCGACGTTGTGCTGGCACTGGATACCGCGGCGAAAAACCGTTTAGGGACCGCTATCCAAGGGGTTGGCTCCTACAAGACACTCGTTAACATTGACCACCACGCGAGTAACCCGGGATATGGTGACCTGAACTATCTCGACGTTCGCGCCCCGGCCACCGGCCAGATTATTTACGAGCTGTTGCAGGACCAAAAGCTACCCTTTTTCCCTTCTATCGCTGACGCACTTTTCGTGGCCATCTCCACTGACACAGGCTCTTTTCGCTATCAAAACACGACTGCTCACACTTTCGAAATTGCGGGAAAACTGGTCGAAGCGGGGGTCGATCTGGCCACCATTTCGAATCGTGTTTACGAGAGTTACCCTAAGCGGCGGATCTTGTTGTTGGGCCGACTGCTAAACGACGCGACATTCCATGCCGATGATCGCATCGGAACCTTTACCCTGACCGAGGAAACCAAGCAAAGATTAGCCATCGATCCCGCGGATATCGATGGGTTGATCGATGTTATCCGGAGTGTCGACACTGTCGTCGTAGCCATTTTCTTCGAGGAACTGCCTGAGCAGCGAGTTCGGATCAGCGTCCGATCAAAGAACCCGAAAATAGATGCAAATCGGATTTGCTCGACCTGGGGAGGTGGCGGTCATCAACTCGCCGCCGGAGCGCGCATTCGCGGGACGCTCGAAGAAGTGCGGACCAAGGTAATCAATCACGTCAGCGATGAAGTCCTTAAGTACTCTTGATGGGTTGCTCCTAGTCGATAAAGAAGCGCAAATGACCAGCCACGACGTAGTGGCGACGGTGCGTCAGCGCTTGGGTGTGCAGAAGGTCGGTCACTGTGGGACTCTCGATCCTTTTGCTACCGGCCTGTTGCTGATCGTGATCGGCCGAGGAACCAAAATCCAGGATCTTTTGATGAGCGAGGATAAGGAGTATGTCGGGACCTTGCTGCTCGGCGTAACTACCGACTCTCAAGATCGTGATGGCAACGTGGTCGAGACCCGTCCGGTCGAACAGGTCGATTCCCAAAAAATAGAGTTAGCCTTCAAAAAGTTTCATGGCGATTTCTATCAAATGCCTCCGATGGTCTCCGCCATTAAACGAGACGGCGTGCCGCTTTACAAACTTGCTCGCCAGGGCAAAGTGGTCGATCGCGAACCGCGTTTTGTCCACGTTTACGCGCATGAATTAAGGGCGATCCGACTCCCGGAGATCGACTTCCGCGTCATTTGCAGTAAAGGTTTCTATGTCCGAACCTATGCGCATGACATCGGACTCGAACTAGGATGTGGAGGCCATCTTTCTTCTTTACGCCGCACAAAATCAGGACGTTTCTCGATCGATCAGGCTATCACGGTCCAAGAGATCAGAGACATCAGCCGCGAAACGTTGGCAGCGAAAATAATCTCTTTACCCGACGTCTCGCGCATGCGCGGGGCCTAATTCGATGAAGTTGTTGGAGTCGGTAGAACAGCTTTCATCCCTTACCGGGCCGATTCATCTGGCTATCGGCGTTTTCGACGGAATTCACCTTGGACATCAGTCCGTTATCAATCGCGCCATTGCCGCCGCCGTAAAAGGCGGGGGCACTTCCGTGGTATTGACGTTTCATCCGCATCCGGTTCGAGTGCTCCGTCCGGAGAAAGCGCCGCGGCTTCTCACCTCGACTCAGCACAAGACTGCCCTGATCGCGCAACTCGGCGTCGGCGCTCTGCTGGTTCAGGAATTCTCTCTCGCATTTTCACGGACGCCACCGCGCGATTTTATTTTGCAGCTGCTTCTCCACGCAAAACGTCTACAGACCATTTGTGTGGGGGAAGGTTGGAGCTTCGGTGCGAACCGCTCCGGCTCGGTCAATCTATTGCGCGAGCTTGCCGCGAGCGAAGGATTCACCTTGGACATCGTTGCACCGATCATCGTCGATGGCGACGTCGTCAGTAGCACACGAGTTCGAGAAGCTGTCGAGAGAGGCGAACTGGAACAGGCGGCTAAGTTCTTGGGCCGTCCTTTTACCGTACTTGGGACGGTCACTAAAGGAAACCATTTGGGCCGGCAATTAGGCTTCCCGACCGCCAATCTTCGGACGCATAACGAACAATTTCCGCCGAACGGTGTGTACGCAGTAAGAGCTTGGCATAATGCAAATGAGTATGGCGGCGTCGTTAACATCGGCTTCCGTCCGACCCTGGAACAGACTACAGGCGAGAGAATCCTTGAGATTCACCTTTTTGATTTTGACCAGGAGATTTATGAAGACGAGGTGGAAGTGAGTTTTCTGGAATATCTTCGACCGGAGAAGAAGTTCGATGGCCTTACTCAGCTTAAGGAACAGATAGGGCGGGATGCGGCGGTCGCCCGCGAGATTTATCAGGGGCGACGAGGGTAGGGCGAGGCTCCCGAATAAAAAAGGGCTGTTCCCGAAGGCCGGAACAATCACGCGGCTTTGCGAAGATCGCTCAGCCGTTCCGGAGCCTCGCCCCACCAGCGCTCGACGCCCCCCACCTCGCCAATCAACAATTACCTTCTACTAACCCCTAACCGGCTAAGCACGCTTAGGTTTAAAGTTCCGGTCACAGGTTCGCCGGCGCCGACTTGATAGCGCTGAAGCGCGGTTTGGGTGCTCGGCCCGAAATCGCCGTCAACGTCGCCGTTATAGTACCCCAAGCGGTGCAGCGCTTGTTGGACTTGGCGGACCGTTCCAACGGTATAACCGTTGACCGCAGTTCGGTCCATGGCCTCGACCGTTGTGCCCAAAGGCACCCTTCTGGTCGACGGGAGAATTCGGACCCGAGCTTGAAGCGCTGGATTTACCTCCTCACCCGGCCGGTTCACCAGCGGGTCATTGTTAAGAGGATTGTAAAGCGAGCGAAACGCTTGCGTATTCGCGAACGATCTAGCCTGCGGCAGATTGGCCCGAGGAATATGAACCACGATCGGCGTTTGGATATGCGGGCTTACCACCATGATCGGCCGCCCTACGCTCTGCGCTTGCATCGAAGCGGCAGCGGCTACAAAGAAAAAACTGAAAAACAACTTTCCCATAACGGAAACCTCCTAAACAACCGGTTCACCTTCGCTGCGCTACTGCGCAACGAGTCTTGCACGGTGAGGGAATCGAACCCCCGACCTACTGGGTGTAAACCAGTCGCTCTACCGCTAAGCTAACCGTGCTTGCCGAAGATTTCCAGCGAACCAGTCATGTAAAACGGTTTCGATAGACCGTCAAGAAGAGGCGTCGGCGGATGACCCTTTTGGGTAGTCTCGGATGAGCTCTCGCTGGTAGGGCGAGGCTCCCTCAGACCTCAAATGAGTCTCGAAGCCGTTATGTTACCCATTGCTAGCCGTTTCCTTAGGACCCAGCGCCGCCGAGCCGATTGGTCCCAGCATGTGCCATTACCCCTGGTTCGTCCTCGTCGTCGTCCTCGCATAGAACGCCCGGGTTCGTGTGGTCGCGCGCGGAGCCACGTCTCGGCAAGTGCCTCGACCTAGCAAAAGCCCATCACCGAGTTCAACGCTTAGAAACGTTGGCTTATGCGGGAGCCTCGCCCTACCGAGCTCCTGGGTGCTCTCTTTTGAGCACCCTGTTGAGAAATTTACATCGCAATTCTGCCGCGTGCCAGACCCAACACCTTGACGCAACGGTGAGGCCTCTCGGGGCCCTTATCCTCGATGGCACACGTCGTGCTGGACCGTCGAATCACGACTGCAGGAAACGCTACGGTTGCCTGGGAAAGAGGAGCATGGTATTTGCGGGCTGCGATGTCGTGGCCAGCAGCCAATCGCTTGATTAGCAAGAACCACTATACCTGTCACCTGATAACCTGTAGCCGACCCTCTATGCTTGCCGCCTACACTCTCAAACGAAGTCTCGTTGTCTCAATTGTTCTGAGTTGGTGTTCGTTTTTTTTCGCCGAGGCTTCATTTGCGCAGAATGCTACCCCAACTCCCCAGGCTCAGGCGAGCTCCGGCGGCTCGCTAGAAGATCGAGTCGCCAGCTTGGAGGCGTACATCAAGAATACGGACGGCTCCAAGACACTGGCAGACTTTCCCGGGCCTGGTCACAACGGATGGATGATGACCTCGGCGGCGCTCGTCCTGTTCATGACGTTGCCGGGACTGGCCTTATTTTACGGCGGCCTCGTACGGAAAAAAAACGTGTTATCCGTACTCGCTCAATGCTTCGGTATCGCGGGCCTGGTAACGCTGTTATGGTGGGCTTTTGGATATAGCCTGGTTTTTGGGAAAGGGTTCAACAACCCATTCCTGGGCGGCGCTGAACATTTCTTCCTGAGCGGCGTGACGTCCTCGCCGAACTCTGACTACAGCTATTGGGTGTCGGAGAACGTCTACGCGATGTATCAGCTCATGTTCGCCATTATCACGCCGGCGCTGATCGTCGGCGCCATTGCCGAACGGATGAAATATACAGCGCTGATGGCGTTCATGTTTTTTTGGATGTTCATCGTCTATTTTCCGATGGCCCATATGGTCTGGGGTATTACCGGGTTCATGAACGGAATCTGGAACCCCGGCGCCGGGATCAAGGCGATCGACTTTGCCGGTGGGACCGTGGTGCACATGACTTCCGGTTGGTCGTCATTGATCCTCTGCTTAATTCTGGGTCCGAGACTCAGCTACAAAAAGGAACCCCTCCCACCGCACAGCGTGGTTTTGACGATGATCGGAACTGGGATGCTGTGGGTTGGCTGGTATGGGTTTAACGCCGGTAGTGCAGTAGCCGCCGACCGAATCGCAGCAAATGCTTTTACAACGACGACCTTGGCAACCGCGACCGCCGCTTTTGTCTGGGCGCTGTTGGAAAAGATCCTACGAGGTAAAGCGAGTGTGCTTGGTTATTGCACTGGAGCGGTCGCCGGTCTGGTGGTTATCACGCCGGCCTGTGGATTTGTGGATTCGACCGGGGCCATCATTATCGGAGTTTTTGCGGCCGCTGTGCCTTACGTCGCCGTGTCGATATTGAAGCCGGCTCTGGGCTATGATGATGCGCTCGATACATTTGGAGTTCATGCGGTGGGCGGCACGATCGGCGCGTTGCTAACCGGCATCTTGGCGACGAAACAAGCCAACCCAAATCTTAAAGACGATCTTCTCGGTTCGCTTTTCCTTTCGCAGCTTGCCGCTGTCGGCATCACCCTGTTATTGTCGGTCGTGGGGACCACAATCATTGCCTACGCGCTTAAGTTCGCGATGGGAGGATTGCGTCCTTCAGCGGAAGTAGAAACTGCTGGGTTAGATATCTCAGAGCATGGCGAAGAAGCTTACATCAGCTAAAGGATTCGTTTGGCAGCACAGCAATGAAAAAAATTGAAGCGATTATCAAGCCCTTCAAACTCGAAGAGGTAAAAGAGGCTCTCTCAGACCTCGGTATCGAAGGAATGACGGTCTCCGAGGTGAAAGGATTCGGGCGCCAAAAAGGCCATACTGAGATCTATCGAGGGAGCGAATACACGGTTGATTTTCTTCCGAAAATCAAGATCGAGGTGGTGTTGCCTGACGGCATGGTGGAGAGCGCCACGGTGGCCATCGTCAAGGCTGCTAAGACCGGGAAAATCGGAGACGGCAAGGTATTCGTCTACAACATCGACGAAGCCATCCGTATCCGTACTGACGAGACCGGAGAAAGAGCGATTTAGAGGAGTACAAGGAGTACAAGGAGTTCAAGGAGTTCAAGGAGCCTAACATTCAACCGGCCTTGCGGCCGATGAAGAGCCGCCAAAGGCGCGGATTCTTGAACTCCTCGTACTCCTTGAACTCCTTAGCACAAAAGCCTGAATGCCTCACAAATCGTTGACGATTTGTGAGGCATTCAGGCTTTTGTGCTATTTTGAGCTCCTCATGAAGAGCACGACGGAGCACACGGACGTAATCAATGCGCAGATCTTAGCTGTGTCCGAGGATCAGATTCGGGGGTTCGTAAGAGAACCTTTTGCGCAAGTCGCAGAGTTATCCGGTCTCTCGGAAGATCTGGTTCTGGAACGAATTCGCTTCATGCTGGCAGCCGGGACCATCCGGCGGGTTCGGCAAACTTTGCTGGCGACTAGCCTTGCTCAGGGAGCGTTGGTCGCATGGAAGATTGCTCCACAACGTTTGGACGCTGCCTTCGATTTCATGTTCCGCCAGGATCCTTTCTCGGGACATGTCGTGATCAGGTCCACAGATGCCAACACCGCTGGAAGCGAGTATCGGCTGTGGACGACGATTAAAGTTCCTCAGGGCTTCAGCTTGGAACAACACGCTGAGATGCTGCGCGATAAAGTCGGGGCTGAGAAAGCCGTGTTGATGCCGGCTAAGGGTATTTTTACCTTAGGAGTCGGCCATGTTCGCCGCAAGACCTTGGCTTGTGGTGACAAAGCCAGCGCTCCGGCCGAAATGTTGACAACCGAGCTGGTGGAATTGAGCCCTCTAGAATGGCGAGTTCTGCTGGCTTTGAAACGCGAATTCGGCCTGGAAGAAATTCAGCCGCACCCGTGGGTGTCGCGAGCACGCGAAGTGGACTTGCCGTTGGAAGTTTTTTTTGAAGTAGCCGAGGCTCTGAACGAGAAAAAAATCATCGGCCGGTTCTCCACGTTTTTGGAACACGTTAAGCCGTCAGCTACTGGCGTACGCGTCACCCGTTTTAACGGTCTGTTTCATTGGGCCGTCCCGACCGGCATGGAAAAGAAGGCCGGTTCTGAAGTGGGACGACATGAAATTTTGACCCATTGCTATTGGCGGGAAGCCGGGCCTGAATTCGGCAACGTCAATATGATGGCCGTGGCCCACGGGACTGACAAGAATTGGCTGTTAGAGAACAAACAGGCCATCGACAAACATTTGCAAGAGTGCGGGATTCCGACTACCTACACCAACGTATTTTGGGGTGGTAGATCGGAGATCAAACCGTCCGAGATTTCGCCGTTGGTTTATCAGGATTGGTTGAAGAGCATCGGTCAGTGATTTTGTCTCTCGGCTGCTGCCAAACGAATGGGCCCCAGGTCACCCTGACCTCACCCGTTCCAACAACGCGGTTTCTTAAACTCCATGCGAATCCTGGCCTTCTTCGTCTTCTGTTGCCTGATCGGCAGCTTGAATGCGGAAGAAGAGTACAGTTTTGAGTCGGCTCCAGGAAAGCTCCCCAAGACCATCGTCCCACGTCACTACGTTATCCATCTCGAGCCTGACGAAAACCAGATGACCGTAGATGGAGCAGAAGCGGTCGAAATCGAAGTCCTGAAGCCGACCCATCAGATCCTCATGAACGCAGGCAACATGAAGATCTGGAACGCCACGCTCACCCACAGCGGTGCGCGCGAGAAGTTGGTTCCGCAACCGGATCTGCCGGAACAGCAGGTCAGATTTAATACCGCACAGGACCTTCGTCCGGGCACCTATACCCTCTCCTTCTGCTTCAGGTCGCCGATCAACACCGAATCGCGCGGCCTATTCCTTCAACACTATCAATCCAACGGAAAGACCGAAACGATCCTGGCCACGCAGATGCGACCGGATAAGGCTCGCCAAATGTTTCCTTGTTGGGACGAACCAGCCTTTCGGGCCACGTTCCAACTTTCCGTAAAAGTGGATAAGAAAATCTCCGCCTTGTCGAACATGCCGGATGTGGCCGAACAACCCATCGGTAATGATAAAAAGATCGTTATATTCGGACGCACGCCGCCGATGTCCACCTATCTCGTTTCGTTGATCTGCGGACATCTGGAAAGCATTGAAGATCAGGTAGATGGCGTAAAACTTCGAATTTTTACGATTCCCGGCAAAGCCAAACTAGGAGCGTTTGCTCTGGAGAATTCGCGCAAGCTCCTGACCTATTATCGCGACTACTTCGGGATTCCTTATCCAATGCCGAAGCTGGATCAAATCGCGCTCCCTCAAAACTTCGGAGGCGGTGGCGAAAATTGGGGTGCGATCGCGTACGACGAGAATCTGCTGTTATATGATTCAGTAAACAGCGCGTCTCAAGCCCAAGAGCAGATCTTCGCCACCATGGCGCGCGCCATCGCCCAGCAATGGTTCGGCGATCTAGTCACGATGGCTTGGTGGAATAACCGGTGGCTGAGCGAAAGCTTTTCTTCATGGATGGGGCATAAAGCGGAAGAAAAGCTGCACCCCGAATGGCGTAGCTGGCTGCGGGCAACTGCCGACCGGGAAGAGGCGATGACTCAGGACGAGCGCAGCAATACCCGGCCGATCCAACCGCCCATCAATCAAGATCGGGAAGTAGATGATGGGTTTGACCAAATCATTTCCTGGAAAGGTCAATATGTGATTCGGATGCTGGAAGGCTTTCTCGGTGGCGATGTTTTCCGGGACGGAATCCGCCTTTATCTAAAGCAGAATCAATTTTCGAGCGCCACCGCTACGAACCTTTGGGCGGCGCTAGAAAAGTCCAGTGGACGATCAGTCTTCCAAATTGTTTCTCCGTGGCTCACCCAACCCGGCTACCCCATGATCCGTGTAACCGCCGAGTGCGTTAAATCAAAACAAGTGGTTACGCTGGAGCAATCCCAATTCACCTTGGATCCGGGCGTTACCAATGATCAACAATGGATCATTCCAGTCGGCATCTTGTCGACTTTTAAGCCGCACCGCCCGAGTTACGCGCTGCTTGATAAAATCACGCAAACCTTCGATTTCCCCGACTGCTGGGGTGCGCTTAACGTGAATGCGAACGATCTAGGTTTCTATCGGGTCTGGTACGACCCTGACCTGTTCGCGAAGCTGCTCCGGGAATGGGATCGATTAAGCGAAGAGGAGCGCGTCGACGTGGTCTCCGATACCTGGGCAATGGTCATCTCCAATCGCTCGCCCATTGCCGCCTACCTGTCGCTCCTGGAAAGTCTGGAGGGCGAAACCAGCTATAGCGTTTGGCATAATATTCTCCAAGCTCTCATCACCATCGATCGATTAGAACAAGGCCAACCCGGAAGAGCCGCCTATCAGGCTTATGTTTGTTCTCTACTCAATCCTTTGTTGGAGCGGCTCGGTTGGTATCCTACCAATGACGAAGAACTCGCGACCAAGCTATTCCGCAACGAACTGATCGAGACTCTCGGCGTTTTCGGCGATCGCTCTGTGATCAATGAAGCATTCGAGCGTTTTCAGCAACTGCTCAAGGAACCCGGCAGCCTGGCGCCCGATTTGCGCACTGCCGTGGTACGCGTGGTCGGCCGGTACAGCTCGGAGACCGTATACGGTCAGCTTCATCAGTTGGCCCGCGATGCCTCTTTGTTGGAAGCAAAAGACGATTTTTATCACGCCATGGAGTGTGCTCTCGATCCGAATCTAGCCGGAAAAACATTGGAGCTCGCAGTGAGCGATGAATTATCGCCTGCCGAATCCATCAACGCGTTCGCGGGAATCGCTTTGGATGGTGAACATGCCGATCTCGCCTGGAGCTTCGTGAAGGATCGGCTAGATCACTTGGAAAAGGATCGCTCCCAAACGCTTTGGGCAGATCTGGTGCCCGCTGTCGTGGAAGGCATGTACGATCGGCAGACCGCCGATGAGATAGTCACCCTGGGTAAGAATCGGGCCTCCGATAACGGATTTGTTCGAACGCAAATGGCGGCAGATCAATTGCAAGCGCGGGCAAAACTGCGCCAACGCTTGCTTCCGGACGTGGATGATTGGGTCAAAAAACGAGCTGGCGTCAGGGTAGAAGCGATTGCCAAATCCTCGACCATAACGGGTGGTTTCACTGCGTTTACCCCCCCGCCGGAGCATCCGATAGCAACCCCCGCAGTGCCGGTCTCCACCCCAAGTACGCCCACGACACCAGAGCCCACTCCGGTAAACACGGTTGTATCTTCCGAACCAAAAGAGGCACCGACGGCGTCCATGTCTCCGCCGGTCGCGTTAGTAAATTCGACTCCCCATTTACGCTCGGCTCCCCTGACGACGCCGACAGCGACTCCAGAACCGTTAAGTGCGGCTAAAATCGCATCTCAACCAATGCCTACCTCTATCCCTGAGCCGAGCCCAACCGTCGAACCGGTGTCCAAACCGATGCCGACCCCGGTTGCATCTCCGAGCCCTGTCGAATCGGCAGCTCCAGCAGCATCTCCAAACTTGCCCGAAAATCCGGCCGCGATTCCTCCTTCGCCAACTGCTTCGCCTGAACCATCACCGAGCGTTCTGAAAAAGGCCGTCGCTAAACATACGGCCACTCCGAAACCAACACCGACGCCCACCGCAACCGCTACGCCGAAACCGAAGACCTTCATCGGCAAAATGTTCGACAATTTGCGAAAGGCTAGTGAGGAGGCCCCTAAGGCAACCCCTACCCCGACGGTTCGTTACTGGGCTACGCCGAAGCCGAAGAATAGCGAAAAGACCGAAAAGGCGACACCGACACCAACACCGTCGACGACGAATCGATGGTGGGGTGATAGAAGCTAGGAGGATTGGAGCAACCCCAGATCGGCAGTGGGCCGTTTTGGCCTAACTCGCTTGCAACAATTTCTCCAGCAGCTCTCCGACCAGATTCGGATTGGCTTTGCCTTTGGAAGCTTTCATCACTTGCCCCTTCAGGAAGTTGATCGCCGCACCTTTCCCGGCCCGATAATCTTCGACAGACTTCGGGTTCGCTTCGATCACCTGTTGGCAAAGCAGCTTGATCGCGTCGACGTCGCTTTCTTGTTTGAGGCCTTTGGCTTCCACAATCTTTTCCGGCGCCTCTCCAGACGCAAACATCTCGGCAAACACTTCTTTCCCTTGTTTGCTATTGATCTTTCCGTCTTCCATCAATCCAGTCAGTTCAGCGAGATGCTGCGGCCGGATGGGACATTCCTCCACCGACTTACCCGCACCCGATAGCGCGCTCAGCAAATCGTTCAGAACGTAGTTCGCCACCGCTTTCGGTCTTTTAGCAGTTTTGGCGGCTGCTTCAAAATATCGCGACAGCGCCAGATCGTCCGCTAGCACACCCGCGTCGTAATTACTGATGCCGTACTCGCGAACGAAACGTTCACGCTTTGCCCAAGGCAATTCAGGCAACCGTTCTCGCACGGCCGGCATAAAGACCTCGGTTTTTACCGGCAACAAGTCCGGGTCGGGAAAGTATCGGTAATCGTGGGCAGACTCTTTAGTCCGCATGAGAAAAGTCTCACCTTTATCATCATCCCATCGGCGGGTTTCCTGCGCCAATTTCTCGCCGCGCTCCAGGGCCGCGGTTTGACGATCGATTTCAAACGCCAGAGCGCGACGAACCCCGCTAATGGAATTCAAATTCTTGATTTCAATCTTAGCCCCAAATTCGGTTTGATGACTGGGCCGCACCGAGACGTTGCAATCACAGCGTAATTGGCCTTTCTCCATATCGGCATCGCTGACATCCCCATAGATCAAGGCCTGTTTCAACGAGGTCAGGTAAGCGAACGCTTCTTCGGGTGACTCAATATCCGGCTCAGAAACAATTTCCATCAACGGCGTCCCTGCCCGGTTAAAATCGATTCCGCTCGTCGTCTCGAAATGAAAGCTCTTGGCTACATCCTCTTCCAAGTGAATGCGGGTCAACCGGACGCGTTTGTCCGGATGTTTGATCGATTTCTGCGCGTCCTTGGGATAAGCCAGATCGGACAGCGGAACTGCGCCCAATTGGCAGATGGGCAAATCGTACTGCGAGATTTGGTAGTTCTTCGGCATGTCCGGGTAGTAATAGTTCTTACGATCGAACTTGCAGAGCGGCGCGATATCAGACTGGAAAATCAATCCGGTTAAGGCGGTCATTCTGAGCGCCTCCAGGTTCATCACGGGCAAAGCGCCGGGCAATCCCAGGCAGACGGGGCAAACATTCGTGTTCGGTTCAACCCCATACTGGACCGCGCAACCACAAAACATTTTGCTCTTGGTCTTAAGCTGGACGTGCACCTCTAGTCCAATCGTCGCGATATAGTCACTCTTCATAGATCTTAGCCTATATAGGCTAAGATCTATCTAACGCTTCGCGCCTTTCCACTGTTTTCCGAGTAATTCCTGGTTCACCTCACCATTGGCAAAGAACTGCGCGATCTTGGGGTTCGTCATTACGCCTAGAAAATCTCCCTTTTGAATGGAATCTGACAGCTCAGGGTCATTGGCCAGAGCTTGAAAAGTCGGATTGTTGCTCAGGGGTCGAAACACCGGATCCGCCATCAATTGTTTGAGGGCATCCGGGCGCGCCAAAACCGCGCTCCAACGATCAATGGACTCGTAGACCGAAGCCGGCACGGGATCAATCAGACGGGTCCAGTCTCCCAGCAACCCGAAATCAAGTGATGCTTTAGCTCTGGCTAAACTCGAAATGAACGGCGTCGGAGATAATTGACGCTCCGTCTGCAGCGTTACTTGATCTTCCGCGACCCGCCCGACCACGTGAATGAGAATGATTAGAAACCAGACGGTCAGGAGCCCATAAATGAACCCCAGCAGCGCGCCGCCGGCACCCGAGATTAGACGAGAGACGACAAGATCAAAATGTTTAGTCCGGCGAAACAGGAAGCCGCCAGTCAGCATGATCAGGTAATAGCAAAGCACACCCAAGAGCACACGCGCCACCACAAGTCCGGTCGGAGAGATCGTGGCAGAACTCATTCCGAACAGGCGAAGAAGCGGGTCTGCAAAGAAATAAACGACTACCACCGAAGCGACCACCGCTAACGGGACCAACAGTTGGAGCAAGAGTCCATGGAACCAGCCTCGGACGGTTGCGTACAATACGCAGAGGGCAAAGACTATCAGCAACCCTGTCTGCCATTGCTGAGATGCCTCGACCGCGCTGGCAATCATGATTCGTCAAGGCACACTCTGAGCCTTATGTCGAAGCCAGTGGTCACAGATCACTAGCATCGCCATCGCTTCAACAATCGGAACCGCTCGGGGAAGAACGCACGGATCATGACGGCCGCGGGCGGCCAATTCAACCTGCTCCCCCGCTTCGTTGACCGTGGCTTGGGGTCGCAAGATGGTGGCAGTCGGTTTGAATGCGACTCGAAAGACGATGTCTTCGCCATTGCTAATCCCACCCTGAATCCCGCCTGAGTGGTTGGATTTCGTGCGCACCCGCCCACCCTGGATTTCAAACGGGTCATTGTGTTCGGCTCCGGTCATACGTGTCCCCGCAAAACCGGACCCAAATTCGATTCCCTTCGCAGCGGGAACGCTCAATAGCGCTTTTCCTAGATCCGCTTCCAGTTTGTCAAAAACTGGTTCGCCCAGACCCGGTGGAACACCACGGATCACGCATTCGACTACACCCCCGACCGAGTTACCCTCTTTGCGCATCGTTTGGATCAGCTCGATCATTTTCTCGGCTATTTCCGGCTGTGGGCACCTGACGATTGAGCTTTCCACATCTGCCAACGTCACCGCATGCGAGTCGATAGCGGCCTCTATCGTGTGTATCTGCCGGACGTAGGCGATCACTTCGATCCCGGGAATCGCCTGTGCCAACACCTTTCGCGCCACTGCCGCCGCCGCCACTCGCCCGATAGTTTCCCGGGCGGATGCTCTCCCGCCACCCTGCCAATTTCGGATCCCGAATTTTGCTTGGTAGGTGAAATCCGCATGAGACGGCCGATACGCCGTCTCCATCTCCCGATAAGCTTCCGGTCGGGCGTCCTGATTGCGAACCATGATCGAGATGGGCGTCCCCAAGGTTTTGCCTTCGAACACGCCGGACAGGATCTCGCATTGGTCAGCTTCCTTTCGCTGAGTCACGATCTCGCTCTGCCCAGGCCGCCGTCGATCCAGCTCCACTTGGATATCTTGTTCCGAGATCGCGATTTTCGGTGGACATCCATCGATTACCACACCGACTCCACCGCCATGGGATTCGCCCCAAGTCATCACCCGAAATAAGACGCCAAACTGAGAAGACATGTCGCTACGGAAGCTGAGATTCTATATACCTGCTATTGAGAACCAAGTCTATTGCGTAACCAGGGGCGGTCGCTCGGATGGGACCTATGGGACTCATGCGACTGATGAGTCGCACCATTAAGTCCCATCAGTCGCATACGTCCCATCCGAGCGACCGCCCTTGATTACACCAATGCCCTTCTAGCTCCTAGATTCTAACTCCTAGCTCCTTTTTTCCTCACGTGAATGTCCACCACCTAGAGCTCTTTTTTTATGTCGCCAAGCATGGGGGAATCAGCTCGGCAGTCCGCCATATGCCGTACGGCATTCAACAGCCGGCCGTAAGCGGTCAGATTCTGCAGCTCGAAGAGTATCTCGGCCAAAAGCTGTTCCATCGAAGGCCGTTCTCTTTAACTCCCGCCGGCGAACGTTTGTTTCGCTTCATCCAACCATTTTTTGAAAACTTGGAACTGGTCTCTGGGGAGCTGAGAGGCCACCAAAACAAAGAGCTGCGGTTAGCCGCTTCCTCAGCGTTACTTCGCGAGTATGGGCCACGACTCCTTGACCGGGTTAAACAACACGTCCCGGAACTCAAACTAATCTTACGGGAAGCAGACCAATCCATGGCCGAGGATTATCTCTTGGCGCAAGAAGTCCATTTGGCCGTAACCGAGCTCTACACCAAGCCGGCTAGCGGAATTCAAACCGAAGTGCTCTCCCAACTCCCTCTGGTTCTTCTGGTCGCGGCTGATTCGAAGCCGAAAAAAGCGAAGGAGATTTTAGCACAACGGTCTCTGCCGCTGATCTCGGTTTCGGCGACCTCTGCCCTTTATCGTACGTTCCAGGACGGATTGCGTCAGAACGGAACCCCCTGGGAAATCAATATAGAGCTCTCGACCCTGGAAATGGTACAAACCTATGCCGGGGCCGGCTACGGTGTAGGATTGTCAGTCCGAGCACCAGGCCTTGAATTCGGACCCGACCTTCGGGCGATTGATCTCGATGATTTTCCCCGTTTGAAGATCGCCGCTTTTTGGCAAGAACCCCTCGCCAATCTGCCGAATCTTTTCCTTGAAGAGATTCGCAAAGAATCACGTTCGCAAGCCTTGGTATCCCCAAAACCAAAGCCAGGTCGGGGCGCCGCGGCGTAGGGGATCGACACGGCGAATGGGCGAAACGGCGAAACGGCGGGTGGGCGATGGAGCAAACGGCGTGTTGGGTGTCGCGTTGGTGATCGTCGTCGGTGTAGTTGCCTCGAAGGACGGTGCCACGGAAGGTACTTATGAGACTAATGTTGTCTTATAATTCCCATGAGGCCCATAGGTCCCATCCGCGTTGCCTGGGACGTGTTTTATTTCCCCGTCGTCATCGGAGCTTCGTCGCGCCCAAAAAGGAGAATAAAACCCTCCCCAAAACACTCCTGACATAAGGCTGACAGTGAACGCACCTAGCTTCCCGAGAAAACATGCGAAGCGGACTCCGTAGAGGCCTTCCCGGTCAGCCGAGAATGATGTTGCACTACGCAGGGTTTGCGACGTGTGTAAATTAACTCAGAAAACGGAAAACCTTCATTATGTCCACCTTGACAGCAGCACCTCTCACGATCCCGGATACCTTCCCTCCGTTCAGCCTGACTCGCCTTCTCAAAACGGTATTTAATCCGAAGGCCGGCGAGAGAGTCGCTATTTTGATCGACCTGGAGGATCCTCATCAGGTCAAAAACTTCGCCTTCCTGAAGAATCCCGATTTGACGATTCAGCGCCACGCGTACGAGGTTTTTTATCAGGGTCTAAAGAATAGCGTTCTCAAAGAACTCGGGCTCACTGGCGGAGAGCTTTTCGCGTACAAAATCACCGGGGGTAGCAACCTTGATCTTCCGGATCTCGCCGTCACCACTGATGGCAAGGAAATCAGCCTGGAGCGAGATATCTATCCGAATTACGGTCTGATTCTTTGCGTCTCCACCTATTCTGCAACCGCGCCGCTGACCGCATTCGCCAAGAAGTATGGCTTTCGTGGTGCGACCTTGCACGGGCTCAACCAAATCATCTTGGAGTCAGGCCTCGCCGTCGATTACAACGAGGTGAGCTCCAATGCCGAAAAGCTTCGCTTGGGCATGACTAAGGCAGACTGGGTCGAAATCGATTTTGAAGTGTCAGGATCGAAGTCCACCTTGCATCTGGATTTAAGCCGGCAAGAGGCACAGAAAAGCCATGGTCTTTGTCTGGGAGGTCCAGACGTCGCCAACCTGCCTGCTGGCGAGATCTACTTCGTCCCTACCGGCGCCTCCGGTGAGTTTCCACTCAAATATGAGGACGGAACCCTCGGCCTGATGACGGTCGAGCATGGACGCATCGTGGACGCCAAATTGATTCGCGGAAACGCCAAAACCATCGAAGAACACAATCAAAAACTGAGCTCCGATCCTGTGACCGGTGAACTCGGAGAACTTGGTTTCGGTACTCAACTTCTCCCCACCTCAGGGCGCGACATCCAAGATGAGAAAATTCTGGGAACGTTGCACGTGGCGACCGGCCGCAGTGATCATCTCGGTGGACACCTGACACCGGATAAGTTCAGCAACCAGAAGAACGCCACTCACGATGACATTCTGTTTGCACCACATAAGACGCCGGAGGTGAACGTCTCCCAGGTGCGCATGCATCGGAACGGCAAGGTCGAAATCCTGATCGAAGACTTTGTTCCGGCTCCGTATATGGCCGGACTACTGAGTTAGCCACTTATTGGAGCGCGCCTTCCCGCGGGCGCGGGACGAGGCCGTGGTGAGCAGGGCGAGATCGCGCCGGGACTTCCTCGCGTGATCAGCGCTTTGTCAATTGTCGATGCGGAACTGTCCTTTGCTTGGCACGAACCCTGACTTAGTGACAATTGTGCTGTGAACATCTACGAGACAGATCTTTTGCTGAACCAATATCTGCTGTTTCACTACGGGACAGCGCAGGACCAGGTCTCGTATGATTTCGGGCCAACCGATGCGTTGTTTTATCCGACGCGTTGCGTCAGCGAATTCTTGCCGGCGATCGGGCACTTAACGCGCGCTCTGGATCTAGGGTGCGCGGTTGGCCGATCCACTTTCGAACTAGCCCGCTGGGCAGATGGAGTGGTTGGGATTGATCTATCAAGTCAGTTCATTTCAGCCGCGCAAACCGTCCAAAGGACGGGTCAAATCGACATCAAGATTCTCGAAGAAGGCGAACGTTACACCGCAGTCGCCCGCCAGTTGGATCCTGACCTCGACCGGTCCAAGTGCCGCTTTGTCGTGGGGGACGCCCTGCAGATACCGGATGAGATCGGAACCTTTGATCTGGTACTGGCAGCTAACCTGATCGATCGAGTAGCCAGACCCGCCGATTTGTTGCGTGAGATCAAACGACTAGTGAGAGCGAACGGGCATGTGATTTTGGCGTCCCCGTACACCTGGCTTGAGGAATTCAGTCCACGCGCCAACTGGCTGGCAGACTCCAGCTCCAGTACGTTGAGTCGAATCCAGAAGTGTCTGGAGCCCGAGCTGGTTCTGGTCACAGCCAAGGATCTCCCCTTCCTAATTCGGGAACACGCTCGAAAGTTCCAGTGGAGCGTGGCTCAAGCGAGCGTGTGGAAGAAAGAAGGAGCTAGGAGCTAGAATCTAGGAGCTAGGAGGGGCGGGGGAGCGTTTGGCGGCGATGGGTTCGACGAAGATCCGGAGCTACGCGATCTAATGGGACCAATGCGACTCATGGGACTAATGAAACTGACCCATAAGTCCCATCCGTTCGTCGCGCCCAACGCCAAGCCTGTCTGGCACGCGTCCATACGCTGCACGCCCCTCCTAGCTCCTGGATTCTAGCTCCTAGCTCCTTACTTTTGGGGAGTAAGATTGATCGTCGTCGTCAGTTTCGGGTACCCAACGATCGACGCTTCCAGTACGTAGGGGCGACCGGGCACCATGTCTCGAGTCGAGATCGTTCCCGGAAACTCCGAGCGCTCACCCGGATTAACGATCACGTCGGCCGGATTCTGGTTGACCGGCTGATCGTCGGTCCATTGGACCAGCTTCTTGCCACTCGGATCTCGGAGAACAAAATCGTATTCGCGACTGTCGTTGAACATCAGCGTCACCGCCTTTTTCGATCGATTGATCAAGACGATTCGCGCCTCAATCGACCTCGTATCCGGGAGTCGGACCGTATCAGGCGTCAAGGTGACCCGCATTTCTAACCCATTAGCCAGGATGCCGGTCACCTGGCCAAACGGATTGGTTTTCTCGGTCTTTGCGGCATTAGGAACCGCTCCCGGCCGCTCGGGCTTCGGGCCTACGAATGGGACCCAGCGATACATCTTTTGGGAGGAACAAGCGGTGAAGGCGAGTAGGAGGAGGCTTAACGTCCTAAGGCGCAAATGCATCTGCACCGTTTAGCGAAAGGGCTTCTCGGTTGCAAATTCTATCCTCTATAACGGTGTCGCTCCTCTCGAATTGAAAACACTAAGCCGAATATGATTTGGACGCCGACTAGCCTCAGAACGAGGTTCCTTTCCTTACTCGTCTTGCTCCCCATGGCATGTAATATGGCGAACGCCGAGTCTGCCAAACTGATATTGCCGACCGAAAACGATGGCCTGTTAACCGGCAATTTCGCTGAATTTTACCAATACGTTCAGCGCGATTTCGACGGTCAAGTCAGCCAGCCTTGGGAAGGCGGCCAATACGGGTTTGTCCGTGATCCAAGGCGCTTTGGATCCCAGATAATCTATACCCGATTTCACGAAGGGATAGATATCCGACCGCTGCACCGCGATTCGACCGGTGAGCCCGAAGACATCATTCGTGCAATCGCTGCCGGCACAGTGGTTTACGCCAATCCGGTCGCAGGGAATTCAAACTACGGACGATATGTGGTGATTGAGCATCATCTGGACGGGTTCCCCTACTACAGCCTGTACGCCCACTTGAAGACTATCAGCGCAAACATTGGCGACACGGTAAACCAAGGATCGCCGATCGCGATCATGGGTCACACGGGAGAAGGGATCGATCGAGAACGCGCCCATGTGCACTTGGAGCTGAATCTTCTATTAAACTCTCATTTTTCGGACTGGTACCAACGACATCGCGCTGCCGACGTTGATCGCCACGGCATCTACAACGGGATCAACTTGGCCGGCATTGACATCGGCCGGTTTTATCTCGAGCTCCAAAAAGATCCTGACCTCACTGTCGCCGCTTTTGTTCAACGGGGAGATCCTTGGTACCGGGTCCTGGTTCCTGTCTCACCGCGGATGGACTTAACCGAAAGATACACTTGGCTGCTGGAAGGAGATGCTGACGCTCCCGCCTGTGAGATCAGCTTCGATCGCACCGGCCTACCGCTTAAAGTCCGCGCCTCCAACGAACATCCGTCACAACCGACCGTAGTCTGGGTCCATCCGTCACCGCTCCCTCAGCACCTTCTGACTAAAGGTTTCATTAGAAACCAGGGGTCAGACTACGTTCTTTCCGAGACAGGGAGGCAGTACATTAACCTGGTTTGTGGCCTGGAGCGGTGACCGCTATTCAGGAGGGAGCCTCAGGCGAGCTCCTGCCTCCCTTTCGTTGTTCTTGCCCCAGGGCCCAATACCCCCTAAAAGTCTCGGGCGCGTGAAACGCTTGAGTTCGCTGATATTGTTTTTTTGTTGCTGGCAGGCGGTCTTTGCAGCCGATCATCTCGACCCGTCTGTCCGGCAAATCATTGTCGGGATCGCCTCGGACTGGAATTCGATGAACGGGGAAATGCAGTTGTTGCAGAAGAACGGCGAAACCTGGGCGAAAGCTTCTCCTCCGGTCAGAGTCCTGTTTGGTAAGAACGGTTTAGCTTGGGGCCGAGGCGAGATCGTCGGTTCGGGAGGAGGTCCCGAAAAGGTGGAACGCGACAATCGGGCCCCCGCCGGCGTGTTCAAGATTGGTAGTATTTACACCTACGATCACTCTTTACCTCCGGGCGCAGAATATCCGTTTCACACGGTGACCGCAGCAGATACCTGGGCCGACGATCTCAACAGTCCCTACTATAACCAGCATGTAGTGGTTGACCCTACGAAGCCGCCGCCTTGGTATAATAAGGCCAAAATGCGTTTGGGCGATTTCGCCTATCGCTGGCTCGTCGAAATTCGGCATAACTCCGATCCACCAGCGCCTGGTTTTGGGAGCGCGATCTTCTTTCACATCCGCCGCGGTCCGACCCGACCTTCCGCCGGCTGCACGACTATGGCGGAACCAGACTTAGTGACCCTGGTGAAATGGTTAAGAGCACCCGATCAACCTCACTACGTATGCCTGCCAAAAGCCGAATATTTGGCGAATTGGCAAAAATGGGGCTTGCCTGATCCGGCAGCGACGAGTCTGTTCTGATACTCGCAGAAGGAGCCAGGAGCCAGGAGCCAGGAGCCAGGAGGCGCAGGGTTACGACGCCCAGTGGAGCGTGCCTCGCTTGTGAGGCGGTGGTGAGCAAGGGAAATGGTCAGGCATACCCACACAGATATCTGGGCTCATAACTGCACTCTAGAAGCGGTGTTTCTTCCTGGCCGCTACGGGCGTCTTCAAACACCAAAGAGCACAGACAAGTAACAGGCTGGAGTTGCGATTCTTCCTTGTTTACCACGGCCTCGCAAGCGAGGCAGCGCTCCACAAGTGCGCTCCCGCCCTGCACCTCCTGACTCCTGGATTCTGGCTCCTGGCTCCTTCTCTAAAAACTGGTTGAGCTCGCAGCCGCCCCATCAGACGGTTAGAGCGTGTTTCGGCTCAGGAAGGAAAACAGTGCGCTGGTTTTGATTGGTCACGGTTCGACCATAAACCCGGACTCAAGCGGACCGACTTTTGCGCACGCCAATGAAATCCGATCCCGTCGAATATTCTCGGAGGTTCGTTGCGCCTTTTGGAAAGAAGAGCCCAGCTTGCGGGAAGTGCTTCGAATGGTGGAAGCGACGGACGTCTATATCGTACCGAATTTCATCAGCGAAGGATACTTCACCGCCAAAGTAATTCCGCGCGAGTTGGAGTTGACCGGAGCAATCACTGTCAAGGATCGACGTATCCTCAAATATTGCGATCCCGTCGGCAACGACCCCCGAATGACAGACCTCTTGTTGCATCGGGCAGGTGAAGTGGCCGCGGACGCCCCGCCTCACGAGAGCAGCCTTGTGATCGTGGCTCATGGAACCGGACTGAATGAGAATTCGGCAGTGGCTGCCAAACGTCAGGTCGATGCGATTCGAGATCGAGGGATTTACCCGGAAGTGGTGGCTGCGTTTATGGAAGAGGAACCGGAGATCTCGCAATGGGCCAATCTAACAACTCAGCCTTACGTCGTAATCGTTCCCTTCTTTATTTCGGACGGCTTGCACAGTTATCAGGACATTCCTGTGCTGCTCGGAATCCAGAACGAAGACTCCGCTCCCGCAAGCCAACAAGAGGTTTTCCGGCACAACCCCTACGAGCTACACGACCGCAAACTCTATTATGCCGGCGCTATCGGGACAGACCCGATGATGGCAGACATAATCCTCGATACGGTCGAACGTTTCGACCTAGAGCATGATTGAACAACTGCTTCAGGAACGGCTACGCGCCGGTGCGATCAGGCTAGGTGAACTCATAGTCCGGCAGGCTGAGCCGGCGGGCTACGTGGTTCGGCATTGGCAAGATGATAAGCCAGAACAAAAACTGACGGTTAAAACCGGGTCAATCGCCGCTCTCGAGATCGTTAGGTACGATGCGGAAATGAACTATCGGCCGCTGAAAGGTGCTCCGAACCTGCGAACGGGCTGGGAACTACGCCTCGATTCAGTTGCTGAGGTCCGGCAAACGATCGATTACTTTTATCCGGGAGCATTCGCCACCTGGCTGGCCTATAACCGTGGGGAGGTTATGCCGGTCGACCTTCGGCAGACCCTTGCTCGGCAGACCGGGATGTATCGGGTAACCCAGAAGCTTACCGATTCACAGGCCGAAGAATTAGCCGGGCGATTTTGTCAGTCTCGTTCGGGTTGCCTCCGAACGATTCTCTGGACCGTCGATGACAAAGCCCCGAATAGATATTTGCCTAGTTCCAAGTTTGATCCACAAGCCGATCAACTCGCGGAGCGTCGCGAGGCGAACGTCTGGATTCCGTTTCTTTGCGTGGAGGCCTGTAATCTCTTTGTGGCCGAGGCCCGGAAAATCGTCAAGGTTCACTCCACATGACGCTTTATCGGTGCCGCTGGCTCGCTCCCATAGATCAGGAGCCGATTGAGGATGGGGCTTTCGTTGTGGAAGCGAACCGGTTTATCCACGTCGGACCGGCGCAAGAACTACTGGCCGGACATCCCGGCGAAGTAGTCGATCTCGGTGAATGCATTGTCCTACCAGGGTTGATTAACGCCCATTGCCATCTCGATTACAGCTCGCTCCGCGGCACCATTCTGCCTTCGCGAAATTTTCCCCAATGGATCAGCCGTATCAACGCGTTAAAGCGATCCCTGAGCGATGACGACTACGTGGAGGCCATGGACCTAGGATTCGCCGAATTGCGGCGTTCCGGAGTCACGTCCGTGTTCAATATCGTCGCTACCCCCCAAATTTTGCCGCGGCTAGCACCGCCTACTATCCGAACTTGGTCTTTCCTCGAACTGATCGATATCAGGCCTCGTCCTTGGCTGGACGATAACGCTTTTGGCTCGTGGCTATTTTTTGAACCGCATGATTGGCTAGGCGGCTTCGGTCTCAGCCCCCACGCGCCGTATACCGCGTCCGCGGAGCTCTATTCGATTGCGTTAGCGGCTGCACACAATTTTAAAATGCCGTTCACGACTCATGTCTCCGAGTCGCTGTCAGAATACGAAATGTTCACTGTCGGCAAGGGCGACCTCTTTGATTTCCTGAGTAAGATGGGACGGCCGATGACAGACTGCGGCCGGCTCTCCCCTTTCCGAGCACTGGCCTTATCCGGTCTTTTGCCCAAGGACGCCTTGCTGGTTCATATGAACGAATTGGATGAAGCAGACCTTGAACTTCTGGACCAGGACGAATGGCGATCCCTTTCGATCGTGCATTGTCCGAAAAGCAATCGGTTTCTCCATCACCGGCCGTTCCCTATGCAGCCTCTGCGAGAAAGAGGATTCAATATCTGTCTTGGTACCGATAGCTTGGCCAGCAACGATTCTTTGAATTTATTTTCCGAAATGCGGATGGCGGCGCGAAATCACAGTTTCGTGACCGCAAAGGAACTGGTAGAAATGGTAACCGTGAACCCCGCCCGCGCGATCGGCTCGGAACGATCGTTAGGTCAAATCACCCCAGGGTATCTGGCCGACGCAATCAGCATCCCTTTCCGTGGTGGGTTCGGAAGCATTTATGAGGAAGTCATCAATTACCGCGACGAAATATTATGGATGATGGTCGATGGAAAACTCGCGGCCTAATAGTCGGCCTGCTAGCCACCGCTTTGCTGGCGTTTATGGCGCCGGGCGCAAATTGCCAGGATTTGCCTTTGGCCGCCCAAAGCGCCGCATTGGTTGATTCGTATTCGGGGGAGTTTCTTTACACTAAGAATCCTGACGCTAAGCAATATCCAGCAAGTTCTACCAAGATTTTAACCGCGTTGATCGTGATCGAGGCCGGCGATCTCGATCAACTGGTGACCGTGGCTCCGGAAGATACCAAGGTCGAACCCAGCAGCCTCAATCTGAAGCCAGGACAACAATTCACCCGACGCCAGTTACTCTTCGGGATGCTCCTGAAGAGCGCAAACGACGTCGCCATGTGTCTGGCCAGAGACAACGCCGGCTCGGTTCCGGCATTTGCGGAAAAAATGGACTTACGAGCCGCTGAACTCGGCGCCACCAACAGCCACTTCGTTAATCCGCACGGACTCCATGATCCGAACCATTATACGACTGCTCATGATCTGGTATTGATCGCGCGAGCGGCCATGCAACAACCGTTGTTCCGCCAGATCGTTTCGACCATCTATTATACTTGGCGGACGCCCACTGGCCAAGTCGATGAGTTACGCAACCATAACCGTTTACTCCGACACTTCGCCGGTTGTAACGGCTTGAAAACGGGTTACACCCGGGCTGCCCAACAAGTGCTGGTGAGCTCGGCGCTTCGAGGTGGTCACGAAGTGATCTCAGTCGTACTTCACACCGACAAACCGGGGATCTGGGTCGATAGCAAAACGCTTTTAGCCTACGGACTCATCAAGCTGGGTTGTCCCGCCGAAGACATCGTTGATACCACCGACCGGGTCGATGGGCCGGGCAATGCGGATGAGGGGAAGTAAGGCGAAACGGCGAATGGGTGAAACGGCGACGGGGCGACACTGCGATGGGGCGTGGTGGGGCGAAAATCTCGACGCGCCGTCGGTGTTCCAATCAGATTCTGCGTATCCGCGCCGGATTTGAGCCCCATCCTGCGTAGAGTTTCTCCGAGCTGCGATCGTCCATTCGCCCACTCGCCGTTTCGCCCATTCGCCGTTCCGCCTCCTAACCCTCTGAAAATCAACGTTCTACGGTTCTTCCAGCGACCCCTTGCAGTTTCTATGCCACTCTCCTACTATTCACTCACGCTCAATTTATGCCCGGCCCAGGAATGCAACAGATACAAGGGATTGGACTGCAGCAAGTTCTTGCTCCGCAGCTGCAGCAAAGTCTGCAAATTCTTCAGGCGCCGACGCTGGAGCTCAGGAATATTGTTCAACAGGAGCTCCAGACCAATCCCGTCCTTGAGGAGGAAGCAAACGGTCAGGAAACCGAGGATCGTTCTGCATCAGACGAAGCCGATTTCCAGGAGGAATTCGACCGGCTCGCGAAGCTGGATGAGGAATGGCGCGACTACATGGCGCAGAACGTCTCTTACTCCGGGCGCAGTCAGGAAGACGAGGAACGACGCCAGTTCTTCCTCGATTCTCTTGCTAACCAAGAAACGCTGCAGCAACACCTCTTAGAGCAGCTAAACACCGCGGACGTCGATGCCCAAAAACGAAAATCCGCCGAGCTTCTCATCGGCAACATCGACGATCTTGGGTTTCTGTCCGCGCCGTTGGAAGAAATCGCGGATCTATCCGGGACGCCGATCGAAAATTTGCGAGACGCGCTCGATCTTGTGCAAACGTTCCATCCCGTCGGCGTCGGGGCTCAAGATCTAAAAGATTGCCTGCTCATCCAACTGCGGCGACTCGGCAAAGGCCAGAGCTTTGAGTACCAGATTGTCGACCAATACCTTGATGACCTCGGCCGCAAACGGTATCCGGACATTGCCAGAAAGCTGGGCTTGACCGTCGACCAGATTCAAAAGGCGGCTAATTTCATTGCCACTCTCGATCCGAAACCGGGGCAGATCTTTTCCCCGGAACCCAATAGCTACGTGCTGCCGGATGTTCTGGTCGAAAAAGTCACCGATGATTACGTCGTGTCGCTCACCGGCGATCAGATACCGCATCTCAGGATCAACAAGACCTATCGAGATTTGATGACGCAAAGCCGGAACGGCGGTGAAGTCAGAGACTACATTCGAGAAAAAATCAGGAGTGGTAAGTTCCTGATTAAAAGCATCCATCAGCGACAACAAACCATCCTGAACATTGCGATCGAGATCGTTAAACGGCAGCGCGATTTTTTGGATCATGGTACCGCCTTCCTCAAACCGATGACGATGGTACAGATCGCAGACGCGGTCGGTGTGCATGAGACGACGGTTAGCCGGGCTATCTCGGGTAAATACATCGCCACCCCTCAGGGTGTCGTGGAAATGAAGTTCTTCTTTACGCCAGGCTATCAGACCAACGACGGCGTCTCGTTAAGCAACACCAGCGTAAAGGAGACGATCGCCGACCTGGTTCGCAACGAAGAATCTCGAATGCCGCTCAGTGATAAAGAAATTGTGGAAATCCTTTCAGAACGAGGTATCCCAATAGCGCGTCGAACGGTCGCTAAGTATAGAGCCGAGTTAAACATTCTTCCCAGCAACCTGCGAAAACAGTTTTAGGTGCGAATTCTCATTGTTCTTCTATGGATCGGGGCATTAACAACTTCATTTGCGAAGGAGCCCCCATTTCGTTTTCCTCAAGACACGTTCTCTTTCTCGAATAATCTCTATTTCGATTATCGCCCGGATGCATCCGGTCACATCACCGCCCATCCGCGGAACCCGGGTAACATCCCTGACTATTCTCGCCACTGTTTTTCTCTGGTTCGGTCCGTATTACAGTTTCGTCGATTCGCTGTATTCGACCCGAATCTGCCGAAGATTAGTGAAGACGAGTATCGGAAACGTGTCTCCCAACTGATCAAGTACGCGCCCTGGAGCGCCGGGCCCAGTCAGAAAATCGTGTTCCCTGGGTACGCGAATCTCTACAAGTTCTCTGCCGATCACTCGCTGATGTTGCAGAAGAACCTCGGTGTCTGGTGGCCATCGTATTGGCGAGTCGGCAACTGGCGTATCGTATTCCCAGCCCCCCGCTCTGGCCAAGAACAGTTTGCGCAATGGTTACGGCAACAACTCGACTCCGGTAACATCGAGGCTGTTTACATCACGCGATTTCGGCCAATCAATCATTGCTTAGTCGCCTATCGTTATCAGAAGGACCGAAACGGCGATCTGCGATTTTTTGTCTCCGACGTGAACCAGCCAAGCAAGATTGTGCATTTGCGCTATCATGCGGCGAACCGAAGCTTCTATTTCGATCGGAGCTGGTACTACAATGGTGGTCTGGTATCAGCTATGAAGCTGTATGTCTCACCGTTGATGTAACGGGGCGGGAAAACTTCGTGGGGCGAGGCTCCCGAACTACGATCGAATGATCTTGGTCCCCGGGTTTAGCGTTGGGTCTTTCGGGGCCTCGCCCCACCAATGTTCTCGGCACTCTACCGCCATTTGGGGTACAAAGAACGCCAGCTCTTTCAGTTAGAAAAATCGGGAAAAGCAAGATAAAAGTATAACGTCATCTCGTCTAGGCATGTTATTGTCGAGGCGATTGTATCATGTCCTTTTTCTCTTGGTTCAGGTCCAAATCGGAAAAGTCAGAGCAAGACGAATTGGAGCTTAAGGGTTCGCATGAGGCTCCAGAAACGGATGCTGACGCCGAACATCCTCCAGCTCAATCATCCCGCGTTCCGCCGCCGCGGCTCCGGGAAACAGTTCCGGGAACCCGTCCGAAACCCGCATCACCAGCCGATTCAACTGGTGCGCCTAAAGAGGGTTTCCGCCGGCCACTACGAGCGACCGTGGATGTACCATTGCAAGTGTTGTTGCTCCAGCTACCAACAGACGTAACCAAATCTAAAATTGATATCGACCCGAAACGCCGGGTGCAGATTCCGCGCAAGGCCCTGTTAATCGATGAAGCGCATCAGACAGCCAAGGTTACGTTTGCGGCCCTTTTTGCGTCCTGCCCGGATATTTTCTCCGTACCGATTGCTCCTCTGGATCAGAGACTCCTGGAGTTTAACCTACCCGCTTGGGAACGGTCTCGATTGGCAGAGTCAGGTGAAAAAACCGCGAGCACAACTACACCGTCAGAGGCGGAATCCGCGACCGTGATACCGACAAGCGAAGGTAGTGAGAAAACCGGCGCGTTGCCGGTAAGCCGCATCGAAGGTAGCCGCAAGAGCGTCGGTTCCGATCGGTTAACGTCCTCGGGAGAATTATTGCCGACCGAAAAGAGGCCAGCCGCCGACGTCGGTAAGCCAGACGAAACATCACCGGCTATAGCCGAGCGGAACGGCGCTGAGTCTCCGAGAACCGTGCGGGTCGCGCTGCTGCCGATCCTCAAGAATTTGCCGCCCGAGTTACAGCCTTCCGAACCGGCAGCACTGGCAAACGCTCCGGGGGCCGCTGTCGAAATCCCATTGGAGCTAATTAAATCTCAGCTGGCTACCGGTAGGGTCACGATTCCGTTTTCGACCTTGTTAGCTTCGTTACCGGAAGAGGCGAGAGCCCATTTTCCGCAAGGCGACCCCACCACGGAAGTCCCGATCCCGATTAAAGAGATCCTGCAGAATTATCCGGAGGACCTGTTGCGTCCGCGGCCGGACCAAGAGCCAGAGGAGGTTTTGCCGTCTATCGCTACCCCATTTACCGCACCGGCAAAGGAAGACACCGAGCATTTTTCCAAACTGCCTGTGGAGACACAAGCCGAGCCGAGTGCCCCAGATAGTCACCAATTGGAGCTCATCGAGTCTACAGAAGCTCCGACCCAATCGCCGCCACCCGTAGCCCACGAACTTCCGATAACCCCGGAAATCCCGGTCGCTGCCGAAAAGCCGGTCACAGAAGAAAAAGTGGTCGCGGAAGAAAAACCGCCGGTTGGGCACAAGACGGCGCCGGATTTCTCCGCACTCCAGTCTGTATTCTTGACGGATGAAGCATTGGACTTGAACAAGGTGGTTCAAAAAGTGGGTGAGCTCCCAGGCGTGAATTCTGCCCTGTTTTTTGCAGCCGATGGCAGCCTGCACGGCGAACCCGAAAAACTCGGTCTGACTCAATCCTCGGTGCAGTTGCTTTCCAGTCTCTCCCACGAGATTGGGCAACGTGTCGGCGGTTTAGGGTTAGGCCAAATTGAAACCGTTACGCTCGGCTGGAAGCGAGAACTAGTCAGCGTTTTCACCCGGGGAGAATCCGGCTTTGTCGTCCGACACGAGAAGAGGCCCTTCAAACCGGGCGTAAGAGAGAAGATCTGTCTGGTTCTCAGCCACATCTGTAAATGACTCCGGCTAGCAAGAACCAAGGAACTCAGGCGAATGCCGATTATCAATTACGCTAGTAAAGAAATTCAGTTCAAAATCGTCTATTACGGACCGGCACTGAGTGGCAAGACGACCACCATCGCCTACATCCATTCGCGACTTCCGGCGGCGTTTCGGGGAGATTTAGTTTCCTTAGCGACCGCCGCTGACCGGACGCTGTTTTTCGACTTTTTGCCCGTTGACGCTGTAATCCTCCAGGGCTTCAAAACCAAGTTCCAGCTCTATACGGTTCCCGGACAAGTTGTGTACAACACAACCCGGCAACTCGTGTTGCGTAGCGTCGACGGCGTCGTATTTGTAGCCGATTCCCACTGGGACAAGATCCAAGAGGATGTGGAAAGCTTTCGTAACCTGGAGGAAAACCTTCGCAAGCAGCATCTTTCGCTGGATGAGATTCCCTACGTTCTGCAGTACAACAAACGCGACTTACCTGACGCTGCGCCGGTTTCGTATCTGGATTTTTTGCTGAATAACCGGCGGCGGCGGGCACGAAGCTACGAGGCCATCGCCACCAGAGGCCGAAGCGTCTTCGCCGCATTAGACGCCGTGACTCAAAGCGTCCTGAATAAGTTCATTGAGGAGAACCATCTGCTGCGGCCGGCGCCCGCACGGGAAAGCGCTGTACAACGAGCGTGAACGCCGGGAGCGGTTGGAGGGGAGCCGCTTTGGCGCCTGCTGCTACCACCTCGCCTCGTTGTTTCTGTCATTTGTGCGGCCGAAACGTGTGGCAACGGGCGGCTCCCGGGAACGACCCAACGCTGGGCTGCTTTGTAGGGCGTAAAAATCGATCCACCCTGCGAACAGAACCGCTGGGTAAAGCATCGCGCTGGGTAATTCGCGGGAGCCGCCTGTTTTCACGTTTTGTGGCCCCGGCTCGCGATACGACGAAATATCACGTGGCCTTAGGGGAAGCGTTAAAGCGGCTCCCCTCCAAACGTTGTCGGCGCGTTCAGCGTTCCCGGTAATACGTTCACGGCGTTCACGGCGCTCGCGGCGTTCACGCTCGTTCCGTTTGCGCTTCCCCCCACCCTCCGATATATGTCCGAGATGATCGACTACATGCAAAAGGGTGGGCCGCTGATGTGGCTTATCCTCCTGTGTAGCGCTGTCACCGTGGCGGTTTTCGTCGAGCGCCTACTGTATTTTCATCGGGCCAATATCAATCTAGGGGAATTTCTTCAGGGACTGGCTAATCTGATTCGGAGCCGTAATCTGACCGAAGCCCGAATTGAATGCCAGACCACCTCCGTCCCGGTAACGCGAGTGATCTATGCGGCATTATCTCGTCCCCATCTGTCGCGATCGGAGCTGCGCGAGATCGTAGAAGAAGCCGCGCAGATTGAAGTTCCCCGTCTCGAACGCAATCTCGATCTTCTGGTTGGGATCGCTTACGTCTCTCCCTTGATCGGGCTTCTGGGTACGGTCACCGGTCTAATCCAAGCCTTTGTCCAACTCTCAGCCAGCAACGGGTACGCCACCTTGGCTGATGTATCCAGCGGCGTGTACCAAAGCCTGCTTACCACAGCAGCCAGCTTGGCCGTCGCGATCCCCACGATTTTGGCTTACTGCCTCCTTTCCTCCAAACTGAACGCGCTCATGCACGAAATGGAACGGGCCGGCATTGAGATCGTAAATGTTCTGACGGACACCGAGGCGCCTGCTTCCATCATTGAGTTCGATCCGTCGTCTCAAGCAGCCAGCGAAAAGAGATGAAGCTGGAACGAGCGGTCCGGCTCAATCCTTATCTTCTGTTTATTGTTCCTCTGGTAGAAGTCGTTTGCTTGCTGCTGCTACTGTTCGTGGTCAGCTCGACCTTTCTCGTCCATCCCGGGATCAGCGTAAATCTGCCGTACTCTAAATTCACCTTAGGCACGGTCGGGAACTCAGTAATCGTCACCGTAACGCCGGGGCCATTCCCACGAATTTATTATCGGGACCAAGCCGTAACCCTGGACGAATTACGGAGAGCGTTCGAAAAAGATCCGGTAACCGACAAGTCGATCATTATTCGGGCGGATCGGGATGCACCCCAAGGTTCGGTCGTTCAAGTAATGAATCTGTGTCTCGACCGGGGATACTCGGTGATCCTGGCAACTTCACCAAAATCGCCGTGAAACCAACGGCCACTCTTCCGCACAACTCCATTTTTGATTGGGACCGCCCTCGATGGAGCGGGCGCCTGCTGTGGCTGATTCTGGTCTCACTGGGGTTACACTTCGCCGGACTTTACATTTTCCATGTGGTTTACCCGTCAACCACGGCATTACCTCCGCCGGCAGCTCAGGTCTCAGTGCTAAATCCACAGAATCTCCAAGATCGCCGGCTGCTTGATTGGGTAGAACTGAACGATCCTGCCGCCATCAGCGCTCCAAAGGTTGAAGACAACCTCATCACCGAGCTAGTCCCGAATTATCGCCCAACGTTCAGCGACGAAATCCCGGGCATCCAAGGCAACCAAGTTAATGCTCCCGCGCAAGAAGCTACCACTCCCTCGCTTTTTACTCCGGACAACCTTTTCCCCAGGCAAACTCGTCCGCAGTCCATTACGCCGAGCGTCCGCTTTGCCAGCCATTTTGAGTTCGGCTCGGCCTTGCGGAATAGGCAACCGGTTGTGCCTGAGGAACTACCGGCTAGCCAGCGCCCTTCAGAGCCGACAACTTTCTTCGTGGGAATCAGCAAGAAAGGCGAGGTCGAATACGCTTTCCTCTGGCGAAGCTCAACCAACGATCAGCTAGATCGCCAGGCCGAGGAAGCCGTTAAACACCTCAGATTTCAGCCCTCCGGATCCGAGACCTGGGATACGGTATCGTTGCATTGGGGAACGGCAGGCCGGTAGGGCTCGTCCTCGAATCCGGCCGCGCGGAGTGATGGAGTACTGCGCCAAGTCCAAATTGCATCCGATCTGCGGACTGGATGCTGAAAGGCGGTAGAAACGGGGTTGGCATGCGTCAGTCACCGGCGGAGGGGCGTGGCAAACCAACACCCTCGAGGGCGACGACGAGGACGAGTACGAAGCGCTTGCGCGTTTGACGCACATGCGGGTCCACGGGACGGTGATGCCAGCCAGGCCGCTCGAAGCTGTCCATGATTCGTATCGAACTCCCTACCCTGATCTTTATCTATCTCTATCTCACCGTGATGGTGATCGGTGGCCTCTGGTTCCTTGATTCTTGGAGGAGCCAAAAACGCAAAAAACAGGCCTTGCGTTACACGGTCCGGTGCACGATTTGTGCCTCTATTTTCGAAGACAAAACCAATGAGCAGTTACCTCGTTGCCCGCGATGTGGCTGCCTGAATGAGAGAAGAAATTTTGGAGGACTCTGATCAAATGGCAATGTTCATCGGCCGAAATCGAAAAGCCCGTGTCACCTACGGCTTCGATGAAATTGCGCTGGTTCCGGGACAAGTGACGATCAACCCGAACGAGGTGGACATCACTTTCGAGATCCCTACCCGAACCGGCGACCCGTTAAAGCTAGGGATCCCAATTCTGGCAAGCGCGATGGACGGCGTGGTCGACGTGCCTTTTGCCGTGGGAATGGGAAAATTGGGCGGCTTAGCGGTCTTAAATCTCGAGGGGGTACAGACCCGATACAAAAATCCGGAAGAAGTACTCCTCAAGGTGTTAGAAGCAGAAAAAGAGCAGGTCACCGCCCTCCTGCAAAAAATCTACCAGGAACCGGTCCAAGAGGACCTGATCGCTGGCCGCATTAAGCAGATGAAGGACGGTGGCGTCTTAGCTGCCGTCAGTTCGATCCCTCAAAAGGCCGAGCGTTACGGCCAGATTGCCCAGGAAGCCGGCGCAGATGTTTTTGTGGTGCAAAGCACGGTCTCGACCGTGCAGCATATCTCCACCGAATACCGCTCCTTGGATCTCGCTAAATTGTGCAAAGAGCTGCGCTGCCCGGTTATCGTCGGAAATACCGTTGGCTTCGAGGTCACCCTCGAGATCATGGAGTGCGGGGTAGCAGGAGTTTTGGTCGGTGTCGGACCGGGAGCAGCTTGCACTTCGCGAGGAGTTTTAGGGCTAGGCGTCCCTCAAGTAACTGCCACCGTAGATTGCGCTGCGGCCAGAGACTATTATCTGAAGCGTAGCGGCCGGTACGTCCCCATCATCACTGACGGTGGAATGAGTAAGGGAGGCGATGTTTGTAAAGCCTTGGCCTGCGGGGCCGATGCCGTAATGATCGGCAGCGCCTTTGCTAAGGCAATCGAAGCACCCGGCAAAGGCTATCACTGGGGCATGGCCACACCTCACGCCAACCTTCCCCGAGGCACACGTATTCGAGTCGGCACAACGGGCCCGCTGCGCCAAATCCTGTTTGGACCAGCGGAGGTCGATGATGGCAGCCAGAATTTGGTCGGCGCTATCACGACCTGCATGGGTAATGTCGGGGCTGCGAACCTCAGAGAGTTTCAAGAAACCGAGGTCATCATCGCTCCGTCCATTCGGACAGAAGGAAAATTGTTTCAACAGGCACAAATGGTCGGCATGGGATCCCGAAATTCATAAGAATTCAGTTGCCTAATTCGTCAGAGCAAAATACCCCATTACCAGTAAGCGATGAGCGATCGACGTGTTGTAGTCACCGGGTTGGGCCTTATCACACCAATCGGTAATGATATTAAAACCTTTTGGGAAAACCTGGTGGCCGGCAAGAGCGGGATCCGCAAGATCTCGTCATTCGACGCCTCTATCTTTGATTGCCAGATAGCGGGCGAAATACCGGACTTCGATGCCGCGAACTTTCTGGCTAATCCCAAAGACGTCCGGAGGACCGATCGCTTTGCTCAATTTGCTCTCGCTTGCTCGAAGCAGGCCCTTGAAGACAGCGGCCTCGATCTCGAGCGGATTGACCGCACGCGCGTCGGCGTCTTAGTCGGCAGCGGCATCGGGGGTCTAACCACCTTGGAAACCCAACATGTGGTTTTCTTAAAGAAAGGACCTTCCCGAGTTTCGCCGTTCATGGTCCCGATGATGATCGTTAACATGGCCAGCGGCCTGATCGCGATGGAATACGGCTTTGAAGGCCCGAATTACTCGATTGTGACTGCTTGCGCGACTTCTGCCAACGCCATCGGCGAGGCCTGGAGGATGATTCGCGATAACGAAGCCGAAGTTTTCTTGGCCGGCGGTACTGAAGCGGTCATCAACAATCTTGGGATGGGAGGTTTCTGCGCCATGCGGGCTATGAGTACCAGGAACGATGAGCCCGAACGGGCATCGCGCCCATTCGATCGGGAACGAGACGGTTTCGTAATGGGCGAGGGCGGCGGGGTCTTGATAATCGAGGAGTACGAACACGCCCGGGCCCGGGGCGCCCGCATTTACTGTGAATTGGCTGGTTACGGGCTCACCTGCGATGCCTACCACATGACGGCGCCGAAACCGGACGGGAGCCCAGTGGCTCGAGGCATGCAAATCGCAGTGAATCGAGCCGGCGTCAATGCGACGGATATCGATTACATCAATGCCCATGCCACGTCGACCCCGGTAGGCGATCTTTGCGAAACGAATGCGATTAAACGGTTTGCCGGTGATTACGCTAAGAACGGTCTCTTGATCAGCTCGACCAAGTCGATGATTGGTCATCTGCTCGGTGGGGCCGGAGCTGTGGAAAGCGCGGTTTGTATCCTGGCCATGAACCACGGTGTCGTACCTCCTACCGTTAATCTCGAGAATCCCGACCCCGAATGCGACCTCGATTACGTGCCAAATGTCGCTCGCGAGAAAAACGTACGAATTGCTCTCAACAACTCCTTTGGCTTCGGCGGCCACAACGCATCGCTTTGTTTCAAAGCGATGTGAGGTCGCTTCGGAGCAAAACCCAGGCGCGGAGAACTGATAAGATTCTAGCCTGAAGGCCTATCGCTTGTTTGTCCCGAAGGGACGTCATGAAGGTAGCCTGGCACGTAGTTCCTGGAAAAGCGTGTGAACGAGCCCGTCCCGTAGGGAACGGTATGATCGAACGGCCGCTAAACGAATTCCCGTCCAAATCCGTGCAAATGTTTCCCGAACTTCAGAACATTGCCGGGCGCGCAGTCCGAATCGCCGACCGCAGTGCCGAATATCAAACCGTGCCCTACGGGACGGATTCCCTCTTCACCGTTTTCCAGGCACTACGTGCCAGGCTACCTTCATAAGTCCCTCCGGGACAAATCCGGCTTTTGAACAGAAACGTCCTCCTCCTGCTCCTCACCGCGTTGTTCTGGTCGTTGGGCGGAGTTCTCATCAAATCGATCGACTGGAACCCGGTTGCCATCGCGGGCTCGCGAAGCCTGATCGCTGTCTGCTTGATCGCCGTCTTACGCCCTTCCGTTCTGCGTCGGTTTTCCTGGACCTCATTTTTCGGCGGCGTGGCTTACACGTTGACGGTGGTGTTGTTTGTTGTTGCCACCAAACTGACCACCGCAGCGAATGCCATTTTCTTGCAGTATACCGCTCCGATCTATATCGCCCTGCTAAGTCCTTGGCTGTTGCGGGAACAAGTGCGCCGGTCTGATTGGATTCTGATCGGCATTGCTTTCGGCGGAATCGCGCTGTTTTTCTGTGATCGACTCTCGTTGGAAGGAACTTGGGGAGTAATTGCCGCGCTCGCCAGCGGCTTCTCATACGCCTGGCTCACCGTGCTGATGCGGCGAGAAAAATCGGCATCGCCCGAAGCGACCGTTTTCATCGGTAACCTGATGACCGTACTCGTTGCAGCCCCGGCGATGTGGCCACCGGTCAACCTTGGACACAATTGGCCTTGGCTGATTGCGTTAGGCGTCATCCAGCTCACAATTCCTTATTTGCTATATGCACGCGCCATCCGCCGGGTGCGCGCTCTCGATGCGTCGCTCATCAGCATGATCGAGCCGATTCTGAATCCAATCTGGGTAATGCTCGCGGTGGGGGAACATCCTACTCAATGGTCCATTGCGGGCGGTGGTATCGTCTTGGGGACATCTTTGCTACGAAGTATCCTAGCTTCGCGCGAGTCCCAATCCGTGCTGATAACTCCCGCCCCGGAAGCTGTTGAGGAAGAACGGTAGGCGGCCAAGTAGCACTGAATCGTGCTCGTCCTCGTGCTCGAAAAGGCGGCTTTGCCATGGCGTCTGCCATCAACCCAGCACGTAGTTTCAATCGAGGGAAAATCCCTGCTTTGCGTTTATTACTGTCGCACGCCTCTTTTCGAGCACGAGCACGATTGAGAAATTTTCGTTCCTACCGAGCCCCCAGCGCCGCCGTGTACGTATTCGCAGTACCCGCCAAACAAATCACCCCATCCTGATTCCGCACCGTTGTAGCCAGGGTGCAGATCGGCTTATCCTCACGGACGGCCGTAACTTCTACCCTGCCGGTAATCACATCCCCGACGTACACCGCTTTAACGAACTTCCATTCCACGCCGAGGAAGACGGTGCCGGGACCAGGCAGATCTTGCGCCACAATCGCGTTTAGAATTCCGGACGTGACACCACCTTGAACGATCAATCCGCCAAATATCGATCTCGCGGCAACTTCGGGATCATAATGTAACGGGTTCCGGTCACCGGTGATCTCGGTGAAAAGAGCGATGTCTCGCTCACTAACTGGTTTCGTCCGCTCCGCGAAATCCCCTACTCGGGGTTTCCCGCGAACTGTACCTGCCCAACCGTCGCTTTTCATTCGGTGAGTGCCGCTAACACTCGCTCCTTCCAAGCGATGAAGGCTGGGTTGTGCCGCGAACGCGGCCGCGGAAGATCAATCCGAAACCGATGGCTGATTTGCCCGGGGCGGCCTTTGATCACAATGATAGTGTCTGATAACGCCACGGCTTCCTCGATATCATGAGTCACGAAAAACATGGTCAAAGCATGCCCGGCGAAAAGCTCCAGCAAATGGTCTTGTAACCGGCTTCGGGTTAGAGCATCGAGCGCGCTGAATGGCTCGTCAAGCAGGAGGAGCGAAGGTCTCCGCACCAAGGCTCTGGCTATCGCCACCCGTTGTGCCATTCCCCCCGACAGTTGCCGCGGATAATATAAGGAAAATGCCTGCAGGCCGACTTGCTCCAAAATTTCGTCGGCTAGTTCTGCGCTCCGCCGATGACCGGCCGGGCCGAACCCGAACTCGACGTTCCGACGAACGTTTAGCCACGGCAAAAGTCGAGGCTCTTGAAACACAATGCCAAGATCCGGTCGCGCACTATTAACGCCGTCGCCGGCCCACCGAATATCTCCCGAGGTCGGACGTTCGAGTCCGGCAAGAAGCCGCAGCAGCGTGCTTTTGCCCGAACCGGTTGTACCAACCATCACGGTGACTTGCCCCGGTTCGATAGACAGCTGCAGATCAGCAATCACCGAACTGTCGCCGTAAGCCTTCGTTATCCGATCGATCGTAACCATACAAACTCGCTTTCAGCTCCTTTGGGTTCGCGGTTCACGGTTCGCAGTTCACCGTTTGCGGTTCCCGGGTTGAACACTCGAAACCCTAACGGCGAACAGTGAACTGCGAACGGTAAACCGTGAACCATCATCCCGAACGAGCCTCAGGCGAGTTCGGGTGATAGCTGTCTTGCCAATGCAGGGCGCGCTCTGAAATCCACGCGAGGCAGCCATCGGTGATCTTTCCGCAAAGCGCAAAAAGTAAGATGCTCGTGATCAACGTGGCAGGTTTGCCGGTAGTCTGTCCATCGATCAAAAGAAATCCTAAGCCATGGGTCGCCCCCATGAATTCGGCGGCAACCACAAACATCCAGGCGAGACCTAGGCTCTGGCGAAGCCCCACAAAGATCGCCGGCGAGCTTGCCGGCAAAAAAATTCTCCGAATCAGACTCCAGCCTTTGAAGCCGTTGACTAATGCGACCTCAACCAGTTTTCGGTCCACACTGCGGATGCTGCTAACCAAGGCTAAGTACAGAGGGAAAAACGCACCCAGCGCAATTAATAGGATCTTGGATGTTTCGAAAATGCCGAACCAGAGAATGAAGAGCGGTACCCAAGCGTAAGAAGGCACACTACGAATCGCGTGAATAGTCGGATTGAGTAACCGATAGATAATCGGGCTAGTCCCGGTGAGCGCGCCAAGGACTATTGCCACCACGGCGCCAAGGGCAAACCCATTGAAGACACGGACAAAAGTCGCCCACAGATGGACCCAAATCTGCCCGGTCACAACTAAGCGATCGATTTCAACTAGGATTTCACCGGGTGACGAAGCGATCGATTTATCGAGCCATCCAAGGCGGGACGCTGCCTCCCAACCGATTAAAGCCACAGCCGGAACCACGAAACCAAGTCCGATCGAGCGCGCACGTCGTTTTCCCAGATCCTTGCCCGTCGCTCTCGCAATGCTCGATTCCGAGATATCAATCGCCTCGGTCCGAGGCGCCAGAGAGGAGGTTGCCATCGTAGTCACACTAGTTAGCAGTGGCGATCCGGTCGCCGAACGAAGGATCAACCAGTTCATTCACGACCTTTTCTACGTCTGTATTCGCATCGATGATTCCGTTCGCTTTCAGTGCGTCAGCCGAATCCAGAATCACTTGCCGCTGCGTTGTTCCCAATTTCGAATCTTTAAGGTTGATCCGTTCCCATACCTTCTGCGCAACCGGCGGGCTCAGTTGAGCCGCTGATTGAAAGATGGTGCGCGCTTCGTCCGGATGCTCCAGACACCAAAGCCGAGCTTTCTCGTAGCTGCGAAGTACACGCTCTGTAAGATCGGGATGCTCGGACGCGAATGCTTCCCGTACATTCAATATGCCGAAACTGTTCCAGTCTGGCCGCCGAAAAAACAGTTTGAATCCTTTATCAACCTCGAGCTGGGCCATATAAGGATCTAGGCCCGCCCAAGCATCCACCTGCCCGCGTTCCAGCGCGACTTTGCCGTCGGGATGCTGCAAAGGGACAATTTGGATGTCCTTTTCGCTAAGACCAGCAGAGGCCAGCGATCGCAAAAGGAAGATATGAGGATCGGTCCCGCGAGTGACCGCGACTCTTTTGCCGCGCAAATCTTCGACCCGCGTAATGCCGGAAGTCGGACTCGTGACCAGGGCGGTCCATTCCGGCGCCGAGTAAACGTAAATCGCTTTAATCGGATTCCCGTTAGCTCGCCCGATAAACGCCGCTGCTCCCGCAGTCGAACCAAAATCGACGCTCTTTCCTCTTAAGAATTCCAGAGCCTTGTTGCTTCCCAGGCTTTGCACCCACTCAACCTTGATACCGCTTGAAGCCAAGTCGTCTTCCAACCATTTCTTGTCCTTCAACACCAGGCTGATTGGATTGTAGTAAGCCCAATCAATTCGAACTGTATCGACGTTCCCGGCGCGAGCAGGCCTCCAAAGATAGAATACCGAGAGTAGGACCGCTGACCAAAGAATACCGTTCTGATAGGGTTTCACTCACCCCATCTCTAGGCGCAATCCGAGCGAACGCAAGAGCTTTTGGGGAGTTCAGGCGGGCTCAAGCCTATGTTGCTAAGACCTTGTCCCGAAGGGACTACAGGACTCAGCCTGGGGTTTTAACCCCAGGGACATGTCCACACAATGTCCCCGCCCTGCCTGTCCGCCGTAGTTCGGGGAATGTGGGACGAAGGAGGAAAAGGGCGGAAGGTATCTGTGATCGACGGTCCTTTTGGTCAACACCTCCACATTCGACGCACCGGTTCTACCGCCCCTTCGGAGGGTGTTACGATATTCGGCGCAAGTTGTTGGCAGATAGAGGATTATGAATAAAAAATGGGGTTCTTGGGTTTTTCGCTCGCGGTGCGCGGCTTTTCGGTGCGGTATCGAGCGATGGCCCTACCG
>Ga0185299_10000436_pt1 | contig 114215 bp, 127 predicted proteins | sample PaiPotPPA55metaG_FD_128002 | JGI IMG/M metagenome (GOLD analysis project Ga0185299, IMG submission 128002) | Iron sulfur acid spring bacterial and archeal communities from Banff, Canada, to study Microbial Dark Matter (Phase II) - Paint Pots PPA... ... | reverse complement strand
CGTAGAGTTCAGCGGAGCGGTAAAAATCCTGATTGCGCCGCATGCCGCCGACGATGAGAACTTTGCCATCAGGCAATAGCGTAGCGGTGTGGCCGGAACGGGGTTCCAGCATGGGTGAGGCGGGCCGCACGGAGCCGGAAGTGGTGCTCTCAGTGGGGTCCACGGGCTCGGGATTTGATTGGAATAGGAAACCGCTGGCTGCCAGGAAGAGAATCAGGCCGGAAAATCTAAGCATCAGGACCTCCGGGAGGAATTGCAGAGTTTCGCCGAAATGTACCATGGATTAGACGGACGAATTGTAAAGGCGTCGCGAGGGGATTTAGTTGGGTGGATTGATGCCCTTGTTAATTTAATGCTGCGTTAACCAGATAATGTTAGGCTTTATGTTTCTGAAGACGCGCAGGAGGTCCGCTGCGATGAAAATCCGAAGCCAATTTCTGAAAGTAATTCTTGGTGCTCTGCTCTTCATGTGTTTTGGCGGGGTAAGCGGGGCGCAGCAGATAAGTGAGCAGGAGTTGCCGACACTGTCGCCGGCGCTGCATGCGGCTTTGTATCCCGAAGTGATGTGTGTGCACTGTATCGTGCCGATCTGGGACCACGGTTATCTTCTGCATGTGGAGATCGATAGAGACCCTGCAGTGGTCACGATGTACGACAAGAACGGGAAGAAAGTGATTGAGGCGCGCATGGAGCCGGCGGATGCTGCCAAGGTTTCTATCGGTTCTGCCGGGGCGACACGAACGGGAGGAATTGTTGCGATTGGCGGGGGCATTATGAATGATGGTTCCGGCCAAAGATTCGTCGTCAAGAGCGACGCAACGGGACGCAACATCCAGTCGGTCAGGATAGGCGATTTCTATCCGCGACAGGTTTGCGAGGCGACTGACGGCACGGTGTGGGTCCTCGGATATGAATCGAACGATCATGTTGCGGCCGAGGCGGATAAGAATGTTCTGCGGCACTATAGTTTCGAAAAGGGATTGCTCAGTAGTTTTGTGTCACTTGATTCCATCTTCGAAATCATTTGATGCGAGTTTGCACGTTTCTGCTTCCAGGAAAAGTTTTCTAAGCTGCGGCAAGGAGCGTGTTTCGGTTCTTTTCTGGGCTGCCGCGCAGTACATCCAAGTAGATTCTTCCAGTGAAAAACTCACGCGCTGGAGAGTCGCCCTGCCTTCAGGGGTTCGCGGAAGAGCGAACGGATTTGCGGTGACCGAGGAGGGGAGAAGTTTCGTAGGCCTGGGCGATTTTTCTGATCAGGACAAAATGTGGACGGCCGGGTTGTACGAGTTGAAAGCTGACACTGGGACAACAGTTGCGTCTCTCATACCGGTGGAGGGGACAATTGTGAAGCGTGATCCCAACGAAATCGCTCCGGATGGAACTTTCTTAGGTCTCTGGGGCGCAGACGGAAATGATTTGGTGGTGCAAAGGCAGGGCGACGGCTGGGGTCTTTCGTGGGCGAAGGTCTCGGCGTCTGTGACGACCGCCGACTATTCCGCTCAACACTGAAGTAAGCCGAATAAGGGTCGAGCGGGGGCCCCGTAACCTTAAGGCTACCGAGGATTTCCACCGATTATTTTCTGAGGTATAGTTACTTTTCGCTTGCCATTATATGGGCTAGGAACGTAAAGTTAGCTAGCTCTAGGGGGTTTTCCACGGACAACACCCATATCTGGGATTCGGTTTGCCGGATCGCGACGGCCACAATTTGAGCGTGCGGGCGGGGGCAGAAAAGATATGACTGCCATCATCACGGTTGCAAATCAAAAAGGCGGCGTCGGAAAAACTACCACGGCGATCAATCTAGCGGCATCGCTGGCGCATCGCGGGAAACGCACGCTGCTCATCGATTTAGACCCACAAGCAAATTCCACCATCGCGTTTTACGATTCCGGAGAAATAGCCACGTCGATGTTCGACGTGTTGAGCGATCACCGCGCGGAAATGACCACGGTGGTGAAGGCCACGAAAGATCCCATGCTGTTTGTGGGGCCGGGACGATTGTCGCTGGCGAAGCTGGAGCAAGTGCTCGCGGGACAATTCGACGCGCCGTTTAAATTGAAGGATGCGCTGGCGCCGATGCAAAAAGGATACGACTACATCGTGCTGGACACGCCGCCTTCCCTAGGAATTTTGACGGTGAATGCGCTGGTGGCGTCGACACATTTGCTGGTGCCGATTCAGGCGGCTTATTTTGCGATTGAAGGCACCGATGATTTGCTGGAAACGTACGAGAGAATTCGCGCGCGGCCCAATCCGGGTTTGAAAATGCTGGGCGTGGTGATTACTCTATTTGATAAGCGCACGAATATTTCGCGCGATACGCACGAACAGATTCGCACGGTGTTTGGCGAAGTATTGTTCAAGACGAAGATCAGCAAGAATGTGCGGCTCGAAGAGAGTCCCGCGTATAAAGAAACCATTTTGACCTTCGCTCCCAAATCACCGGGAGCGGTGGAGTATAAGAAATTGGCCGGGGAGGTTATTCAACGTGTTGAAGAGAATCGGCTTGCCAGCCACGCTGAAGATGCGGCATGACGCGCACTACGTCGAATCATTAACGAGCTACAGCGGCGCGGCAGTAGGAAGAATGATTCCGGTGGAGCAGATCCGTCCGAACCCGGACCAGCCGCGCAAGGCATTGGGAGATTTGCGCGAACTGACTGACTCGATCCGCGAGAAGGGCGTGCTGGAACCACTGCTGGTGCGATTTATTGCGCGCGAGGATTGCTTTTACATCATTTCGGGGGAGCGGAGATATCACGCTTCGCGCGCGGCTGGACTGCGCGAAGTGCCGTGCATAGAGAAGACGGCGGACGATGCCGAGACTTTGGAAATTGGGCTGATTGAGAATTTGCAGCGCAAGGATTTGACGGCGTTTGAGGAAGCTGAAGGCTTAGATCGGCTGGGCACGCAATTTGAATATACGCATGACGATATCGCGCGGAAAATCGGGCGGGCGCGGACTTCTGTTACAGAGACGCTTTCGCTGCTGCATATTCCGGAAGCGTTGCGGAAAAAGTGCACGGAGCAGGGGATTAACACGAAGTCGCTATTGCTGCAAATTGCGCGGCAGCCTACTGAAAAGAAGATGATGGAGACGATTCAGCGCATCATGCAGGGCGGCTTGACGCGCGATGAGGCGCGCCGGGAACGCCAGGAACATGTCGCGGGGCCGCAGAGGCCGCAGCCATTTCTGTTTCAGTTCGAGCCGGAAGATGAGGAGTTTAAGTTCAGGATTCAGTTTAAGAAGAGCCATGTCACGCGCGACGAATTGATCAGTACACTACGAGAAATACTTTCGCAGTTGGAGGGTAGTTCGTCTTCGTCGTCGAAAGCCGGTTCCAACGCAGCGTGATTGCTGGGAACTGCGATTGTGGTGTGAAACAAATCTAGAACCTATCCATCTTGTTACCGCACTGAAAATTAAATTCTAAATTGAGTGGTGAGTCTTATGGCTTTAGAGCTATCGCCGCGGCAGATAAGCACGCTTGAGCGACTAGTGGCGGCGGGGTTTCGTCCCATTGCTATTCCGCCGTATGAAAGCGCGCTATGCATGCGCAAGGGGGAATGCGCGGTGGCGCTGGCTCCTGTTCCGAATGGCGGGTTGAAGGTGCTGGCTCCGGCTTCGTATTTAGTGGATGGAAATTTTGGCGTGCGACTGAAACGCGGAAACGCTGAAGTGTTTGTCTGGAAGAAGTCTGAGATTCCTGCTACTTCGGAGCGACTGGAAGAGCTTGAAGCGTTTCGACGGGAGTTGATGGAGATACTGGAGTTGGCGCCGACAACGTAGTCGTGATTTTTATTTTTGGGAATTTTCTGGCGACAGGTATCAAAGGCTCAGAAAAAGCCCCACCCTTGCAAAAACCGCAAGGATGGGCCACCCAACTTCAAAGGTAGGCGAACCGCACACACGCGTTGATCGGGCTGACATGATCGGCTGGCCGCTCGGTGCGCGGCTGGGCTCGGTTTGCAATTGTGCGGGTGAGACTGCAAACTGAAATTCATGGAAACCTACGACATTATTTGTTTTGGAGCTGGGCCGACGGGACTGGCGACGGCGATTGAGGCACGGCGAGCGGGGATGCGTTCGCTGGTGATTGACAAGGGTACGCTGTGCAATTCGATTTTTAATTATCCGGTGAACATGGTTTTTTTTACTACGCCTGAGTTGCTGGAGATTGGGGATTTGCCGCTGGTTTGCGCCGCAGAGAAGCCGACCCGTGTGGAGGCGCTGAAATATTATCGTAAGTGTGCGGAGCATTTTGCACTGGAGCTGCGGCTGTTTGAGTTGATCGAGGGGCTGGAGGGCAGCGACGGAAATTTCTCGGTGAATACTCGCGCGCAGGATGGAACCAAGCAGAAATATCACGGGAAGAAAATCGCCGTGGCCACAGGGTATTACGACTTGCCGAATATGCTGGGACTGCCGGGCGAGGATTTGCCAAACGTGTCGCATTACTATACCGAGCCTCATCCATATTGGAGACAGGATGTGGTGGTAGTCGGAGGAAAAAATTCGGCGGCGGAGGCGGCGCTGGATTTGTATCGCAACGGCGCGCGGGTAACGCTGGTGCATCGCGACGCGGAGCTGGGATCGACTATTAAATATTGGGTGCGGCCGGATATTGAGAATCGCATCAAGGCAAAACAGATTACCGGGCTGTTTAATACGCGGGTGAAAGAATTTACGGAAGAATACGTGGTGGTCGAAAATCATAGCGGTGAGATGCGGTTGCCTGCGAAACAGTCGTTCGCGCTGACGGGATATCACCCGGACTATACGTTTATCAAAAGCCTGGGCGTAAAGTTGGACGCCGCGACGCTGAAGCCGGAGCTGAATCCGGAGACGCTGGAGAGCAATGTGCCAGGGATTTTTCTGGCAGGCGTGGTTATCGGAGGCCGGCATACGAGCGAGATATTTATCGAGAACGGTAGATTTCATGGCAAATTGATTATCGATTCATTGGCGAGCAGGGCGCAGGCGGCGCGGTAATTGCTGGATAATCGTTGGACAACGTTGGACGGGGTTTGCCCGACGGTTGAGCGTTTGTTAGAGTTAGAGCATGGCATCAGGCCTCCGTGAAGTAGCTGAAACTTTCAGTACGTTAGCGAAGGGCTTCAGCGTCACATTTCGCAATATATTCCGCAAAACGGTTACGGAAAATTATCCGTACGAGAAGGTGCATTTTCAGCCGCGTTATCGCGGGATTCATGTGCTCCATCGCGACGAAAGTGGGCTGGAGAAGTGCGTGGGCTGCTTTTTGTGTGCAGCGGCATGTCCGGCGAACTGCATTTACATTGAGGCGGCGGAAAATACGGATGTGAATCGAATCTCTGCGGGCGAACGGTACGCCAGCGTGTACAACATCGATTATTCGCGGTGCATTTTCTGCGGGTATTGCGTGGAAGCTTGTCCTACGGACGCGATTACGCATGGACATGGATTTGAACTGGCGACGTATGACATCAATTCGCTGGTCTACCGTAAAGAGCAGCTGCTAGAGAAGTCCCCGACGCCAGAAACGACCGCTGCACGATAAATTCTCCCCGACAAAATAAACATCACTCGATTGTTCTTTGAATCCCGGCATAAGCGGAGATTCATAAGGCAATCGTCCGCTTCACGTTGATTCACCTGGCTCGACAACAGAAAATTGCCCCGCAAGAAAGCACGCAGCCACGCGCACAACCGCTCACGAGGCACCTTCTCCTAACAACTTCCCGCAACAACTTCCACCAACAACTTCCACCAACAACTTCCACATCACCTAAGCGCGGGGCCGCGGACGCGAAAGCGTCCGTTGAACGCACGGTGGTTCCGCGTGTCTCGCCGAAATCCGAGTCTCATAACCCATAAAAAATAGTCATTACGTAAGTGGGTGGAAGCAGTGATGAACGGAGTGAGATTGCTGCGGCGAACGGATTTAGCTTTAGCGGAGGCTCGCGACGATCAAAACATAACGAGCCGGTCGTGGCGGACGCGGAGTCTTGTGGCCGGACTGAGTGTGTGGCGTTGCTTGGAACGCGCGTCGGGGACGGGAGCAGGTGCGGTCTCCTTGGGAGAACTCCGAGACGAACATCCGGACACACCGGGACGCGACCGGGTGTCCGGGCCTTTTAACAACAACGTGAGAGAAACCTCGTGCAGCCGAGCTAAGAAAATCGCGGAGGTTTCAAAAAGCTCCGTTGAGAGCAGGCGGATGGAGCGCCTGATCCGTGAGGAAATTATCGGACACCGAATGCGCACCGGGCCTGGGAACCGGACAACAGGAATTCCCAAGGCGGTTGTGTATTGTAACGGGTCACCGGACGCTCCTGTGGGGACAGGAAGTCCAAAGCAACTATTGATAAAGAGTTGTGGAAATCTGTGAAAATCTTTCGCGCGAGTATACGGAGAATTTTGTGGGTCGTGAAGGCGCGGTGGTCATAAATATGCGCGCGTATAGCTCATACGGGGAAGCCAGCATCTCTGCGCAGCTGCGCCATTTGCGGAAATCGCAATACGGTGCCTTCGTGGTGGAGAAGCGCCAACGGGAAGCCGCGGAGGTTTTGTGCGGCGTGGACCACGGGCCGGTCTGGGAATACCGGCTGAGTCACGCGGTGCGGCTCGATGCCGTTTCCCCGATGGGCCGAAGGATAAAGGTTCGCTTAGTGCTGCGGTCGTAGTTTGCTGAATCGATGCGCGAAGCTTTGTTGGTTCGATGTGGGAGCGAGGCTGGTGGGTAGGAATTTTCACTTCCATAAAATTCGGTGGAATGGATTCGCGAGACGGAGCTAGGGGGAGAAGCGATGAGCGTGAAACCGGAACTGGCGTTTGATGTGTGCTGGGAAGTGTATCGTGGGGGGCGCGAAGTGCTGGAATCGAAGCGGGGGATTTCCGCGCTGAACTGGAAGGATACCGGCAAATTTTTGTGGAAGCCGGACTATCGTTCGCGACTGAATGAATGGGTGGCGGATTTTGCTTTGGCGGGACGCGCGGCGCTCGAGCCGCCGAGCTGGGCTTCGCGCATGGTTTTGTTTCGCCCATATTACCTCGGGCTGGCGCCTTATGAGACGGCGCGGCATTTTATTGGGTTGAGCGAGCGAAGCTGGGTGAATTGGACGGAGCAGATCCGGCAGCGACTGCGGGGAAGAATTGCTGAGGCGCGGAATGTTTCCACCGAGGAAATACTTCAGCAGCGAAATGACCGATTGGCGTTCATCTGCTGCTGATTAGTTTTGCAGAAGCAAAGAATCGCCGACACGGAGATGCTTGCCGGACTCGGTGGAGGCGATGCGCGTATTGGTGGCGAGGCAGTAGAAATGCTCGAAGCGCTCGACGTGGGACCAGTGCGGAAGATTGGCGCGGCGTTGTTGAGCGAAACGCTTTTGAAAACCGATGGTGTCGGCGCCGGTGTGGGGATCGCGCGCGGGGATGGGGCAGCGGATGCATGGGTAGCTGCCTTCAAAGGCGACTTCGCCGATATGGAAGCGGACTACGCTGCGAAGTTCGGCGCCGAAGAGTTGGTCTTCCCAGAAGGGCGGGACTCCGTCGAGTTCCAGAGTTGCGCGGAAACGCTGACGGGCTTCAGCGAGAGTCATGCCGGGAAACCATTCGCAGACGGCTTGGAGCGAGGCCGTGGAGATCACCGTTGGACCGCTGGCGATGAGGTCGTCGGGGATGCCGGCCGGATCATGGCGAATCATGACGGGGTAACCCAGGAATTTGCTGAACCATTCGGCTGCGGCGGCCGTGTCAGCCGGAAAAGCGAATGTCGCGGCAGGGATATCGCGGCGATCATTTGGAATGGCGAGGGTAACGGTTGCGAATCCGGGCTCGTACGTAGCGCGGATCAGATGAAGTGCGGGGACGCGGGTTGCGTTGATGAGGCTGCTATCCAGGGAATAGATGGCCCAGGCGCGGTCGAATTGGAGGCTGCCGGCGGAGCCTATGGCGGCGGTGGGGACTTCGATGGGGTCGAGGGATTTGATGGGGTGGATTTGGATGCGGGCCAGGCGGGGAAGTATTGGTTTCGATTCCACGACATAATTTTAACAGAGCGGTTACGTCGGAATTGCGAATTGTTTGTATGTGGAATGAGATTTGCAGTCGACAATTTTGAATATAATTGTTATTTCAGAAACATTTGCATTGACAATAATTAATGGTGTGGTACACTTCGTAAACAAGTGTGCCTCGGCAAATGCCGAGGCGTTTTGCTTTTGAGACCTTCCGTAAGCTGATCCGATTCTTAAACTTTTTTTAGTTCGCCGTACTTGAACTGGCAGTGGTGTGCCTTGGCACGCTGGACTGCCTGTGTGGATATTTTGTTGACGATTGATAAAAGGAGCTGAGATGCCTAGCTATCAGAATTTATTTCCGCCGATTTCGTTGGCGCCTGGGGATGTGGGGTTCAGCTTTAACAACGAGGCTTTTCCTGGAGCCACACAGGCCGGGAGCCAGTTTGCGATTTCCAGTTTTGCGGGGCAGCCGGATAGCGGGACGGCGGTGCGGTGGCAGACGATATTCGCGACGGCTCCGACGGCGGTGAGTATTGTGCTGCAAGCGGCGATGGCGGATGTGGATACGGAATACCAGACGGTGGATACGACCACGGCGACGGGAGGAGAAGCGCGACCGTTGACGGGAGTGCAGGCGAAGTTTTTGCGCATCAAGTTTGTTTCGTCCACGGGGGGAGCGGGGCTGACCGCGAAACTGATGGTGTGATTCGAGGTTAGGGGTTGGAAGTTCGAGATTCGACAAACCAAAATGCGAAAAACCAAGATTTGAGAAAACTTGATGCGACAAGATGAGATTCGAGAAAAGCGACAACTGAAAGGAATAGACCGATGAGGAAGATGCTGACGTATGTGAACACAGAAGAACCTCCAGGCAGGCCTGGGCAGAAGGACGTCCCAGGCAAGGTGAATTAAATCACCGTGACTGGGACTGGGGAAGTTGCGGAAGAAACATTCCGGCGGTAGCAGAGCTGGTTCGTGATCGCTGTAAATCCAACTGGAAATCAAAAAGTGCATTGCCTTTTCGGCGATCCCCGGATCGCGGGCGGCGTGGATTCCTTGCGTGCGGCGCGCCCAACCCGGATATGTGCATTGCCGGCGGCATTCGGATGTTGTTGCGGGCGTGATGCTGGGAGTTTGCGCTAGCGGCGTGCTGGAAGATGCACTCAAGAAGCTTGAGAAGAAACTGCCGGAAGAAAGACCGAAGTATACAAACGGCAAACCACAGAGCGGAGCTACCAGAAAGAGCGGTGCATTCAATAGGTCGATGCAACACCATCTAACTGTTGTGTTGAAGGGTGGTGTGTATGATCGAACGGAAACGAACGAGACTTTCTCCCACGGAGAAGAACGAGATTTGGGAGCGCTTATGGCAGGCCACATCCCACCATTCGCAAGCTGTTGTTGCCACGTGGGGGCATCGCTCCCATTGCGCGTCGTCGCTCGCGGCTAGCACTCACCCTCGCTGAGCGAGAAGATATTTCGCGTTGGGAATCGGTTTACATAATATGCAGCTATACATAATCGTTTTTTCTGGCCGAACTATCGGTCCGAAACAAAGATGTTTGCAGAAATGACGGCTATATGAGTTTGCGGGTGGGGATTCGAGTGGCGGCAGCACTTATTGTAGTGATCGCTCTGGTTGCGATTTACGTTTCCTGGCGTGCAGAAATTCGTAGCCGCGCAGAACTCGCTGCGGAACTTGCTGCTGCGAAACAAGCGCTGACGGCAGTGGAAGAGCGACAGCAAGCGCGGGATGCCAAGTTAGCCGATACATGGCGGCGATCGCGGCAGAGAAGCGCGCGGTGCGGTCCCCTGCTCAGATCGTTAGGGATTTGCCGAACCAGATACCGATGCCGGTACCCATTGTGATTCAGAACATTCCGAGCCCCGGCCAGATTGGCTCAGAGGCCCAAGGGGCCGGGACACCTCGGGTTGGAGGCTTGACGCTTGATAAGACCGGCCAGCTATCAAATGATGTTTCCAAACTTCAGGGTGTGATTGCCGGGCCTGACCTGAAGCCTCTCTGTGATTTCGCACTGGACTGCAAGACCTGCCAGGCCAAGCTGACCACTGCTCAAAGTGACTTGACCGACGAGAAGGGAAGGAGCGCCATCCTTATAAAGGAACGCGATAATGCCCTGCGCGTCGCTCGCGGTGGGAGCATTTGGCAGCGCATCGGTCGCGCGTCAAAGTGGATTTTAATCGGGGCGGCTGCTGGAGCTGCAGCTGCGCGCGCTGCGCACTGAGATTCAACTGCCGGACTTTCAAGTGCGCCAGCACGCACCCGTTTGGCCGGGCTGGCGCACCCCCGCGCCAGCCCAGAGAGAACCTAGCCAGGCTTATTCTTACATCCGCCGCATTTATCCGTAGGAGAGGCAGACGGGGCTAAGCCATAGAGTCATCTTAACTTCAAAGATTACTATTGACATCGCGTCCCATAAGTTATATTATGTTTACCAGAAAATAAGGATGAGGGAACCATTAAGGATAAGGGGACCATTTGTCAGTCGCTCCCTATCGTTTCCGTGCCAACTGCTTTACCGTCCAAAAAAATGATTTCGCCGCGGTCGTACTTTCCCACCAGGTCAACAAGCGCCTGGGCATTCACGTCGCGCACCGAGCAACCCAGGCGGATCACCCGACGCACCATCTCCTGCGACAAACCCGCCAGCCGGCCGATCTCACCGAACGTCAAACGATGTTTCATGCGCATCGCTTCCAGCCTTTCGCGGACCTCATCGGGAACCACCACACCGGTCGGCATACGAGTGACTTTAGTCAATTAAGGATTTTTGGTCAATAGTACTTTAGGCGGCTCGCAGCCCCGGGCTCGAGGTGTGAGACTAATATCTAACCCACAAAAAATGCGAATACCCGCATAAACACTGGCAGTCTCACACAGTCTCACGGTGTAGTCTCACGGTTGGCAGAGGTTTTGAAGAAAAATAAGGACTTACAAACACCAAAGTCTCAGTAAAATTCTTCGTTTCTATGTGTATCTATAAAGAAATAAGTAAGTTATATATATATTAGTCTCAGAGAGTGCCACGGTGTGAGTGAGGATGTGAGTGTGTATCACTAACATCATAAACCAACCGCCCACCCAGCGTGAGACTTTTAGACCAAATACAACCCTAAGCCGTTGTATTTGTAAATAGATACACGGAGTCTCACGAAAACAGACCATGAGACTGCACGCTTGTTAAGTTTATATTTTAGAATGGCTTACAGATTCTAGCTGATTCTGATGGTGAGACTTTTTCAACCCACCTGAGACTCTCACTCTTCGGGGTCGCGGTCGGGGCCTAGGTGGTATTCCACATTCTTATTCTCGTTGAAGAGTTGTTTGTAGCGGTAGATCGTCGCTTTTGAAACACCCACTTCCGCGGCGGCGATCATGGCGGGCATTCCATCTTTGAACATCTCGAATGCCGCCTCCATCTGCGCCCTTTGAGCCGGCCGCGTCAACCATTCATCGTCTCCAGTGTTTTGATTTTTGGCCAACTGGATTTCGAAGGGCATTAGCATTCTGGCATTGGTGGCCTTGTGACGGTGCTTGTCGACGTGTAACTCAACGCGCAACTGCTCGCCAGATTGTTTGCTCTGGGGCTTGCGCAATTTTATTACGAAGTCGAGCATATCTTCCTTTTCGGAATCGCCGCGCTGCTCGCCACTCTTGCCGGCGTGATGCAAAAAAATCACCCAGATGCCACGCTGGTTTAGATCGGTGTACCACTCTGAGAGTTCCGCGCTGCGATCGCTCTGTTTGTCCTGCGCGCTGGGCCACAGCGTGGAAATATTGTCGAGGATTAGCCCCTCGTACCCATAGCTAAAAATCCGGTCCTCGATGAATTTACGGTCGCGCGGCGTGGAAATTTTCGGCCTCCAGTCTTTCTGGAAGTCCTTGCACATAGTGCCCAACTGCTCATCGGTGGGCCTTCGCGGGCCACACATCTTTGCCAGATTAATCGCGCGGTCTTTAATTTCAGAGTCGTTCATCTCTCCGTACACATAGAGCACGCGATAGGGACGGCTGATCGGCCAATGCCCGCCGGCGCCGCGGTGCCCACCGAACATCACGGGATTCCCTTTCGCCATGTCCACGGCCATCTGCGTGGTGATGTAGCTTTTTCCTTCGCCGCGCCAGGAGAAAATCTCCCCCGTGCCGCGGCTGCCCAGCAGCGGCTCGATGGCGTACTCAACAGGGGCGCATTCCCTTTTCAATAGTGATTCGAATCCCACCACCACCGCGGGATTTTCTCCGGTGTGGGATTGCTTCGCGAAGTTGGCAAACTCCGCCGCCAGCTCGTCGGTCTTGGTGTATCCCTCGATCGCTTTGTGCTGCACGTTTTGCGTGAGGTAGATGAGATCTCGCAGGCGCGATTTCTCTTTTACGATCTCAGCATAGAACCGAATGTTGGCAACTTTCGGCACGCCATCGCTCAGGCCTGCGAGATAGCCGATGCCGCCGGCAGCTTCCAGTTGCCCATTGTTCGACAGCTCCTCCACCAGCATGGTCAAGTCGATCGGCCGGCCGGCGTCGGCCATGGTCACCATGTGCAAAAATATTTTTTGATTCTGGGTGACGCTGAAATCCGCGGCGATCAGCACGTCACGCACGGACTTTAGAGATTTATTGTCCAGCAGAATGCCGCCGAGGATGTTTCGTTCCGCCTCTTCATTGGCGGGAAGTTTTTTTGCGATTTCAGGTGGAAGTGGAGCAAGGCGTGCGCGTCCGAAGCCAATGGTGGACATCAGATTGCCCCACGCGACGCATGACGCAATGCGTTACATTTAGTGCAGTCACAGCCGGGAGCGGCTTTACCAAACGGCGCGTAAGCGTGATTATGCTGTCTACGTATCAACTCTTGAGTTTCGCGGCGCTCATCATCGCGTTTCTTGGTGGCGTGGAGTGGATCGGATTTCGAAAGGTTTGTACCACCGGTTGCAGCCGACATTTAATAGAGGACCCCGAAAGCGGAAAACGTGAAGGCACCGGGAGTCCTCTAAGAATCGCGATGCCTTCACGTCCCCGACAGATTGAAATGCGCGTGCCAGTGTTCTTCGAAGACGGGAAAAAAGCAAGAGGGGCTGTGTGCAAAATGCCAAAAGCGTCCATGACGCTTTTACTACGCGAGGTTAAAAATGCTCAGCCAGGCTGCAGTGGTTCGATCTTTTCGTGCAGGGGGCAATAAAACAGGATCGTGTTCCATGCAGTAGTTTCCACCGTCCGGCGCGGAGGCTTCTAGCGGAGCATGAGGGCAGATCGTCCAGCGATGCTCGTCGTCAAAGGGTACGCCGCACTTTTTCGCAAATGACGATCATGCAGGCTGCGGCAATTCCACGCTCGGAGCCGCAGTAGAGACGGCCGGCGCGACGTTGCGCTCGGCTTCGGCTTCTTTCGCCGCCACGATAAATTTTTTGATGAATTCCACCAGGCGTGGATTTACCGGCACTTGCTGCAGGATGGGCTCATTCTGGAACAGCGCGAGCACGCCTTGCTCGCCGGCGGGCAACAGTGGATTAATTCTCGGCGGATCGAGCAGCAACGCCACTATCGCGGGATGCGCGCGATAGAGAAAACTCAAAACTTCATCCACCGCTTCGTCCACAGTGAAGCTCGGCTCTTTCAAGATCTCCACAATCTTTTGCTCGATCCACTGGAACGGCGGTTCGCTTCCCGCGCCTTGCACCGCTGCACCTGGCGCCGGCACTCCCGGATTCGCGGCGCGCTGTTCAGCTGACATCATGGCAATCGGCGCCGTCCGAATTATTTCCGCGGGCAGCGCCGCGTTTGCCGGAGGTGTATTGATGCCGCGCGCGATACTCACGCCACGCTCCTGCGCTTCCATTCCCATCCGCCACTCACGCATGGCGCCGGTGACCGCGTTGGCCACCGCTGGCAACACTTCCCTTCCGAGATCCACGAGACCGTTTCCGCGGCCGCCGGCAGCGCCTAGCAATCCGGAATTTTTCAGGGCACCGATCATCTCGATCGTTTCTTTCAAAGAATTGCTGGGCGCCTGCGGTCCCATCACTTCTTTGAATTTCAAAAACATGCTGAACGGGTCCGGCGGCTGCGGGGGATTCAATGCTTTAGTGATGAGCGAAGCGATGAGCTGATCGTCGAGCAACCTGGACTGTGAAGCCGGGCCGGCGGCGACTTGATTCGTGCGCAGCACGAGATCCGACGCGCTGCGCATCACATCCATTGCGATCTTGATCGCTTCCGGCTGCTGGCCGCCCACTACATCCATCGCGCGCATGGCCACCGCATTCTGCGATTCATTCGAGTGCGACGACGGTAGCGGGGCGGATCCCGCCGCGAACGGATCGGTGGAGGGATATTTCGGCGCCGCTTCGTTGATGCTCTTTCCTTCGGTGATGCGCTCGCGGCCGCGTTTGCAGATCAAGCGAAACGCGCGCCCACCAAATTTTTCTTTTATCGCCGCCTCCATCATGCCGCGATCTTCCATCGGCACAGTGACGCCAGGGCGCACCTCGATCGTTCCGACAAATTTATCCAAATAGGCGTAGCCGCCACCGTAGTTTGAAACCTTCGGATCCTCGCGATACAGATACACGATGTGATCTACCCACGCATCCGGAGTAAGGGATTCGATGTAATCCCAAAATTCAGGAGCGGCGCCGGTATCGAGGCTGCCGTTTGCTTCGCCTGAGCTGAGCACGCGCGTGCGCGTCACTTTTTCGGTTACGGGGCCGGTTGCAGCGATTCGAGTCAATGGAATCTCCCTGAAATGTGTGTTTGGACGCGGTAGCTATGGGCAGAATAGACACAAAAATGCAGTGAGTAAAGGCGGTACACGCGAGTAGCGGCGTTTCAGTACCCAAAGTACCTTACCAAACACCATCGACTTCCTGCGGGATTTTCAGCATCGTCACTACGGCGGGAAATTATTTTGGAACTTTTTGCGGGTCAACCAACATCGCAGATTTTTTCTCGGCAGCCGCTGCTCAGCGGCCAAGCCGGCACCGTTCAAACCATCAAACTGATGCGCCAGCTGGTGGACGCCGCGCTGCGCGATCCTTCCATCATTCGCCTGGCCACCGATATCGTTCGCCACATCCCCGCTTTCGATGATCTCTCGGAAGTGCGCGGCGCCTACGATTGGGTAAAGAGCAATATTCGTTTCACGAAAGATCCGGTCAACAAGGAAAAACTGTATCCGCCCGCGGAGCTGCTGAAAATTCGCGCCGGCGACTGCGACGACATTTCCATGATGCTCGGCACGCTGGTGATGGCGCTCGGATATCCCGCGCGGCTCATCACAGTCAGCGCCAATTCCAGCTCACCGGATCAATTCAGCCACGTATATGTCGAGGCGCAAGTACATGGCTCCTGGATCCCAATGGACGCTGCGCGTGCCGGGGCTGAATTCGGAGTGGAGCCTCCGTTTTATTACCGCAAGCGTGCCTGGTCGCTGAGCGACGATTCCTATTCCGACTTGAGCGGACTCGGAAATTTTCCGATGACGCTTGGTGCACCACGGTATCGGCGCCACTTGGGCGACGCGGCTGAAACCTCTTCGATGATCGCCACAATCTCGAATTCGGAAGCCAATTTGATTCGCGCGTATGAAGGCCAGCCGGCTAGTCCGTGGAATTCGTTTCAGACGCCGTATACACCAGGCGCAGCGCCGCCGGCCGGCTACGCGGTGGATCCCACCACCGGCCAGCTGCAGCTCACCGCCACCGCTTCGGCGAGTTCGCCCTTGATATGGATCGGGTTGGGAGCTGCGGTGCTGCTCATGATGACCATGAGGGGGCGCTCTTGACCATCGCCGGATACAGTCCGGTACAAGCGTTTGCCTATCCTGGCTGGCGTTTGACATTGCCATGCGGACCGCCAGGTGGCCATCAGAAAGGCTTCACCGCTGCGAACGCCGCGGGCACCAGCGCGCCGCACAAAAATGCTTACGAGGCGGACCGCCATGCCGGCGTCGCCGCGCACGATTCGAGTCACATCCACCCGCGTAATCCGCGCGGCGTGTATCGCGGGCCGGCCGAAGTGCCACCGCGGTCGAATGCTTCCGGCTCCACAAACGTTTCTAGCAGTTTCCAGATACAGCGGCACGCCGGCACTTCCGTTGCGCCAGGATCTTTCCCCGTCGACTATTACGAGACGCCGGAAGATTTTTTTTTCGATAACAATTCACTCGACCAGGCCTCGGTCGCTGCGAACCCCGTGCATTTTGGTTTACTGCCGATCAACGAAAATTACGACCGGCCGATGCCGGAAGCGCGCTACATCTATCGTCCACCTGCGCGGCCGAACATTGTCGCCGCTCAGCCGCTCGCCATTAATTCTTACGCCGGCGTAGGCGCGACCAGCACAGTTGCGCAGCCCGCGCCTACGCCGCTGCCGGCAACTCCCGCGCCCACGGTGTCCGTCGCAGCTCCGGTTCCGATTTCTCCGGCGCCGGCGCCGGTCGTGAACAGCAACGCTCTCATACCGATGGGCGACGGGAGCGGAAATTATATAAACGTTTCTACCGGCGCTATCGTGCCCGCTTCGCAAATCGTGATCGGCACCAACGGCCAGCCGCAGATCGCGCCAGGCGCGACGCTCAACTTGACCAGCGCGCTCGCGTGGTTTCAGCAGTCCACGCTTTTTAGCGGTGTTCCAAATTATTACGTGGTGGGCGGCGCCGTGCTCGCACTCGCGATGCTCTCCGGCGGAAAAGGCCGGCGATGAATTCCGGCCGCATCTTCTCACCATCCCCAACAGTCCGCGCTTCGCGCGTGCCGCTTTACATGCAGGGCGCCGCGCAACGGCTGAGCGGCCTCGGCGATGACACGGTTTCGTTCGAGCCCACCATGATCGATGCCGGCAGCGATTTGGTGGCTCCCACGTATGCCGATCCGTATGCAAATTATTTGATTCCCATCAATCTCACCGCGCAGCCCACTATCGAACCTTCTATGTACGATCCGAGCGGCGGACTTACCGCGCCAGTGTTCAGTCCAATCGCGAAGCCTCTCCAATTACAGCCCAGCGCGCCGAGTCCAGCGGCCGCCATCGCGCAAGGCTCACCATCCATCGCCAGTTCGATCGCATCGCTTTTTAGTCCGTCGCCGCGGGTTTCTGCGACACCTACGAAAACGGTGATCGGTACCGCGACGCCGGGAACATCTGCGGCCAGTTTTCTGAATCAGCAATCGATTCCTGGAGTGCCCAACACTTATTTGCTCGCCGGTGCCGCGTTGCTTTTGCTTTTGCCGGCGTTCGCTGGCGGAGGGCGGCGCTAAATGCCTTGGGTGACCGCAGACACGAATCCGAAAGTGGGCTATCGCCCATACAACACCGATCCTTCCAGCGCCACCCCAGACGGCGCTTCGAATCTCTGCGGCATGCATGGCGTGTTCGATCCGTGGGAGCTGCATGGCCTCGGGTATCTCGGCACAGTACCGGACCAGACCACCATCAATGAGCTGCTCGCCGCGGGATACGATTCGGGAACGCTACAAACTGCCGTATCGATGGGCGCTTCGAATGAGCAGCTGCAGGCGCTTCCCTACCCAGCGGATCCGATAGAAATGTCCGACGCCATCACCACGCTCATGAATCAGCTGGGTGGCGCGCTTCCAGCTACAGGCGCCAGCGCTGCGACGGCGGCAAGTTATCCGCCAGGAGCGGATCCCCGAGCCCTCTCCACTGCGTACGGTATTTACGATTTAACGCAAGAGGCGACCTGGTCGGTGTTCAATTCGATGTTTGCGAACACGCAACAAAAACTGAATGCCCTGGCCAAACAATTCCCGGGCGACCCCGATGTCTCTCAGCACGTGCAGGATTTCAATTCCACAGTGCTCCAATACGCCGGCTACTATCAGAAAGTTTTTGGCAGCGCGCCTTCGTCGATTCCGCTGGCGTCTCTCTCGGGTCTCGGCAGCCTCGGAATTCTGCCGCTTTTGATCGTGGCTGCAGTAGCTGCCGGCGTCCTTGTCGTATTGGCCGGCCTGTACGATGTCGACCAGTGGATTCAACTAAAAAAAACGCAGACGACGACGCAGGCGACGACGCAAACGGTCCAAGCGGTCCAAGCCGTCGCGTCTAACGTCGCGACTCTGAATGCGCAGGCCAACGCATTGGATTCTGCGGGAAATCATACCGGTGCCACCGCCCTCCGCAACCAGGCTCTGGCGCTAACCACTTCCACGGCTTCTGCCACTGCGGCGCTTCCTGGAGCCGCGACAAGTCTGAGCGCATGGTTCACCGCGAATTTCACATGGATCGCGCTGGCCGGCATAGGCATGGTGGTTGCCGGTCCGCTGGCACAAGGATTTTTCGGCGGCAAACGCCGGTAAAAAGAAAAGAGGAACCAATGACGAAGAAAGACAAGGAAGAGAAGGCCAAATTTGCCGTTGGCGACATCGTGAAAACCAAGCGTAGTCACGACAAGGCCACCAGTGTCCTGGGTGAAGTTCTAAAAATCCACGAAGACGCTGATCTGCTGGATATCGAATTGCCCAACGGCACGTCGGAAACGGCGCACTTCGATGATGCCACCCTGGCGACGCCGGCGGAAGAAAAGCAACTGAAAGAGGAACAGGAAAAGGCCAAACGCGAAACAAAAGACGCCGAAGACAAAAAAAAGGCCAGCCGCGGTTCGAAGCACTCAGCCGCTGAATAAAGGTGTAATGACACGTCCAGCCATCCACGAAGATTTGCTCCAGACGCTCAAGCTCTGGCGAGCGGGAAAAGAAATCCGCACGCTGGAGCTGGGCCACACGCAGCGCGTCGAAAAGCGCGCGGATGAAACGGAGCGCATCGATGTGGGCCATGTGCATCGCAACGACCAGGTGCGTATCCACCAGTGGGCGTTTCACATCGTGGAGCACTGCGTCAAGAACAGTCTGCCGGAGTCCTTCGACGAATTCGAAGTGCTCTGCGATTTCCTTGAAAAAAACGATATGCCCGGGCTGGTGGAGAAAAAAGAGCTCTCCGGCGCGCTCAGCAAGGAAGAGATCGATGGCGCAGAGTCCCTGGCGTGGAAAGCCATGCTGCTCGGATGGGACCGTGCCATCAGCGGCCACGATAAGGACGCGAAGTACACCAATCTAAAAAATCCGAAAACCAAAAAAAAGGCCAGAGCGGCGAGAGGGCAAGCGTGATGACAAAACTATTTATCATCAGCATGCTCTCCTGGCTGCTCCAGCCCACTGCTACGCTTGGACAGCAGACGGCGCCGCCGGCGGATATGTACGCCCACCACGACGCCACTCTTTTGCCTAATCACAATTTAACGCCTGGCGCCATTGCGCTCACCGATAAAAAGGTAATCTGCACCAAAAAGTGGGGCAAGGATGCGCGCGCGGTTACCGCGGCAATGAAGGCGGAAGTTTATGCGGAGTATGGCCAAAAGCCGCGCGCCGGCATTTGCGCGATCGTGAGTCACAAAAATAAAGCTGGGGAGCTGGTGAAGAATACCGGATGCGAAATCGATCACCTGGTGAGTCGCGAGCTGGGCGGGGCCGACGATGTAAAAAATTTATGGGCACAACCGTACCTCACGCCCGACCAGCCTGGCGCGTACCAAAAAGACAAGCTGGAAAATCGGCTGCATGTGCTGGTGTGCACGGACAAAATGGTTTTGTCCGATGCGCAGGCCTGCATCATGAATGACTGGGCGACTTGCTATAGCCAGGTGTTTGGAGCGACACGCTGATGGCCAAACAACGCACACCACGCTTTCGAGAAGAGGCCGTGTCCGCCATTCCAGCAGGATGGAAAGTGCGGACCGCGAAGCATGACAATCATCGCGTGCGCGTGGCTTTCCCTCCAGGGCGCAAGCAGAACAATCCCGGCCGCCTGGTGGCCATACTGCACCCTGCTGGCGAAAACCCTTGCACCATGCGCTCCAGCAATCCCGCGGAGCTGCTGGTGATGAGCGCGAATCCGCCGCGGCGCCGCAACGGCGGTTCAGTGTATCGAGTAGTGGCGCTGTCCCGCGATGGTGGTCCTAATTTCGAGACGCAGACAGTGAAGACCAAGGCCGAAGCGCGCGCGCTGCTGAAAAGAGTGGACAAGGCCCGCTATTTTTCCGCGCACATCCAGAAAATTCGCGGCAACCCTGCGGAGCTGCTGGTGATGGGCGCGAATCCCCACGTGGTGCGGGCCCGCACTGCGAATCCGCCGGCCGCGGAGATCTTCGAAGGATTCACCGGCACGCGTTCGGAATTCGTCACGCTCGATCGAGAACCGCACATGCCGGAAGGCGATTATGCGCAGCTCGGCACGCTGCTCAACCTGTACGTCAAACCGTTGGCAGGCGGCCAGCAGCTGGAGATCCGCGATTTCAACGATGCGCCGCCGATGGTGGTGTGCGACACCTCCAGGCGCCAGATTTATTTCTACAAAGGCAACCAGGATATTTCCGCGGCGCTCGATCTCTTCGGTCCGCGTGAACGCGGCGACGGGGTTTTCGAGCTGGGCATCGGCAAGCGCATCGACTACCAGGCCCGCAAGGATCACGTCGCCGAGCCGGACGAAGACAAGTGGAAGCATCATTTCGGCGAAGAGGATGGAATTTTTCCGACCGTGCTTTTCGATTCGCGTCACAAAAAGTTGCTGCTCGAGGGCGGAAACTACCGCATCGACGGCGCATGGATCAAGAACTAAGGAGAAAATTTGGCTTCCTCTGCAGCGATCATCACGAAACCCACGTTCACGCTGGCGGATCGCCTGCGCATTCAGCAGGAATGCGCCAACTCGCGGGATTTTATCGTCGCCGGCAAACTCACGACGGTGGTGCTGGAGCGGCAAATGAGCACGGCCGGCATGAGTCAATCGCGGCCGCGCTGGGGAAATAAATCCGCGGCGAGCATGAACGTCCACGAGTCCATGCACCCGTTTTCCGAATGGCAGACGAAAGCGTGGGCCAGCCTCACGCTCGACTGGCTGCACCACAAGAACGCGCCCACGCTGGCCATCAGCCGCGATCGTAAAGATATGTTGCTGCCCTTTGGCATCACGCCGCTGCCAGATATTCCGGATCCGGAGTGGACGCCGAAGCGCGCGAACGATCCGGTACCGCGCATCCCGCAGCTCATGGAGGATCGCGCTTACGGGAAACTGAAATCGCGCGACGGCCGCACCTATCTGGTTTTCCAGCCGGTGGTCGAGCTGTGCCTGATGCTGCACAGCGTTTCCGGCGGCTTCGGCCGGATCCGCGGCATGACGGATCCCGCGGACGGCACGCACCTGGCTTTGTTGATTCAACCGGACACGATGCAGGCGTATTTCGTGGGCGGCCGTTTTCAGATGGGGATGTAACGATGGCCGAGAAAAAGAAAATTGCGAATCCGCAAAAAGGTGAATTGCAATGTCCGCACTGTCATCACGTTGTCGACAAACTGAAGCACGTCGTCAAAAAAATCGAGAATGGAGCGGAGACGGTCGTTGAAACTGCGGTGGAGATTGTCTTAGCACCTGGAATGCCGCGGTAAACAAACGGACCGGAAGCGGCTGCAACCGCTCCCGATCCTAGAAAGAAACGGTTTCGGCCATGCACCTTGCGAGTACAAAGCGCGGCGTTTCTTCATGTGGTTTTTACCACATCCCGCCGTCGTTCTCCATGAACAGCATGCCCGCGAAAGTGCAGCGGCCGACTGCAAAATCTGCAGCCGTTCGATGCGAGAGGGCCAGCTGATGCCCGAAGTTCGAATTTTTAATCCGCAGTATGTAGCCAGGAAGGGGGGTGAACACGCGATGGCATATAAGAGAAAGCATCATCGTCGCCGGAGAAATCCTTTGGGATTGTCCGGTGGCGTGGTGAAGGATGCGATGTATACCGCAGTCGGCGCCGTAGGCGCTTCCGCTTTGCCCGGACTTGTGGTTCCGAGTTTTTCCACGGGATGGGCGGGCGTTGGCGCAACAGCAGCGGCGGCGGTGGGTATTTCGATGCTTGCACGCATGGTGGGCGGTGAAGCCGCCGCGACGGAAACCCTCAAGGGTGGACTCGCGGCAACCGTTATCAAGGCGCTGCACGCAGCGGGCGTCGGATCGACTATCGGCATGGGTTTATACGCGCCGAGCTGGTTCGGGATCCCCACTTCATCTAGTCAATACCTCCAGTCCGCGGCACCAGGCCAAACATTCAATCGTGGCCGGGGAGCGCTGTACTTCCCTGGTCCTGGTTCTGCAGCGGTCGCAGCTCTACCCGCAACCGCGGGCGGCACTGCGCCGGCACATCTGGGGTATCACCGCTTCCGCAGCCGCTACGCAGGGAGCTACGGATGAGACGCAACAGCCGCCGCAAATGTATAGCTAAACGCTATATACACGGCGCTGATGCACTTCCCGGCGGGAAATTCCAGCCGGCTGGAAAAAATAATCCGCTCAAAAAGGGGGTGGAAAAAATGAAGAGCAAGAATAGATTTTCCTCGCGTTTCAGCGAGTCACGATATGCGCGTGTTCCGGAAATGTCCGAACGCGAAGTGGGCCGGCCGAAGTTTGTCGGCTTCCGTAAAAACCCCATCGTTGCAGGGCAGCTCGAGTATCTCGTGCAGCCCATCTTCGATTTTTACGGCGTAGCGGTGGCCACGCAGGTGACGAAGCAGCAACTCTTCGCACTGGCGATCGGAAACCAATACACACCAAGCGGTGGAGCAGCTTTCGCGAAAACCGCATATCACACCAATCTGGTTCAAAACGGGATGCTTGATGCTCCCAAAAAGTTCCTGGTCAAGGCGGTGGCGGTAGTTCTTCGTTCGGACACAGAGCCGAGCGATTTAAATGCCTTCATCGGCACGACCACGGTGGAAATGGTCATCAGCGGCAAGTCTTATTGGCTGTCACTGGTGAGCAAGGCCCCCGCGGGAGCTGGTGGTTTCTGGTCAGGCGTAAGCCCGACCGCGGCCACTTTGGGAAGCAGCGCGGCAAACGGTTGGCCTTCGGCGCAAAACGTCGCGACGATCACCGATCCGATGCCGCAGATTCCTGGCCTCGATCCGATGGAGCCGATTCTCGGCCAGTTGATCGAGCAAAACCAGAATTTTTCCGTGGTTCTCGATCCGACGATCAGCGGTGTGGCGGCTTTCACCACGAAAGCGGCCGCGCCTGCCTCGATTTTTATCGGCTCGGGCATCAACGCGCACGTTTATCTGGAAGGCGTGTTAGCGCGCGCCATCCTGTAAAAAAGCGTTGCAGCTTTTGCGCTGCGGAGCACCAGGGCTGCAACGAAAAACCGCGCGTCGGAACCGGGGGGTTCCTGCGCGCGGCGAGATCAGAAACAAGCGGAAGAAACGGACTCGACTTCTACCGGACGGCATTTGCGCAGTAGATGCCGGAAGCGAGCCGCTTCCCCGGATTTTAAATAGGAGCGACGGCTGCAATCCGTTCGCGGAGAGAAATCATGAATTCCATGCTCGACGATCAATTCGAGCGGCAGTACTTCACTTACGTTCTCGATCGTGTCGTGCCGGCCAATGCCGTGCAGGACCCCAACCAGCTCCAGATTTTGAGTGACGCTGATTTCGAATGGTGGTGGCAGCTGGCCAGTCGAACTTCCGCATTGCTAAAAGTCATGATGAAGGAAGCGGCCACGGGGCGCGACTTTATCCAGACTTCGGCGGGCCAGGCGCAAGGCGTGTTCAACGGCATCAACATCGATAACTGGTGCGGCACAGCGCAAGGCAACGCAGCTTTCCCGCTCGCGGTGCCCTACATCATGCCGGCCACGCGCGTGTATTCGCTGCTTTTTTCCGACAGCAGCGGGGCTCCTAATACCGTGCAGGTAGCTTTCAGCGGCTTCAAACTCTGGCCGCGGCCGACTCCGCAACAGAGCTGAGGGCGCACACATGGCGATGAATTCCACACCAGGGCAAAACACCCTGTTCCATACACTGGCCAGGATGTTGCCCGCCTACGGCAATCAAAGTGCCGTGTACCGCCACGGGGAAAAATTTCCACCGGGCTTCGAAGATGGCTTCGGGCCGGTGTGGGAAGCCGTTCCTTTTATTCTCGCGGGGCGACAAACGCAGCAGGCGCGCGTCAATTTGCAGCGCGAATTCCATCTGCTCGCGGTGGCCGGCAGCTCCGGAGCGGCCGGAGGATTCCGGCTGCAGCTCTACGACTCCAAAAAGCAACTACGCCTGGGCGATCGCGGCATCAGCTTCAACAATTTGCTGGGACCCGGATCAGCGCCTTTTTTTCTGCGCGAGCCTTATCCACTCACGGAAAAAAACGCGCAGCTCCTGGTGATCGCGCAAAACCAGGATCCGGGGAACAACACCATCCAGGTGGTGCTCTACGGATTGTCGCGAAGGTTCAACCACCCGGCATGAGCTGCGGCTGCCAATCTCGGCGCGGGTGTTCCTGTCACGACGGGCTGGGATATTACTGGCCGCTCGGCGCGCTCACTCCGGACCAGGCGGCCGACGTTGCTTTCCCGCAATCGCGGGTGAGCAGCAAAGCAGGATTCAATCAGGCGGTGCGCGACGCTATCGTGCAGGCGGCCTCGAGCGGCGCATTCGCCGACTTCAACGCCAGCGGGTGCACCAACAATCCCAGCAACACCGTAAAACTTACGCAGGTTGCCTCAGGATTGGCGCTCACCGGAGTGACTATCGGCGTGACGTCCGCCGGGTTGATAACCGCAGCGGCGCTGGCGCCCTGGACGCTGGGGATCTCCGCGCTGATCGGAATTTTCCCGATGATCTTCGCGCACCACGCGGCGGCCGTGGCCAAAGAGCAACAAGTTATCTGCGCATCCGTGCCGGCGGCGAATAATACGCTGCAAGTGATCGAGGCGGCCATCGCCGGTGGCCAAGCGACCCCAAAGCAAGGCATCGACGCGCTCAATTCCCTGCTCTCGGATTTCACCAGCAAAGTTTCTTCGATCATGAAAAATAACGCATCGCAGTGCAATGCGGCCTGCGTGTGGGTCAAGGAACTGACCGCCATCGTAGCGGAGCTGAAAAGTCAATATCAGGATCTCCAGGCTGCGCAGCAGCCGCCAGCACCTGCGCCGGCGCCGGCAGTGACGCCAACGCGTCCCAATGTCACCACTGTCACCACCACGAGTCCGGCTGTAGCTGCCGCGCCAATTCCGAGCAGTTACGCAGCATTCGGCACGCCTGCAGCTCCAGCGGTGCCGCCGTCGACGACACCCAGCTGGCTGCCGATCGCGGCGATCGGTGTCGCCGCATTTTTATTGTTTCGAGGCTGATTATGAGTAGCTACCCAGCAGTGCCGTATCGCCGCCGCACGCGCCTTGGTGGGTGCCAGAATCCACCGGATGCTCCGGCGATCTACGCGCCGGCGGCGCCGGATGATGATGAAAGCAGTCCCGATCCGAAGATCCTTCCACCGTGGATTTATCCACCGGCCAATTTTGAAAATGTTGATCGCGTAAATTATGCGCTGGTGCCGGCGATCGGCTCACAAGCCGCCATAATTTCTTACGTGGTGCCGGCGGGTCGAAACGGAATCATCAACAAGGTGGCGTGCAACTTCGTCGGCGGCGGATGGGTGGAAGGCACCGGCGACGTGATCTGGCGAATTCTCGTGGACGGCACGCCGCCGCCTGGCGCGACGGACTACGATAACATCCTGGCCAGCCTGGGCAGTCCCGCTGCGCCGACCGCCATCGCTGGTTTTCGCGTTTTCGAAAATCAGATTCTCTCACTGGTGTTGTTCAACAATCCCGCGGGGCCGAACGGTGGCGTGGTAGTGGCCGGGCAACGCTGCGGTGGACGGCTCATTGGCTACAACTATCCGCGCGAGATCGAAGAGTCGGATATCTGGATTTAAGGATGACCACCATGCGCAAGAGTTTTATTTTTTCTTTGCTCTCGATCGCTGTCTCGTTTTCCTTCGCGGACTCCGCGTGCGCACAGTATGGCGGCATAGTGGGCTTGCAGACGGTCAATACGACCATCGCCTCGAGTGCGACTTGCACCGGCTCTCCGCAGAATTTCATCACGGGAACTTCCCCGCAGAATTTTATCAATATCGGGCAGACCAGCCACCTGGCTACGGCCACCTCCAACGCTTCCGCGTTTCAAATGGAGATCGATGGCATCGATAACTTGGGAAATGTTTTCCGGCTCTCCGATCTGCAGCTCGGCGTGCCCTCCACAGCCAAGGGCGGAATCGTCGTCACCGCATCCGGCTACATGCCGAAAATACAGATCAGTGTGACGTGCACGGCCGCCGCGACGTTTTCAGTTAGCTATTCGGGAAGTTTTTCGCCGCAACCTCCGAATCTTGCCGGCGCGCTGCTGAATGCGGTGGATAAACTGCCTTTCCAGACCGCGGCGGCCAACACCAACGGCAGCATTACATTTCAAACGCCTTCCGGGAACTCTGGCGGCACGATTATCTTTCAGTACAGTGGCACGGGACCGTCGGGATCCACGATCACCGCGCAGTGCTTGAGCAACGCCGGCACCAATCTAGCGCTATTCACTTTCAGTCCGACGACGTCGGCAAGCCCGCAACTTTTCAACGTGGCCAGCGGGCCGTGCCCCTTCGTGAATCTCATCTACACCTCCGGAGGCGCGAGCGCCGTTACGTACAATCTGGAATATGTTTTCGTGTCGCAGGGGACGACGGCGACGCCGCCGGCCACGCAGGCCGTGACCCTGCCCACCACAGATCCGTGTTTGTCCTCGGGCGTGGCGAAAAGTTCGGCGCCCATCCCTTTCATCAGCGCCGCCGGCACCACGCAGATCGTTGCCCTGGCGAGCGGCCAAAAGATTTATCCCTGCGCGATTCAAGTGACGCAGACCTGGAACGCCACCAACTTCACCTATCAGTGGGAATACGGTACCGGCGCTTCGTGCGGCACGGGCACCACCGCTCTCAGCGGGGCCTATGTAATTTCGAATGCCGACATCACCACCCAGTCGATTGCCGGCCCCACGCTCCTAAACATCCCGGCTTCGAATGCGCTGTGCATCGTGGTGGTAGGAGCCGCGAGCCCGGGCGGAATTGCAGGATTTTTATCCTACGTCCAGCAATGAGGGAACCGATGAAACGCCTGCTGCAGCTCACCGCACTTTTTTTTCTTGCCGCTCTGCCGGCGTCCGCGCAATTCACGCTTGTGACTGGAACGGTCACGGATCCTAACGGGATCCCCTACGCCGGCGGCACCATCGCCGCGCAGATCGTGAATCAAACCGGGCTTTCGCTCACTTTGAACGGTGGCAGCTTTAGTGGTTTTACTTCGCCCGTGGGGTTGGATGGTACTGGCAGCTTCACCATGCAGCTGGCGGACAACGCGGTGATTCAATGCGGCAATGCCACGTGCGCGCCGCAAACGCAGTGGCAATTCACAGTGGATATGTCGCCAGGCCAGGCGCCGCCATTCGGACTGGGACCAAAAACTTTTGCCGTAACGATCACGATCACCGGGGCGTTGCAAGTCATCACGTCGCAGCTCACCGCTGCGGCGCCGGCGCTCACGCGGACAAGTAGCGGAACTGCAACCACCAATGTCCAATACTTATCCCGAAACTGTGGCGGGCAGCAAAATTGCACGCCGGCTAAATGGGACGCCGGAACGTCTACGCTTGGCGATGCGACGACGACCAGCGGAAGCAATATCGTCACGTGTCCGGAGTGCAAGTTCGTAACCGGGACGGTCGGGACACAGTTTCCACCGGCGACAATTGGTCAGATTTTCTTCGCCAACGACAGCACCTCAGCGGTTGCCGGCGTAAACACCTGTGTGAATAATCCCACGATTCAATTTGGCGGTGCCAACGAAACCACTATTTTCAGCGTGGACAGCGACACCCAGGTCCACGTAGTAGGAAACGCTGGAACGTCTTCGGCAGCCAAAGCCTGCATCGCGTGGGGCGACGACGACACCCCGGCCATCAATGCGGCATGGGCGGCTGGTGGCTGCACCGTTGCTCTTACTATGCCGATTGGGTCAGCGATTTTTTCGGCGCCGGTGTTTCAGAAAAACACTGGATGCTCCTACAACGGTGCTGGCCCATATTTAGGCCAGCGTCTAGCCGGTTCCAATCTAGGCGGCACGTATCTAATCCCCGTGCCGATGCCGTTTTTTAATTTCGCACCCATCACTGGCGGACAAGGTACTGCGACGAGTTGCACCACCTGCACAGCGGCTGTCGGAAATTACTTGATCTTCGACTACCGGGATTTCGGAATCTTCGGCCTCGGTCAACAGGCGACGACAACCTTAGCGAATACTGATCTCTTTCTCGCTGGAACCGCCGCGCGAGTTGTGAACGTCAATGGTGTTGGCTGGCTTGGACAGGGCGGCGGAAACACGCTGATAGGTTTCCACTTCTTAGGTGACCAGGATCTTTTCGCGCAGGGCGGAGCTAACTTCATCGGAAGCATCCCGGCGGCCGTCGATGCCCACGTAGTGACGTTCAGTGCCAGCTTTATAACCGGAATGACTTCGGCTACGGCCGGCGTTGCTAAGTGCGGATTGCTAGTCGGGAATTTCCAAACAGGATCCAATCTTCTTACGATCAACAACAGCACCAACGTCTGCGCCCAGCTTGGCAATTCGGGAGGGACTACCACCGGCGACATCGTCTCTTTAAATTCGCAGATCAACAGTAATCCCAATGGCACACCAGACAACGCTTGCCTTTTCGTGGGTCAAAATTCTACAGCAACTTTAGACAAAGACCTTATCTGCAACGCCGCCAAGACGAACGAAACCGCCGTGAACTTCTTCTCAACAGGCGGAATCGTCCGTGGGCTTTATAACAGCTTCACTGCGAACGGCACGGCGAACGTAATCACCAATGCAGCTGGCAACACGTTCCAGGACATTGGTGGCAACACCTTTACGGGCGGCGCTGGCGTAACAAATGGTTTGGGAAATTGGCTTGGCGATGGCTCATCGACAGCTCCAGCTCCGACAATTTCATCCGGCTTCGGCACCAGCCCGGCGATTCTAAAAACCAGTGGCGCAACTTCTTTCACCGTAAACGTAGGCACCGGCGGCACAGCAACGAGTGGGGTAATCGGGTTATCAGCGGCAAGAAACGGTTGGACCTGCACGGTCTACAACCAAACCGCCCACGCTGGCAATCGTGCAGACGATACAGTGCAGACCGCGAATACCGCGTCCACGGTGACATTTCAAAATCAGACAAAGAGCACTGGCGCGGCAATAGCCTGGACGGCGAGTGACACGCTAAACGCAAGTTGCCGCGCCAATTAGATGGTGGATGAGCTGCTCAAAATTGCCGGCGTGTCATTGGTGGCGCTGATTTTTTCTGCTGGTGGATTTTATTTTGGCGTGAAACAGATGCGCAAGGATTTGAACGGCATCGGTGGACGCCAGCGAAAAATGGCCATGAATTACTTACTGATCTTGATGGTGACGTCCGACAAGCGCGAGGATCGCGAGCTGATCGCTACGCTGCTGAAAGAGTAAAAGGGCCAATTTTTTGCGCGGGCTGCTGGATGGGTTCTTGGGGCTGGTGGCTGGTATTGCCCTCACTCGCTTTCTCTTGAGTCCCATCTATTGCCCGCGGTGCGGCGCTTACATGGCCACGCACTCGAAAGAAATCGCGCAGTGGATGCTTTCCAGGCGACCGCACGATGTTTCGCAGTGGCTCTTGAACCGACGGTGGATCAGGCGACGAAGGAAGCAGCCTAAAGCGTAAGCGGAGGAAACCATGCACTACATTTTGCAATTGATTCACGATCACCCCACCGCAGCGATCGCGCTCTTGTCCCAGCTGGCTTCCGCGATGCCCTCGCCCACAGAAACAGGCTTCACCTCGAGCTGGGGATACAAGTGGATTTTTGGCGTGGTGCATTCGCCGGTGGCCATCGCGCGGGTCATCATCACTTTGTTTCCACAGTATGCCTCGATCTTCGGCGTCAACGCCGCGCAGCGCGATCTCCAGGCTACCGATAAAAAGAATCTCGCGGACGCGAACGCCAATGTGGATCCGCAGGGCCTGGGGAAATCCTGATGGCTTGCGCGCTCCACGTCGACGTGATCGATCCCGGCGATCAGACCATCAAGGTGACACACACTTTTTGGGGATTGACGGAAAAAGAATCTCGCGAATATCTGCGCGAGCACCAGGGGCACTGTGAATATTTCGCTGCCGCAGTCCGCGACGGCCGCACGATCGAAGAGACGGAGGAAATCGACGACGACGAGCTGCCCGAAGTGGATGACGACGAAGAAGAGGAGGAAGAGGACTAAATGTTCTGCGCTGGGGCATTCGAGCAGGCTTACGAATTGTATCGGTTCAGACCCACCGATGAAAACGCCGCTGCCCTCAAACGCCAGGCTGTTTTTGCATTCCGCCGCGAAGGATTGACGCTGCCTTCATTGGCCGTTTTGGAAATACTCGCCGACCGAAAACAAAGTAGCCGCCATTGGATATTCCGGCTGGGCGTGAGAGCGATCCGGCGATTCCTGCGTGAGACTCATCCGGCCGATCGTCCTGGGTGGAACGATTATTTGATGGTCCGATGGCAGCTTACGAAAGATCGGCGGATGGCGGCTGCGATCCATGATCGCGCGACGCACGTCGTTGCTGAAAAGGGCAGCAACTGGGACATGGTACGAGTCACGGCGGCGTGGATGGCCAGCTCCCAGCGCGAGCAAAATCCGGAGTTTGATGCCGATCTGAGAATGGTGGAAGAAGCATGCGGATGGTGCTCCGGTGAAGCGGTGCAACCGGCACCGCGGTGGAGTCACTTCTGAATATGGCCGCCACCGTACAAGCGCAGATCACCTCCACCGCCAATCAATATGGTGTGGATCCGTCACTAGCGCTGCAGGTGGCCTCGGTGGAATCGGGCTTCGACAATAACGCCGTCTCCTCGGCCGGCGCGATCGGGATCTTTCAACTGATGCCGGCCACGGCCGCAGGCCTGGGAGTAAATCCCCACGATCCGGTGCAGAACATCACCGGCGGGGTGCATTACCTGGCGCAGTTGCTTTCGCGCTACGGCAGCGACGCTTCAAAGGCGCTGGCCGCTTTCAACTGGGGCCCCACCAACCTGGATAGGGCCATCGCACAGTACGGAGTCAACTGGATCGCTGCCCTTCCCGATGAAACGCTGAATTATCTTGCAAAGATTTTGGGCGCCACGCCGTCCGTTCCACTGCTCGCGCCGGTGGCCAACATACCAGCCGTAGATCCTTCGACGGCGATCGATCCCTCGAGCTTACCGGCGCCCGCCGGCAGTGACAGCTCCACCACCACCATGCTGCTGCTGGGTGCGATTGGACTTTTTTTTATCTGGGCGTTTGAAGAGGCATGGAACTGATGGTGGGCGATGCCAACGCGAACGCAGCTCTGATGCGCAAAATTCGCGGCAGCTACGGCGCGGCGATCGATGCGGCATGCAAAAACAGCAACGTGCCGGCGTCCTTTTTGGCGGCGCTGGTTGCCAACGAATCCGGTGGAAATCCCGATGCGAAGCGATTCGAAAAAAATGTGCTGGCTGCTATCTGGGAAGTTCTTTTGGGACGAAAGACGGCTTACGGAAGCATCCCGGCTCACGACCTATTTCTATTCCTGGTACCCGGCGCCTATCCGCCGAATGGAGCCACGGCCCTCACAGCCGTCATCACCCATGCCCTGCAGCAGCTGGACGGCCTTGCGACTTCTTGGGGTCTTACCCAGGTGATGGGCTACCACGTCCTGGAGTTAGGCGCCGACCAATGGTCGATCGATAAACTGCAGGATCCCCTGCAGGGCCTGCGTTGCTCCGTTTATCTGCTGGGTAACTTCGCGCGCGAATTCAAGATCGATCCGGCCGCTGATCCCACGGATCTGTTGAATTGCTGGAACAGCGGGCACCCCGCGGGCGATCCGAAACACCCCACTTTCGATCCGCAGTATGTGCCGAACGGCCTGGCGCGCATGAAGGCCTACGGCGAGCTGGTGTCCGCATGAGCAATCAGCAGAGCCCCCGAACAAAAGCAAAAATCCAAGAAAATCTAGGACTGCTGATGGATTTCTTGCGCAAGAAATATGGCAGCGCCGACGAAGACGTTGAAAGGATCCTGTTCAACGCACTCGATTGGACCGCTTGCGACGTTCAGGAGCAATGCTCCGAAACGACTTTGGATGAAAATCAAAAATAGAGAGAGGCACACAATGGGAGTGAAATCTTGGCTGACAAAATTTGGGAGCGTGATGAAGACCATCATCACGGACGTCGATGTGTTCGAAAAAAAGGCTGAGCCGCTTGTCGAGGCCCTGGTGCCTGAGAGCGTGCCGCTGTTCAATGTATTTGATATCGGCGTGGAAATCGCGAAGAACGTCCAGGCGGGATTCGCTGCAGCTGGTTTGGAAACGAGTCCTCAGGCAATGCTCAAGGCCGCACTGCCAAGTCTCTCCGCCGCGGTGGACCAATACACGCTGGCAAAATTCCCCGGCTCGAAGGCCGTCTTGAAAACAAAGGCCTATCTGGCTGCCAAGCCGGTGCTGATGAACGCGATCGTGCAATACACCAATTCGTTGCCCGACACCCTGGACGTACAGCCCACCAGCACCGCGATCCTCGCAGCCGGCATCGGCGCCCAGGTCGCCGCGGCCGCGGCGCCGGTGACGGCCACCAAGTGAAGCAGCTGCCACCAGGCGAGCAGGAGACGGTCACAATTCCACTTCGCGGAGTTGTGGCCGTCACCAAAAAGATTTGGAAATTTTTAAAACTTCCGACGAAGGGGAGAAAGCCAGATGTTCTCGAAACAGATAACCTACAAAGACGCGATTCTGAAGATCAATCCGATAACCAGTAAGGTCGACGTGCTGTGCCGCGGCTATCGGGCCTCACTGTCGCAGGATGAGTTCATGGCGCAATTTTTGTACCCGGCGCTGGATGCCGCTGCGAAAAAGCAAGAGCCGTCGAAGGCCTAACGCTTTGCAGATGACCTTCGACGAACTCACCGTGCGCAAATCGCTGGCGCAGCGCTGTATTTATGTTCACTGCGACCAGGACTCCGGATACCTGCAGTGGTGGGTGGTCATCGACACCGGCCAGCGAAAGATAATTTATCGGCGCCATTCGCGTTCCGTCCACGCGCTCGAGGAAGTGGAGAACCTGCGCCAGACGATGTTTTTCGATGAATCACTCAGCGCTCGCGAATTTGTGGACTTGGCGAAGTGAACTGAAAAAATGGGGGGGCTCAAAAATGCTGGTGATACTGATTTTGTTTCTTTTGCTGTTCGGCGGTGGCGGTGGCTATTATGGCTATTCGCACTACGGGCCAGGTGGCGGTGGTGGCATCTTTTTTCTGGTGCTCATCATTTGCGTGATCTGGTACTTTCGCGGGCGCCGGCTGGATTGAGAACGCATCACTTGGCGCGCTATTTTAAAAACGGTTCCCATCGCGTGCCGTGTTTGGGCGCGACCAACTCCGACACCGGCTCCCGGGATTTCTCGATAAGGGTTACGAACGGGTAAAGGTGGATCGAAGCTATAGCCGACTGCAGTGAGCTGGTTGTGCAGACCTGGCGGCGTTCATTGTCCTCGAAATTTGCTTCTAAATTGAGCGTGTTCAGGCTCTGTGCCATTCCGTGAATGTACGAAGAAAATTCATTGAACACCGTTACGACGTCTTCGCAGAGATAGACACCGCCAGTTCGAAGGTGGGGCAATAACTGCTCGAGCGTGACGATTTGTTGCTCCGGCAAGTGGCCTCCGTCGTCGATGACAATATCGAGCACCGGCACTTCCTGCCTGACACGCTGCCAAAACTGCGGGTCGGCTTGGTCTCCGATGAACACGCGCACGGACTCGTTTTCGTATGCCTTGCAGCTCGGCTCAATGTCCACGCCGTAGACCTTGCATCGCGGGCCAAAATATTGGCGCCACATCTCCAAGCTGCCGCCGCTGTAGATGCCGATCTCCAGAACGTGAACTTCCTGCCCACGGAACCGAGAAAAGTGGCGCTCGTAAATCTCGAAGTAGTGGTTGAACTTCCAAATGCCGGGACCTTCTTTGTGATCGTTGAAGTATTTGAATAAGGGATTGTCTGGATGTAAGGACGTGGTGGGACCAGGCTGCTGGGACCACGCGCGGTCAACTCTCCAATGCTTGTAACCGCGCCACAGTGAACGCAAGTGCTTCCGGAAGATTGGAGCTAGGAACAGGAGAGTTCGGAAACGTATGGCGGCGCGTTCAAACATTCGAGCGCGAATCCTATCATATCGCACCACTTAGATGCCGGACAAACGTTTCGCGCAGGGATGCCTGCAGCTTTAGATTTGCTGCGGCGCTTCCCGGATCTTCATCTATCTTAAAAATCGCGAGCATCAATCTAACCATGGGGCTTTTTCCGCCTGGCCACTTTTGGCCGGTGACGCGCTCGTAAGTTTGAAGGGGTAGTTCATCCAGTTCATCCATTTTTGAAAACCTCCGGTTGCGGTAGTATAGTTCACATCGACGTGCGCTGAATGGGCGGGGCAGGAGCTGGCGCGGATGGTACAAAATCCGCTTCCTGCCCATTTTTTATTGCCAGTCATCCCCACGCGAAAACGTCATAGGCCGCGACGGCTTTCCATCGATGTGGGGTAGCATCGCGCGGACGGCCGCCTCATCGATCGGCGTCACACTGTAGATTGCCGCGATCCCAAAATACCGCGTGAAGCCGGCGCGCTCGACCTTGCCGTCTTTCAACAAATCCGGCACGTCGACACGAAACAACACGCCACTCCCGAAAGATTGCTGCGATAGGTAGCCCACGATGCGCTGGTGCCCGAATAATTCCACCAGCGCCCAGGATTTCAATTCTTGTTTCGGATCGTCCTCTGGTTTAGCAATGAGTGCGAGTTGTTGCTCCATTTTCTTTTTCATGGGGCTAGTCTGCCCGCTACCTGGTCAGATCGAAAGGCATCCACAACGCCCTTGAACAAGTAGTAATCGCGAGCATCAATCTAACCATGGGGCTTTTTCCGCCTGGCCACTTTTGGCCGGTGACGCGCTCGTAAGTTTGAAGGGGTAGTTCATCCAGTTCATCCATTTTTGAAAACCTCCGGTTGCGGTAGTATAGTTCACATCGACGTGCGCTGAATGGGCGGGGCAGGAGCTGGCGCGGATGGTACAAAATCCGCTTCCTGCCCATTTTTTATTGCCAGTCATCCCCACGCGAAAACGTCATAGGCCGCGACGGCTTTCCATCGATGTGGGGTAGCATCGCGCGGACGGCCGCCTCATCGATCGGCGTCACACTGTAGATTGCCGCGATCCCAAAATACCGCGTGAAGCCGGCGCGCTCGACCTTGCCGTCTTTCAACAAATCCGGCACGTCGACACGAAACAACACGCCACTCCCGAAAGATTGCTGCGATAGGTAGCCCACGATGCGCTGGTGCCCGAATAATTCCACCAGCGCCCAGGATTTCAATTCTTGTTTCGGATCGTCCTCTGGTTTAGCAATGAGTGCGAGTTGTTGCTCCATTTTCTTTTTCATGGGGCTAGTCTGCCCGCTACCTGGTCAGATCGAAAGGCATCCACAACGCCCTTGAACAAGTAGTCCTTGATCTTTTGCTCGGCCGGCAATAGATCGTAGGGTACGCAACACGGGTGCTCTTTTTTTAGCGGATCTTTCACGAGGCCATACTTCCAGCCATCGGCTAACTTGACCTTCAACCAAGCGTCATGCTGGGCACTTGCGGGAGCCCATGGATGAGCCAGAGCGAACCGGACCCCGAGGATTGCGGATTGCCGCTGCCACTCTTCGGCCTCGCGCCAAGGTTTTTGTGATCCATCCCCTATAGTCCGGCAATAAGCGGCGTTCGTTTCGTGACAAATTTCAGCGATTTGTTCGACTTCAATCTTCATCAGTGAGTCCTCCAGTGAATGATGTGGCCTTTGAATGGAAGGCGCCCCGCCCAGAAATCCAGCATTTCGTCAAACGTCACAAAACCATCGCGGCGCGCTAGCGCTTCCCTCTCTGATTCGCTTAGTTCGATGCCATCGATTTCTACGGAGCCGTCGCAGTTGCACTGGTGACCGCATGCGTCGATGGTGATCGATTCAACCTTCACGCAAGAGACGCACCCGAGTAGTCGAGCGCCCTTCCGTCTGAGCCCGGTGTAGAGATAGAGCATGTTTCCAGGCTTATCCGGATGTCTGCGCACGGCGCGAATCGTGTGGGTTTTTTCCCCGGCGAGAATGAACGGCACGAAGCGCTCTTGGAAGTTATAGAGTCCCATCAGCAGCCACCCCTTTTTTAGCGAAGATCCCACGCGATCGCCAACGCGAAGGCCAAAGCGACCCAGCACGTGATAAGCACGATCATCGGAAAGTTGCTGCCGAAGCGCTCTCTCACAGCCGCACCTTGGAGTCGATCGCGCGGCGATGCGCATCCAGGTCGAAGTATCGCCAGCCTCTGAATCCTTCGTGGTACAACTTTTCCGTCAATCGGTGAAACGGTGGCTGGCAGACCGCCACCCACGCACCTGCTTTAATCTGCCACTGGCTTTCTACGTCGCTCAGGGAACGCAGCTTCGGCAGTTGGCCGACATTTTGAATAATCACAGCGACTTCGAAGTGGCCGAGCAACCTTCCCTGATGAGTGAAGAAAATGGTATCCACGTATTTTTGCGGCCGCCCGCGGCCCAGCGTGAAATAAAAACTCCCCCACTCATGAGTGAACACCTGGAGCACTTTTTCGGCTCCAATGAATGCCGGCCAGGTTTTTACGATGGCGCTCACTTTTCATTCCATGGGTTAACTTGTGGGTTTGTCACACTCCCATTATTTTTGATGTCAGCCCAAGACCACGCTTCAGCTCCGTCTACATGCAGAAAGAATCGAATTTCACCCTCGGGCAATTCTGGATGGTTTGTCTCACGTAAAATTTTTTGCACCTTATCGGCAATCTCCCGTTTCTGAGCAACACTGAACATTTCATCCCTCCAATTCTCAGTAGTGCTTTGGCGCGCCTTTGAAGCGCGTGGAATGCACGACGTTGGCAACTTGATTCTCCCGATCGCGCTTTAGCCATTGCGCCGCCGCGTCGGGATCCAGGATCTGGTTTTTTAATCCCAAAACTTTTTCCGTCCACTCGGCATCCCGCGCGCGGACAGTGGCCGCGAAGGATTCACGTCTCTTTTTTTTTGTCATGGCTTGCTTTGTCCTTCCGTCAGACTTTTCTTGAGCACGGTGCGGGCTGCGGCCAGGTCTCGCTCGAATTCCGTGGCTGGCGGCGCCGGCTCCGTAAAAATTGACGCTAGACTTCCATTTTTCAAGCCGGTATCGAAGTGGCGCAGCACATTTGCCAGGGCGCCGCGCAGCTCCTCGACCGGTCCCACATATTTCCGATCGAAGCTGGCGCGCTTGCGGCAATCCGCGGAGTGATACTCCTGGTCGACGCGGCTCGGCACAAATGGAATGGAGCACGCCGCGCGCTTACAGGTTCGCAGGGGTCGAACAGACGCCTTGCGCTGCTTCCCTGCTCCAGTGTGGCGAGACTCACGATGCAAAGCGTCATGACGGCTTCTAGAGGCGTCAGGACGCTTTCCATGGTGGGTTTGGGGCCTATGTCGGCCGCCTAAGGGGGTTGTCGAAGCAAGTTTGCGGGGCCGTTTCACCAGAGCCCCTGGATCGGCGATGCTTTATAAGCGGCTGGATTCAGCCACACCACTTCGGTGCGCTTCGCGCCTCCGTGGCAAAATTGCTGCCCTGTCCAGTCCACCGATTTCCAATCGGCATAGAGTCGCGCGTAAAGCGGGCCCGGGTAACTGGAAATCATCACCATGCCCTTCAAGCCGTGGAGCGCCTCAGCGAGACTCTCATGCTCGATATCCGTCATTTCGTGACGGTAATTTCTTGCGCGACCGTGGGAGTGGCCGTTGACTCGATCACGTCGCTCGGAATGAGGGTATGGCGGATCAACGTAGTGCAGCGCCTCGAGGCGATCCGCCTTGCGAATAACCTCGATGGCGCTGCGATTTTCGAGGATCACTCCCTGCAGGCGTTCGGTAAATTGGCGGATGGCTTCCGGGTATCGCATCCAGTCCACCGCGGGAGTGGTGTTGGACCGTAAAGAACTCCCGCGAAAGCCGGTGCGCATCGTGCCATTCGTGCTGATCCTGGTGTTGAAACCGGCCGCGCTGGCTTTCATGCGTGTAATCGAATCGGAACCGAAACCCATGAAGGAGCGAATGATGGTGCGGCGCGCGCGCTCGATTGCATTTTTGCTGTGGCGGTAGGACTTCTCAAATTCTGCGCGCGAAAATGGTGTAACGCGGAGCAGACGCTCCAGCCGTGCGGCATGGGCCTTGCACTGGAGCACGCGAAAGACATTCACCACTTCTCCATCGAGATCGTTATAAATTTCTGCGTGGCAGCGTGGCTTGCGTAACAGAATGCTGGCGGCCCCACCAAACCCTTCGGTGTAAATTTTGTGTGGAGGAAATAATCGAATGATGCGCTCCGCGAGGCGGAACTTTCCGCCGTAATATCTGAGGACTGGCCGTGCGCCGCCGCGGTGCGGGGCAGCACCGTCCAGAACACCAACTTCTCGTTTGGGAAAAATTTCGATGGCCTCGCCGCGTTTGTTATATCGAAGCCACTCTTGCTGCGAGGGATTCCAGACATACTCGAAACCGCAGTGGTCGCAACAATAGTGTTCATGCAAGGTGCTGGCCATAGGACAGGGCGATAGCCACAGAGTGTTCGTCTTTTTCGGCGCACACTTTGGGCAATCGCCTCCGACGACCTTCTGCTGTGCCACATGGCTCACGTGAGCACCAGGCGGCTCGGGCGCAGACGTTCCGCCAGCACATCCAGCGGGAGCACCGCGCAATGCGAGCAGAGGCCTGCGCCGGTCAGCTCATTCATCCAGGTCCAGAAGCAGGCGTTGAGGCAGGGCGCCGTATCGGTGCAGCCACAGCCGATGCACGTGATGCACGGCTCGAAATCCGGTACCGGATTCAACATCGCTCGTGCGACTAGGCCCTCTTCCGTCACCAATGCCCGGCGGGTCATGCGGCGCCGTGCCTTGCGTGCGGGAATTGACTCCACTCGAGACCATCCAGCTCGCGGCCGGTGATTTTTTTATTGCTGCCACCCCATTGCTTGAAAAAGAAAGGGACGCCGGCGCCGGCGCATTGATCGCGAAGCGATCGTACCCAGTCGCGATCCATCGGGCGCGCGCCTGGTCCGGATTCGCCGCCGCAAATCACCCAATTCAGGCTGGGGTGACGCCACTCCATCGGGGCTTCGTCCTCTGTCCAGGCTTTCAGCCAGGTGCGCAGATCGATTTTGTCCAGGAGCGGTTCGGCCGAAATAAAGCGCAGCGCCGCCGGCGTCTCGAGCAGCACCGGAATCCGCTCATCAGCGAAGCGCTGATTTTCCACGCTCACACCCAGCCAAACATTTTTCAAAGGCCAGGGGCCATCTTCGTGGGCGTGACACCAACCGTTTTCCGCTGCCAGGTTTTCGCCGGCGCGGCATACTTCATCTTCGGCGTGATTGATAAAACTGCTCATGCGTTCGGCGCGCTTCGTTAGGATTTGAAATTTCAGGTGAGGGCAGGCCTGCATTGTCGCAAACACGCGCAGGATGAATTCATCGGGGATTTCTTCGTGGAAAAGATCGCTCATGGAATTCACGAACACGTGCTGCGGGGCGCGCCAGTGCAGCGGTTCTTCCAGGCGATCCATGTGCAACCGGATTACATCGAAGCTGCCGGCGCCCTGAAATCGTTCGGTGATGCGCTCGGCGTAGCAATGCGCGCAGCCTGGCGAGATCTTCGTGCAGCCGGTGACCGGATTCCAGGTGCGGTCGGTCCACTCGATGGTGGTTTTGGCGCTCACGAGATAAGCCGTGGACCGGATTCCGGAGCAGGCGCCGGCGCCAATCCCGCGGCGTTGAGCGGCACCACCTGTATGTGAAGATTCTTGCGACAGTGCGGGCAGTGAACGTCCATCACGAGCCAGGGTGACGACACCCAGTGAAACAGCTTTACCTCTCCCATCGGTCTCGAGCAGTACGGGCAGATCGGCGCATCCGAAATATCCGGAACGGATTTTTTTTCACTCATTTGAAGATCCTTTCCCAAACGCGATCCAGGACAAAAATGAAAACGACTCCCGCGATCATTCCAAGCGCGAATGCATGCAGCTCGCTCATTAGCCTTTTTCAAGCGCCGGCGGCGCTCGCTTCCATCACTTTAATCTTCGCGCCGGCTACGGCCTGGTAGCCGGTTTCCTCGCGAGTAAGAAAGCCCATTTCGTTGACGGCATCTAAGGCCTGGGTCACCTGCTGGAATGGCGCCTTAGTGGTCAGCCAGCCGCGGCGCACCATCTCTTTTTTCACATCGTCGCGCTCGCGCGGCTGGGCAAAAAACTTTTCCGTGATGAGGATGGCCACGCAGCCCTTTAGATTTTTGCTGGTGGTTTCGATTACCGGGCGATCGACTTTGACGCGCAGTTCTGGCAGCACCTGCAGCACCTGCAGGATGGCGGGGTCCTTTTTGAGCTGTTCCCGAACATAAATAAAAATATCCTGCAGCGACGGCGCGCCATTCACAGCGGCACCAGGTGGGTTATTCACCCTGAGAATGCCGCCGGTGTACTTTTCTTTCGTGCCGCCGGCCGTCTCTAACTTTTTCAGCCGTGCCGCCATCGCATCGTGCGCTTCCTGGAGCTGGTCAAATTCCACTTTCAAGGCTTTGTACTTTTCTTCCCACACGGGATCCTCCGGTTTTTCCTTCTGTAGCATTTGCGGTGGTGGTGGCGGCGCCGGGCGCGCTTTGTCAAAACTGGTAAGGATGTCGCGCGCGGAATCTACTTCCTCTTCCCCTCGGGCGATCGCTTCGGCGTGGGCCGCGCTCATCCAGGCCGGCTGCACATACACCTTGTACATTTCTCGACCGAAGCACGCGTAGAACTGCCCTTTGCCCAGCGTGGCGATGTCCGCCGGCTGCGGCCGCCGGCCAGGCAATCCCTCCGGCATGTGATCGAGCGCGCGCTCGATTTCATGGATGGCGCGCTGCACGCCGAAGATCCACACGCCCACCTGGCGCATGATGACGTCGGCGACGCCGGCCAGGTCCTGGGAATCCACCCACAAATAATTTTTCATGGCCGCGGACTCGCGCACGTATTCCTCCGCAGCCAGGCGCACCGGGGATCCGCGTTGCTTCGGCGCAAACCTCCACGCTTCCGGAATGATGTTGACGGTTTTTTCTTCGTGCTGGCGGATGCGATCGGTGACGCTGCGTACTACCAGGGCCTGCACCGCGAAATCGTAGTCGCGCAGATCCATCACATTCAGGCCCTTCACGAGCTGCAGCGTGGTGGAGTACGGCAGGCTTTTGATCTGCGGCATCACCTGCTCGAAATATTTGTCCAGCACGTAGTAGACATCCAGGCTGAGCCCGGTGGCCGGTTTCTGCAGCCATCGTTTTTTTTGCTCAGCATGGGATTTTCGCTTCTTCGTGCTGGACGGGGCCGGCGCGGGGATTCCATCGATAAAGCGGCGCAGATTGGCGCGGACGTCATCCAGTGTTCGGGCGCCATCTGAAACGCGCATGATCCAAGGCTGCTTAAAATCCATTTTGGTGGACATCGCCGCTTCGAGCAGTGATTGCACGAATTGCCAATCCGCGCGCTCCTGGAAGTACGGCGGGATGGGATTGGCGACGTGGAAACTGGACTCGCCGCGTTTGGTGACGTAGGCGATCGCGCTTAATCCGCTGCGGGAAATTAATCCCTCAAGCGTGGTGGTTTTTCCGGATTCCTGCGTTTGCCCTGTAACAGCGGTGTGGCGCAGCGGGATCTCCACCGCGCGCCCGGTGCCCACCTCGAAACCCAGGTGGATGCTGGTGGTGTTGGTCAAGATTTTGGCCTTCTCTTTAGGGATTTAGCCCAAATGAAAACATGCGCTACGACCGGAAGGTCTCCGTCGAGAATAGAAACCTCAACGAGCCCATCACTGCGGTCCAGGCTTTTGATCCGGCCCGTGACGAGAACCAGGTCGCCGCGTTCCAGCTTCCTAACCGCGGTCCTGTTTTCATCGTTCATGAGGAAAACCTCAGATCGAAGGCAGAGGCAGTGACGCCGCGGCGGCGCTTCACAGCATCCACACGCGGCCGCGGGGAAGATCCATTCCGGACGGCCGCACCGTCTGCAGCAGTTTGTCCAGCCCGTGAAATGGATTTGTTAACAGGCTTGGTTTCAGATTGTTGATCGCCAGGCGAACTATGAAGGCCTCGAGCTGCAAATTGGCGTCTGACTTCCCTTCCCAGATCCGCACACGGGTGTTGTTCAGGTAAAGCAGCCGGCTGGTGCTGGATAGCGTGATATTCATGCGTTTCCTCTCGAAGTTTGATTTCCTGCGTGTGGATCCATTCATCCGCGCGCCACAGCAGCCGGCGCAGCGTGCGGATCGCCCAGCTCCGGAGCGCAAGTTTTGTTTGGGGTTTCATATAGTCACTTCCTCCAGACGCAATCCAGGGGGCACGATAAGCAGCGCAATGGATCCGTCGCAGAGCACTACGCGGATCATTTCCGATATCGAGCTGCAGCCGTCTGCCCAAAACCCTGCGCCGGCGCAGATCAACGTGCCGATCACCTTGCCTGCTGAATCGTGAAGGTGAAAAAGTTTCGCGTTCTCGTTCACGCCGCCACCTTCGTTTTCGGCCGTACTGCGGCGCGCGGCGCGCAGCCGCACGTCCATTGGTCGCCCAGGTCCGTGCCGCGTAAGCGGCACGGATTCCGAAAGCAGCCGAAGAAATGTTTGCAATCCGCGCACTGGTGCGCGTGTAAGCCGAGGCGAACGACTTCCACCGGCTTCTTCGTATAGTCGATAGGCTCTGTACGCATTCCTTGGCACATGGGATTTATCCTCCACCTGCAGATCGTTTGTTGGAGCGTAGGAAATCTAGCCGTTGCTTGTTTCTATCGAAACGCGCTACAGCAGCGCTTTTACGTTGGGCAAATTTGCTGGGAAGTCCGAGTTGCGAGCCGGCGCGGATCTTCAAGCGATATACCAGGTCATCGACAGCGTTCATGCTGCCTAGCGCAACGAGGGAGCGATTCAGATCGTTACGCAAAATGCCTTGATTCGCCTGGCGCTGCAGGTCTTCTTTCATGCCTTCGGACACAGCTAGGATTGCGTCGATGGAAAGATTTTCCATGGAAAGGGATCTCCGGAAGTGGGATGACCGCGCGGGGAGCGCTACTCTATCAAAGTGGTGAGGTATCTGGAATGGTACTGCAGGGTCTGCTACTCCTATACTATGTTAACTAAGAAACCAGGAACTCTTCTAGGCTAAACCACGGTGCTTCTCGGCGGTTGGGCCTTCTCTTTCGCTCCGTTCGAACAGACCAAGCGTTCGCACCAATCCACTCATTAAAGATTCTCGCTCTTAATGCTTAGCGGTTTTCTGTTGGTCCAATTCGTACTTGATGTTTTGCTCGACTAGGTGCGGGTCGGCGCCGACAATGCGGCGGCCGTTGATGAAGATTGTTGGCGTGCTGGAGACTTGGAGCGCCAGGCCGTTTGCCCGGCTGGCATCGACTGCGGCTGCTGCATCGAGGCTTGCCAGGCAGGTCTTGAAGGTGTCGGGATTCAGGCCGATCTGCGAGCCGTAGTCGGTGAGCTTGGCATAAGAATTTTCGGGGGAGATGACGCCCTGATTGTCGTAGATCAGGTCATAAAGTTTCCAGAAGGCCTTAGGGTCCTGGTTATAGGCGCATCGCCCCGCGAGGGCGGCGCTGCGCGCCCAGGGATGCTGCTCAAGAGGGAAATCCTTGAACACTAGGCGCACCTGGGGATAGTTCGCCAACAGGCCGCGAAGCACATCGTGGAGGCTTCTGCAGACGGGACATTCGAAATCGGAGAACTCCACCATGGTGATCGAGGCCTTGGGGTCGCCCCAAACAGGCGCATCCTTAATCTGGAGCTTGGCGCGATTCTCTGCCATGGGGTCCTTGGTGAGGTCAGAGAGTTCGCCACGCAATAAATACTTGCCGTCTTTACTGACATAGAATTGGACGGCTTGTACGTTGTCCTCAATCTTCACGGTGATGTCGGTGGCCAGCAACCCGGGAATACTCGATTCCTTGAGGGGGCCGACAGTCACTTGCACGTCGGGCCCGAAGGCATACAGGTTGCGCAGATAGGCTTCCACAGACTTTTGTATCGGAGACGGCGGGGTGCTTGTTGCGGAAGCCGCTGGCGCCGGTGATTTAGTTTGCTGGCCGAAGAGACTCGATGCCGTGAGAAACGTCAGGAAACTGATGGCGACGCCTAGATATCGTTTCGTTGAGGTGTTCACGCGTCTCCTATTTTTAGAGGTGCTTTTCAATTAGGAATCCAAAATTGATCAGGGAATCCAACGCTGCGCAATCGGGAACGGACGACCAAAACCAAAAGCGCGCGAGGTAATTTTCAGGCCGGGCGCGGCTTGCTTGCGCTTGTACTCGTTGCGGTCCACGAGTAGAGCAATGTCGCGCACAAGCTTCAGATCATAGCCGCAGCGGTCGGCGATTTCCTGGGGGCTTTGTAAATCCTCAATGTAGGCCTTGAGGATGCGATCAAGGACGTCGTAGGGCGGCAGAATGTCTTCGTCCTTCTGGTCGGGGCGCAACTCCGCCGAAGGCGCTTTATTGATGGTCGATTCAGGAATCAGTTCCCTCTCGCGATTAATCCAATTAGCCAATTCGTAGACCATCAATTTGGGAACGTCCGAAAGGATCGCCAAACCTCCGGCCATGTCCCCGTACAAAGTGCAATATCCTACCGCAAGCTCGGATTTATTTCCGGTGCTGAGCACCATGGAGCCAAATTTATTGGATAACGCCATCAGATAATTTCCGCGGATGCGGGCCTGGATATTTTCCTCGGTGACATCCGGCTTCAATGTTTTAAAAATTGGCGCAGTAACTTTTAAATAGGCCTCGAACACGTCCCCGATGGGCATGGTGATCATGTCGATTCCGAGGTTTTTAGCCACGGTCTCCGCGTCCGTCTTACTTCCCTGCGACGAATACGGGCCGGGCATGGAGACACCGAGGACATTTTCCGGTCCCAGCGCATCCGCGGCGATGGCAGCGACCACCGCCGAATCGATGCCGCCGCTAAGACCCGCCAAGACTTTTTTGAATCCACATTTTTGTACGTAGTCAACCGTGCCGGTCACAATTGCGCGGTAAGCATAGGCGATTTCTTCATGCGGCTGATCGTGGATTTCCCCTTTGCCGGTAACGGTATCAAAGAACACCAGGTCTTCTTCGAAGGCGCGCGCTTGCGCGGCAACTTTGCCGTCGGCGGTGAGCGCCATGCTGGCGCCGTCAAAGATCAAGCTGTCGTCGCCTCCAACCTGGTTAACGTAGACGATGGGCCGGTTATGATGCACGGCGATGGAGCGCAACATCTCAAGACGCAAGCCTCGCTTGTCGATGGTGTACGGCGAAGCGGAAATATTCAGAAGCACGGTAGTTCCCTGCGCGATAATTTCGGTTACGGGATCTCGATCATAGCGGCGATTGGCCCAGAAATTCTTATCGTTCCACACGTCTTCGCAAATGGTGATGCCCAACTGCTCGTGTCCAAGTCCAAAGACGGATTGCCGGTCAGCCGGTTGAAAATATCGCGACTCGTCGAAGACATCGTAGGTGGGCAGAAGCATTTTGCTTTGCTCAAAAACAATACGGCCCTCGCAAATCAGTGCCGCTTTGTTGGCGATGGATTTGCCAATGGATTTTTCGCGGCCGTTTTTCACGCGTCCGGCATAACCGACGATGGAGGGCAGCGGAAGCTTGGCTGAGAGCTCCTTTAATTCCTTGAGATTGCGATCGATAAAAGCGGGGCGCTCCAGGAGATCCTGCGGTAAATAGCCGCAAAGACAAAGCTCAGAAAAAACGGCTAAATCCGCGCCTCGTTGATGGGCGGTGGTAGCCAGGCTCAAGATGCGAGCGGCATTTCCTGCAAAATCACCGACGGTGGGATTAAACTGCGCGAGCGCTATTTTCATGCCCGGATTTGAGGATACGGTTCGTTGCGCTTGAAAGCAAATGGCGCGTGACGCGGGAATGGGTGTATTTGAAATCCTTTCGTATCTGGCGCGGAAAATGAGTCGAGACGAGGTGTCCATGCGGATTAAAGAGATCGAACATGTGCAATTGGCGATGCCACCTGGCAAGGAGTCCGAGGCGCGAACCTTTTATGAAGGTGTACTTGGCATACCTGAAGTTCCAAAGCCCCACAATTTGGCGAAACGGGGCGGTTGTTGGTTTGTTCGGGACGCACTAAAAATTCGCTTGGGCGTCGAGAATGACTTCCGCGCTGCGCGCAAGGCACACCCAGCACTTCTGGTGGAGGATCTTCCTGCCCTCAAAGCGATGATTAAGGCCGCCGGTTATAGCTTCAACACGGACGAGCCGCTGGCGGGCTACGACAGAATTTATGTAAACGATCCTTTTGGAAATCGAATCGAACTCATGGAGCCACTCTTAAAATGACCACTGCCGGGGATGCGATGTTGCGGAGGGGGGAAAGAGGGCGCGGAAGCGGTTTATTCCGAAAGGCCCAGGGACAGTCCTTCCCTGCTGGTTTTTCGATCAATCTTAAAGGATGGACTGGGAGACGGCTCCGCCAAGCGCATAATGGCCGGCAGTAGCTCGGTATACAGGGTCATCTTATCGAGCAGCGCGACGGCACCGTAACTGGCGGCGAGAGATTTAGCTTCTTCATCGTTAGCGAAGGAAATCGCTAAAGTATATTTAATGCAATTCAGGTGGGATTTAACGAGCGCAGGGAGCAGATCGCGCTTCTGTGGCAAATGTAAATCGAGCAGTAAAATCTCGGGTTTGAAGTCTGCAACCAACTGCATGGCAGCGGGAAAAGAGGAAGCTTCTCCGACGATGTGGATGCGCGGCTCGTCCTCAAGAAGCTTTTTGATGGCTTCCCGCATAATTTCGCTGTCGTCGGCTAATAGTACCTTGATAGCTAGTACTGGCTTAACGGCCATGATGTCCTCCTGGCACCTAAAGACGGATGAGTTATAACAGAAGTGGTGAAGCCACGCCAGTTCTTGTGACAATGTAGGCTGGACGACAGAACGCTGACAGGGCTGCACGAAACGATGGTTCGGCATCAAAAAAAAGGCTCCTGAAATGGCGTCAGGAGCCCAAGAGAAAATCCATATGTGTGCTCAAAATTAAACGCTGAAGGAGCTTCCGCAACCGCAAGTGCTCTTCACGTTGGGATTATTGAATTTGAAGCCCGCACCTTCCACGGTTTCGATATAGTCGATTTCAATGCCGTCCAGGTACATGGAACTCATCTGGTCGACGGCAACCTTCAGGCCGTCAAACTCAAAAATCTGGTCGGTATCGTTGGTCTGATTTTCAAACGCCATGTGATATTGAAACCCCGAGCAGCCACCGCCTACGACGGCAACACGAAGGGCCACCGGCGAAGGGTTCTGCATAGTCATGATTTCTTTGACTTTGGTGCTGGCAACGGGCGTCAGATTAATCATAATTCCTTTGGCCTCCGGTCGCGGGCTTAGGCCCCGATCCTCGATCTATTATAGCAAACCTTTTGGCCTGCTGCACGGCGAGGCGTTCCAGACGCGCACGTGAGTTGGAAACGCCACCCGGGACTTTTCTGAAAAACGCCGGGTTCGCTTACAATATGATGCGTCTATGGCACATAAAGTCACTTTGATACCGGGCGAAGGGATCGGTCCGGAGGTAGCTTTCGCGGTGCGCCGCATCCTGGCCGCCACTGGCGTGAAGATTGATTGGGAAGAGTTGGAAGGCCGCACCGACAAGAGCACCGAAAAGGGTCAATTGGTCAGCCAGTCGGCGGTTGACTCCGTGAGACGAAATCATGTGGCGCTGAAAGGGCCGATGGCCACCGCCATTGCGGGGGGCGCGCCCAGTGTGAACGTCGCATTGCGCAAGACGCTGGATTTGTACGCAAACTTGCGTCCGGTGAAGAACCTGCCCGGAGTGAAATCGCGGTTCGAAGGCGTGGATGTGGTGTTGGTGCGCGAAAACACCGAGGACCTGTATTCAGGATTGGAGCACGAGGTTGTTCCGGGCGTGGTGGAGAGTTTGAAAATAATCACCGAAAAAGCCTCCACGCGTATTGCGCAGTTTGCGTTCAGCTACGCAAAGAAAATGGGCCGCAAGAAAATTCACGCTATTCATAAAGCAAATATCATGAAATTGTCGGACGGGCTTTTTTTGAAGTCGATCCGCACGGTGGCCAAGGAATTCCCCGAGATTGAATACCTGGAAATGATCGTCGATAACGCGTGCATGCAAATTGTGCTGAACCCGCAACAGTTCGACGTGCTGCTGCTTCCCAATTTGTACGGAGACGTGATGAGCGATCTCGCCGCGGGATTGGTTGGAGGGCTCGGTGTCGTTGGAAGCGCAAACATTGGCGATGACGCGGCCATGTTCGAAGCAGTTCACGGCACCGCACCGGATATTGCCGGCAAAGGATTCGCGAATCCCACTGCGTTACTGTTGAGCAGCATTCTAATGCTGGATCATCTCGGGGAACGTGGCGCTGCGCGCAGCATTGAGGCGGCATTGGAAAAAGTTTATCGCGAAGGCGTGCACACCACGCGCGATGTTGGCGGCCAAGCCGGGACTGATGAATTCACGGAGGCGGTGATTGGCGTGCTAAAGTAGGCGATTCCCTTCCGGTCAACGCATTGCCGCAGCCTGAGAGCGCGATTCGTACTTGTGAACCCATTCGAAGCACCTGTAAGATAGCCGACTGTTCTAAAGAAATGTAACTTGCCGCAGTTTTTGTAGTGCGAGTTTGTGCGGTTGGAACTCTGCTGAATAAAATCACGTGTCTAATACCCTCACGATAGCATCCAGCCGGGTTGTGCGACATCGCGTCACATTTTTATTGGTAATTCTGTTCGCCTGGTCGTTCTCCGTTCGTGCGCAAACGTCGCGACCCCAGCAGAATGAGCCGGCTCAAACGCCGAAAAAGGAAACAGATCAAAATAAGCCCTCGTTGCTGACACCCCTGAAGTCCACAACGCAGGACGACACCTATCACGCCATTACTTCGCGCCAACGGATGCGATGGTTCCTGACCAACACAATCGGCCCGCCGCACCTTGTCGGAGGCCTTTTTACCTCGGCTTTTGGCACCGCCGTGGATAGACCGAAGGAGTATGGGCCAGGCTGGGCAGGATTCGGCGACCGCTACGGCATGAGGCTTACGGGCATCGTGACGGGAAACGCTATTGAAGCAAGTGCGGGAGCACTGTGGGGAGAAGACCCGCGGTATTTTCGTGTTCCGGGCGAGTCTTTTAACAGAAGGTTTCGTAATGCGGTGCAGCTTACGTTCGTCGCACGCCGGCGTGATGGCCGCTTCGCGCCTGCGTACGCTCGCTATATCGCCATCTCCGGTAACAATTTTTTGTCAAACACATGGCGCGTCGATAGTGAGGCTAATACTCACGATGCGGTTATCAGAACGGTGGATGGCTTTGCGGGCCGCCTGGTCAGTAACCTTTTTGAGGAATTTTGGCCGGATATTAAGATCTTCGCATTTCACAGGTCTCACTAACAGTTTCAGCTGTTCCCTGCTTGACGGAAGCCCCTTGGCAGGCCGTGCCAGGCTAAGGTCGCTGTGAATCCGATAATTTATTTTATATATTTGCCAGACGCTGCTAAGAGCCTCACGAGTTCCAAGCGACTTTAGAGAGCTGCTTCTTGCGGGACTCCCATTCGGAGCCTGAGAGCAGACGCGGCGCGACGTCGATCAGACGAGGAATAAGTTTGAAGACCTTGGCAGCTGACCAAGGATGCCCGTCACGCGTCCGGTATTCGCGTACGTTCAGGGCATCGGCCATGCTGGTGAAGGAAATATCCTGAACGATCATCTCGGCAAGAAATTTGAGGGTCTGGGTTTCGAGGGGATCGTCTTCTAGGTGGCGGCAGTCGGCAGCAATGCGAAGACCGAAGGGGATCTCTTCGGAGCCAACTTCGGGGACTGGCTCTTCGGGCCTGCCGGAGACTTCGATCTCACGTTCCCACTCGAGCGCTACAAGGCTCCAGCCCGCGTCGTGCATCTTCGACAAGTAAACGGAAGTTGGGAGGATGGTGACCTTCTCGCGAATGCGGTCGATTTTTTTCACTGGTGTGCCTCCTGAACTTTTCTTTGGATACGCGTAGCTGGACCTGCGCTGTGGTAAGAGCAACCTTGCGGCCTATTTGATGTCCCAGGTAAATTCAAGACGCGGAATTGTTTAGAACTATGGCGAGCCCTTGGGCGACCAGGACTTTGTCCGAATGCGGGACAGAGCGTCGCGATGGCGGACACCAAAACTAAAATCGGGGACACGCGTCAACCCCGTCGTAGCTGTCGCCAGCGGCCCGCCTGTCCGGCTACCAGTGTCCGATATCGCGACAGTGGCATTCTGAAAACGGACATTGCCAGCGCAGCATTTGCACCGTAAATGATTACAATGTGAGGGTTAGCATTGGCCCGTACGATGCTACGTTGTCCTAACAACGGGGGAAACCTATGACCTTCCTCAACGATCTGAAGACTGCTCTGCGCTCGCTCTCCAATGCCAAGGGGCTCACGCTCACCGTGGTGCTCACCCTGGCGCTCGGCATCGGCGCCAACGCCGCAATCTTTACGCTGGTGCGTGGCGTGCTGCTTCGCCCGCTCGTCAATCGCGACGAAAACCGCCTCATCTACATCCGGCAAAGCGCTCCGGGCTTGAACACCGAGAACACCTCGTTCTCCGTACCCGAGATCCAGGATCTGCGCTCCAGCGTCAAGAGTGTCAAAGAGTTCGGCGACTTCTCCGTCTTCGGCTTCACCATGGTGGGTCTCGGCGAGCCCCGTGGAATTCAGGCGGGTGTGGTAGGCGGCAATTATTTCGAAGTGATGGGCTTGCATCCGGTCCTCGGGCGTTTGCTGGACATGCGCGATGACGGACCCAACGCCGCTGGCGCCGTGGTCCTCACCTATCGCTTCTGGAATACCGATCTTAAAAAAGACCCCTCCGTCCTCGGCAGGACGATCCGGCTAGAAAGCTTGGGCGCACGGACTGCCACAGTTGTGGGCGTCCTCGAACCATCTGTGCCCTATCCCGGCGAAACACAAATGATGGTCAATGTGGTTTGCAGCCCGCATCACCTCTCCGCCACCATGGTTACCGGACGCGTCCATCGCATGACCGAGCTTTTCGGACGGCTGGCCCCCGGCGCAACTGTGGAACAAGCCCGAGCGGAACTGGTCTCGGTCCACCAGATAATGGTGAAAGACCACCCAGAGGCCTATCCAAAGAACGCCAACTTCAGCATAGAGACCCGGCTCTTGCGTGACCAGATTACCTCGCGCGCCAAAACTATTCTGCTCGTTCTTCTGGCGGCTGCCGCGCTGGTCTTCATCATCGCTTGTTCCAACGTCGCCAACTTGATCTTGGCACGCACCGTTCGCCGTGAAGGAGAACTGGCCATTCGCGCCGCACTTGGCGCTACAAACGCGGCGCTGCGCCGCACGTTACTCGCAGAAAGCCTTGTGCTCTGCGGTGCCGGCGCATTGCTGGGCGTGATCAGTGCGCGTCCAATGGTTTCCGTGCTGGCGAGCTATGCTTCACGATTCTCCGTGCGGGCGCTCGATCTCGAAGTCGACTCCAGTATGTTGTGGGTCGGAGCCGGTCTGGCTTTGGTCGCCGCCGTGGTATTGGCGTTTGTACCACGCCTACCCTCCGCCGACAGCTCCAATGGAATTGGCCTCCCGAGCGGCAGTGTGCGCATCACCGGCAGTACCGGCCGCCGCTTGCGCTTGTTCGCCGTCACGCAGATCGCCGCATCGTTCCTGCTCCTGGCAGGCGCCAGCATGCTGGTTAAAACACTGCTGTCTCTGCAATACGCGCAGACCGGCCTGGACACCGACCACGTCCTGACCATGAACGTTCCGGTAATGTCCTATGGCAAGACGCCCGACCAGATCGCCGGCTTTTATCGCGAAACAACTCGCCGCATCGCAGAGTTTCCTGGCGTGCAGAACGTCGCAGTCGGCATCCACATGCCCTGGCGTGATGCCGGCTTCGGTCCGGGCCTCCAATTCACCGCCGAGGGTCATACTAACAACCCCGGTGAGGATCCACGCGCCCAGTTTCGCGCTGTCTCCCCAGGATATTTTGCCACCCTCGGCATTCCGATTGTTGCTGGACGTGATTTCAACGAGTCCGACCGCCGGGATGGAGAGCACGTCGTTATCATCAGCCGAAGTGTTGCGGAGCGGATGTTCCCCAATCAAGATCCCGTCAACCGCCATGTCACGTGGACAGACCCGGTGATAAAGTTCATCCCGGGGTTCAGCCCTGACCCCATGCGCATCGTGGGCGTTTTCGGCGATTTCGATGACGAGCACGTTATACCCGGCCCGCAACTCAGTATTTATCATCCTTTCGAACAGCTAATGTTTGGCGGCGACATGTTTATACACACCAGCTCAAATCCGTATGGCTTGGTGGCGCCGATTACACGCATGATCCATGACATGTCGGTGGACCAGCCTGTCGAGCACCCCGCCACCCTAACGGACGTTCGCTCGGAAGTGCTCACGGCGGACCGGCTGAACTCGATCGTCTTCGGAGGCTTCGCCATTGTGGCGTTGGCGATTGCTGTCGTTGGCGTTGCCGGCGTGCTGGCCTTTTCGGTTAGCGCACGGACTCGCGAGTTTGGCATCCGTCTGGCGATTGGGTCGCAGCCGAGCCGTCTCCTGGCAGGCGTCATTGCCCAGGGCGCGCTGATGGCAGCGGTCGGCGTTGTGACCGGCGCAGCGTGTGGTTACGCGCTAGCGCGTCTGGCGAACAGGTATTTCGACGGCATGCAAATGCCCAGCGCATTGCCAGTGGTGGCGTCGGGGATTGTGCTGTTGGCTGCCGCAGTCGTCGCTTCGGCGCTCCCCGCAGCCCGCGCCGCCCGCGTGGACGTCATACAAGCCCTGCGGTCGGACTAGTCTCTCAGTTCATCGGATTTTAAAATCGCGTCCTCGGCATCGATGTACCGCGGTCGTTTGTGCTGGTTGAGATCGAAGGAGGCTGAAGATGAGTCTATGGCCCCTGATAGTCTTTCATATCTGCTCTGGAACCGTAGCGTTGCTGTCGGGCGCCGTAGCAATGTTTCTTCGCAAAGGTTCCCGCCAGGCATGGCCTGGCTGGAGACGTGTTTGTCATTTCTATGCTGGGCTTGTCGGCGAGCGGGGCCACGGTGGGGTTGATCAAATACCATTTAACGAATTCCCAAGCTCAACTGGCTTTCTTTTTTGTCGGCATTCTAACCCTTTACCTGGTAGGAACCGCGTGGTAGTCCGCCAGGCGCAGAGATGGCGAAACGGGCATTTTTGATTGGGCTGGACTGCTGGTTGCTTTTTCGGTCGGAGCTGCACTAGTGATCGCTGGTCTGCAAGCGGCTTATGGCAGCACGGGCATAAAACATGATTTTCCTGTCGCGCCGTTTTTCATGTTCGGTTCCGTGGCGCTGTTATCTGGTGCCGGGGACGTGCGGATGATCGCGCACGGCGGTGTTTCCGGCGCAAAGCGGATCGTGCGCCATCTTTGGCGGATGTCCATTGCCTTTTTCATCGTCGCCGCTTCATTCTTCCTGGGACAGCAAAAAGTAATGCCCGCGTATATGCGCGGGTCGAAGCTGCTGTTCGTGCCGCCTCTGCTGATACTGATTGTGTTGATTTACTGGCTGTGTCGCATGTGGTTCACGAAGACGTTCAGACACAACGTGATTCCCGCCAAGCAGACCGCTGTACTGTCATCCGTTATACGTCGTTTAATCGCCGATTCCGATTTTCGTCCGCGCCTCTTTCGTGAGAGACTACCGCCGAATTATTCGACCGAAGGCACCCAATGAAAACATTAGCAACGATTGCCCTAAGTCTCACTCTGCTTACTGCCGTGTTCGCACAGGACGTCATGCAGTACGGCGTTAAACACATCAAAGTTTTGGCTGAGGACGACAAGGTTCGCGTGCTGCATTTCACTCCATCGAAGGGCGACAAAACGCCCATTCATTCCCATCCCGAAACGGTGTTGTACGTTATCAAGGGAGGCAAAATCCGCACCACCTTGCCTGATGGAACCTCGACGGTGACCGAACTAAAAGCCGGGCAGACTTCTTTGCGGGCGCCGGTTACGCATTCCGACGAAGCTCTTGATGATCTCGACACCATCATCGTCGAACTGAAAAAGTAATATTCATCCATTCGGTGATTCTTGGGTTCTTTTTTAAGTGGACGTGACTGCGCGAGGAAAAGACAAGCTAGCGGCTTCACCGAGGGATTTTGTCGTAGGCCATCAAAGCGAGCAGCAACGGAATGTGCAGCACGGTAGCATGCATGAGCCACTTGGCGCGCACGTTGGTCTTGGTGCTGGCCGCCCAGAGGGCTACCTGAACTAGCGCGGTGCTCACCACCAGGGCGCCGAAAAAGTATAAAACTCCTGCAAGACCCAGCAACGCGGGCAGCAAACTCACCGCCACGAGCCCGGCGGCGAACCACACAATCTGGCGAAACGTGCGCGTCCCATCACGATCGACTACCGGCAACATGAGAATACCGGCGCGCGCATAGTCTTCGCGGTACATCCACGCAATGGCGTGGAAATGCGGGAACTGCCAGAAAAAAAGAATGGCGAAGAGCAGCCACGCGCCACGGTCCAGCGAGCCGCTGGCCGCCACCCAACCAATCATCGGCGGGACCGCGCCAGGAAAAGCGCCGACAAAAGTTGCCCACACGGTGCGCTTCTTCAGCGGAGTGTAAGCGAGAAGGTAGCTGAGGCAAGTGAGCGTGCCCAGAGCGCAGGCCAGCACGCCACCGGCGAGATAGAGATCGACGGCTCCGGCAATCGATAGGGTGACGCCGAAAACCAACGCCTCGCGCGGCTGAACAACGCCGGTGGGGAGCGGGCGGCCGGCGGTGCGTCGCATGAAGCGATCGGAATCTCGTTCAATGTAATGATTCAGCGTGGCGGTACCTGCCGCGATCAGCATGGTGGCAAACACGGTATGCAGCATGTGCAGCCAACTCACTGGACCGCGGGCACCCATGTAATAGCCGGCAGCGGTGGTGATCAGAACCAGGAAGGACACGTCAGGCTTGGTGAGGATGATAAAAGCATTGGCGCGAGAGGACAACGTCAGTTCGGTGGTGCGCGCAGTGCTCATTAAATGGCCACCGGCCGCTGCGTGGCAGCGGGCAGTTCCCTTCTTCGTGGGACCAAACGATAGCAGAGTAAAACAATCAGTACCGAAACGCCAAAGAGTATAGCGCCGACCACGGTGTGCAGAACGGTGAGCGTTACCATCAGCGGCATCGGCTGCGGTGCGTCAGCAGTGGTCAGGCGCGACCAGTAGGCGCCGAGGCCGAGGAGCAGCTGCGTCCCAAGAATGGCGTGCAGCAAAATGCGCGTTTTGGAAATGGCGGCAGACTTCCCAAATCGCCTGCGCAGCACCGCAGCGAGCCAGATCACCATGCCCAGAACAATCAACGCGCCGACCATATGCGGCCACACCGGGATTTCTTTGTGCCGGAAGCCAGCGCCCAAAATCACCTGAAAATAAATGACCACGGCGTTCGCAATGGCGAGAGAGTGAATCGAAGGTGAACCGGTATCTTCCACTTGAGGCTGATCGGAAACCCACCACCGACTGGTAAATACGGCGATGCTTAAGAGCGTGGCAAAGACAATCTGCGCGAAGCACGCGTGTACCACCGGCAACCAGTAATGAAGCAGCTGACGTACCACTTCCCCGCCAAGGATCGCCTGGGCTGCAATTCCGGCGACGGCAATCACGCTGAACCATCGGAGCCAGCGGCGCTCGTCTTTGGCCCACACCCAGACAGCCAGTACGATGGAAAGCAGCCCTAAGACTCCGGCGATTACGCGATGAGAGTGTTCGTAGCGGATACCACCGACCATCGGCGGCGTGAGCGTGCCATAGGAAAGCGGCCAATCTGGAACGGAGAGCGCGGCCTCGTTGGAAGTAACCAGAGCGCCGGCTATAAGGAGGAGGATGGTCCAGCAGACGACAAAAATCGCAAACCTGTGGACGGACGGATGGTAAGTGGTCGTCATTGGTCCAAGTCCCAACGGCGGATTATACATGACTGATGGATGCGCGCTATCGGGAAAATGGCGTCAAATCCTTCAAAAATTTAAAACGAATCGAACGCGGAACTAGTCGCAATTCAGTATAGACCGGTTCAAACTTGCGTTGCCGCAGCGGGGACACTTGGCGACGGCGCGATTGCTGCCCTCGCGGTGTCGACCCCTACAGCGCGCAGGACCAGGTCTTTCAGCGCGGCGATGAAGTACGGCGAGTCGCCCAGCGCGGGCATCATGCGAAACCTTTCGACACCAAGCTTCTTGGCTTCCTCGCGAGCTTCGATATTGATTTCGTGGAGAGTCTCAATGTGTTCGGTGACGAATGAAATGGGCACCACCAGCATTTCCTTCACACCTTCGTGGGTCAGGCGCTCGATGGTGGTCGTCAATGGCGGCTGAAGCCATTTGGCCGGACCCACGCGACTTTGATAGCAAAGGATGTGCGTTCGCGGCCAGCCTGGAAATTGTTGCACGCCTTTTTCACACGTCAAACGCACAGTCGCTTCTATCTGTCGGGGGTAGGGGTCACCCTTTTCGACCAGGCTCAACGGCAATCCGTGGGCGCTGAACACCAGATGAATCCGGGAGCTATCCGGAAATTGCCGCAGCACACGGCCGATGTTTTCGACGAGGCCGCGGATGTACAGCGGATGATTGTAGAAACTCTCTACCACGCGTTCGGGCGGAGCCCCGCGCGAGGTTGTCCATTTCGCGCTATCCGCTACGCGGTGCCACTCCTTCATGCTGCTGAGAGTGGTGGCGTAGGAATAGTGCGGATAAAGCGGGAGCAGTACAATTTCGTCGAGTGGTCCGGCGTTGCGCAGCGTGTCCAGGGCTTCGATGCTCATCGGATGCCAATAACGCATGGCTATTACCGCCACGGGATCGATGTAGGGGGTCAGCGCGCGAACTAAACGAACGCGCTGCCGCTCAGTCAGCGTAGTAATGGGGGAACGGCGGCCGATTTGCGCGTAACGTCCCATGACCGGTTTGCAGCGGCGCGAAGAAATCATTTTCGCGATAGGTTTCCGCAGCAGACCGAGTGGGCCAAGCGGGATAATGTCCGGATCGAGAAAAAGATTCAGCAGAAACGGTTCAACCGCGGCCAGCGAATCCGGGCCGCCAAGTTGAAACATCACTACGCCGATGCGTTTCTTTGTTGGCACTTACTTACCCCGATGCAATGAGTTTTTGAGGCGCTCAATGTCTTCGTGCAGCGCGGCGGCGCGGCGCGCTACAGACAGGTAGTACGCGAAGAAAATGCCCCACGCGATGAGATACGCGGCAAAAATGCTGTTGAGATTTTTCACACTGCCTCCGCTTCACGGCGCACCATTTCGAGTTCACCGCGCGCCGCTTCCATCACGTACCGGGCACGCATTAACAAGGCCATCAGTGCCAACATGGCGAACCACGAGAAAAAAAGTACCTTCCACATGGTTGGGTCCAAACCGGACCCCGAACCGCCCATCACCACCGGTTGCGGATGCTGGGTGCGCCACCAGCGAATGGAACCAAATACCAATGGCACGTCGAGGAAGGCGAAAATTCCGAATAGAGCGCTAAATAGCGCGCGGCGGTCCGGCTCCTCGACCAGCGTGCGCAGAAGAAGAAAGCACGCGTACAACAGCCAGAGGATGAACGTGGACGTGAGTCGCGCATCCCAGGTCCACCAAATGCCCCAGACAGGATGCGCCCAGATTGGGCCGCTGACCAAAACCACGGTGGTGAAGACTAGGCCGACTTCCGCGGCTGAAATGCTGAGCCAGTCCCATTGCGGCTGCCGGCGAAACACGTACAGGACATTCGCTACGAAACAGATGAAGAAAGCGCAGAGGCCCGTCCAAGCGCTGGAAACGTGAAGATAAAAAATGCGCTGGATGGGACCCATGGTGCGCTCCGTGGGGGCAACGAAGAAAGCACCATACGCTGCCGCGGCCACCAAGAGGAAAACAATCGCGGCGGCCAGGACCTGCTTCTTCATGTGAATTATTCCTCCAGAAGATATTCGCCGAAAAGCCATAGCGCGGTCAAAAAGACCACATCGAAAATAACCAGGAAGCCCACACCTTTCCATTCCAAAAAGGGGGATGCGTCTAAAAGCCCGACCGTGACCTGGGTGCTGGCCACCAGCACCGGCGTGAGCAGCGGTAACAACAAAAGAGGCAGCAGCAGTTCGCGCATACGCGCCTGCGCGGAAATTGCGGAAAGTGCGGTGCCGGCGATGGAAACTCCGAGGCTGCCGAGAAAAAATACCAGTAATAGCTGGCCGAGCACTCGCAGAACCGGCACGTTATACAACACGGCAAAGACTGGAAGCATCAGCAGTTCCGTGAACAGAAGAAATAAAGTGTTGGCGACAAGCTTGGCCAGGAAAATGGCGAATGGGTCGCTCACGGACAGGCGCAAGGCGCTGAGGGTGTCGTTGTTTTGTTCGCGCAGAAAACAAGGTTGCAGCATGAGCGAGGCGGCAAAAAGAAACGCGAGCCACAAAAGTCCTGGGCCGAAACGACGCGACTCGTTGTAGGTGGGATCGAACGTGAAGCTGAACAGCACGATGACCATCAAAATAAAAACAACTGTGGTGGTCAGCAATTCCCTGCTGCGAAACTCCGTGCGGAGTTCCTTGCCAAGCAATGCGGTGGTACTGGAGAGCAAGCTCATTCAGGCGTCGGCGAAGGTCAGGATGGAGCGGAGTTCGGCGCCTGTGCGCGTGTCCGCGACGATGAGTCCTGCATCGAGGCGGATCGCGCGAGTGGCGAGCATGGAAATTCCCGATTCACCGTGCAGGCTCATGAGAATGGTGCAGCCCGTGTCGCGGACCTGTCGCAGCGTGGCCGCCAGCCATGCTACGCCCTGCGGATCGAGCCCTGTGCTGGGCTCGTCCAGCAGCAGGATGGAAGGCTCGTGGAGCAACGCGCGCGCAATGGCGACGCGTTGGCGCATCCCCCGTGAGAAAGTACGTACGAGAGAATCGCGCCGATCGAACAAGCCAACTTCATGCAAAAGTTTTTCTACACGGTCGGTAGCATTTGGAGTTTGCTGGAGCCGCGCAAAGAGCAGCAGGTTTTCTTCGGCGGTAAGCTCGTCGTACACCATGGTGGCGTGAGCCACAAAGCCTGCACTGGATTTGGCCCGGACAGCCTCGGTCTTAGACACGCCTGAAGCCGCTCCAGCAACCTCCACAGCAGCCGCCGGAAATGTTAATTCCCCGGACGAAGGACGCACCAGTCCAGCGGCGATGCGTAACAGCGTTGTTTTCCCTGAGCCGTTGCGCCCGGCAAGCGCTACGCACTCGCCCGGAGCGATCTCAAAACGGATGCGCCGCAAGGCCGCAAGGCCGCCGTAACGCTTTTCAATATTTTCGAAGCGAATGCCGGTGGGAGAAAAACCGCGCGATGTCACTGCGTAGCCTCGAAGGCGAATTGCGAACACAGCGGGCGAATTGAGAGCGTTGCGGGACGGCGCGTCAAAGCTCAGCCTCGAACGAGGTCGCGCAGAACCTTTTCGGCACGCGCTCGCTCCGACGCGTATTCGTCGTCGGGAATGGTGCCGGCCTGGTGGCGAAGCTCCAGGCGGAAAAGTTGGTCTTTCAGATATTCGAGGCTGGTGGCTACCGCGGCGTTGACATTTTCCATCGACGGGACGGTACCGTTGCCTTGCGCAGCGGGCGCGGGAGTTTTCTTCGCGTTGGATTGCGTGCTTGACGTCGTAAATAGTTCCGCGGAATTTTCCGAGGGTGCGACGGTTACCGCAACGGGCTTGCGGGCAAGCAAAATTGCGCCCACCGCGAAAATGCCCATAAAACCGGCGACCAGCGGCCATTTCAGCACATCAAGCCGGCCGGGCACCTGCTGAATGTTTGCGGACGCAGGAGCGCCTTGCGCCTCCTGCCCGGGCTGTCCCTGATCGGCGCTACCGTTTGCGCCGGGAGGCGGGGCAGAGCCTGATACATTCACCGCCACGGTCGCATTGGCGGCGAGATTTTCGCGCCCGTAAATTGCCATTCCTTGTTCCTGGCCTCCGGCCTGCAAACCCTCGCCAGTGATTTGCACGCTGGGCGGAGCAACAACCAGAAGGCGGCGCGCTGCGTACGCCGAGGGAGGAATTTTTATCGCCGCGGTATTGTTGGGATAAGGGATTTCGTAAGAGTAGCGCACGGTGTTCTCGCCCGGCCGGAAGGCGTAAGCGATGGCGAAATGGCCTTTGCTCTTATCGATGGGAGCTTGTACTACCGGCATTCCCGCAGGACCGGAAGCAGCTACTTGTTGTAGCTGCGCGCCTTCCGGCACGGAAAATTCAAAATTGCCGTCGGCGCGAAAATAAGCTTCCGGCGGTTTAGTGTCATTCTGTAAAGAATATTCTTCCCCGACAATCAGAGTCGTGCCATTAGGCTGAAAGAAAACCACGCGAGTGGTGACGGAGATGGCCTTGGCATCTTTGGTTGGTTCGTACACCGCGACTTCCACATCACTCTTGCCTGGAGGGATCGGCTGGTGAAAATTAATGCCGCGATACACCGCGCGCACCAACATGGGTTGAGCGCCCAATCCCGGATTGTCGAAGGTAAATTGTCCTTGCGCGTCCGATTGGGTATTTGCGACCGGCTGCATCCCGCCTTGCAATTGGATAAGCATCACCGCTACGCCGGACGCAGGTTTTCCAGTGGTGCCATTTTTTACCGTGCCGTGCACGGTGCCCGCTTGCGCAACATTCGCAATGGGCCCGAGGGCGCACATCAAAATCGCGCCACAAAATATCTTGGCGAACTTTGGAACCGCCTGCTTCACTGCGGACCTCGAGCGGCGGCAGCGGGACGCGACCCCCGCGGTCGGCGCACTTGCGATTCTGTGACCTGATCAATTTCCGCAAGAACCAGTGCCGCTTCACTTTCCAGCGACACTTTCATGGCCTCGAAATCGCCTTCCGAATATTTCCCAGAGCGGAATTCGAATCGCAGATCGCGCAAGTTGTCGTAGATACTGTCGCGGCGCTCCAGCAGTTGATCGAGCTTGGTGCGATGCGGAGCCAAGTCAGAGGCGTCGGGCTGAATATAAAAAATAAAAATCAGTGTCGCGGCTGCGAGTGCGAAGCATGCGCCCAGCACGGCCCAATCCGTGTTGGTCACGCCGTTCAAAACGAGCGCCGAGAAATGATCCATCAGTCCTGCGTCTCCCGCGCAGCACGCAGCCGTGCGCGCTCCAGGATTTCAGGAGAGATGCCGCTGTCATTCGCCACACCGCTGACGGCGTGGGCAGGACGCTTGCGCCACCGGCTGATGACAAACAGCACGAGAACGAGGCCGACAGTCAGATAAACGGCAGGCATACTCCAGGCCACCAGGCTGAAGCCGGAGTGCGGCGGTTCGGCGTAAACTTTGGTGCCGAACTCCTGAACGAAGGCCTGCGTGATGGTGTCTTCGGAGTCGCCTCCAGCGAGGCCCTGGTCAACCTCTTTCAGCATCGCGGTAGAAACCGTGCAACCAACGTGATTACACTGCGACAAAACCTGATTGCAACCGCACATGCACATGAACTTCCCGCCGATTTGGTGAGCGCGATCAGATGGTTGTTGCGCAGGCAGCGGTGGGACCAGAAGAAGCAACGAGCCCGCCGCGCAAAGCAGTATCACCAGAAAAATTACGCGTCCCTTAATCATGACCCTCTCGCAGTGTGGGTGAAGGCGTCAGCGTTCCCGCCAGAGATTTGATCCGTGTAGGTTCCTGCACCGCGGACAAAACGAGCACAGCGCGCTTGTTCGGCAAGAGCGCGACTAAAGTTCCAAGCACCACGATCACGCCTCCAAACCAGATGCACTTCACCAGCGGGTTGAGATACACGTGAATGACCGGCGCCTGGGTGTCCGGGCTTTGTCCGGCATACACGACATATAGATCCTGTTTGAGCGTCGAATAAATCGCCACCATGGTGCCGGAGGCCTGGTTGGCGGGAAAAATACGACGCTCGGGATAGAGCATCATGACCGGCTTATTGTTGCGCGTTACCTCGATGATCATGCGCTCTGCGGTGTAGTTTTTTTCCTGCTTAGTGTCGAAGTTCTGCAGCAGCAACGAATAGGGACCGATCTGCATGCTGGAGCCGATCTGCATTTCTTTTTGCACGTCACGATTGAACGCTGTGCCCGCGATCCCGATGAAAATCAAAACCATGCCCATATGCACGATGTAACCGCCGTACCGGCGAGTATTACGCATCGTCAGATCCACCGCGGAAGCAAGAAACGACGCACCCGAGCGAGCGCGAATTACTTTAGCGCCGCGGTAAAACTCCATCGAAATTGTCGAGGTCACAAAGACGCAGAGAATAAGGCAGATCAACGAATAAAATCCGCGCACGCCAAGCGGGAAAGCGATGCCTCCCGCGATGAGACCCGTCAACAGTGGCCAGCCAAAATTACGCTTCAGGCTGTCGAGAGACGTCTTGCGCCAAGCCAGCAACGGTCCAACGCCGGTAAGAAATAAAAGCAATAATCCGATGGGGATATTTACTTTGTTAAAGAACGGCGTTCCGACACTGATTCGGTCTCCCGTGAACCATTCGGAGAAAACTGGGAACAGTGTTCCTGACAAAACCGCGACGCAGGACACCAGCAAAATTAAATTATTAAAAAGAAAACTGGATTCGCGGGAAACGATGGAGTCCAGCTGATTTTCGCTCTTCAAATAATCGCGATTCTTGAAATAGGCGGCGAGACATACGAGAAGAATTACGACGATGAATCCAACGAACCAGCTGCCGATGTTCGAACTGGCAAAAGCGTGCACGGAGCTGACCACGCCACTGCGCGTGAGAAAAGTGCCTAAAATGCATAGCAAAAAGGTCGAAAAAACCAGCCACACATTCCACACTTTCATCATGCCGCGCTTTTCCTGCATCATCACGGAGTGCAGAAACGCAGTGCCAGTAAGCCACGGCAACAGTGAAGCATTTTCGACCGGATCCCAGGCCCAGTATCCGCCCCAACCCAGAACGGCATAAGCCCAGTGCGCGCCGAGCAAAATCCCGGCTGTCTGAAAACCCCACGCAATCATCGTCCACTTGCGCGTGAGGTGAATCCACTTTTCACCCGGATAGCGTGCCAGCAGCGCACCCAGGGCAAAAGCAAACGGAATAGTGAAACCGGTATAACCGGAATAAAGATTCGGTGGGTGAATCACCATTTCCGGATATTGCAGCAGAGGATTCAAGCCGTTGCCATCGCCGCGAGCGACGAGATCTATCGCGCCGTTCACCCCCGGAACGCCCAGAGCCTTGAACGGGCTGGCAACAAAATTATTCAACGTAAGGAAAAAAATTTGCACGCCAGCGAGGACCACGCCGACGTAAGGCATCAACTCGCCATTTTTATTTCGATATGCGATCAGCGCGGAGAACACATAGGCCGCGAGAAGGAAGCTCCAGAACAGCAGCGAACCTTCCTGCCCGGACCAAAGGGCGGCGACTTTATAAAACGGAGATAAGCTGCGATTGCTATGGGCTACAACGTAGGCGACGGAAAAATTATCGCTGAAGAAGAGGTATTCGAGGCTAAAGGTCGCTAAAAATATCAGACCACAGGTAGCAAGGCCCGCCTGGCGCGTGCTTTTTACCAGCAGCGGGTGGCGCGTGCGAATGGCCGCGATCCCGCCGACGAACGCATACACCGCGCACACAAAAGCCAGTAGTAGCGCAAAAGAACCGAATACATCCACCGAGTCCCCACTTCCTCCCGAACAGAGGAGTTTTACATAGTGCTGGTGCGCGCTTCCCCGCCCGCTGGAGCGGTCGTGCCACCCGGAGCAGCTTCGTATTTTGACGCGCACTTCGCCTGCACGTGTTCCGCAACAAAACGGCCGTCCGCGGCCGGCCGGCCTTCTACCAACGCCTGCGATTTATCCACGAAAGTGTCCGGCAGTGGTTCGCTACCTACATAACTTACCGGAAGCGACTTCCCTTCCCCTTGCAACACAAAATCCACGCGCCCGGAAAGCCTGTGAATGCTTCCCGGTTCAACCGTGCCACCCACACGCATGCGATGGCTTAACGACCCGCCCTGCAGAGTTTGCAGTTCAGCGATGGTGTGATAGTAGGTCTTGCTCTCGCCGTAGCCCATCCACGCAAGAAAACCCAGCGAGATAACGATGACGCCGATCCCGATTCCAAATTTCGCGCGTTTCTGCACAACTACACCTCGCAAATGGCCCCGATGCCCGATTAGGCAGATTCTATCACAGCTCGAAAAAGCGAGTTGGCGGACTCCGGTGGGCGCAAATCCCGTCCGACTAGCGACTTGCGGGCACTGCAAGGACATCCTGAAAACGCGCAATTGCAGCGGTTACCTCAGCCGGATTCGAATGATCCAACGCGAACGCTCGCCCATGGTCGAGAACCAATTCACAACCGAGCTGCGCCGAGGCGAACTGCTCGATTAGAGGAGTCAAAGTCTCCGAAATAAATGCCAGCCGTTTGGGTTTTAGCGAACGGCGAATCCGCGTGAAGAGCGCCGGCAGGCGCGTGATTAATGCGTTGTTCAAGAAGTCAGCCCCGCTGGATGGTACGTCCAAAGGACACTCGAACACGTGCGTCAAGTAAATCCCGCGCCGCTGAAACTCGGAGAGCATCGCATCGCCCGATTTAGCGGCGGATGAGATCCCCGCAGCAGCAACGATATTCGCTGCTTCCCCGGAGTGAGCCTCGTCCGGCGAATACAGGAATTCCGCCGGCGCTTGCGGAGAAATCGCGCCGAGTAACAGCATGTGAAGATGAATTGGCCGGTATCGCGTGGCCCATTCCAGCCGTTGCAACCGACGCGCAATGTGCTCCGGAGAAGCGGGCTGGCCACAGCCGTCGCACAAAATCACTGAAGTATCGGAGGTCATCGATGCTTAGCAATGTAATGCAGCGGAACAGCGAGAGCAAACGTAACGGGGAATTATGCTGAACTTAAGAGGAAACCGGAGTATCCGAGGGCAGCTTGGCGCGCAGGCACCATTTCAGTTCCTGGCTGATCTCCGTGATTTCCATTCCGGCCATGACGATAAATTTGCAGCTCAACATTTCGCGAGATTCGTCGTCATCCGGGAGTTGGCAGGAAACACGGCAATATTGGCACTCCTGGTTCCAGCAGAAGCGGCCGTAGGGAATCGTTTCGGGACTGATAAATTGGAAACAGCGCAGCAGCGAGTTCCGTTCTGGGACCTGGAATTTCTTTCCCAGCAACGTGATCTCCACGAGTTTTTCGTAAGGGCGGAACGGCTCTGACATCTGCAGATTCCTCCGCGCCGGGGCCCAGACTCAAGGCGATCCGAACACGCCTTCAGATTAGTCCCGCGAGGGGGTGGCAACAACCAGAGGTATTGGCTGAAGTTGCGAATGTGCCAAGGGTAAGCGAGGCGTTAATTTACCACGGAGGTTAGTTCACCGGCGTTAGTTACCCTAAGTCGAAGAATTGCCCCATCTTGCGGAACTTTTCGTAGCGCGCGTCGAGCAGTTCTTTCTGAGGCTGCTGGGAGAGCATCAGCAACTGCCGGTCAAGGACGGCATCGAGCAGGCGGCTAGCTGTTTCCGGGTCGGTGTGCGCGCCACCTTCGGGCTCCGGAACGATCTCGTCAATAATTCCAAATTCCTTCAAATCCGAGGCGGTGATTTTTAGCGCGGTCGCCGCTGTTTCCGCTTTGGTGGAATCACGCCACATGATAGCCGCGCAGCCTTCGGGCGAAATCACGGAATAAAAACTGTTTTCATAGATATTTACGCGATCTCCCACGGCGATTGCCAAGGCCCCGCCCGATCCACCTTCTCCTGTAACCGTGACGATAATTGGTACCGGCAACCGGGACATTTCGCGTAGATTGCGCGCAATGGCTTCGGCCTGCCCGCGCTCCTCGGCGTCAATGCCTGGATATGCGCCGGGTGTGTCGATAAAGGTAAAAATCGGGCGGCAGAACTTCGCGGCAAGCTGCATTATCCGTAACGCCTTGCGATAGCCTTCCGGTTTGGGCTGGCCGAAATTTCTTTCCACGCGCTGTTTGGTATCGCGGCCCTTCTGGTGCCCTATCACCGCCACGGGACGGCCATGAAATTTGGCCAAACCGGCAATGAGCGCCTTGTCGTCGCCAAAATTGCGATCGCCGTGAAGTTCGATGAAATCAGTGAAAAGCATGCCGATGATGTCGAGAGTGTAAGGCCGGTTTTGGTGCCGCGCAATCTGTGCACGTTGCCAGGGACCGAGATGGGAATAGAATTCGCGGCGAAGTTCAGCGACCTGTTTGCTTACCCGTTCGAATTCCGCGTCGGCCGATTCATCACCCGCAAGATTGCGCAGATCTTCGACATCTTTTTCGAGGCGCTCGATTTCTTTTCGACGGGCGCCGCCGTTATGCTTGGACTTGACCTTGTCCTTCTCTTTGTCTTTCTCTTTGTCTTTCTCTTTATCTTTGGAGCTCATGCGGTGGCCGCCATTTCCACGGCGCGATCGCCGCAAATCTGGCGCACCGCTTCGACAAGCTCCGGATTGGAACGCACCCGTTGCTGGGCTTGCAGCAGCGCAACCGATCCATCCGCGGAACGCAGCTCAAATACTACGACGCATGAACCAGGAAAGTTCGCGAACAAAGTTTCAAGACGGTCGAGGGCGCCGGGATTGATCGATTGCATATCTATGCGTACGCGAAATTCCTGCAGCGTCGCACGTTCCGCGAGGTCCTCCAGGCGACGCGCTTCCTGCAGGGAAAGCCTCGTTCCGGCCTCCTCAACTTGAACGCGGGCCTTGAGCAAAAGTGGAACGCCGGGCTTCAGCATGGATTCGAGTCGTGTGAAGGTTTCGGGAAACACCAGCATCTCTTGCACGCCGGTCATATCCTGCAAAGTAAAAATGCCCCAGCGCGCGCCTTTCCTGGTGCGCATGGGGCGGACGCCGACAATCAGAGCGGCAACGGTGATGTCTTTGTTGTTGCGTTGACCTTCCACCCGGTCGAGCGTCAGCGCTTTCATATCCTGCAGGCGCGAAGCATAGCGAGCCAGCGGATGTCCGGAAACGTAAAAGCCAAGCATGGCGTATTCGCTGGTCAGCCGCTCCTCTTCACTGCATGGCGCGGCGTCTCGCAGCTCGAACAAAATTGGCGCGGGCGCAGCCGCGGTTCCGAACAACCCGTGCTGGCCCGATTCGCGTGAACGCGAAGCACGTTGTAACGCATTAACAGCGTCATCGACAGATGCAAGCATGCCTTCGCGAGGCCCGAGCGAATCCATAGCTCCGGACTTGATCAGGCTTTCGAAGACGCGCTTGTTGAGGAAGCGCGGCTCGATTCGCTCGCAAAAATCGTAAAGCGAGCGAAATTCGCCCTGTGCAAGGCGCGACTCGCGAATGGCCTTGGCGGTATTTTCGCCCACATTTTTGATGGCCGCCAAACCGAAGCGAATCGCTTCATTGACGGGCGTGAAGTATAGATCGCTCTCATTCACGTCCGGCGGAAGAATCGAAATACTCATGCCGCGCGCTTCGTTAATGTACTTGACGGTTTTATCGGTGTTGCCGGCATCGGAGGTGAGCAGGGCGGCCATAAATTCCACCGGATAGTGGACCTTCAGATAAGCGGTCTGGTAGGCCAGCAACGCATACGCGCAGGAATGCGACTTGTTGAAGCCGTACCCGGCAAATTCTTCCATCAGGTTGAAGATGCGTTCCGCCTTTTTCTCGGGAACTTTGTTCGCGAGACAACCGGCCATGAACTTGGCGCGCTGCGCTGCCATTTCTTCTTTTTTCTTTTTGCCCATGGCGCGGCGAAGTATGTCCGCTTCGCCGAGAGAAAAACTCGCCAGCTTGTTGGCGATCTGCATCACTTGTTCCTGATACAGGATTACGCCGTAAGTCTCTTCCAAGATGTCCTGCAATTGCGGCAGTTCATAACTGACTTTCGTCTTGCCGTGCTTGCGGTTGATAAAATCGTCGATCATGCCGCCCTGGATCGGGCCGGGGCGGTAAAGAGCATTGAGGGCGGTGAGGTCTTCGATGCGCGTGGGTTGGTAGCGGCGCAAAATGTCACGCATGCCGTGAGACTCAAACTGGAAGATAGCGGTGGTGTCGCCGCGCGCGAAAAGTTTGTAGGTTTCGGCATCGTCGAGCGACAGATTGTCGATATCGACTTTGGCGCCACGGTTCTTCTCGATCATGTTCACGGTATCGTGCAGCACCGTCAGCGTCGTCAGGCCTAGAAAATCCATCTTCAGCAGGCCGATGCGCTCGAGCGCATTCATGTCGTATTGCGTGGTTATTTCGTCGCGGTTGGTTTTGTAAATGGGGACGATGTCAGTGAGTGGCCGCGCGGAGATCACCACGCCCGCAGCATGCGTCGAGGCGTGGCGGGCCAGGCCTTCCAGGCGCAATGCCACGGCCATTAGATCCTTGAGGCGCTGATCGCTGTTGATAGCTGCTTTCAGCATAGGAGATTGTTCTAAAGCATCCGGCAACTCGATGCCCAGCGTGGTGGGAATCAATTTGGCAATGCGATCTACTTCGACATACGGTATATCCATGGCGCGGCCCACATCTTTAACCGCGGCCTTCGCCGCCATGGTGCCGAAAGTAATAATCTGCGAAACATTGTCGCGCCCGTATTTTTGCGTTACGTAATCAATTACCTCGCCGCGCCGCCGCATGCAGAAATCAATATCAATATCCGGCATGGACACGCGCTCGGGATTCAGGAAGCGCTCAAAAATCAGGTTGTACTGCAACGGATCAACGTCGGTGATACGCAATGCGTAGCTCACCAGGCTCCCGGCCGCCGAACCTCGGCCCGGGCCGACCGGCACGCACTGCGCGCGTGCATAATGAATAAAATCCCACACGATCAGGAAGTAGCCTTCATAGCGCATCTTCTGGATCATCTCGATCTCAAAGGATAAGCGGCGCTCATATTCGGCAAGGCTGTTTCGCAGCAGACCCTGTTTTGCCAGACGCTCCAAGTATGGAACGCGCGTGGCGAAACCTTCACGCACGACCATCTCGAAATAACTTCCCGGCGTATGGCCGTCAGGAACTTTGAATTCAGGAAATGGATTGGAGACTCGCTCAATCTTCACGTTGCAGCGGGCGGCAATATCGACGGTGCGGCTCAGCGCTTCAGGCAATGCGCCAAATACTTGCGCCATTTCGGCGGCGCTCTTGAAATAAAACTGGTCAGTAGGAAATTTCATGCGATGCGTATCGCTCATGGTCTTACCGGTCTGGATACACAGCAACACTTCCTGAGCGTGCGCGTCGGAATGTTTCAGATAGTGGCAGTCGTTGGTGGCCACCAACGGAATGCCGGATTCTTTCGAAAGACGAACGAGGTGAGGGTTAACGGTCCTTTCGATGTCCAGGCCCTGATCTTGAATCTCTAAAAAGAAATTGCCCTTGCCAAAAACATCGCGCAGCCGGTACGCGTTTTCGCGCGCCTGGTGGTATCGCTCTTCCACCACCGCTTCAGTGACCACGCCGCGCAGACACGCGGAAAGCGCGATTAATCCTTTGCTGTGCTTGGCCAGGAGGTCGTAGTCGATGCGGGGCTTGTAATAAAACCCTTCGAGGAAGCCGGAAGACACCAGCTTGATAAGATTTTTATAACCTTCCTGGTTTTCGCAAAGCAGAACGAGGTGATTGCTGCCGCGGCCAGCAGGCTCGCCATCGCCGCGTTCCTGCCCATTGGATCCGTTGGTCTTTTCCCCACGCTCATGGCGGCTGCCTCTGGCCACATACACTTCGCAGCCGATGATGGGCTTGACGTCGCGTTTCCTGGCTTCATTGAAAAAGTTCGCTGCGGCAAAGAGATTGCCATGATCGGTGATGGCCACCGCCGGCATTTTCTGGCGCGAAGCTTCATTAAGCAATTCACCAGTTTCGCAAGCCCCATCCAACAGGCTGAAATCGGTATGAACGTGAAGGTGAACAAACTGCGGCTGACCCATGGACCTCGATTCTAAATCTCTGCGCGGATAATTGCGAATGGCATTGTTGAAAACTCTGCCGCCAAAAAACCCGTTGTAGCCACCGCGAACTATTTGCGCGCGTGCCTTTTCTTACCGGACGAACGGCCCGCGCCGTGTCGCGACGGTCCGCGTTTGTCCGCAGCCTTGTGACCGCCCTTGGCGCCTGCTTTTCTTGTCCTTTTTGCTTCTGTTTCGGCATCCGCATGTTTCTGCTTGGCCGCGCTGCCCACCGCAAGGGCCGCCTGCGACTTCTCGGCTGCTTTGGACTTTTTCTCTTTCTCTTTCTTTTTCGGCTGCTCTTTGATGCCCGATAGCTTGCGCAGAATTTTCTCGCGTTCCTCAGGAGTCTTGCCCCTTCCGGTGAGCTGCATGCCAAAAACCTGCTCGACGATAGCGTCGAATTTCGCGCCCGCCGGCATACCCAGCGCCGTCAATTCATTAACCACGGCCGGAAGTCCGGAACGAAGCGGACGCCATTTATTCAGGTACGCGCGGATCTTGGAGACCGCGCCTGAACTATTCGATTCCGCCATAATGTAAGCGAGTTGGTCGACCGGAAGCTTCTCCAGGAACTTATGCGCCTCCAGCGGCGTGCCAACTTTCTTGCCAGTCAATTCTTTCTGGACAGTCTGAATGTGCTTTTCAAAGTTCAGTACTTCCTGCGCTTCGGCGGACCGGAAGCCCGCCTTGGAAAGCACGCTGCTCTGCTCCCTGTCTTTAAGGCGAGCTAGAATGGCCAGCAGCATCGGCGTCCCCAGACGCGGCCTCAACCCGGCAGTAAACAAATCTTCACGGACATTGGAAAGGCGTGTAATCGCGTCATACCCAGGACGCTTCTTCGCCAGCACCGGGTTAACCGCTTCGAGTAGGTCATGATCTTCCCAGGCTTTTAACACCACCGCAGGGCGCTCTTCGCGAGCCAACGCCCGAAGTTCGGCACCGGCATCTTCCGGAGTAATCGTCGCGGGCAATTCCCTCTCGATCGCCAGATCGAACCATTCCTGCGTGCGGGCCTCAATTTTGAAACCCATGCGCGCGGCAAAGCGCAGCACGCGCAGGAGACGCACCGGCTGATTCGTAAAGGCGTGAATGGTTAGCGCGCGAACTTCGGCACGTTCAATATCCGACAGTCCGTTAGTGGGATCGAGTAGCAATCCCCGCGAAGCGGGATTGAGAGAAATGGCCACGGCGTTAAGAGAAAAATCCCGGCGGCGAAGATCTTCCATGATCGTGGACCAGCGAACTTCCGGTCGCGTGCCGGGTCGAATGTAGTGGTCGTCGCGCGCCGCGGAAATACTGCCTTCCACGTCGCCGCTGAAGAGCAATTCGATATGGCGTAGTTTGTCGTCTTCGACGAGTGTCTTGGCGCCGCCCTTTTCCAGCTCGCGTGCGATCTTGGCTGGGTTACCTTCCACGGTGAAGTCCAGATCACGCAGCGACGCACCGGTCACCAGGTCGCGAACCGTGCCGCCGGTCAGATAGACATTGAAGCCCATCGCAGCGGACAATTCCTGAACGCGCGTTAGTACAGCGCGCTGCTCCGGCGAGAGCCGGCTTTCCAACAAAAACATATAATCGGGCATTGCGCTCCTTTTTCTTTCTTCAGGATGTTCGCGTGAAGATTGCGAAAGCACCCGCGATAAATATCAAGGACCGTCCCGGAAATGCATGTGTACGCGACATGCTCATGCGCGGGGATGATGCGCTTTGTAAATCTGCTTCAACCGTTCTTCCACAACGTGGGTGTAGATTTGCGTCGTGGAAATGTCGGCATGACCCAGCATTAACTGTACCGACCGCAGGTCCGCGCCGCGCTCGAGTAGGTGCGTCGCAAAACTGTGACGGAGCATGTGAGGAGTGAGCGAAACGCGCAATCCCGCGCGCTTGCCGTATCCCGACAAAATCTTCCACACTCCTACCCTGCTTAGAGAAACTCCTCTGCGGTTTACAAACAGTGTGGGACTGCCCCGGAGTTTGCCCAGCAGCTTCGGACGCGCGTCGCGAAGGTATTTTTCTACCATGACAAGCGCTTTGCGTCCCACCGGAACGATGCGCTCCTTGTCGCCCTTTCCAATGCAACGGACGCATCCAACTTTGCTATCCAAATCGCTGACACGCAAACCAATCAATTCGGAAACGCGCAGGCCCGTCGAATATAAAACTTCCAGCATGGCCCGATCGCGCAAACCCAAAGCAGTAGTCGAATCGGGCTGTTCGAGCAGCTTCTCCACTTCTTCCAGGCGCAAGTAACCGGGCAAAGAACGGCGAATCTTCGGCGATTCAAGATTGATGGAAGGATCGGCAGTGATCAATTCCTGAATCTGTGCGAATCGGAAAAAGTTCCGCAGCGTAACGAGGTGCCGGGCCACAGTGCGGCTCTCGAGTTTCAAGCGATAAAGCCCGGCCAGAAAATCCACCAGGTCATCCCGCGAGACGGCTTCCAGCGATAACTTGCGCTTCTGCGCGAACACATCGAATTTAACGAGATCCCGCCGGTAGGCCGAGACGGTGTTGGACGACAGCCCCTTCTCCACTTTTGCGTGCGTCAGAAATGACGAAATGGTGGCTGATATTTCCATTACGGCTCCGCGAACCCGGCGTCGGCCGGCGCTCTCCGGCGAGTGGCAATGCCGTAGATCTCTTCCAATTCATGACACCTGAAAAGCCACGCGGTGCCCAGATAAAGAAGCGTCGCGCCACCCAGTAGCGCCAGGAAAGTCAACAGTTGCACCAGGAAACGCGAGTGCATGGTGAATTCCGTATAGTGCATCCCAAACCAGCAGGCCACGCCCATAATCGCCGAACATAAAGCGATCTTCGCGAAAGATTTGAAGATTTGCCTTCCTCCAATGGGCCCATAGCGCAGCCGAAAAATAATAAAGAGCGCAAAAAAATCCACGAAGCAGGCGATCGCGGTAGCCAGCGCTGGGCCGCCGTTTTGCACATAGACGAATAAATATTTCAGGAAAACAATATTCAGAATGATGTTTAAAACCAGCGACACCGAGGCAACCGCAACAGGAGTTCGTGTGTCATGCGTGGAATAAAAGGCCGGCACTATCAGCTTTACCGACGCCAGGGCCGGCAAACCCACCGCGTAACATAGCAACGCTCTGGCCGTAAGGCGTGTCGACGCGGCCACGAATTGGCCGTGCTGAAATAGCACACGGATGATCGGCTCGCGAAGAATCATCAGACCCAGAGCGGCGGGAATGGTAATAAAGGCCACAATGCGCACGGAAAACGAAAGCGTCTGTTTCAGCCCGTTGTAATCTTTTGCGGCCGCTTGGTGGGACATCATCGGCAGGATGGCCGTGGCTACTGCGATGGCATAGCCGCCCAGAACCAACTCCATCACGCGGTCGGCAAGATACAGCGCGGTTAAGCTGCCTTGCGGCATTTTCGCGGAGTTCACAAAATAGGTGTCCACAAAAAAGTTGATTTGCCCGATGCCAATGCCGAAAAAGCGCGGGATCATCAGCCTCGCCACGTTTTGAATGCCCGGGTGTGAAAACGAGATGCCAAAATCAAAGTGCATGCCCTTCTGCACCAGGGACGGCACCTGCACCAGAAATTGTAGCGCTCCGCCGACAAGCACCCCGACTGCGAGCGAAATCGCCGGACTCTTGAAATAGTGCCAAACCACGCCAACCGAAAAGAAAATAATCGACAGATTCAAGAGCACCGGCGTCGACGCCGGCAATCCAAAAATATGAAAACAGTTCAAAATACCCATGGCCAGGGCCGCCAGGCCAATAAAGAACAAATACGGGAAAATGATGCGATTCAATGTGATAGCGTCATCCCAATTCAGATGCTGGGCGGACGCTGGAATAAAGGTATGGATCACCGTGGGCGAAAAGACCATACCCAAAACGGTAATCACCGCCAGAACCAGCGCCAAGGTCCAAAAAAGGTTATTCGCGAACTGCCAGACCTCTTTGGGCGATTTCTCGCGCATATAGGTCGTAAATACAGGTATAAAGGACGCGCTCATCGAGCCTTCGCCCACCAAGCGCCGGAAAAGATTGGGGATGCGGTAGGCCAGGATGAAGGAGTCGGCTATGTGCGAGGTGCCAAGAAGCAACGCATAGCGCTGGTCCCGGACATACCCGAGAATGCGGCTAGCAATGGTGACAAGAGAGATAATCGAGGCGGATTTGAGTATCTGCTTCTTTTCGGTCAACGGGCGGCACTCCGGGCCTAACCCTAATGAACACAGTAGGTTGACAGGAAAACTTGCTTAACATAACATACATCCCGCTGATTGGCAAATTTTCGCCCTTCCGCGCCCACGGACCGTTAACTCCTTGAAAAATCGCACCCCAACTTCGACGCACAAAAAGGTGGTGGTTGTCCTTGCGGACAAGAAGTCCCAGCGCGGCTATTTGAACCCTTCCAGACTGGGCCAGAGCGGCCCCGTTGACCTGCTTAGTCCGGACGGCGAGCACACAGAAATCCCACTGGACAAGCTCCGCTCGATTTATTTTGTTCGCGAATTTAACGACGACTTCGAGCCTGAGCGCAAAGCCTTCCTGAGCCGGCCGAAACTGGATGGCTTGTGGGTGCGCTTGCGCTATAGCGACGGAGAAACCCTAGAAGGCGTCATCCCCAACGATTTGTTGAACCTGCTCGATAACGGCGTGCAAATCACGCCGCCGGATCTCAATTCGAACACTGACCGCATCTTTGTACCGCGCGCCGCTTTACGGGAAATCACCGTGCTGGGTGTGGTCGGCATCGCACGCCGCAAACCGGCTGCTGCTCCCGTGGCAGCGCAACCAAGGTTGTTCAACGAGTAGTCCCGGCAACATCACATCCGAACGGCTGGTTATCCCGAGAGGTTTTACATTTATTTTGCGGGCAGCGACTTGGAGAAAAGCCAGGGAAACAGCTTCGGCTCATCATAAGCCTTATCCCACGAGACGTGCTTAACATCGGGATATTCCGTGTAGTGCACTTCGGCACCAACCTGTTTCATGGCTGCCTGCATTCGTTGCGATTCGGTGACTGGCACGATCTCGTCGTTGGCCCCGTGAAATATCCACACCGGCACCTTACCGATCCTCGCGGCAGCTTCGGCATAACTCTTGGGTCCATCCTCGGGCGCCCATTTGATCAGCTCAGGGTGAGCCTTAAGCGTTGCCGGGGGCGGATGAATTCCCCCACAAATAACGACCAGCGCCGCGAAACGGCCGGGATATTTTTGCGCCAGATACCAGGTCCCGTAACCCCCCATGGAAAGTCCCGTCAAATAGGTTCTTGCAGTGTCCCCGTGAAATTCCTTGGTCGCGGCTTCCAGCGTGGCGACAGCCAGATCGGCCATAGCAGGCTCTACCCACCAAAGATTTTTTCGGCATTGCGGCATCACCACAATCGCCGGAAACCGGCCACGATCCACGCGGATTGCGGTGCCAATGCCAGTATCCGTCTGTTGCAAGCCATCGTCCGCGCGCTCGCCGGAACCGTGGAGAAAGAGAACGACCGGCCATTTTTGTTTGAGCGTCCAATTATCGGGAACGAAGACCTGGTATTTGTACGTCACTCCCTGAAGCGTAATGGTGCGATCCAGGAAGCCCGTTTCATGGTTTTTTGCGAAGACGGGAACTCCGATCGATAGACAGAGCAATAGAAATATGAACTGGCGCAGTCCCACGTTTGCATGCCTCAGCATGCAAAATTTTAACATGATTTAACAGGACTGGTAGTTTTAGCTTCCTATTCTTAAAGCATTCGGATCGCTTACTCGCTGCATTTGAGATAGTTAGAAACCGTTCGCGCTCGGGGCGTATCTAATGTTACGAAGGCAATGACCGAAACGAGGCCAATGGGCGAAGCAAATCCAAAGCCGTCCGGAAGACGGCTGGAACTCGATGCCGTGCGCGGGCTGATGCTGGTTTGGATTACGCTCACGCACCTGCCGACGGCCGCCAGCACCTACGTCAATCAACCCTTTGGCATCGTATCTGCCGCCGAAGGCTTTATTTTCCTTTCCGCGTTGTTCACCGGAAGAATCTATTTTCGCATGGCCGAACACGATGGCTATCGCGCCACGATCTTTAAGTTGTGGAACCGCACGTTGCGGTTGTACGGTTACCATGCGCTCTTACTGGCGTTTGCGTTTCTGGTCGCTGTGCCCATTGCCTCTCGCGGCAACCGCCCAGGTTTACACAACCTGCTGGATTTTTATTTCTATGCGCCAAAACGCGCCATTGGCGAAGCATTTCTTCTGATTTATCGCCCACCGCTGCTCGACATTTTGCCCATGTACATTATTTTTCTGGTCTTAACGACCGCAGCGCTTCTGCTGTCGCGCAGGTTCGGATGGAAACTCATTTTGTGGGGAGGTTTCGTTTTTTATTTCGTCGCGCAATTCGGTTTCCGTAGCGCGGAACATAATTTCATGATGCGCTTCATCCCCACACGGATCCCGCTTAATGAAATGGGATCCTTCGATCTGTGGGCCTGGCAATTTCTGTGGATCCTGGGCATCTGGTTTGGAGTGCGTTGGGCGGAAGACAGACTCCCGCTGGAGATTTGGGCCAAACGCCTTGTGATTCCGGCGGCTATGCTGGTGTGCGCGTTCTTTGTTCTGCGTCGCGAGATTTCGCACGGTTTTGAGTTAGGCGCCGCGGAATTTCTTTTTGACAAATGGCACCTGGGAATCATGCGTCTGGTAAATTTCGCGGCAGCCGCCACCGTGCTTGTCTATTTCCAATCGATCTTGAAGCCGCTGGCAATCAAGCCGCTCGTGCTGATGGGTCAATCTTCGCTGCAAGTATTTTGCGTACACCTATTATTTTGCTTCGCGGGACTCACGCTGATGGGCAACGCTTCTATGCTCAGCGGCTGGAAGCAACTCGGGCTGTTGACGGCCACCTTCACCGCCATGCTGCTCACCGCGAAATTGTTCTCCAAGAGCGAGGCCAAGCAGGAACGCCAGCCGAATCCAGGCTTAGCGACTGAGGCTGGGCAGCCTGTAACACCCACACCTTCTGCCCGATCCGCCGCTGCTTAGCAGCACAGAAGTGATGCGAACGAGGTGGCAAGTTTAGCTATTAAGGCGTGACGGGTTCGCTGGGTTTGTGTGTAATTTTTCGCCGGATATCCGGCCAAAACTCTTTAAGAACGATCGTCACTGTATCGTAGCCAATCTGGCTACCCCATACGCTCGCAGTATTGGACAGAGTTTTATCAGCGTGCGGATGATAGCTGTACGTTGAAATGCCCGCGGCGATCGCGCTGCCAAACACTTCAGAGACGTTGAACTGGTTGGTTCCCGCGTCCGAACGGGTGATTACTATCCGGCTCATGGCGTACGCGGTGCGATGCCAAAAGCCTCCCTTCCCTGATTGAAAAAAGCGGGGATCCTGATGAAACAGCGAGGGAAGAATCGCGGAGGTCCAGTAATTTTCGATGGTGCCATCTGCAGCGGCCGCTCCAAACCGCTTGCCATAACCAGCCGCGCCCTGGCCGTAACCAGGCTCACTGTTCTCCGCTTGGCTGACCCCCGCCAGGAACGCGTACCAGGGGACCTGGATGTAGTCGAAAGAAGACCGGGTCACCACAGCGAACTTTTGCTTGGTGCTTAGTGGCGGAACTTGGTCGGCATTCTCAAGAGTCAGGAAGTTTGGTAGCGCGAAGAATAGCCGGTCGTTTGATGTGGCGGGCGCCGCCGTTTCGGCCTTTTCCTCTGGGGTCTTGTGTTGCTTGGGGTGGTCCTTGTCTTCCTGGCTGGCCTGTCCCTGCTGTGACGGCCGCGTGGTTAGCGTGGGGGCTAGTTGAAAATGAAACGCCGGTTCCGGCGTAACCACTTGATCTTGTTGCGCAAGCGCGGGTAATGCAATCAATAGGGTTGCGACAAGGGTTGTGACGGCCCCAAAGCGAAAACGCAGGGCCAAACCGGCTCGATTAGTCATGTATTAATCGTCTCACAAGCTCCTCTTTTCCGTCCAAAATGTGCCTCAGACGGTTCTCGTGCCACACCTAGTACTGATGCGCAGCTTGCCGTGGCGGTATATTCAAAGTGTTAGTTAAGCCGGCGGCGATGCCCGGGCTCGCGCGTAAGTGGCTTGTCTTAAGTACTCACCCGTCGGTGCCCACGCTTCATTCTGCGCAGGTAATTCCCTTTGAGTGCTCCCGGAGTTCCCGCCCTGAGGCGCTGCAGTTTCTCTAGGCCGGCCCATCTGCTCGCCGACCGCCTATACTTCGCTGCTAACGCTGTGCGAGACTCGCACTGCTGTCAGGAGCATCGTTCATGAAGCTATCGGAAATAGCCCGCAAGCTCGGCTGCGGTGTCGAAGGGCGGCAGGACACGGAAATTACCGGCGTCGCCGGGATTGACCACGCTAAGCCCGGTCACGTCACTTTCTTAGCCAACCGTCGCTACTTCCCTCTTTTAAAAACGACGCAAGCATCAGCCGTTTTGCTTCAAGCGGGCATCACCTTGGAGAGAGCGCCTGGGGCGTCCCCCATCTCCGCGCTGCGCAGCGAAAACCCCTATCTTGATTTCGCGCGAACGATCGAATTTTTTTATCAGCCGCCGACCTATGCCCCGGGAATCCACCCCACCGCGGTAATTGCCAAGAGCGCGCAAATCGGCGAAGGCGCCCACATCGGCCCCTACTGCTTTGTGGACGAAAACGCGCAAATTGGCCGCGACGCGGTGTTGCACAGCTTCGTCACTGTCTATCGCGGGGCAAAGATTGGCGCGGACTTTTTCGCCCATGCGCATGCCGTAGTTCGGGAGTTTTGCGTCATTGGCGATCGCGTCATTTTGCAAAACGGAGTGATTATCGGTGGAGACGGTCTGGGCTTCGCAAAACGAAAAGATGGCAGCTGGTACAAAATGGCGCAATCCGGTGCCGCGGTGCTGGAGGACGACGTAGAAGTACAGGCTAATGCCTGCGTGGACCGCGCAACCGTGGGCGAGACGCGCATCGGCCACGGGTCCAAGCTGGATGACCTGGTGCTCGTGGGTCACGCATCCAAAGTCGGCAGCAACGCAATGTTGTGCGGACAAGTTGGGCTGGCGGGCTCCACGCAGATCGGTCACGGAGTGATTCTGGCCGGGCAGGTCGGCACCGCGGGACATCTCTCCGTCGGAGACCATGCCGTGGTTACTGCGCAGAGCGGAATACCCAACGACGTTCCCGCGCGCGCCATGTATTCGGGTTATCCCGCGGTCGACAACCGGCAATGGTTGAAATCAGTGGCGGCGCTGAATCGTTTGCCGGAACTGCAAAGACGCGTTTGGGAATTAGAAGTAGAGCTCGAAAAAATAAAAACGCGCAAAAGCTAGTTCCAGATTTAATACCGCAAACCTATGCCGCTCCCGGAAACCTTATTGGCCGCTGGTCCGGAGGGAGAGCTGAGGCCAGGGTGTCGTGCACCAGGTCGTTCAACGCATCGCGAGTCTCCAGCGAATACGCCGACGCGTCGATCGGCGGTAAAAACTCCACCACAATTTCGCCAGGCCGCAAAACCAGGGACCGCTTCTTCATCAGCCGGTGAGCGCCGGAGCACGCCACCGGAACAATGGGCGCGCCCGCCTTGATGGCCATCACCACTGCGCCTCTCTTGAATCTTTGCAACCGTCCATCCGGGCTGCGCGTGCCTTCGGGATAAATTAAAAAGGATTGTCCGGCGCGCAGTTCTTCCGTCGCCTTGTCCAGACTGGCTATGGCGGAGTCCCGGCCACCACGCTCGATGGGAATGAAGTGCGCCAGCCGGAACGCTTGTCCCACGATGGGCCAGCGAAAAAGCGACTCCTTTAAAAGAATAGCGATGCGGCGCGGGATCGCGCCGACCACTGCGGGAGCATCCAGAGTACTGGTGTGATTCGCGGCAAAAAGACACGCAGCGGCGGGAATATGGTCGATTCCCACGACCCGTACGCGCACCCTGGCGGCACGCACAAAAAACATCACGCCGCCGATGCCTGCGCGATAGAGCGGATCCGGATCGCGTGTGATCAGCGTGTATACCAGAAGCGGCGGACCGACAAGTAGGATGTACAGCGACATAAACAAACTGACCAGGAGTGTACGGATCATGGATTGTTCCGCACTGCTTGGAATTCGGCCGAAGAGCTCTGGCGCGATCGCATTGGGCTTCAGGCTCGGTTAATTCGCTGCGTGCATGGTCGGTGCATCGGTAACTCCGTGAAGCAATCCCTCGCGGATGTGCCGCGCCTTCTCTCCCGCGCGAGAATCTTCGGCAAGATCATAGAAAGTTTCGGTAATTTCACCGAGGCGAAAATCAATTTTCAGTTCGGCATCGTCGCGGCGAATGACAAGATGCAACAATTCCCCGGCTTTGTGTTGACGCAGCCAATCAGCAGCGCGCCGTGGTGGTTCTCCGCCGTTCCATTTCAAAATCAGGTCGCCGCTTTGCAGCGCTGCCGCTGCTGCCGCGCTGTTGGCGTCCACGCTGCGAACGACCAGCGGTCCTTTGGGAGCACCCTCGGCGGCGAAACCCAGCGCCGCGCGTTGACGAGTAGTTTGGCGCAACTCCAAACCGGCCAGCGAAAATATGGCTTGGTACGGCAACGGATTCGTGCCGGCGACGTAACGTTTAAAGAAATCCTCGAACGGACCACCCGCTACTTTCTCAGCGGTCAGTTGCACGTCCAGGCTGTCGCGATACGGTTTGCCGGGCACAGCGAAATCGTTGTTCATCTCGCGCAGCACGTCATCGAGGCTTTTCTCATTGTCGGTGCGGTCGCGAATCAAAATATCCAGAAGCACACCCAGGATTTGCCCTTTGGTGTAATACGAAACGCTATATTCCGGATTTTCGTACAGTGGATATTTCTCAAGCCAGGCGTCCAGGCTGGATTGTTCCGCGCTTTGCCAGCGATTCGCGGGACGCGCTTCCAGTTCGGTGATTTGCTCGCTGAGATCGTGGTACAGCTGCTGCTTGCTCCAGAGACCGGATCGCTCCAGCGTATACGATCCATAGGTACTCGTGACGCCCTCGGCGAACCACAGCGCGCGGGTGTATTGCTCTTTCCTATAGTCGACCGGGTACAAGCTTGCGGGACGGATTCGTTTCACGTTCCACAAGTGGAAAAATTCGTGCGCGGCCACACCGGGTAGAGAGTCGGCTGACTGCACGAAGATCGCGGTAGAGTCAGCATGTTCCATCCCACCTCCTGCCCCGCTCGCACCTTTGCCCGTATGCACAATAAACGTGAAGCGCGAGTAAGGTGCCTTGCCCATGAGCTTTATTTCGTACTCGCAAATTCGTTTCAACTCGGTTTCGATTTGCTTCTTCTTGTAATTATCACCGTGAATCACGACCCAAACTTCCGGGCTCATGCCTGGAAGCTGAAACTCTTCGAATTTCCCTGCTTCGATTGGGGCATCGGCAAGCGCATCGTAATCCGGGAACTCCGAAGAAAACGCTCGGGCGATGCTCATGGATTCCGACCCTTGGATTCCAGGTCCTGCTCCCTGCCACGTCTCAGGGATGTCGAGCAGCGAAAGTTGTACCTGCTCAGATCTTCGCTCCGGCACATATATCAAAATCATCGCGGGATTGATGAAGACATGCTCGCGATTCAGTTGCGTGGCAAAAGGGCCCGGCTCGTCCCAATAGGTGGCGTAACGCACGATAACGGTTCCATTTCCAGTGATGCGCCAGGTTTGCTTGTCGATTTTTTCGATGGAAGGCGGTGCGGCATCGGGCGATATTGCTGTGTCCCCGGGTTGCGCTGCGCTTCGCCGAACTTCCACCTGCTGGATATGAGAACTAAAGTCGCGAATCTGATAGAGCGCGTTCCAAGCCGGAATCTGAACCGTGACTTGATCGCTTACATCCGGAATGGTCATCGTGACGTGAAACAGATGCTGCTCAGGATGTGCCAGAGAAACTTCATAACGAATCGTGGCTTGCAGCGAGGAGCAACATGCAAAACCGAACAGAACTGCTAGGAACCCCAAAAAACGTGAACCACGGAAAAGAAAACCAATCACCTGATGGTGGCTCCCGATGGCACACGAACTTCTTCGCCGAGCTTCTTGATTAATTTTTCGCACAACCCATCAAAGCTGCCGTTAGACATCACCAGCAACAGGTCGCCCGGCTCGGCCTCCGCCGCTAACACGCCTGCGATTTCATCGCTGCTGCCGAAAACGCGCGCATCTTTTCCGAGCGACCGGATACTCTGCGCAACCGTCTCAGGATCGAGGCGGTTGTCATCGCCCAGCTGATGCGAACGAAACACACCGCCAAGAGCGACGCGATCCGCTAAGGCCAGTGCCTGCGGCAACGTCTCCTGAAAAACTTTGCGCCGCATGGAATTTGAGCGCGGCTCAAGAATGCCCCACAGCCGCCTTCCCGGCCAACGCGCGCGCGCTGCTTCAATGGTGGCTTTTACCGCCGTGGGATGATGGGCGAAATCGTCGACTAACAAAACGCCGCCAAATTCTCCCTTCACATCCATCCGCCGCTTCACGCTCCGAAACGTCTTCAGCGCCTTACTGATTGCCTCGGCGCCAATTCCTCTGCCCTGTGCAACCACAATGGCTGCGAGTGCGTTCAACACGTTGTGCCGGCCGGTAGCCGCCAGCACAAATTCCCCAAAGCGTTGGCCGTGATGTGTGACGGCGAAGTGCACGCCTTCTTTCTCAATCGCAACGTCGCTCGCAATCCATTCATTACCGTCGGAGAATCCGTAAGTCTCCACCTGGCACAGAGCTTTCTGCGCCGCGCGCCTTAAAGCCGGGCCCGATTCCGCGGTATCGCCCCAAATCACTGCTCGACCCCGCCGCGGCACAAGGTTTACCAGACGCCGAAATGCCAATTCGTACGTCTCGAAATCGGGATAAATATCCGCGTGATCGTATTCCAACGAAGTGATGATCAGATCGTCCGGGTGGTAGTGGAAAAATTTTGGCCCGCGATCCCAGAAAGCGGTCTCGTATTCATCGCCTTCTAGAATAAATTCTTCGCCGCCACCGAGGCCGTAGCTCTTGCCAAAATTCTCCGCCACGCCGCCCACTAAGAAATTCGGCTTCTTGCCTGCCGTCTGGAAAATCCACGCTAGCATGGCCGTAGTAGTCGTTTTCCCGTGGGTGCCGCTGACCACGATCGAGTGTCGCCCTGACAAAAATACTTCTTCGAGAATTTCCGGCATGGAGCGATAAGCAATTTTACGATCGAGCACTTCCTCGAGCTCCGGATTGCCCCTCGCAATGATATTCCCGACAATCACCAGGTCCGGAGCGGGCGTCAAATGCGCAGCGTCAAACGAATGAAAGAAAGAAATGCCCAGGCTTTCGAGCAACGAAGAAGCCGGCGGGTACACTCCCGAATCCGAACCGGTGACGCGAAACCCGCGCTCGCGCAACATCCCCGCAAGCGGCGCCATCGCCGAGCCACCGATCCCGATTACGTGTATGTGCTTCGAGTCCGTCATACCACCACCGCCGGTTCAAGAATTTCCAGCACGCCTTTTCCTTCGCTTGACAAACGGGCTTTTACGCCCAGGGGCACCGTTAACATTGGACGCAGCGTGTGACCAATCGGCGCGCCAAAAATGGTTGGGACGCCCAGCGGCGCGAGAATCCTTCGGCACACATCGCGTACCGTCGCACTACCCGCCACGGGCGCTTGGCACTCAGGAAAATCGCCGAGCACAATTCCACGAACGTTCACAAATTTCTCCGCTTGTTTCAAATGCATCAAAGCGCGATCTACCTGCCACGGCTTCATTCCACGATCTTCCAGAACAAGAATCGCATCATCGGTTTCCAAATCCCACTGCGTTCCGATGGCCGTTTCCACAAGAGTCAAGCACCCGCCGAGCACCCGCCCCTGAGCTTCGCCGGGATACAAAACTTCTCCCTGGAGGTCCAGCGCCCAACCGGTATCAGTGTTTTGTAGCGCGGCCAGCAACGATTTTTTGTCATATCCGTCTGGCACGCCAGATCCGGCGTCCAGTCCCGCAGCCAGCATCGGCCCGTAAAAGGTGATCCATTGAAATCGCTGCCACAAATAAATCTGCAACGAAGTGAGGTCGCTGAAACCTAAAATAATTTTAGGATTCGCGGGCGTTGAAATATGCAGGTCATCAAGCAGATAGTTCGAACCGTATCCTCCGCGGGTCCCCACAAGCGCGTCGATGTCGTCGCCCTCCAGCGCACCAACCAGTTCGTTGCGTCGATTGGCCGTCGTTGCTGCAAAGTAGCCGTCATTCTCGGTAGAAGCTCGTTCCGCAACCTGCAATCCGAGGCGCCTTAACTCCGCCATGCCCGCAGCAATCCTGGAAGGCTCGGCCGGCGAAGCGGGAGCAAAGGGCATCACCACAGACTCGGCGTTTAGCGCCCGGGCCTTGCGCACGCTGGCGCGTTCGCTGTGAGAAGCTAACTTTCTTTGCATGGGCAATCCAAAACGACCGCTCACGGCGGTTGCTGCCTCTCGACTGGAAGCATCTCGACGGTCACGCCCGGCCGCGTCAACGCCGCGAAGACTCTTTCCTGCTTGCGATGACTGACGTCCGCATCAAACTGAATCAGATTCTTCTCCCCAGCCATGGACACCTGGAAATTATCCAGCGTAATACCAAGGCTTAAAAAACACTGGTGAACCTCAGAAACCAGATCCACATTAGGATCGCTGGAAATGCGAAACAACATATATCGCGGCTTCAAGCCGATCCAGTTTTCCACGTACAGCAGAAATACGAGCGCGAACAGCACCAGCAAGCATGCAAATCTCGACGCCCTAAATAACCCAGCTCCGGCACCCATACCCATCGCTGCCACCACAAAAATTGTGGCCGCGGTGGTCAATCCGGTCACCCCGCCGCGATCGCGCAAAATAACGCCGGCGCCAAGAAAACCAATTCCCTGAACGATGTTGGAAGCAATGCGCGTGGTGCTGGCATCGCCTGTGCGGCGTGCGACTTCAATGGAGAGAATCGTGAAAAAAGCAGCGCCCACCGACACACACAAGCCAGTGCGCAACCCGGCCGGGCGACGATGGAAGGCACGCTCCGCGCCAATTAGCGCGCCCAGCAGAGCAGCCCACAGCAAGCGCACGATCATGTCGTTGAGAGGAATCATGCTTTTCGCTGGTGTCGCGAATACAGGGAAGTTTACAGTTTATAGCGAGAATTGCGTTAATTTCGCGAAGTGCCGTGCCCTGGCGTGTATCTCGCTGCGTTTTAGCGAACGCAACCTGTCCAACCCAAATTTTTCAACCGCGAAGCTGCCTAACACCGAGCCGTATACCATCGCGCGCCGCAGCGCTGCATCATTGGTTTTCCCGGCGCCGGCAAGGTAACCCATAAATCCGCCCGCAAAACTATCTCCGGCCCCGGTGGGATCATGAGGCTCTTCCAGCGGAAACGCGGGAACGCAAAATACGCCGCGCTTGTCGACCATCATGGCCCCGTATTCACCGCGCTTCACGACCAGCGTGCTGGGCCCCATCTTGAAAATATGTTTCGCCGCGCGCAGCAAGTTGTGTTCGCTGGAAAGTTGTCGCGTTTCAAAATCGTTGATCATTAAAATGTCCACATGCTTCAACGTTTCGCGCAGCTCCGCATTGGTCCTCTCGATCCAGTAATTCATGGTGTCCAGCGCCACGATTTTGGGCCTTTTCGCGACTTGTTGAAGCACATCGCGCTGCAGGTCAGGGGCAATATTGGCCAGGAAAACGTGTTTGGATTTCCGGTATTTTTCCGGCAACTTCGGCTTGAAGTCGGCGAACACGTTTAAATCCGTCACCAGCGTGATGCGCTCATTTAAATTCTCCGAGTAGCGCCCAGACCAGAAGAACGTTTTGCCCGCTGCCCGCTCCAATCCATCAATATCAATGGTCCGCCCTCGAAATATTTCAGCATCCTTTGAAGTGAAATCATCACCCACAATACCGACGAGGTTTACATGCGTGAAGTGACTAGCTGCCACCGCGAAATAGGTAGCCGCCCCGCCCAGCGCGCGCTCCACTTTTCCGTACGGGCTTTCCAGACAATCGAATGCCACCGAACCGACGACCAGTAGGGACACAGTTTTCTCCTAGATGTATTTGGCGAGTATGGCGGCCAGTCGCCTTTTGGTAGCCGGTGGAACCAGCTTCATATCCGTAACCAACGAGTGTTGCAGCGCCATTCCACATTTGCAGGAGCGGTCTGCGGGCAACGCGCGCACCGCTTCTCGCAAAACGCGCTGCGCATTTTCCGCATTCTGGTTCAGCGTGGCGATGATATGCGAGGCCGTCACAGACTCGTGTTCGGGATGCCAGCAATCGTAATCGGTAATCATCGCGATAGTGGAGTAACAGAGTTCAGCTTCACGGGCGAGTTTTGCCTCCGTGGCATTGGTCATGCCCACCACTTCAAAGTGCAACTGGCGATGCATGCTGGCTTCCGCGAGCGTCGAAAACTGCGGCCCTTCCATGCAAATGTACGTCCCACGGCGATGTACCTTCACACCGCAATGCACGCTGGCGTCGGCCAGCGCGGCGCCGACCTGCGCGCAAGTAGGATGCGCGAAGGATACATGCGCTACAAGCCCTGCGCCGAAAAATGTGGACACCCGCTGCCGGGTGCGATCCACGAATTGATCGGGCACAAGAAATTCCCCCGGCCGCAATTCTTCCTGTAAAGAACCCACGGCGCTCACGGAAATAATTCGCTCGACGCCCAGCAACTTCATGGCGTAAATGTTGGCTCTATAATTAATTTCGCCGGGCAGAATTCGGTGGCCTCGTCCGTGGCGCGCCAGGAATGCTACACGCTTCCCTTCCAGTGTCCCCAGCACAATGGCCTCGGAGGGATCGCCAAACGGAGTTTTAACTTTTATCTCGCGCGGGCTGGTCAACCCCGCCATCGAATAGAGTCCGCTCCCGCCGATCATACCGATGCTCGCTTGTGAAGTAATTCTAGATTCCTTCGCGCCAGACGAGCCTTTCCGTTTTGCCACCGCCATGCAGCGTTCTCCCTGAAATTATTGGCTTAGATCGATAGGTTCAAATTCTATTTTGCCATTGCGGTCATGCAAGGTGGCCGTCGGAAAATCCGGATCGTGCCCAAACGCCACAATCCAACCTTGCGCTACAATTTCCGCGATACGCCTGCGTTTTGTTTCCAGTGTTTGCAAAGGGTACAGATCGTATCCGGGCATCCACGCTAGCGGCAGGTGATGCCGCGTTGGCAGCATATCCGCTACAAAAATTACCGTGCGATGGCCGCCGGATATTTTTACAGCCTGGATGTCCGCGTTGTGCCCCGGAATGCGCACAACCGAAATCCCGGGAACAATCTCCACATCACCATCGACGAATCGCCATTGCCCTGCCTCGCTGACAGGAATAAGCCTGTCCGCGAAATAGCTGGCGCGGTCGCGCTCTGTCGGATTCATGGCGTGTTCGAGTTCCGCGCGCTGCACCACGTATTGCGCGTTAGGAAAAGTTGGTACATCGCGCCCGTCGACAACGTGAGTATTTCCGCCGGCGTGATCAAAATGCAGGTGCGTGTTGATGACGATATCGACTTTCTCAGCAGTGACGCCAACCCGCGCGAGCGAATCCCTCAAAGGATCGCCTTCCTGTATGCCATAAATATTTCGCAGCTTGGGATCCCACTTGGTTCCATTGCCGGTCTCTACAAGAATCGTTTTGCCGCCAGCTCGCACCAGCAGCGAATTTGCAGCCAATCGAATGCGATTGCGTTCGTCCGCGGGCGCTTTCTTTTCCCATAGCGTCTTTGGCACGACACCGAACATCGCGCCGCCATCGAGATAAAAGTTTCCGCCGTGCACCGGCAAAACTTCAATTTCACCAAAGTGCATCAGGCTTGGCCGCGGACGCCCAGGCCACTCCTCGCAAGAATTTCATTCACGGCTGTGAACGGATCTTTGCGGCGCTCTGCGACCTCGTATGCCAATTTCTCTAGCTGTGCTTCGCCCGCCGCTCCGCCCACCGCGCGTTCCAGCAACCGTGATTCCAAGAGCTCCAGAAGCCGTTTTTTCCAGTGTTCGGCATGTTTTTTCTGTCGCTCCGGCCGCGATGCGAAATGCTCGCGAAATTTGGCAACTGTTTCCGCAAGCGTGTCGACGCCGCGATTCTCGGATGCCACCGTTCGAAGCACAGGGGGATGCCAGCCATGTTGCGGCATTACCAGCGAAAGCATGGCGTTCAACTGCTGCTCCACGCGCTCCGCGCCTTCGCGATCGCTCTTGTTCACCACGAAAATATCCGCGATTTCCATCAGGCCGGCTTTCATGTTTTGAATGTCGTCTCCCATCCCGGGGACTACTACAACAATCACGCAGTCAGCCAGCCTGACGATGTCGACTTCGTCCTGGCCCACCCCCACCGTTTCGATTAATATCCGTCGCTTGCCTGCGGCGTCCAGAAGCAGCGCCACCTCCGAGGTTGTGCGTGACAAACCGCCCAAAAATCCCCGCGTGGCCATCGAGCGAATAAATACGCCGGTATCCGCAGCGTGTCCCTGCATGCGAATGCGATCGCCCAAAATCGCACCACCGGAATAGGGACTGGTCGGATCAACGGCGATTACGCCGACAGCTTCGTCTTGCTTGCGATAATGGGCAGCCAATCGATCCACCAGCGTGCTCTTGCCCGTACCCGGCGCGCCGGTAACGCCAATCAAGTAAGCCTCGCCGGTATGAGGGAACAGCGCTCGCAGCAACGGCTCGGCATTGGCGTCATGATTTTCAATCGCGGTGATCGCGCGAGATAGTGCCCGCACGTCCCCGGCACGCACCTCTTCCGCCCATTTTTCAACCGCCGGTGCCATTTTTTCCTTTGGAGCTGTTCACAAAACGCCGCGAGCCTCGATGATTATTTCTTCCCCAGCAGTTGCCGGGCAATCACCAGCTTCTGGATTTCACTGGTGCCTTCCCCGATGGTGCACAACTTCACATCACGATAAAATTTTTCCGCCGGGTAATCCTTGATGAATCCGTAGCCCCCGTGAATTTGCACGCACTCGTTAGCCACGCGCACGGCAACTTCGCTGGCAAATAGTTTGGCCATGCTGGATTCGCGTGTGAAGCGCACATCTTTTTTGTCCGCCAGCCAGGCCGCCTGATATACCAGTAATCGCGCAGCTTCCACGTCCGTAGCCATGTCCGCCAGCTTAAACTGGATGGCCTGAAACTCACTGATGGCCTGACCAAACTGCTTACGCTGTTTGGCGTACTTGGTGGCGGCATCCAGCGCTCCTTGAGCCATACCCAGCGCCAGGGCCGCAATCGAAATACGTCCGCCATCAAGAATCTTCAGGCTACCGGTGAAGCCCTCGCCCTCGGGGCCAAGGAGATTTTCGTGCGGCACGCGGCAATCCGTAAAAATTATTTCCGAGGTGTCGCTCGCGCGCAGTCCCAATTTGTTTTCTTTTTTTCCGGGTTTAAACCCGGGCATGCCTTTTTCCAGAATGAAAGCGCTGATGCCGTGCGACCCTTTGGACTGGTCGGTCTTGGCCATGGCCACGCAAATATCCGCGTAATGCCCGTTGGTCGTAAATGTCTTGGCACCATTTAACACCCAGAAATTCCCGTCGCGCACCGCGGTGGTTCGCGTCCCTCCGGCATCGGAGCCCGCTTCCGGTTCCGTCAATGACCAGGCCCCGATTTTCTTGCCTTGCGCCAGCGGAGCGAGATATTTTTTCTTTTGTGCTTCATTTCCAAATTTAAAAATGTGATTGCTGCATAAGGAATTGTGCGCCGCTACGATGATGCCCACCGAACCGTCCACGCGAGACAATTCCTCAATCGCGATGGCGTATTCGATGTATCCCAGGCCTGCGCCGCCAAGCTCCTCGGGGAAAATCACACCAAGCAAACCCATCTCCGCCAACTTGGGCATGATTTCCATCGGGAAATGAGAAACTTCATCCCATTCCATGACGTGCGGTGCGATTTCACCCTCGGCAAATTCACGCACGCTTCGGCGTAGCTGTTTTTGTTCTTCCGTTAATCCGAAATCCACGCGTTCTCCTGCTTACCAGCCCACCGGGTAATTGTTCTTTTTATTTTGTTGGTCCAGCCAGGTCTTCAGCGGCGCGAAATAGTCGGCCAGCGCGCTGGCATCCAGTTGTTTCTCGCCAGTCAAAACTTCCAGCGCCTCCGGCCACGGCTTGCTTGCGCCTAACGAGAGCATTTTGTTCAATCGTGCGCCGGCGTCCTTGTTGCCATAAATCGAGCAACGATGCAGTGGCCCCGAGTATCCCGCCTCGCGGCAAAGCGCGCGTTGAAACTGGAATTGCAAAATGCGCGCCAGAAAATATCGCATGTACGGCACATTGCCGGGCACGTGATATTTTGAGCCAGGATCGAAATCCGCTTCCGTACGCTGCACCGGCGGAACGATTCCCTGATATTTGCGACGCAATTCCCACCATGCTTTGTTGTATTCCTCGGGTTTTACCTGGCCGGAGAAGACTCCCCATCGCCATTTATCCACCAGCAACCCGAACGGTAGAAAAGCTACTTTTTCCAGCGCCTGCTGCAGCAAATAATCCACGTCTTCGGAACTGGCCGGCACCGTCTCAATAAGCCCAATTTTCTTCAAATATTCAGGTGTGACCGACAGTGCGATGGTGTCGCCGACGGCTTCGTGGAAACCATCGTTAGCACTGTTTTGAAACAATGGCGGCTGGTTCTCATACGCGCGCTGGTAAAAATTGTGACCAAGCTCGTGATGGATTACTCGAAAATCTTCCTCGGTAATCTGAATGCACATCTTGATGCGCAGATCTTCCTTGGAATCCACGTCCCAGGCGCTGGCGTGGCAGATTACGTCGCGATCCGCGGGCTTGGTGAATAACGAGCGCTCCCAAAATGACTGCGGCAGCGGCGCAAATCCCAGAGAAGTAAAAAATCCTTCTCCATACTTCACCATTCCGCGCGCGTCAGTGTGCCGCTCCTGCAATATTTTCGTAAGGTCGAAACTCTGTGCCGGCTTGGGCGAATCCATCAATGGGTAAACGTTATTCCATTCCTGGCTCCACAGATTTCCTAGCAGTTGCGCTGGAATTGGTCCCTTCACGGGCACTAGCGCCGCGCCATACTTCTTTGCCAGTTGTCCACGAACGTAGGCGTGCAAAGACTCATACAGCGGCCGCAGTTGCTCCCAAAGCCGATCCGTTTCTTTCGCGAACTGGTCTGGAGGCATGTCGTACATCGACCGCCAAATCCCGCCCACATCCGAATATCCAAGCTCACGCGAACCTTTATTTCCCAATTCCACCAGTCGCGCATAACGCTGCCGCATGGGAGCGCCAATTGCGTGCCACCCGATCCACGCGTTTCTTAATTCCTCGGGATCGCGACTGCTTGCCACAAGGTGTTCAACCGCCGTGATGTCCAGGCATTTGGCGTCCAGGCCCGCGGCCGGGCACCACTTGCCCTTGCCGTAGTCCCCTGCCAACGAAGTCGAAATCGTTGCCAATTCTTTCTGCTCCGCGGCGTTGGAAGGCGCAGGGAAACCGATAGACAATTTCACCAGCAACATTTTTCGCTCCATCACTGGTGGCAGCTTGAGACCGTCAAAGCGATGCGCCTTTTTCGCCAGCCCGACCGTTAAAGTGTTCAGTACCTCTCCGGCGTCGGCTGCAATCTGGTTCGTGTCATCGGTAATGAAATTTTCCTGCACCCAGGCGGCGCGCTGCGCCTTATTTCCAAGATCAAAAAGTCGAGCCTCGGCGTCATCTAGAAAGGCCTTCGCATCTTCAACAGTCGGCGTACTGCCTTCCCGTTTCGCTGGCGCATGCTCTTGCGCCCAAATACTCTGCGAAAAGAACAGTCCGGCGCACACCCATCCAAGCATCAAATGCCGGCCCGCCGCGCTACTTTTCATGCTTTGGCCTTCCGGGTGTTCGCCGCAACCTGGCGAATGATTGGCAGCGCTCGTTCAATCCCCGCGCGGCTAACATCGCAATGCGTCACAAAACGCACGGAGTGTAGCGCCGTGTCCTGCGCCCAAACCCCATGCGGATACAGCTCTTCACAAAACTCGACCGCTGTTTTTCCTGTTTGCGAACAATCGCAAATTACAATGTTGGTTTGTACTTTCGCGGGATCGATTTTCAATTGAGGAATCTTTGCCAGGCCTTCGGCCAGAAATCGCGCATTCTCATGATCGATATGCAAACGCGACGAAGATTTTCGCAGCGCGATCAGACCCGCGGCGGCAATAACTCCAGCCTGACGCATCCCGCCGCCAAACATTTTGCGGTACACCCGTGCTTTCTCGATAAACGCCCGTGAGCCCACCACCATGGAACCGACCGGCGCGCCCAGGCCCTTCGAAAGGCAGAACATCACCGAATCGCATCCGCGAGTCATGCGCGCCACGGAATCACCTAGCGCAACCGCGGCGTTGAAAACGCGTGCGCCATCCAGGTGAACTTTCAAATTGACGGCGTGCGCGTGATCGCAAATGTCATCCACAGTGGCAGTGGGATACAGCATGCCGCCGGCTATGTTGTGGGTGTTTTCCAGACAAACCAGCGCTGTTTGCGAATCGTAATAAACGTGCGGCCGAATCACTGCTTCGATCAACGGCCACGAGAGAATTCCGTCTTGGCCGCGCGCAATTCGCGGCATGCAACCGGCTACAGCCGACATAGAGGCGAGCTCGTATAAATTTACGTGACTGCGTTCTTCGCAGATCACCTCGTCGCCATGATGCGTCCACACCTTAATCGCGATGAGATTTCCCATGCACCCGGTTGGAACGAATAGCGCCGCGTCTTTGCCAAAAAGTTCAGCAGCTTCGCACTCCAGCAGATTTACGGTCGGATCTTCCGCATACACATCGTCGCCGACCTCGGATTCGGCCATGGCCTGGCGCATTTCCGGCGTAGGACGGGTCACCGTGTCGCTGCGCAGATCAACCACGTTCAATGCCGGCCCGGACGTCCGTGAGTTCATAGCCATCACTGGATCTGTTTCTGTTGTGCCCAAAACTCACTCTCCATTGGGGGATTTAAATACCAATCTCTATCTCAGAAGTTCCACAAAAACCTCATTTGAAACGATGAGCCGTGAAGGCGCCAGCCGAACTACCGGACCGTTCCATTCCACCAATCCTGAAGACGCGAGCGGATCGAAGCGCGCTGCCAATTTCACGGCGTAATCTTTTTCAATCCGCGACACGTCGATGCCATCAAGTTGCCGCAAACCTAAAAACAATTCTTCTTCCAGCGCCGCCTCGGGAGTCAATCGTTCCAGTTGCTCGAGCGGCAAAACACCATTTTGCATCGCATTTACGTACCCTGCCGCGTCATGCGCATTAGCCCACCGTTGAGCACCTGAGAATGAGTGCGCACCCGCGCCAAATCCCAAGTAAGCTTCGCGCCGCCAGTATTTCAAATTGTGGTGCGATTCGAACCCCGGCTTGGCCCAATTGGATATTTCGTAATGGTGATAACCCGCGGCAGAAAACGAAGTCTGAGCCAGCTCATAAAATTCGGCCATCTGATCTTCGCTGGGAACCGCGCCCGCACTGTAACGCTTGCCGCCTTTCAAAAGCTCGCTCCCCAGACGGCTCTTCTCATCCACTTCCAGGATGTACACGGAAACGTGCTCGGGAGCTAATTCGACAAGGCGCTCCACAGATTCACGCCAGCTTTCCGGCGTCTGCAGCGGCAATCCGGCAATTAAGTCAAAGCCGATATTCGCAATGCCCGCTTCACGAAGAATCGGAACAGCGCGATAAATATCCGCGCGACGGTGCATGCGTCCGGAAGCGGCCAGCTCGGCGTCAGAAAACGATTGCACGCCGAAACTCACGCGATTAATTCCGGCGCGCATCCACGCGGTGGCTTTCTGCGCGTCGACGGTTTCAGGATCGGCCTCCAGCGTCACTTCCGCGAGATCGCATCGAAACGAATCGCGAATAGTATCCAGAATATTTTGCAGAGGCGCGGGGTCAAGCAAGCTGGGCGTTCCCCCGCCGATATACAACGTATCCACATTTGCGTTTTCTGTTATTGCAGTAGCAAGGTCGATGCCGGCTGCCAAATACAAATCGCGGTAAGCCTTCATTTCACGACAAACCGCGCTCACGTACGGAGCGAACCGCGAGGAGGAGACGACCCCAGTATGAAAATTGCAATACGTGCATTTCGTTTGGCAGAAAGGGACCTGCACGTAGATGCCGAGACTGGTCATTTGCACAAAAACTTTAACACAGCGCCGCATTGCGCGCAGGCGCCACCAAGCACTAGTAGGCGGGCAGTCGGCATTAGGAGCGTCGAAATCAGAATTATTCCGGGATAACTTTCACTTGCAGGTGTCGATCACGCGGCCCGTCGAATTCGCAAAAAAAGATCCCCTGCCAGCGCCCCAACCGCAGCCTGCCGTCTTCCACAAAAATCGTTTGGCTCGCGCCTACCAGCACGGACTTCATGTGCGAATCGGAATTTCCCTCGGCATGCCGGTAAGGCCCTTCAAACGGAATCAAGCGATCAAACGCGCCTTCCAGATCGCTGGCCACATCGGGATCCGCGCACTCGTTGATCATGATTGCCGCGGTAGTGTGCGGCACGTACACATAGCAAACGCCGCTGGCCACGCGAGACTTCTCAACCGCTTGTTGTATCTGCTGCGTCACGTTAACAAGCTGCGTGCGACGGGTTGTTTTTACTTTTAGGGTGTTGATCGGCACCAGGCACCGCGTTTTCGCGAGTGGGTTATGACAACTGCACTATACAGTGACGCCCAAGATTTTTGCTGCCGCACAATTTTTGCAATTCCGTCAGTCCGCCAGGCCCCCAGCGCGCCAGAAATGGCAAAAGACAAAGCTCCCTCGATTGCAGAACTTTGTGCGGGTAGAGCAACTGCTCCAGAAAAGTCTCACACACCGCAAGCAGAGTCGCTTTGGCGTCCTGCGCGCGGCCAGTCTTGCGGCGCAGCTTGTCGATCTGGTACTCAATCTTTTTGCGAGCCGTCTCAACCGCTCCCTGCAAAGTGGGATCCAACTTCTTCAGTTGATCGTGCAACTGAGCCAGCATTTTCGTCACTTGTTCATGGTTGCGATCAAAATCCCGGGAAATGTCTTTCGGAACGGACGCGCGCTCCATTCTGCGCCGAACTTCCTGCGAACCGGCCCAAATATCCTCGATTTGAAGATGGTAGGCCCGCAGTAATTTCGCGGCCTTGATATCCACCAGCGTGAAGTCCGGACGCGACAAAATCACCGGCATGCGCCCGAGCACGTGCTTATACACCACTTCGGATTGCGCAAAATAAGCTATTTCCGCCGCTCCGCCAATGTACGCCACAGTGGGCAACAAATAGTCCTGCACCACAGCACGCAAAAGCGCGCCAGGACTAAAATCCTGCGGCGTGCTCTCGATAGCCTTCAGCAACTCCGTGGTGGCCCACTGCTTTTCGCCCGCATGAAATTTGCCATGGCCCGCCGCGGCAATCGCTTTTCGCACCCCGTCGTTCGCTTGTGGCTTGTCACCGCACTCACAGCCCATATAAAACAACAACGTGCTTTTTGCTGTGACTTTCACTTGCGCAGAAAATCCCGCTGATTCCAATTCCTTGCCGCGGCGCAACAATTTCTCATTCAACCCGTCGCGATCTTCGATGGCTTGGCGATAGATTGGAGCCGCGACGCGGTGCAGCGCAGGATCCAGCGGATCAAGAAGAATCAGCCCTTGCTGCGAAAACAATCTGGCAAACAATTTGGCGAACGCGCTACCGTACGTTTCGCCCCGGTTGTAGCCCTCCTTCAAAAACTGCGCCAGCAGCACGCTGCCCTGTTTGACAAGCAGTTCAGCGGCCTCGTGAACTTGTTCTTCGATCTGCGCGCCCAGCAATATTTTCCCGACCGGACGTCCCGCATCGTGTTCGCCAGGCGCCGCAAGCTCGAAGCGCTTCAGCTGCCCCTCTTGAAACCAACTCACATGCCGGACTTCATCAACGTCATGGTCTTCCGTGGCCATCCAGAAGACCGGTACAGCCTCAATCCCCGAACGTGTCACTTCATTCGCAACTTGAATCGCGCTCAGCGCCTTGTAAAACGAATACGCGGGACCGCTGAAGAGCGCGACCTGCTGTCCGCTGACAATCGCTACGGCTCCTTTTTCAAAGCGGTCGAGATTTTCAAAAACCGCCGGCCCCGCGCCAAACGCGGTGTTCTGCGCGCGCAGCGTGGCGGCCACCGCGTTGCGGCGTTCCTTGGGAAAATCCAAGTCGCGGGCTGCCGCCGTAACGGAGGCCATCTTCGGCGCATGCGCATAAAACCCCTGCACTTTGGAAAAATTATTCAGATATTCGAGGAAGAGCTTCGACTGGTGGGGTAACTTGTGGGACGCGAGGGCACGACAGTCCATGAGCCGTTAGATGATACCCGCGCGGAAACGTCTCATCAAACGCCAGAATTATTACAACTCACGCCGAAGCCATAATGGGCTGCTCAATCGAGGCTAAAATTGAGCTGATTCGCGACTTATGCTCGTCCGTGAGCGGCTGCAGCGGCAACCGCGGATTCCCACCGCGATAACCGCGCTGGTCCATAACGTACTTGACCCCAGCGATGCCGAACTTCGAGACGATCTGGTTGGAGGCTCGCATCAAAACCTTTTGCAGCTCGCGAGCTTGTTCCCATTGGCCCTGGCGAAAGAGCTCGTAGAGCGCGGTACATTTCTGCGGAAGCGCGCTCGCCAAGGCTAGAATGGCCCCGCGCGCACCCACCGCAAGGCAGGGAAACACCGTGGCCGCCGCGCCTACCAGCACCTGAAATTGCGCCGGCGCGCCCGCGATCATCTCCGAAATACGGTGAACATTTCCCGAGCTGTCCTTTATACCGATAATATTTTGATGTTCGGCGAGCGCGATAGTCTCAGGTGCTTCGAGCGCTAGTCCGGTAAAGATTGGCACGGAATAAAGTAGTACCGGGATGGGTGATTCATCGGCAACGCGACGGTAATGAGCGATGAGCACCTCCGGTTTGTACGCAGGCTTGTAGTAATAAGGAGTCTTCACCAGCGCGACGTCATATCCAAAAGCAGCCGCTCGCTGCGTTCGTTCAATGGTTTCCACAGTGGATTCCGCACCGCAGCCCGCGAGAAGTTTTTTACCGGGCGCCGCTGTCTCCTTCACCGCGCCAAGGATGCCATCCATTTCCTTGGAGCGCAGCAGCACGGATTCTCCCGTGGATCCGAGAACTACGTATCCCACGAGGGCGGTTTGATTGTAGCGGCCAATGTTGTGCTTCATACCCTCGAGCGACACCGATCCATCCACCGCGAACGGTGTCGTTAGAGCGGGATAAACTCCTGCCAGATCCAGCATCGAATTCCTCATGTCAGCCTAAAGTCAGCGTAGAGTTAGCGAACAAATTTAACGCGCCGCGAACGTTAGTCGGCGGAAGTCGGGCTCTGCGAAGCCGCCACGCTGCCGCGGTGCAAATCTTGCAGCGCCGCCACTTCCGTTCCCTGCTCTAGCAACGCCTGTATTCCGCGAGCAGCAGCGTGCGCCGCAGCCAGCGTCGTGATACAGGGAATGTTATAGCGAATCGCAGCGCGCCGGATAGATTTTTCGTCGTAGAAAGATTCACGACCCAGCGGAGTATTGATGATCAGATCGATCTTCGCGGTCTTCACCAGGTCCACGATGTTGGGCCGTCCTTCGTTCACCTTAAAAACTTCCTGCGCTTCCACTTCCGAATCGGCCAACGCCGCCGCGGTTCCCCGCGTGGCTAACAGTTTGAAACCCAGCGCCTGCAATTCCTTGCCCAGCGGTCCAACGTGCTTCTTGTCGCGGTCGTTGACGCTCATGAATACCGTGCCCTTGCGCGGAAGACGTTGCCCGGCGGCGAGTTGCGCCTTGGCGAACGCCAATCCGTAAGACGTCGAAATCCCCATCACTTCGCCAGTGGAGCGCATTTCCGGCCCTAGAATGGTGTCCACACCGCGAAACTTGTTGAACGGGAAAACCGGCGACTTCACGGAATAAAATTCATGCACCGCGATCTCCGAAACCCCGTGATGAACGACCAGCGGCAACTTCATGTTAGACAATTTTTTACCGGCCATCAATCGCGCTGCGACTTTCGCAATAGGCACGCCGGTGGCCTTGCTCACAAACGGAACTGTCCGCGACGCCCGCGGATTCACTTCCAGCACGTACACCGTATCCCGCTGAATTGCATATTGCACGTTCATCAATCCGACAACCTTCAGAGCCAGTGCAAGCCGCTTGGTATATTCGCGAATGGTATCTAAAATCTTGGGCGACAAGCTCACCGGCGGTAACACGCAGGAAGAATCCCCGGAGTGCACCCCGGCTTCTTCGATGTGCTCCATGATTCCGCCGATGACCACTTCCGTTCCATCGCACAACGCGTCCACATCCACTTCCGTAGCTTCTTCCAGAAATTGATCAATCAGCACTGGGCGCGCCGGGCCCATCAGCGCCGCCTGTGCCACGTATTCCTGCACGGTATTCACGTCGTAAGCGATCACCATGGCCCGGCCACCCAAAACATAGCTGGGCCGCACCAGAACTGGCATGCCAATCTCACCCGCTACGCGCGCGGCTTCTTCGGGAATTAACGCCGTGCCATTTCGCGGCTGATGAATTCGCAGTTCGTCAAGTAATCGTCCGAAGCGCCGGCGATCTTCGGCCAGGTCAATTGATTCTGGCGCGGTGCCGATGATCGGCACGCCATTGCGTTTTAATTCCAGTGCAAGGTTCAGCGGCGTCTGTCCGCCAAATTGCACAATGACGCCGTGAGGCTTTTCGCGCTCGACCACCGCCAAGACGTCTTCGAGCGTCAGCGGTTCGAAATATAGGCGGTCCGAAGTGTCATAGTCCGTCGAAACAGTTTCCGGATTGCAATTGACCATGATGGTTTCGAAACCATCTTCGCGCAGCGCAAACGAAGCGTGGCAGCAGCAATAATCGAATTCAATGCCCTGCCCGATACGGTTAGGACCGCTGCCCAGAATGATGATTTTTGGCCGTGACTGCGCGTCGGATTCGTCCTCGTCTTCATAGGTCGAGTACATGTACGGCGTAAATGATTCGAATTCGGCGGCGCAGGTATCTACTCGTTTGAAAACCGGTCTCACGTCATATCGCGCACGCTGCAAGCGCACCGCGGCAGCCGTGGTCTTCCACATCTGCGCAAGCTGTTCGTCGCTCGTGCCGTGCCGTTTAACTTCACGCAACAATTCCTTCGACGCCGTTTCCACCGTGACCTTAGCGGCCCGGCGATTCATGGCGATGATTTCTTCAATCTGTTGAATGAACCATGGATCGATTTTTGTCAGCTCGCAAATTTCTTCAGCAGGCAAACCGCGTTCCACGGCGGTTAGCAGCCAATGAATGCGGTCTGGACGCGGCGTCGCCAGTTTCTCGCGCAACAAAGAATCCGGCGTCTCCGCGGGCGCGCGCCATGGCGTGCTGGGCTCAAGCGACCGAATCCCTTTCTGCAGCGCCTCTTTGAAGGTTCTTCCGATGGCCATCACTTCGCCGACGGATTTCATCTGAGTTCCAAGTGTGCTGTCAGCGCCGGGAAACTTTTCGAATTGCCACTTGGGTATTTTCACTACCACATAATCGATGGTTGGTTCGAAACATGCGGGCGTCTGCTTGGTGATGTCGTTAGGAATTTCATTCAGCGACATACCCACCGCCAGGCGTGCCGCAATTTTCGCAATCGGAAACCCTGTAGCTTTGCTGGCCAAGGCCGAGCTGCGCGATACGCGCGGATTCATTTCGATCACGGTCATCTTGCCATTTTCAGGATTTATGGCGAACTGCACGTTGGACCCGCCGGTCTCCACGCCGACTTCGCGTATGATTGCGGCGGCCGCGTCGCGCATGCGCTGATATTCCTTGTCGGTCAGCGTCTGCGCCGGCGCCACGGTGATGGAATCGCCGGTGTGCACCCCCATCGGGTCAAAATTTTCAATGGTGCAGATGACCACGAAATTGTCGCGGTAATCGCGCATCACCTCGAGTTCGTACTCTTTCCAGCCCAGCACCGATTCTTCGACGAGCGCTTCGTGCACCGGACTCATGTCCAGCGCGTGCGAAATCGCTTCCCCAAACTCCTCGCGGTTGTACGCGATAGAACCGCCAGTGCCTCCCAACGTAAACGAGGGGCGAATCACCAGCGGAAATCCCAGCTGATCGCAAAGTCGCAGCGCATCCTGCGCATTGTTAACGAGCGCGGAGGCGGGAACTTCCAATCCAATTTTGCGGCAAGCGTCCTTAAACCACAGCCTGTCCTCGGCCACTTTGATGGCGCGCAACGAAGCGCCAATCATTTCCACGCCATGCTTTTCGAGGATGCCGCTTTCCGCAAGCTCCACCGCAAGGTTCAGCGCGGTTTGCCCGCCTACAGTGGGTAGTAATGCGTCGGGCTTTTCGCGGGAGATAATTTCCTCTAGGTATTCTTTGGTGAGCGGCTCGATGTAGGTGCGCTGCGCGATTTCCGGATCGGTCATGATGGTCGCCGGGTTCGAATTCACCAGCACCACTTCATAACCTTCCGAACGCAGCGCCTTGCACGCTTGCGCGCCGGAATAATCGAATTCGCAGGCCTGCCCGATAACAATCGGCCCAGAGCCGATGATCATGATTTTCTTTATGTCCGTTCGCTTAGGCATCCGCGTGAACAGGCTTCCAGCCTGAATCGATATCGTTCCTCGTCATGATAGAACTAAATCCTATCGCCGGCTTTCCTTCATCATGTCCGTAAATTGCGTGAATAGGTAATGCGAATCGTGCGGGCCCGGCGAAGCCTCCGGATGATACTGCACGCTGAACAACGGCAAAGATTTGTGCCGCATGCCTTCATTGGTGTGATCGTTCAGATTTACGTGTGTGATCTCCACATCGCTCGAAGGCAGGGACTCCGGATCGACGCAAAAACCGTGATTTTGCGCGGTAATTTCGATTTTCTGCGTCAGCAGATTCTGCACCGGATGATTCGAACCGTGGTGTCCGAATTTCAGTTTGAAAGTTTTACCGCCCAGCGCCAGGCCGCAAAGCTGGTGCCCTAAACAAATGCCAAACACCGGAACTTTTCCAATCAGCTTGCGAATATTTTCCACCGCGTAATCGACCGGCTCCGGATCTCCGGGTCCGTTCGACAAAAAAACTCCATCCGGCCCCAAACCGAGTACTTCTTCGGTGGAGGTTTGCGCCGGAACCACCAGCACTTCGCAGTGATGATCGATCAACATGCGCAAAATATTTTGTTTTATTCCGTAATCGTACGCGGCCACGCGAAATCGTCGCGTTTCGTGCGGCGTTCCGGCGGATGCAGACTGCTCGGTCCACGGAGCGGAGGCCAGCTCGATCGATCCCTTATCCCAGGAATATGCTTTGTTGCAGCTGACGCGGCTGGCCAATTCCTGGCCCGCCATCTTGGGCAAACTTTTCGCTTCGCGGATTAATTGCTCGGCCGCCGTTCCGTCGGTCGCGACCACACCGCGCAGCGCGCCAACACTGCGAATGTGACGTACCAGCGCGCGCGTATCGATATCCCAAATCACCGGAATCTGGTGACGGTTTAAATACAGCTGCGCAGTCTCCGACGAACGCCAGTTGGAAGACATCTGAGAAAATTCGCGCACCACCAGCGATTCGATGTACGGACGCGGAGCTTCCTGATCATCGAGATTCGCGCCAACATTTCCAATGTGTGGATAGGTGAGGCAAACAATCTGCCCGGCGTAACTGGGATCGGTGAAAACTTCCTGGTAACCGGTGAGGCTGGTATTAAAAACGACTTCGCCGCCCCGGCGCGTGATCGCGCCGGCCGCGCGGCCGTTAAATATGCGCCCGTCTTCCAGCGCAAGTGTGGCGGGTCGATGCTGGACTTCCGTCAGTGGAGCCCCCTGTTTTTATCATCGCAGTCCTAACCAAGTGAAACAAGTGACTAGTAGGGTGCACCAGATTCGCAGTTGAGATATGAACCTGGGTCTTCAACTATTTGCTTTCCGCTTCCGTCATCGCCAGCGAACCGAAATGATCCACTGGCCAATAGGCAAACACGGCACGCCCATAAATAAACTGGCTCGGCACCGGTCCAAACACCCGCGAATCGTTCGAACTGATGCGGTGATCGCCCATCACGAAATAACTGTCTGCCGGCACACGCTGCGGTCCGTAATCGCTGACGTCTTCATATTGCGGCGGAACGTAAGGCTCCGGCACCACCGTGCCATTCACGGTCACCACTCCTTGCCGTATGGTCACCGTCTCGCCCGGCAGCGCGATCACCCGCTTGATAAATGACTTCGAGCGGTCCAGCGGATACCAGAACACCACGACGTCCCCGCGATGAATGGCCTCAAAGCGGTATACAAATTTGTTGATGAAGATCCGTTCCTGATCGGAAAGCAGCGGCGCCATGCTGGTGCCTTCCACCTTCACCGGCTGGTACAGGAACACAATGATGACCAGCGCCAGGCCAATGGCGATAAGCAAATCGCGAGTCCACACGCGAATTTCGTGGCGCAAAGAAAGTAGCGACGGAGATTGTTCGGAAGAAGTGTTTGCAGATGCACTGGGAGAAATACCGGCAGAGCTATTCGAATTCACGCTCGATGCGCCAGGTTTCTCGTCGGAGTGTTCCATTTTGCTGCCTTGTATTTATAACATGAGCATCGTGGAACGCGCCAGATTCCGTTTTCGCCCGCAGCCTGCACAGCAATGCCCCAATCGGAGCCCCTCGCATTTCGCGCTGCGGCAACGCCCCAACAGGAGGCGCAAATATTTGGTGTCGTTCCGCATTTAAGTAAGATTCCGCCCGCTCAACTTCCCGTTGCCTTCCGTGAGCATCAATCCAAGTCTTCCTAGGAGGGCCTACAACATTCGCTTCTCTTCCACCATCGATCGCGGGCCGCTGCGTGCCCATCTCAAATCAAAAAACCCGGAGGGTGCCCCAGTCTCGATTTTCAGCCCTGGGTCTTGGTTTTGCGTTCGCATTTCTCGATTTTCTCCCGCCATTGAGGCATGCACCTGAGTCTTCACTAGTCTCCAAGCGCGTACGACAACGAGGCCAGCGCAGCAATTACAGCCGTTTCCGTCCGCAAAATTAACCGCCCAAGCGAAGTCTCATGAAACCCAGCTTTCACTGCCGCATCGCGCTCCTCATCGGTCCAACCGCCTTCTGGGCCGATAGCCAATACCGCGTCGGATGCGACCCGGTTCCTCAGAGCAACACGCAGCGCAGGCGCCTCAGCCCGCTCAGAAAGAAAAATGCCCAAGCCATCCGCGCGCGCCGCAAACGCCGCTTCAGGCCTCGCCACCGCTTGCAGCACCGGCAGCCTCACGCGTCTGGATTGTTGCGCGGCTTCCAGGACAATCTTCCGCCAGCGCTCGGACCGCTTTTCCGCGGCCACAACCAAACCTTTCTCACTGCGGGCCGCCGCCAGTGGCACGATGTCGCCAACGCCGAGCTCCGTCGCTTTTTCGATCGCCCATTCGAACGAATCGAATTTCACAATTGAGAGCAGCAACGTTGTGCGCAACGCCGGCTCATTGGCAGGCAAATCTTCAAGCAGCCCAAACTCCACACTGTCGCGCGCCACCTTTTCGATGCGCCCAAGACACACGCGGACGCCATCGCTCAATTCATAAAGCTGCCCCGCCTGCGCACGCAGCACAACACCGAGGTGGTGCGCCCTATTGCCCGAAACCAGCGCCCGTTGCCCATCGAATTTTTCAACAAAAAATCGCCGCCGCACGCGACGATTCTATCCTAGATAGCGACAGCTGCCGGAAATGAGAACAGCTTGGGCCTGACAAGAAGAGTAACGACGCCACGCCGGCGGTTAGCCGAAAATGTCTTTCACCTTTTCAAAGATAGATGAGTTGCGGTCCGCGGGCTTATTTTCAACTTTCAGCGAAGCTCCCAACTGCTCCATCAATTTCCGCTGCTCACGCGTCAATTTGGTCGGGGTAAGCACGCGCACGTGGTAATACAAATCCCCTTTGCCGCCACCGCGCGGGTCTGGCAAGCCTTTGCCCTTGACGCGAAACACGGCGTCGCTCTGCGTACCCTCGGGAATTTTTAGTTTCTCTTCGCCGCCCAGGCCGGGCACCTGCAGCTCCGTGCCCAGGGCCGCTTGCACCACGCTCAACGGAATCGTGCAATACAGATCTGCGCCACGCCGTTCAAAAAACTGGTGCTCTTTGACGTCCAGCACCACATACAAATCGCCCGCAGGTCCGCCGTTAGGCCCTTGTTCACCTTCGCCCGTAACTCTAAGCCGCGTCCCCGTATCAACTCCGGGAGGAATTCGCAACTCAATAATTTTCTCACGCTCCACGCGCCCGTTTCCTCGGCACTCCAGGCAACGCTCGCGAATAATTTGTCCCGCGCCCTGGCACGCCGGACAAGTGCGCGTAATGGTAAAAAATCCCTGCTGGTAGGCCATCTGTCCGCGCCCGCCGCAAGTCTGGCAAGCGGTCACGCCAGTTCCCTTTTTCGCGCCCGTGCCGTTGCATGCCGAACACAATTCTTGCTCGGGTAATTTAACCTTGGTCGTGACTCCAGCCGCCGCTTCTTCAAAAGTCAGCGTCATGTCATAACGCAAATCCGCGCCGCGCTGGTTACGGCCGCGTCCACGCCGCCCGCCGCCGGAAAACAAATCCTCAAATCCGAAAAAATCCCCAAAAATATCGTGGAAGTCCTGAAACACGGAGCTGTTGAAGTCCGTGCCTACGTTCGAACCTCGCAGTCCCTCGTGCCCGTAGGTATCGTAAATTTGCCGCTTCTGCGGGTCGCTCAACACGCTATACGCTTCCGTGCATTCGCGAAACTTTATCTCGGCTTCTTCTTTATTTACCGGATTACGATCCGGGTGCCATTTCAGTGCATTTTGGCGATAAGACGCCTTGATCTCCTCAATCGAGGCCTCGCGCTTAACGCTAAGCACCTCATAGAAATCCTTTTGTGTGGACCTGGCCATATCGAAATGTCGACTCCCGAATAGTTTTTTAGTTCGCAGTTTTAGATGCGGCAGTGGGGTGAACCGCTACGCGCACCATGGCCGGACGCAACACGCGCCCGTGAAAAACGTAGCCCGGCTGAAAGACCTGCAAAATCGTACCTTCGTCCTTGTCCGTGGTTTCCGTGCGATCCATGGCCTGATGCAAATGCGGATCGAAGGTCATGCCCAACGGGTCGATGCGCTCCGCGCCGAGCTTCGCAATATTGTCAATCAGCTGTTTGTGAATGAGCTCAAAGCCCTTGCGGTAATTCGCGTATTCCGGTTCGCGATGGGAAACCAGCGCCTGGTCGAAACTGTCCACCACTGGAATCAAGGCCTCAATGACCCGCGCAGTGGAACGTCGCGAATCTTCGGCGCGCTCTTTCTCCACCCGCTTGCGGTAATTATCGAAGTCCGCTTGGCGGCGCAACAGCGTCTGACGCAAATCTTCGAGATCTTTCGCAAGTTTGCCGACCTCCGCGTCGGCGGTGGGGTACTCCACGTCAGTCTGATTAGTGTCGGGAGACGAATCCGCACTCACGTTCGCCCCACTATTTTCCGGATTATTGTCTGCGCTCTTCTTGAAATCGTTTGCGCTCACGTTCCAGCCTCTCCTTTGCCAGAAGTCTTTCAAATTTTGCTCAGCGCTTCACTAAAGAGCTGCGCGACGTAAGCCACCGCTGTCATCGCGCGCTCATACGGCATGCGCGTCGGCCCCAGCACTCCCAGCGATCCCTGCACCAGATCATTACTCATGTACGGCGCGCTAATCAGCGCCAGGTGTTCGCCGGCCGCCGCTATTTCTTTGACGCCTATTTTCACAAAAACGGGTTCCGGCGTATCGATACAAGCATTTAAAACCGTCACCAGCCGGTGCTTCTCTTCAATCGCTGCCAGCAAATCCCGCAGCTGTGACTGGTCTGCAAACTCGGTCGCGCCGATCATCTGCGCCGTGCCTTCCACATGCACCTGGGCCGCAAGATCAGCGCCCAAAACCGCCGGATCGCACAGAGTCAACGCGCCCTGCACAATTCCCTCATAGCGTTCGCGTTCGGTAGCCAACTTTTGCAGCAGGTCCCCGCGAATCGCTTCCAGCGTCCATCCCGCATAATGCTGGTTCAGAAACTCCGCAATATTGTCCAATTCGGGTTGCGAGAACAATCGGTGCGGCCGCAAAATCTTGTCACGCGTCACGCCACCGTGCGAAATCAAGACCACCACCACCCGCCCATCCGGTAATAGCCACATTCTGGCGTGCTCCAGAACGGTTTTTCCCAAAGGCGGAGACACGATAATGCCCAGGCCGCTGGAAACTTCGGCTAACACGTGGCCGGCCCGTTCCGTCATGTCCGCGGAACTGGACGCGGCATTGAACTCACTCTTGATCCAGTCACGATCCTCAATGCTTAACGTCGCGCGCGAAGCTATCTCCTGCGCAAAAAAACGGTATGCCGCAGCCGTCGGCACCCGGCCGGCAGAAGTGTGCGGCTGAAAAAGTAGCCCGCCATCTTCCAAATCGGCCATCACGTTACGAATCGTGGCGGTGCTGAGGGTCTCCTGAAACCGTTGGGAAATCGCCCGCGAAGACACCGGTTCGCCCGTCTCTATGTACGTGCGCACGATGTCCGCCAATATCTGGCGATTCCGGCGTTCCTGAAGCGCAGCATCCCTCATATCAGCACTCTACACGCAAGCCCGGTAAAACGGCTCACTCATATATTTTAGGAATCGTGTCAAGTACGGTCAACGCCATGGACTCCGTTGGTGTACCTCTTTGCCTTTGAAGTTGGGCCTTTGAAGTCGGGTGGCCCATCCTTGCGGTTTTTGCAAGGGTGGGGCTTTTTCTGAGCATTCCATTTCTGTAATAAGCGTCCTCTGCAGCATCACTCTGCATTATCGATCTGCGCCCGCTGCAGCTTATCCGAATAGTCGATGTACATCGTTTTCCACTCAGTGAAAAAGTCAATTGCTGCAATGGCGGCCTCGCGATGACCGTTACCAGTTTGTTTCGTACCGCCGAACGGTAAATGCGTCTCCGCGCCGATCGTTGGCGCATTGACATAAACAATGCCGGTATACAAATCGCGCATCGCTGCAAAAGCCAGGTTCACGTTTCGCGTATAAATGGACGCCGAGAGCCCGTAAGGCACGCCGTTAGCTACTTCGATCGCCTGTTCAAAACTTTCGACCGGAATAACCGACACAACCGGCCCAAAAATCTCTTCCTGCGCAATCCGCATATTGGGCGCAACATCGCCGAATACCGTGGGTTCATGGAACCAACCTTTGGCGTACGCTCCAGTAGTAAGCCGATTCCCGCCGATCAATAGCTTCGCTCCCTCTGCCTTCCCGATCTCCACGTAACTCATCACCGTCTTCAGTTGCTGCTCATTAATACACGGACCCATATCGGTCGTGGCATCCAGTCCATCTCCAACGCGCAGGCTTTTTGCTCGCGCCACAAAGCGCGAAATAAATTCGCGGTAAACGCTCTTGTGCACCGCCATGCGGCTGGCCGCAGTGCAACGCTGCCCGGTCGTGCCAAATCCACCCCAGATCGCGCCATCCACGGCCAAGTCAAGATTCGCATCATTCATCACGATGATGATGTTCTTCCCGCCCATCTCCAGGCTGCAGTGTTTAAAATCCGGCGCGCATGTTTCCGCAATGATCCGCCCCACTGCCGTTGAACCGGTAAAGCTGACCACCGGCACATCCCTGTGCCCAGCCAGCGGCGCCCCGGCGTTCAGACCATCACCGCTTACCAGGTTTACGACACCGTTTGGCAATCCCGCCTCTGTCAAAATTTGTACCAGGTGATACGACGACAGTGGTGTATCTTCCGCCGGTTTCAACACCACCGTATTTCCGCTGACTAGCGCAGGCATCATCTTCCACGACGGAATCGCCATCGGAAAATTCCACGGAGTAATCATGCCGCACACGCCAATCGACTGCCGCGCACTCATCGCAAATTTGTTCGGCAGCTCCGAAGGAGTGGTCTGCCCAAACAAACGCCGCCCCTCCCCGGCCATGTAGTAAGTCATGTCGATGGCTTCCTGCACGTCTCCGCGCGTTTCCGCCAGGACCTTGCCCATCTCCCGGGTCATATCTTTCGAAAATTCTTCTTTATGCTGCAGCAGCAATTCCGCCGCGCGAAACAAAATCTCCGCGCGTTTGGGAGCGGGCACCAGCCGCCAGCTTTTATAGGCCTCTTTGGCTGCATCCACCGCGGCATCCACATCTTCCGAGTTGGAAGACACAAACATGCCTACGAGTTCATCGGTATTGGCGGGATTGCGATTCTCGTAGGCTTTGCCACTGCGCGATTCCACCCATTCACCGTTGATAAAATTTTTGAAAATGCGAGGCGACGCGGCTGTTGCCATAATTCCTCCTCCACGCGTACTTCAACCACAATTATGTGCGGGCGCGATGTTTACGCGATATCTACAATGATAGTCGATTTGGTGTTCGCTGACACACCATGGAGCAGGAACCACTTGCAGCGAGAGCTAAATCGCGGTTTGAAATCTTATTGTTTGCTGCCGGCCTTATAGTTGCCGCTTATAGTGTCGCCCTGCGACGAACCCTGCGGCCCATTTGTAGAAGAAATTCTAACCGCAGGCGTGGGCGGCGCGATACCTGCCGTCTGCGATCCCAGTCCTAGTTGTTGCAACGTCCTTGCGTCCAGCTTTCCCGAAGGATTCAAACCGTGCGCACCTTGAAATTTCTTCATGGCCTCGACGGTGGAAGCATCCCACTTACCGTTCGGCGCTCCTGCATAAGCGCCATTCTTCGCTAGCGCCTGTTGAATTTCAGAAATCCGTTGTGCCGTGGGAGCTTTCTGCCCTACCTGACGCCGTGAAGACTTTCCGGATTTACCCTTGTGCGAGCTGCTGCTCTTGGCCTTTTTCTTGGCCGCGGTCTGCGTCGACGACCAACACGGCGACACACCCAATCCCACCACTAGCAGGGACAGCAGAATCAGGTGCATCGGCCGTAAGAGTCGGTTCATATATTTTTGTCAGCCCGAATTATGTCGAGCGCCTTATCGTTTGTCTTCCGCCGGCACGACGCCTGGCAGAAACACCGTCAATACACGGTCAGTATCCTGATGACGCAGCACCTTGAACACCACACTGTCGCCGGCCTTCAGTTTGCCGATCGCGTTGCGGTAGTCTTCCACGGAACTTATCGCTTGTCTATTCACTTCGGCAATCACGTCCCGTTGTGCGAATCCGATGTCCTCGGCAAAGCTGGCCGGTTCAACTTCCGTAACCAGCACGCCCTTCTGCGTGTCCATTCCCACGCGGTGCGCCCGGTCAGGAGTTAATTCCTGGACGTGCAAGCCAAACTCAGCTGGCGCAGCTTCGCCACCCCGCTGGTCGCCCATGCGTCCTGCTGTATTCGGGAACACTCGCGTACGATCTTCGACGGTTGCGACCGCCTCTTTCTGCGAGCGATCACGAACGTAGCTCAACTTCACCTTGCTGCCGATGGGGGCCAGCGAAATGGGATTCACCAGGTCGTTGCCGGATTTAACCGCGACACCGTTCACGCTGGTGATCACGTCGCCACCCTTCAATCCAGCCTTTTCCGCTGGACTGCCAGGCTCCACGCCTTCGATGACCACGCCGTAAGGCGCGCCCAGCGCTTTAAGCGTGATTGCGTTAGTGCCCAGATCTTCTTGGAAGCTTACGCCAATGGATCCGCGTGTGACGCGGCCCTGCGCAATAATCTGGTTATAGACATTGATGGCGGTCGTCGAAGGCAACGCGAACCCCACGCCTTCGTAGCCGCGGCCGCCGGTGATGATCGCGGTGTTGATGCCGATCACATCGCCACCCAGGCTCACCAGCGGTCCGCCGGAATTGCCCGGATTGATCGCCGCATCCGTCTGCAAAAATCTCTGAAACTGATGACCAATCCCGCCACGGTCCTTAGCGCTGATGATTCCCGCGGTCACCGTAGCTTGCAAGCCAAACGGACTCCCGATGGCCAGCACCCAATCGCCAACTTGCACTCCATCGGAATTTCCGAGTCTTGCCGTCGGCAAATCCCGGCCCGCATCAATCTTCAAAACCGCTAGGTCGGTGTCCTCGTCCACGCCTACCACCTTCGCGGTGTAGCGTGCGGTTTCGCCGTTGAGCTGCACCTGCACCTTGGTAGCCTGATCCACAACGTGATTGTTGGTCAGGATGTATCCGCGCTTATCCACGATTACGCCCGAACCAAGGCTGCGCTCGGCCTGCGCTGGGCCTTCCTTCTGCCCATCAAAAAATTTGTCAAAGAAGTCCTGCATCGGATCATCCTGATCATCCGGCTGCGAGCGCTTCCGCCGCGCCGAAGGAGCACGATGCTCCAGAACCTGCGTCGTTGCGATGTTCACCACCGCCGGTTCCACCCGATTCACAATTCCAGAGAAAGAGTTAGACGACGGAATCGGATCTGGCACCGCCAGCGGCGTCGCGTTGGTCCCCGCAAATGTCGCACTCTTCACCGCCGACACCCGCCCGGAAACCACCGACCCGATCATGATTCCAACCACCAACGTCAAAGCCACGAAAAACGCCGCCATGATCTTTCTGCGGCGCGCCCAGTTATAAATCTCTTTTACCTGCTCACCCATCTGGAAGCTCCTATGGTGTCATACGGATGCGCCGTCGAGGCGCACTTGACCGCTGACCTATAAAGTATAACACCGCAAATATGGCCCGGTTGCTGCGCTCAACTTGTGCGCTGGAAGCAACACTGTCCGTAAGGACGGGTGCCCCACCCTGCTCAATTTGCCGCTTGCAGTTTGCTTGCCTTTCCATTTGACGCAGCAACCGGCCATTCTGTTGTAATGCTTTTGGATTAGGCTTGACTCGTATTTGATATGTCCGGCATGTCCAGGCCGATCCGGCCCGCGGCCAGTGCCCTCGGAGCCTTTAAAACCGGTCAGAATTTGTAGTGGGTCGCGACTTACGGGGACTTATCTGCGTGCGGCGTGTTGTTTGGCTATTCATGTCTCAGCGCGACCATCGGGTCGACGCGGACGGCGCGCCGCGCCGGAATGTAACAGGCCACCACAGCGACCAAAACCGGAAGCGCGGCGACAGTGAGTAACGTAGCGGGATCGGTCGCGGTCACTCCGTAAAGCAGGCTGGTCATAAGACGCGTGAGCGCGAGTGCGACGGCGACTCCGATTGCGGTGCCAACGAAGGCAATTTTTGTTCCTTCGCTCAGAATGAGGCGCAGAACGTCGGCGCGCTCCGCGCCGAGCGCCAACCGCAGACCAATCTCATGAACGCGCTGGTTGACGGTGTAAGACATCACGCCATAGATTCCCACCGCAGCCAGCAGTAGAGCAGCTCCGGCGAACATCCCGAGAAGCGCCATGTAAATGCGACGGCGCGCCAACGAGTCTGACAAGACCTGATCCATTGTTTTGATGTCAGAGACTGGCTGGTTTTTATCCACTGACCAGATTTGCGATTTAACCGCCGGGATAAGGGTGGCGATGTTCAGTTCGCTGCGCACGACAACCGAATTAAAAATCTGTGCGAATTGATAGTAAGGCCAATAAATCATTGGGCCGCCGGCTTCATCCAGGCCGTTGGATTTGACGTCGCCGACAACGCCGACGATTTCGCCGGTAAGTGGAGCGCCCCAATCTTTCATGGTGACGTGCTTTCCAAGCGGATTTTCGTTGGGCCAGAATTGGCGGGCCATAGTTTGATTGATGACCATTACAGACGGGGCAGTAGCATTGTCGCGCTCGGTGAAATTTCTGCCAGCGAGCAGCGAAATACCCATGGTGCCGAAGTAGGCTGGATCAACGGTACGAATGTCGGCAGAGGGTTCATCTCCGGCACGCGGAAGGGGCCGACCACTGACGGAGAAATCGGTCGCAGGTCCGCCGGTAATGGGCAAGGCGCTGACGAGCCCCGCAGAACGTATGCCAGGTATTGCGCGAACGCGCTCCATCATTTCATGAAGCAAGACAGCGGCGCGGGGGTCTCGCTCAGGATATTCCGCGGGCGAAAGGAACAGTTCCATGGTGATGAGGTTGGCCGGATTGAATCCTAAGTCAACGCGCAACAAATGCACAAAGCTGTTTGCGAGCAGGCCCGCTCCCGCGAGCAAAACAGTAGCCAGCGCAAACTGTGGGACGAGCAGTAGTTGTTTTATACCGGTGCGCGAAGATTTACCGAAGATCGCAGCCTGTTCTTTTAGCGATGCATGGAGGTCAATTTTCAAGCCGCCCAGCGCAGGCACGAGGCCGAAGAGAATGCTGGTGGAAAAAGTGACCAGCAACGTAAATATCAGGACGCGCCAATCCATGGTGATCTGGTTGAGTCGCGGAATATTGGCGGCGTTCATGGCCGTCAATACACGCAACGCCCAGGCGGCTACGGCGAAGCCGAGCGGACCTCCCAGCGATCCCAGCAAAAGACTTTCCGTAAAGAGTTGACGTGCGAGGCGTCCGCGGCCCGCACCGATTGCGGTGCGTACAGCGATTTCTTTTTGCCGAACGGCCGACCGTGACAGCAGCAGATTCGCGATATTTGCGCAGGCGATGAGCAGAAGCATGCCGACGGAGAAAATCAAGATCTCCAGCGCAGTCCGCACTGGCGCTACCAGGATTTTCTTCAAGGGCGATGCTATGAGAAGTAAGCCGGGATCCTCGCTGCCCCGATCGTTTTCTCTTATGCTCTGCGCAATTCCCGACAGTTCTTGCTGTGCCATGGCTTGCGAGTTGGTGCTGCGAAGGACGGCCACTACAGAAAGCAAATGTGCGCGACGGTTATCGTGGAACTCTCCGCCGGGAATGAGCGGGCACCACATCGCCGATTTTTCCGGAAAGTCAAATCCCTGCGGCATCACGCCGACAACGGTGTGCGGTTCGGAGTTGACCAGAACGGTCCGGCCAATAATATAGCGGTCCCCACCGTAGCGATTGGCCCAAAGTCCGTAACTTAGAACAGTTACACGATTGTTGCCGCCCGAGCGATCATCTTCGTCGATCAATAGCCTGCCAAGGTAGGGTTGCGTAGCGAACGCGGTGAAAAAATTCGCGGAAACCATTGCTCCAGCTACGCGCTCTGGCTCACCTTCGCCAGTGAGATTGAAAACCCAGGGACGATAAGCCGACAAATTGTCGACGGATTTTGCAGCTCGTTGCATATCCAGAAAAGTCGCGTAGGTGAGATTCGCTTCGGCATCGTTTTGATGGCTTTCCTGAATTCGCAAGATGCGATCGTGATTGGGGTAAGGAAGCGGGCGAACCAGCACGGTATTCACGACACTGAATATCGCGGTATTGGCACCGATTCCGAGGGCCAGCGTCAGAACGGTGACGATCGTGAAGCTGGGAGATTTTCGCAGCATGCGCAGGCCGAAGCGAAGGTCCTGCAAGAGGTGATCCCACCAGAGCCAGCGACCCGATTCGTAGAAGCGCTCTTCGGCTTGCATGACATTGCCGAAGCAGCGACGTGCGGCGGCTCGGGCCTCCTCTTCACTCAGCCCCTGCTCCCGCAAGCGCTCTATCTCAAGTTGGATGTGGGAGTCGATTTCCGAGGTGAAGTCGTCGAGTTTGCGCTTGCGTCCGAACATGGCATCAGCTTTTCGCCCCCTCCGGTCCCAAAATCCGCGCGATGGCTGCTGTCAATCGCTTCCATTTGTTGGTTTCTCTGACCAGTTGTTTGCGGCCGCCTGCCGTCAGCGAATAGAAGCGGGCCTTACGGTTGTTTGAAGAGATTCCCCACTTCGCCGAGATCCAGCCTCGCCCTTCCAGCCGCTGAAGTGCGGGGTAGAGTGCCCCATGCTCGACGAGCAGTTCCTCTTGCGATGTTTGCTGGATGGCGCGGGCGATTCCTTGCCCGTGCTGCGATCCAAAGATAAGCGTACGGAGAATCAGCAGATCCAGTGTGCCTTGGAGCAATTCCAATCGTTCTTTGGCATCTTGGGTAGGCATTTAACCCGAGCATGCGCTCCTCCAGGCAAGATGTCAACCCAAAACTCTGGAAGTGACATCCGATGGCTACTTTCCCCGCCTGTCCGCTGGTTAAGATTCGCGAGATTGTGCCCGATAACGCTGCCAGTTCAGATGGTCGACGCAACACTTGCTTGGAGTTTACTCGCCGGAGTTTGAAATCCTAGGGTTTTTCGTGGGCGTTGGTTCAAGAGCAGCTCGACCTGGTCGAGCTGCTCTTGAGAGATGGC